>Ga0123356_10002803_pt1 | contig 18464 bp, 16 predicted proteins | sample TergutEmb28metaG_2_FD_92546 | JGI IMG/M metagenome (GOLD analysis project Ga0123356, IMG submission 92546) | Embiratermes neotenicus P3 segment gut microbial communities from Petit-Saut dam, French Guiana - Emb289 P3 | ecosystem: Host-associated > Arthropoda: Insects > Digestive system > Gut ...
AAATATGAGAAAGTTTTTTGCAGGTTTTTTACTTGTTATTTTATTTGCCGGCTGCAGTAGTCTGTTTTTTCCTGCAAAAAAGGATAAACCTGCCGGTGATGAACTAACAATAACAATTCCGGGCAGTAATGTTACGCTTATGATGAAACTGATAAAAGCAGGTGAATTTTTGATGGGCAGCCCGGACACGGAGTCTCTTCGCCGAACCAATGAAGATTACCGAACAGAAAATGATGGTGTTGGGATAAGTACAATGATTCATATGACAATGCGGGTGGGAGTGTGGATCCTGTTAGTCATCCAGATTCCCTTGATTCTTACCGTATTTTACGCGGCGGGAGTTATATCTTTCGGGGTACTCGCTCGGCTTATCGGAATAGGGTTTATCCGCAGATGTCGCAAAATTTTACCTTCGGTTTTCGCGTTGTACTCCCCTAAACCCTTTGTGGTTAAATTATAAATTTATCTCCTGTTAGCAATAGACTCTTCAAATCTATCCCGAACCTCATCTCTCTGGCGGTAAATATTTTCCCAGTTTATCGAAATACTATTTTCTCTTATTTCTCTTGTGGGTCTTGAGTCGTGGGGGATTCTTGAAAAATCGGTTCTTACAGAATGCATCCAGCCGTTTACAATGGAGTTTTGTCCTTCTTCGCTTAAAAACCAGTCTGTAATTGCCTGTGCCGAGCGGGTATTTCTGTTGGCGTTCCATCGGTTGTTTATGATCATTATGGGTGATGGAATCATAACAATGCCGTCAGTAGGATAAATAACTTCCAGTCTGGATCCTTGCTGGCGCCTTCTTAAAATTGATTCTTCAAGAATCATAATAACCCTGTGTTCGCCTGATTCAAGTTTTGAAATGGCGTCATCGGATCCGTAGTAAAATCGTATATCCTGCCTGCCAAGAGCATTGAAGTATTCATAGCCATACATATCTTTAAGCGCTGTAATTGTTGATACGGCAGTTCCTGATATCCGCGGATTACTCATGGAAATGACGCCTCTTACTCTTGAGTCGTTTGCAAAACTTTGAAATGAAGACGGAAGATTGGCTCTTGTATGTCTTTCAGGATTAAATGCCAGTACCATATTACTTATGCGCACAGGATACCAGTATCCGTCAGGATCATAATCAAATGCCAGGTTTGCGGCTTCTCTGGATAAATATGAATGTAACATTCCGCTTTCTTTTAATTCCAAAGAATAGGTAGGGTCGGCCACCATAAGTATATCGCACCCCAGTCTGCCCGCAGCCTGTTCTGCGGCAACCATGGCCTGAATACGGCTGGTTCCGCCGTAAACAAACTCGATAGTGCACCCTGGAAATTTTCTTTGTAAATCCTGTTTAATGTTTTCTATTACGTGCTCATACATGGATGTATAAATTGTTATTCTGCCTGTGGGCTTTCTTTCTCTGCCGCCGGATGCAAAAATAAAAGGAATAGTTAAAATAAAAATTAACGCAAAAAATATTATTTTTTTCATGTTTTTCTCCTGCAATATGTAATTTTGATCGATTTTAATTTGAATCGAGCTGAATAATCATTAATTCAACACGCCGATTTCTGTTTCTTACATCCCATTCGTTTGTAGTGTTTCTTGTGCCGCCAAAGGCAACGATAATCATTTGGTCATCGCTTACGCCTCTGGATCTTAATTGTTCGGCAACAACATTCGCGCGCGCGGAACTAAGAGCCATAAGTTCATCAGCTTCGCTGTGATGTACGGTAATCGGATTGGCATGACCTTCTATCCTTACGCGGAAATCGGGGTTTTCCCTTAACGTCTGCGCTGTATAATTGAGTACCAATTCATTAAGCTGCTGCGCGTCACGATCGATACCTATGTTGTATCTTCCTATATCGGGTCCGAATAATATAAACTCAATCGCCGAGATTCTGATTATTCTGATAATTTCATTATGAGGAAGCGCTGCTTCGGTACTGTCAACTCTGGTAAAAGTGCTTTGAGGCAACGGAAATTTATACCCGGCTGTGACTGAAAAACCCCAGATGTGCGGATATCCCATACGGACAGAAGGTTCAATATGCCATCTGGAAGATAAAGGTATTGTAACTCCAAGCGCAACATCGGCAAGCAAAGAACCGCGGGTCATTGTTACGTCATCGAATGGATTGTTTGAACCTCTGTACGCCGCAAGCAGACCAAGGCCGCCCTGAGCAAAAATATTGACAGGATTGTTTGCAGGCCCGGGACGTAAAAAATTCCAGCGCAGATAAACCTGGGTTTCAAAAGTTAGTATTTCATCCGTGCTGTAGTTAATGCCTGTTTTGCTTCCAACCGTTAAAAGAGGAGAAAGCCAAAGCTTTGGATCAATAATAATCTGGTATGAAGTTCCGCTGACAAGAATATCGCTCATTCCAACACCTGCGTCAAGCGACCAAAAATTCCCTGCCGGGAACCCTGTTTGAGCGTATAGTCCTTTAAATGGAATTAGAAGTAACAAAAGAATAGCGCCCAAAACGACGCCGTATTGTTTGTTTTTTAATGACATAATGCCTCACCGCCTTATAAAATTATACTATAAAAATATAAAATGTCAAATATGTTCCTGCATAACGTATACCGCAATGCCTTACTTGCCGTATATATTAAATTGATTTATAATAAGATGTAATTTTAAGGAGAAAAAAATGCAATATTTAAACTTTGATAAAACTGCCGTTTTTAAGGAATTATCGGAATATGCAAAAAAATCAGATTTTAATTTCAGGCAAAAGCTTGATAAAAACAGGGTAGAAAAGTGCCTTGTTTCCATGTCGGGCGGTCTTAAATACTCATGGGCTGCAAAAAGCGTAGATGAAGAATGTGTGAAATTGCTGCAAAAACTTGCAGATGAGACAGAACTTGTTTTAAAGTACAAAGCTCTTCTTAACGGAGAAATGATGAACACCGGCGAAAAACGAAAAGTGCTTCATCATTTATTGCGCGGTGTGCAGGGGCAGCCCGTTATGGAAGAAGGAAAGAATATCGGGGATTTTTACAAAAAAGAACTAACACGGTTTTGTGATTTTGCGCAAGCTGTACATGATGGAAAATATAAAGGTTCTACAGGCAAGCCGTTTACTACGGTTGTACAAATAGGAATCGGCGGCTCCGATTTGGGTCCTCGCGCATTGTATCTGGCTCTTGAAAACTGGGCTGAAGCTGAAGGCAAAAAAAAGCTTGACGCAAAATTTATTTCCAATGTTGATCCTGATGACGCTTCAGCGGTAATTTCTTCGTTGTCGTCCAATATAGATAAATGTTTATTTATTCTTGTTTCAAAAAGCGGCACAACGCAGGAAACGCTTGCAAATGAACTTTTTGTTAAGGATAAAATTATTAAGGCAGGACTTGATCCAAGCAAACACATGATTGCCGTAACAAGCGAAACAAGTCCTCTTGCGCGTAACAGCGCTTATCTGGATTCGTTTTATATTGACGATTATGTCGGCGGCCGTTATTCGTCATCATCGGCGGTGGGCGGCTGCGTTCTTTCCCTTGCTTTTGGACCCGATGTATTTAAGGATTTCCTTGCCGGCGCCGCCGAAGCGGACAGGCTTGCTTTGGATACAAATATAGAAAAAAATGCCGCTTTATTTGACGCGCTTATAGGAGTGTGGGAGTGTAACTTTTTGGGGTATCCGTATACAGCAGTCCTGCCTTACAGTCAGGCATTGTCCCGCTTCCCCGCTCATTTACAGCAGATGGATATGGAATCCAACGGCAAACGCGTAAACCGTTTTGGAGAGCCTGTGAATTACAGTACAGGGCCTGTTATCTTCGGCGAACCCGGAACAAACGGGCAGCATTCATTTTTCCAGCTTTTGCATCAGGGGACAGAAATTATACCGCTTCAATTTATTGGTTTTACAGACAGCCAGAAAGGTGACGATGTAACTGTGGATAATTCTGTAAGCCAGACAAAACTAAACGCCAATCTTGCCGCACAAATTGTGGCTTTTGCAAAAGGGCAGGACAGCGAAGATCGTAACAGGGAGTTTCCCGGCGGACGGCCTTCCAGTTTGATTTTTGGAAAACGGCTTACTCCTGCAGCGCTTGGAAGTCTTCTTGCGCATTATGAAAATAAAGTAATGTTTCAGGGTTTTGTCTGGAATGTAAACAGCTTTGATCAAGAAGGCGTGCAGCTTGGAAAAATACTAACAAAAAAAGTTCTTTCCAAAGACTTTGGAGACGGAGCGCTGGAAGCTTACAGTAAAATGCTGGGAGTTTAAAACAAAACGGGAAATGTTTTAGGTGATAAAAAGAATATTTTTTGTATTATTGCTTATTTTAATTGTACACTGTGCTTTTTCCCAGCCAGTGCCCGGAGTGCCTCAGGTTAAGTCTTCATCAAATATCCATTGTGTTTAGCAGACTAATTAATTATTGAATTAACGCTATTATATAGTTTATTATTTGTTCAAAATATTGCGGCGTTAATCGATCCGGAGTATCCGCAGGCGTGTTCAGGTTACGCCATGTTGTTGGAAGATGACGGCGTTCGGGAGATGTTTTTATTTCGCCGGAAATAAGCAGTTTTGAAAATTCAGGATATTTTCGCAGTATTTCTCCGTATTGTAACGCTTCGGCGTTTGGAAGCATTGTAATTGTCTGTGAAGCAAGACCTGCGCGCAGAAATCCTATGTCATCGCAGACAGGAATGGGAGCGAGTAAAACTTTTTCAAGGCGAAGATTATGCGCAGTTTCCAGAACATGATTTCTTAAAAGGCGTATATTGTCTTTTAGTTTTGTGATGTTCGGATTATCGCTGTCTCCAAGAATTATATCTGTAATGGTAGAAATAATAAAAGTATCTCCGGTGCCGCAGGAATCAAAGTTAAAGATTTTTGCTTTTTCCAAACCCCAGGATTTTAATTTTTGTCCCAATGCAAAAGAGCCCTGTTTTTCAAAACTTTCACCGGCTTTTAGTTCTTCTTTATCGGTAAACAGTATAATCCACTGGCTGATTCCGCGTTTAATAAGCGTATTTGCGATATTTAATAAATGGAATACAGCGATACTGTTATCATTCGCGCCCGGGCTTCCCGCTACACGATCGTAGTGGGCGACAAATATATAAGGGCTTTCCCCGGCAAAAGGAAATAAATCGCCCTTTAAACGCGGTAATTTTTTGTCCGGAGGTAAAATAAAGATGTGGCGGTTATCCCCAATCGATATTACAAATGAATTTAAACTTAATTTTTCTATTGTGGTTAAAAGCGTTTTATAGCGATCAACTTTTGACGCTATAAAGTAAGCAAAGCGATCGTATGGGCTGTGTTTGTTCCAGTCGGCGTTTTCGTTTTGTTTCATATTAATTTTTCCGCCTTAAAAAAGTGAATAGGAGAGACAAGCTGCTCCTGTGCATTGATAATTTTTAATTCTACAGGATTGTTTTCCTCGCGGGAAGAGTATTTGCAGCTTTCTTCCAGTATGCCAAAAACAGACGCGGCGCATAACTCCAGGGTTTTTTCTATATTTCCGGTTTCCAGATATCGGGATAAAAATACAGAAGAAGTCATATCTCCTGTTCCCGCAACGCCGTCTCCAAGGGAAAGTTCCGGAGTGCTTATTTTGTAATAATTTGTTTTATTGGAAGCAATCATACTTAACTGCCCGGGTTTTTCCCTGAAACTTGTAACAAGTACAATCGATGGTCCCATTTCATGCAGGGTATTAATGGCTTTTACGGCGTTATCGACAGATTCAATTTTAATGTTTGTAAGAGTTTCAAGTTCAAATTGATTGGGGCAGACTATATCCGCCAATGGAACAAGTTCTTTTCTGAATATTTCCGGTATATCCGGTTTTACATACAATCCGCGGCCAACATCACCCATGACAGGATCGCAGCAATAAAGCGCTTTTGGAGAATACGTACGCGCTTTTTTTACAGCTTCGATAACGGCCTTGCCGACAGATGCGTCTCCAAGGTAGCCGGAAAGCACAGCTTCGCAATTTTTAAGCACGCCTCTTTCTTCAAGACCCGTAACAAGATCCAGCGCGAGTTCCGCTCCCAAAACTTTTCCCCGCCATGCGCCGTATCCTGTATGGTTGGAAAATTCTACAGTGTTTACGGCCCACGCTTCGCGTCCAAGACGCTGTATCGGAAAGACTGCGGCAGAATTTCCCGCGTATCCGTAAACTACATGGGATTGTATCGATAAGATAGCCATACTACACCTTCCTGCCGGTACGAAAAATACGGTCAATATAGATAGATAAAAATCTAAAAAACTTGCCCTTATCCTGACCGTATTTTTTTGTAAAATCACCTGCGGCCTTTGAAAGGGAGTATTTGCCGTACTTCTTTTTCAAAAAATCCCAATGTTTGATAATCCAAACATAAAGATCGGCTTCTGTTCTTCCCGGAAAATTAGCCAAAAGCCATTGTTCTCTTATTATTGTTATTACAGGATTATACACATTGTTATACCAAGATACAATAGCGTCATTAAACGGTATTTCTTCTTCGATACCTTCATTTAAATAATATTTATGAACCAGGATATGATTATAAATAACGTCATAACGGCCGGGAGAGCTGAAAATAATGTCCCAATTGTCCGTTAAATCTCCAAAATAAGTTTCGCTGTAAAAAATGTTTTTTTCGTATATGATCAGCGCTTCCCGCAGATCATCTGTTGTCATATTTGGTTTTAAATTGATTTCTGTCGAAAGACTTATTACTTCCGCGTCGATAAATTCAACGCCCTGCATTTTTGCTACAGATACTCTGTGATTACCGTCGCGTACAAAGTAAACGCCGCCTATTTCATACAGTAATATTGGCGGCAGAATTATATCCCTTATATGCGCTTCATCAACCCTTTGCCAGCGCTGGCGCATATGTTCTCTTTTGGGGAGAAAGTATTTGTTAAAATCATGATATCGGCCTTCGCTGCCTACAACCAATTTAATGGGCACAGTCTGGTTTCCCATGTATACTTCATTTTTTGGTTTAAGAATATCTTTAACGTCGTTAAAAGAGAGTAATTTATCGCGATCGATATTTAAGAAATTTTGAATTTGGGAAAGGACAGCTCTGCCTCTTGCGCGGGTAAAGTCTTCGGAAGCCTGTTGTGTTATTGCATCAATTCCCATTTTTTTCTCCGGAATTAATGACATAATGACTGTATGCGTTAATAATGGTAGTATCTTTCCATTTTGTACTGCGTACATCCGCCAAATCATATAAATGAATATGACCGTGAACAAGATACTTTGGCTTAAATACTTTCATAAACCATAAGTATGCCTTAAAACCCAAATGACACTTGTCTTTTTTGTCATGAATGCCTCTGGGCGGAGCATGCGTTAAAAGGATATCGACATACCTGCCGTATGTTATGCGATTCCATAAAAGCCTTGGGATGATTTTAAAAATTTCAAGGTACATTTCCAAATCTGTAAATTGATTGGAGCCGTTATTGTAGCGCATGGATCCGCCAAGACCCGCAAGGATTAGACCGTCCTCGGTTTTTACCTTTGTTCCGACATGAATCGCGCCGCAGCCCATATAGTTCCTGTCTTCCTGCAGCATGGGATCGTTCCATACTTTCCTGTAATGCTTTAAATCTTCCGTATGATGGTTACCAAATACAAAGAATAATGGTTTATTTAATGTAGAAATGATAAAATCCAGGTAATCAAGGGGTAGATCCCCTGCTGCCAGGATCAGATCGATATCGGCAAATCGCTCCTTTATCTGGGGCGAGTATACCTGGGGGTCTATTTGGTCGGAAATACAGAGTATTTTCAATGACGGGCCCTTTTTTGTCGATACTATATAGGATATACACTAATTTTAGTGTATATTATAGATAATAGGAAGGTAAAATGTTAAAAAAAGTTACAATGATAGGTGTTTTGCTTTTTTTTGCGGCTTTTTGCTACGGACAGTCAAATTTAGCCAGAGGGGAAGAGTTGATGATGCAAAACAACCCTGCCCAGGCGGTTGCTTTTCTGGAACGTGCCCTGGCTGAAAATCCTTCCAATGTGACAGTTTCCCTTTATCTTGGTATTGTGTATGAGCAGCTTAACAGGTCGGATGAAGCTATTGCAATATACAGGCGTGCCTTGCCCACTGCGGGGAATATGTCCGCAAATGTCGCAAATAATCTGGGGAATGTTTATTTTTCCAGGGGTAATACAGACCTTGCCGAACAGTTCTATACCCAGGCTATTGGCTTTAATTCTGTTTTTTCCAATGCTTATTTGGGAAGAGCCAATACGCGGATAAAAAACGGGCAGTTAATGAACGCTGTTGCCGATTATGAACAATATTTGACTCTGGAGCCGCGCTCTCCCCAAAGGGAAAATATCGAGCGTTTGGTTAATCTTATTCGTACAGATATAGCAACTGCAGAAATGAGAAGGGTAATTGCCGAAGAAGAAGCGCGCAGGCTCGAAGAAGAAAGAGCGATGCTTTTGGAAACAGTTTCGGCTTCGCTTCAATCGCTGTCTGATTCCAGCCGCGGTATATCGTCCGGCGCAGAAAGTGTAGAACAGTATGATGGAGAATTTGAACTGGAATAATATTATAGGAGGGGGATTTAATAAATGACAAAAGAACAAAAAATTATTTTATTTTCAGCTATCGGATTGGTTATTATCGGTATTGTTGTAATTATTTTATTACATGCATGCAGAAGTGATGATGAACAGTCTTTGACAGGAGTAGACGCGAGAAGATTTAATATTCTGCGTCTTGCAACAGACTATGCGGCTGCCGGAGAATTTGACAGAGCGTTGAATCTTCTTGACGGTCTTTTAATAGAAAATCCCGACGATGAAGACGCGCGTGAGCTTCAGCGTATTATTCTTAGCATGGACAGAAGCGGTACCAGCAGCGCGGATGCATTGAATCAGGCGCTGATAGAAGAATTGCGAAGGCAAAATCAGGCGTTGGCATCCAGTTTGAACAGGCCTGTTGTTGTTCAGTCTTCTTCGCCGTCATCATCTTCGTCTTCTTCGTCATCTTCATCTTCTGCGGACGATGAAGCGGTTGCTGCCCGCAGGGCTGCCGCCGAAGCGGAAGAAGCGCGCAGAAAAGCGCAGGAAGAAGAACTTGCAAGAGCCAGCCGTGAAATGCAGGATGTTATGCGGCGGGTGAATAATCTTGTCGCAGACGGAAGAGCAAGGCTTGCGTCAGGCGATCTTGCGGGCGGCACTCAATTATTTAATGACGCAAAAAGACTTATACCATCCGGTGAATCACGGTTTGAATCTCAAAAATTGTCGGAAATGGCAGACGCCTATTACGACTTTCATGCAAATAACAGGAATACACCCGGCGGGCGTGACGCTCTTACAAGCGCAACTTCGCACGCAAATGATGCTGTTGCGAGAGACGCTACACAGGCGCTGCCGCACTATGTTCTTGGACGTATTGCGCGTGACGCTAATCAGAATGAGAGAGCCCTTAATGAATTTAGGGAAGCTGTCCGTCTTGATTCAAATAATTTTATGTACCACCATGAATTGGGAAGAGTTCTTTTTATAGCAAGGCGTTTTGCCGAAGCCAGAGATTCTTTTCAGTCTGCGACAAGGTTGAATCCAAATTATGAACCGTCGTGGTATAATTTGGGCGGAACTTTCCGCGCATTAAACCGTATGGATGACGCGTTAGCCGCATACAGGCAGGCTGTCGCGATAAGAGCCGATTATTTTGCTGCTCACAGGGAAATTGGAAGAATACTTATAGGCAGGGGCGATGCAAGAGGGGCGGTTCAGTCGTTTTCAAGGGCTTTGCAGTACAATCCCAATGATTATAACACATTATGCGAATTAGCCGCGGCGCACAGTCAGGCGGGAAACAATATAGAAGCTGAAAATTTATTTACAAGAGCATTGACGGTAAATCCTGCAGATCCGCAGACAAATTATAATATGGCTATTGTTAAACTGGAACTAAGAAAAAATCAGGAAGCGATTAATTTTGCAAGAATTGCCGTAGATGCCGCTCCTTCTAACGCGATTTATGTTTACACTTTGGGACTTGCTTTGGAAGCTTCCGGCGCAAATGAACTTGCAATTACTGCATATAAAACAGCAGCTTCTCTTGACGCTAGATATCTTCGTCCAAGAATTAACCTGGGAAATGTTTTTATTACAACCAGGAACTTTGTAGAAGCTATTTTGTATTTAAACGAAGCATACGCTGTAGAACCTGCAAACTTTGAAGTAAATAACAATTTAGGCGCGGTATATGCTCAGCAGGAAAATTGGTCTTACAGTATTGTCCACTATGAACGGGCCTTGAATACAAGGCCAAACGACGCTACCGTAAGATTTAATCTTGCGCGCGCATATGCAGCTTCCGGCGATCATCAAAGGGCTCAAAATTCCTATCAGCAGGTTTTACGTCTTGCGCCTGACAACTGGGATGCCATGTATGAACTGGGAATGACATGCGTAACTCTCGGGCAGAATGCGGAAGCAAAGCGGTATTTGCAGGATTTAATTAACCGCAATCCCAATTATTCAGGAAGAGCAGAAGCGGAAAGAATCTTAAGAAGCCTATGAACACAGTAATTACAGTTGTCGATATAACTGGAAGGTGAATATGGCAAAAATTGCGCTTGCTTTTTTTATTATTTGATTATAGCTATAAATTATACAGCGAACAATTGGATGAATTAAAAAATGAATTATTAATGGAATACAGCGATAACGAACTAATGATAGAAATAATCAGGAATTAATTCTTCCCTTTTCCATAACTGCAATTCTATCGCACAGGTACTCAACGGCGTCTTTATTATGCGAAATAAAAAGAATGCTAAGCCCCAGATTTTTATGCAGTTCCATGAAAAGGTTAAGTATTTGCGCGCCTGCCGATACATCCAAAGAACTTATCGCTTCGTCTGCAATTAAAAGCCGCGGCTTTAAAATCAGGGAGCGCGCAATGCAAACGCGCTGTTTTTGTCCGCCGCTAAGTTCATGCACACGCCGTGTTTTATAGGAAGGATCAAGGCCGACCCGCAAAAGCATTTTGTCTGTTTCCTGTATTCGTTCTTTTGGAGTTTTTAATTTATGAATGTGGAAAGGTTCTTCCAAAAGCCAGCCTATTTTTTTTACAGGGTTTAAAGAAGAGCCGGGATCCTGAAAAATCATTTGTACTTCGGATGTCTGGTTTTGCCCGTTAATCAGGATTTCGCCTTCGTAATCTATAAGTCCCAGAATACAGCGGGCAAGCGTAGTTTTACCGCAGCCGGATTTGCCTGTTAAACCGAAAATTTCACCCGAACGCATTTCCAGATTTACATTATTCAAAACAGGCTTCTTTGTTGTTCTGCCGAAAAGACCGTATTTTTTATCTTTATATACATTGGAGACATTACGAATAGAGAGCAGGGAAGTATCACTCATTTGTTCCTCCTGTTTGAGGAAAATAACAATAGACCCTGCTTTTTTCTATTTCTTTTGCAGGCGGGAAAGATTCTTTGCAAATATCTTTTGCCTTTGTACAGCGCGGCGCAAAGGGGCAGCCGTTTATTCTGTTTTCTACCGAAGGCACTCTTCCCGGGATATTTTCAAGTTCTTTTCCGCGCTTTTCCCTGTTTGGAATAGCATTTATAAGCGCGCGGGTATACGGATGAAACGGAGAAAAAAGAGACTCCGCAGGGCCTTCTTCTACTATTTTACCGGCATACATAATTAAAAAACGACTGCAGAATTGCCGTATTATTGAAAGATCATGAGAAATAACAAGCAATGACATTTTATTTTTATGATTCATGTCCAAAAGCAAAGACAGGCATTTTTTTTGGCTTTCTTCATCAAGAGAGCTGGAAGGTTCATCAGCCAAAAGGAGTTTAGGACGGCGGATTACAGCGATTGCCGTCATTACCCTCTGACACATACCGCCTGACAACTGGTGAGGATATGCATTGTATATCCTCTGAGGATTGTTAAATCCCAGTTCCTTTAATGTTTCGATTGCCGCAGCTTTATTTTCATTTTTATCGATTGAACGCTTGTTTAAACGCTGATAGAGTTCAAGGGATTCTGTAATTTGTTTTCCAACTTTCATCATGGGATTAAGCGATTGCCTTACATCCTGAAAAATCATCGAGATTTCGCCGCCCCTAAAATTACATAATTCTTTTTCGCTCATATTATTTAAAGAATTGTTTTTATAGATTATATCGCCGCCTGTAATTTTTATATTTTGCGGCAGAAGATTTGGAATTGAAAGAGCTGTCATGCTTTTGCCGCAGCCCGATTCTCCTGCAAGTCCCAGTATTTCTCCTTCATCGATTGTAAAGCTGATATCATCCAGTATTTTAAAAATCTTCCTGTCTTTATTTATACATGCGGTCAGATTTTTTACATTGAGCAAGTTAGATATTTTTGTGTCAGACCTTTGGTCAGACCTATGCTCAGCCATGCCGGCCTCCAAGTTTGCGGCGAAGGCCGTCTCCCAGAAGATGAAAGGCGACAACAGTCAGCATGATAAAAACTCCGGGCGCGATGGCGCACCATGGAGCGCTGAAAAACCATGCTTGAGACTCAAATAAAATACGTCCCCATGAAGGATGAGGAGGCTGGATACCCATACCAAGGTAACTCATTGTAGATTCTGCCAAAATTGCATTGGAAAGACCTATTACAGAAGCGGAAAGAAGCGAAGGCGCAAGATTTGGAAGGATATGAATAAATGTAATTCTAAACAAACCTGCGCCAAGAGTTTTTTCCGCCTGAATAAACGCCGCGTTTTTATATTGCATTGCTCCTGTGCGCATAATACGTGTGTAACTTGGTATAAATAAAATTAAAAGAGCAAAAAAGAGGCTGAATTGATTATTGTCCATTACCGCTACAAAAAGCAGGGCAAGAACAATTCCCGGGAAAGAACTAAGCGTATCGATAATTCTCATTATAATTTCGTCTGTTGTATTTCCAAGATAACCTGCTGTTAATCCAAGTAAACATCCGGCAACAACTGCTGCGGTTACCGTGCAAAAGGCAAGGATAATGGAATTTCTGCCGCCTGCCATGATTCTGGAAAAAATGTCACGGCCGAAATTATCGGTTCCAAGAATATGGTTTGCGCCTGGCGGCAATAGACGTTTTGAATTGTCCATTTGGTTATAGTCATGGGGAACCCAAAAAAAACTAAGAACAGACATTGTGATTATAATTATGCCTATAATTGCGCCGATTACAAGCTGGCGGTTTAGTATCATCTGACTTTCCTCATTTTTTTAATTCTTGGATCGATAATCATGATTGTAATATCCGCTAAAGTATTGGCAAGAACTACAAGGAATGCAATATACACCATTAATGCCTGAATTAACGGATAATCTCTGGAACCAATTGCGGCTATTAACAATCTTCCTGTTCCAGGAATAGAAAAAACCTGCTCGATAATTATACTGCCTGAGAAAACTTCCGCAATTATCATTCCAAGCATGGTAACAGCGGGCAGACATGCGTTTTTAAATACATGATGAAAAAGTATATATAATCTTCCCGCGCCTTTGCTTTTTGCCGTTCTTACATAATCGCTTTGTAATTCCTGAAAAAGAGAGCCTCTTAAAAATTTAATTAAAACGGCAGAGTTTGGAATTGCAATTGCCAGCGCGGGAAAGCATAAGCTTCCGATGAATCCAAAAAAACTTTCATTGTAATCCATAAAATTACCGGGAATAAAAAGTTTAAATCCAAAACCAAATATAAAGATAAAAAGCAAGCCAAGAAAAAATCCGGGCGTGCTTATCCCGGCAGCGGTAAAAAAATTAACTATAGTATCTATAAGATTTCCTTCCCGTTTGACAGTCAAAAGTGAAACAGAAAAAGAAATAACTATTATGAAAAAAAGTGAGAGCAGGGCAAGCGATATGGTAACAGTAAGACGCTGTGAAATTAATGACGAAATTGCTTCTCCGCGGAAACTATATGAATTTCCCGGATTACCGGAAATAAAATTGAATAACCAGTCAAAGTAGCGGACAAAGACGTTTCGGTTTAACCCCATTTCTTCGCGTAATAGCTCTATTTGTTCGGGAGATATCTGCATGCCTCCCAAATTATTTGCAGGATCTCCCTTTATAACACTAAAAATCAAAAAACATAAAATCGAGACAAGGAATAACGTAATAAAAGTAATAAATAATCTTTTTATTATATATCTCAATTATTTGTTATCCCGTAAATCGATGCGAAATCAATTGCATATAACGGATAATCCAATGCTCCGCCGTAAGCGTTTCCTCTAAAAGCCGTAAAATAAGAAATATCCTGTATGTAAACGCTTGCGGCGTTTTCTGTAATGATTCGCTGAGCGTCTTTATAAAGATTTATACGTCTTGCATTATCAGTTTCTGTAAGAGCTGCTGCATAAACCCTGTCAAATTCAGCGCTTGAAAAATTGATGAAATTTTCACCATCGCCGGAACGATATCGGGCCAGAAAACCTCTTGGAGATACAGTCGGGCTGTCCAGTGAAATAATGGTTGCCTGATAATTTCTGTTAATGTAAACAACATCAAACCATGTGTTCCAGTCAACAAGCTTGATTGTCGCGTTAACTCCTATTTCTTCAAGCTGGCTTACAATAACCTGCGCCGTATCAACATGCATGGCAAAATTTGACGGTACGGTTATTTCCAGAGAAAGTCTGTTTGCGCTGTTAAACCCGGCCTGTGAAAGAAGCGTGCCGGCTAACTCGGTGTTATATGAATAAGATAAAGAGTTTACGTAATATCTGGATAATCCGGGAATAAGAGGACTTCCGGACGGCGTACCCATTCCAAAAAATGCCGTATCAATAATGCCCTGGACGTTTATGCCATGATTAATCGCGCGGCGTACAGTTATGTTATCAAGAGGGGCTGCGGCATTATTAAGAACCAGTAATTGCACTGCTGCAGAACTATTATCGAAAATGTCAAATCGTCTGTGATCAAGCTGCGCCGCCATGGATCCCGTTATGGATGCTCCGTCTATGCTTCCGCCGCGAAAGGCAACCAAAAGCGTGTCATAATTGGCAAAGAATACAATAGTTACCATGTCCAGATACGGTAAATCTTTCTGCCAATAGTTATTAAATTTCCTCAATACGAGATCTCTTTGCGGTTTATAGCTTTCAAAATAGAATGGTCCCGAACCAATTATATTTTTTTCGCGATCTGTATTGCCGTTCTTTACTATTCCAACTGTAAGATATGGAAGAAAATACGGATCAGCGGTTTTCAAAATAATTCTTATTGTGTTTTCATTTTGAATTAATACTTCATCAACGTTGCTTAAACCGGCAAAGCCCGCGGCAATAGCGGTATCCAGGCTGAATTTTATATCAGCAGGAGTTAAAGGCGAATTGTCGTGAAACAATATACCTTCCCTTATAATAAAGTTATAAATAAGCCCATTATCCTCTATAGTCCATGATTCCGCGATACATGGAACTGGTATTCCATCGGTGTTGGGTTTTACCAATCCTTCAAAAATATTAAAAAGGATGCTTCTGCCATCCGCTGTATTTCTTGGATTGAGCGGATCCAATGTCATAGGCTCTGTCGTAAGGCCATAACGCAGTCCGCCGTTCTTGTTGTTTGTACAGGATAGGGAAACCACTGCAAGAATAACCGTGATCGTAACCAATACAAGTTGTCTAATTTTGCTATTTTTCATTACCAGCTCCAATAAGTGATATTACCAACATTATACAAAAAAATAATACTATTTAACAAGAGCATCCCCGCGCGCCATATCGGGCAGATAGCCCGCTTTTATAATGGCTTCCTTTACGGCGGCAAGATTTGATGCCGCTATGTCTCCGCCGGATGCCTTGTTATCATAAATAATATAGAGTTTCTTTGCCAGAGCCGGTGAAAGATTGGGCATAACAACATTGGCGCCGGCGTTTAAAGCCAACTCCCTTCCGTTAGGTGTAATCGTGCCCATTGCCGTTGTTGCGGGGATTAGCGCGCCCGGCAGCAAAATGCGCGCAAGGGCTATCATTTTCAGGCTTAGAGTGAGGCTTCCTTTGGGATGGCTGCCGAAAGGAGTGTCCTTTTGAGGAAGAAAAGGCCCTATTCCCGCCATTTGCGGCTGTAATTCCTGTAAAAAATGAATATCCTCAAGCAGGCATTCCGCATTTTGCCCCGGGCTTCCTACCATAAACCCCGCTCCCACCTGATACCCAATTTCTTTTAATGACCATAAACATTGTTTGCGATTGGCTATTGTCTGCGAAGACGGATGGAGTTTGGCATAGTGCGTCTGTGAAGCAGTTTCATGGCGAAGGAGATAACGGTTTACTCCGGCGCGAAAAAACAGCTCGTAATCGGCTCTGGAACGTTCACCCATAGAGAGAGTAATTGCATGATCGGGGAACTCGTTTCTTATGGCAGATACAATCTCTGTTATGCGTTCGCCTGTAAACCATGGATCTTCACCGCCCTGTATAACAAATGTTTTTAGCCCGAGTTCGTTTCCTGTTCGGCAGCAATCAAGGATTTCTTTTTGGGAGAGCCTGAAGCGTTCAAGTTTGGAATTGGAACAGCGAAGACCGCAATAATAGCAGTCGTTTTTGCAATAATTGGTTATTTCCATTAAGCCGCGAAGATATACGCTTTTACCATAGTGCGTTTCACGAACTTTTCGCGCCCTTGCAAAGAGCGATTCAATTTCGTCTTTATCTTCGGTGTTAATAATCTGTAGTATATCGCTGTCATTCATATCTTTTTAACCACAGAGGACACGGAGTTTCACGGAGTTTTTGTTTAAAAACTCTTTCATTCTCCGTGTTACTCCGTGTACTCCGTGGTAAAATTTCTTATTCTTCATACAAAAAAATCCCTGCCTGCTCCGCTGCGGATTTTTTCTATATTTTCCATTGTCTTTTGGCGGATCGATTCATTTGTTATGTGCGGGATTTCATTTGCTATCATGGCGGCGGTTTTTTCCCTGAAAGAATCATCCCCGTAATCCATTGAGTACTCGCTGAGCGTCATAAGGGCATTGGGCAGACAGACATTTCCGATTTCTCCTGATTTTGCCAAAGACATAAACCTGTCGCCTGTTCTGCCGCCCCTGTAACATGCGGTGCAGAAACTTGGAATATAGCCGTCATCGATTAATTCTGAAATAATCGATATGGCGCTTCGTTCATCATTTACAAGAAATTGCTTTTGCTTTTTTTTGTCCGGCTCATTCTTTCGCGCATGACTCCCTTCGGTCGTCGAGCTTAAGGAATTGGATTCTATACGCCGCGAAGACGCGGCTTGTGCATGACTCCCTTCGGTCGTCGAACGTAAGGAAATTGATTCAACGCGCTGCGTTACCGCAGCTTTCGTATAACCTCCAACTTCCGTGTTTGAACCTGCGCTTATTTGGGATATCCCCAACTGCAGCAGTTTTTTTCGAAAAATCGAATTTTCTCTTGTTGAAAGAATCAAACCTGTAAACGGGACAGCGATTCTGATAATAGCGACTATTTTTGCAAAAGTATCATCATCTACAAGATTGGGAAAATCGTTTATGTTCATTCCGGCTGCGGGGCAGAGGCGCGGAACAGAAATTGTATGAAAACCAACATTGAATTTTTTTTCTAAATGTTCGTTATGCAGTAAAAGACCCATCACGTCAAAATATGGATCTCCAAGGCCGAAAAGAACTCCGCCGCCGACATCTTCTATGCCGGCTTCCTGGGCTCGATCAAAAGCGTTAAGGTGCCAAAGAAAATCTTTTTTTGGGCCTGAAATGTGAACTTTGTTATAGGTAGGTTCGTGGTACGTTTCCTGAAAAAGAATATATGTGCCGATTTTTGCGTCTTTTAATTTACGGTAATTTTCTGTTGTTGTCGCCGCAATATTTACATTGATTCTTCTTATTTCTCCGTTTTCAAATTTCATGTCATAGATTGTTTTTATGCATTCCAGGATGTAATCCATGGAACATTCTTTGTCCGATTCTCCGGCTTCCAGCGCGAGGCGTTTATGTCCCATCATTTCGAGTATTTTTACTTCTTCGCGAAGCTGTTCCATTGTAAGCTTGCTGCGGTTAAAATTATGATCATGGTTAAAACTGCAATAGGCGCAGCGGTTTACGCAATAATCGCTTACATAAATGGGCGCGAACATTACTATTCTGTTTCCGTATATGCGCTTTTTTATATCACCGGCTATTTTAAAAATACGCGAAATATGACCGGGGTTTTTGGTTTTTAACAGGGCGGCAATCTCGCTGTGTTCAAGCGTCCGGCCGCGTTCGGCTTTATCCAGTGATGCGAGAATACCTGCCTCATCGGCAAACTTTGCTTTTTCCAGCAGATTTTCTATATATTCACGGTCGATAAAATTTGTATCCATCTTGTTAAAGTATAATAAAAAAAACAATATTTGTCATTATGGGTTTTCCTGATTTTCGTTTTTTAGTTTTTTCATACGAATAATGAATGCGATAATAATTGGAATAAGCGCGCCTGCCCATGCAAGCGGATT
>Ga0123356_10002804_pt1 | contig 18463 bp, 13 predicted proteins | sample TergutEmb28metaG_2_FD_92546 | JGI IMG/M metagenome (GOLD analysis project Ga0123356, IMG submission 92546) | Embiratermes neotenicus P3 segment gut microbial communities from Petit-Saut dam, French Guiana - Emb289 P3 | ecosystem: Host-associated > Arthropoda: Insects > Digestive system > Gut ...
AAAGAAAGAATACCATTATGGAAGGGAACCGCTAAAACATGAACAAAAAATGAGCCAATACAGATCTTTTCTTAAAAAAAGAAAAAATCTTTTGGAAATAGCTTGACTTTTATCATAGACGCAAAGTTATTGTCCGATCTCTTTCTTTTCATAATTAATATTTGTTTTTATTCATAGATTTTTTTTAAATATAAGATATCAAACTACAGCTCTGCGATCTTTGCGCCTTTGCGTCTCCGCGAGAACTCTTCTTCCTATCTCTTCTTTTTAAAATCCCGTAACTTCTTCCTGATTCCTTCTGCCATACCGAATAAAGAATAAAAGAATGGTTTATAGCGGTAATCCCAGGTACCGGGGCGGTGAATAATCTGGCCGCCGAAGCCTGTTTTGAATCGATACAATCCAGTCATGGGATGATTCGGATCTTCATTTGGAGGTATGCCAAAAAGATCATAAGATAAACATCCCATTTCTTTTGCGTCCTGCATAGCTTTCCATTGTAATGCATAAGGAGCCATTAAATTGCGTTTATTATTGGAAGATGCTCCATATAAATATGTAGCTTCCTTTCCGCGAAAAAGAACAATAATTGCAGCTAATAAATCATCCTCGTGACTTGCTATATAAAGGCGGATATTTAATCCTTCATTATTGTTTTTATCGCACAGTTCAAACAGTGTCTTGTAATAATTAATTCCATGTACGGCAATTCCGTCTCTTAGGGCTGTTTCCTTTAAAAGATTGTAAAAAGTTTCTATATCATTTATGCTGCCTGTTTTTACCTGAACTCCTTTTTTCTCAGCAAGCGAAACATTGTAACGCCATTTAGGTTTCATACAACCAAGAATTTCTTCGCATGATAAAGACAGATTGATAATTACAGTATCCGGCGCCTGAACTGTCGCTGCCGCTCGTTTAAAACCTGTATCAAAAAATAAATTAGGTTCGTTATCAAGATTCATATCTCCATCAATATAAAACCAGGATGGCTCAAAACGGATAAATACAGTATTACGCGGTAAAAATCTCTTTAATTTATTGGCAAGCTGTGCAATTGCTTTAGGTCTTTCTTCGATAGTAAATGACTCCGGCAGCCTTGGTCCCCAGGGTACATAAGCGAATGAAAAACCCGGAGCTAATTTCCGACAAAGTACCAAAAGCGGGATTTTTTCTTCTGTATTTTCTTTTGACCAGCTTACAATAAAAGTTTTAGCATTCCACCCAAACCGGAATTTAAACTCCCCCCACATGGATGATTGCAGGAAAGAGTCCGCATTTTCACAAACTTCTAACTCAGCTTCAATAATTTCTCTTATATAACAAATATTTTCTAACATACAAATAATTTTAATTATAACCACAGAGTATCACAGAGTGTCTCCCTATATATCTTAATCTACTAAACTTTCAAGCTTCCTATAATTTGAAATATTATTAGGTAATATAATATATCAAATCAATCAAAGAAACTCTGTGTAACTCTGTGGTAAAATTTTCTTCTAATGAACTTCTCCTTCGGGGATAACTATAGTTTTAACAGGATTTCCGTTCAGACAGAGTTTTTTATCGCCGGTCATTACAACATTATTTTTAACCACGATCGGACAGGAAAAGAATGTATCAATATCTATTTCTGCTGGAGCATTATCGTTTTCGCCTTCAGGTAAAAATCTTGTTCCTGTGGGATAAGCTTCTGCGATAAGCACTTCTACCCGCTCCGAAGGCTGACCGTCAGGACCTGTGCCTTTATTGTCACCTGCGGCAAGCAGCATTCCCCTGGATTCAGTCCCGCGTAATTTTGCGGGTTTAAGGTTGTAGGCGACAATTATTTTCTTTCCAAGTAAATCTTCTTCTTTGTAAAAAGGTACAAGGCCGGAAACAATCTGGCGCTCTTCGCGTACTCCTGTAATACCCTCCCCTGCTTCCAGTTGTATAATGTATAACTTATCGGCTTTTGGGTGTCTTTCTATTTTTTCTATTTTTGCTACGCGTAAATCTACGATTGAAGAAAATGTTTTAGGAGTTTGCCTTTCTTTTTGTGTTCCCGAATATCGATCTCTAAGTGTATCTATTTGTTCATCTTCAAGTTTTGTAAAAAGTACTTCGCTGGTTATTTTTATATCGCCTATTCCATCCGGTTTACCAATATCTTTCCAGTTAAGATTTTCCCTGTGTTTAAGCCCAAAAAACGAAGCTATTTTCGCGGCTGCCGCCGGAATATAAGGTTCGATCAATACAGATAAATCGCGGACAATATAAACAAGGTCCCGAATAACAGCTCTGGCTTTTTCTGGTTTATCATCGCGGATTTTCCATGGTTCCGAGTCCTGGAAATATTTGTTCGCAAATGATGATAGTTCGAATATTTCCCTGAAAGCGTCTCTTAATTCCGCCCTGTCAAGTTTTTCTGTGATTAATTTTTCGCGTTTTACTGCTTCCGCCCAAAAAGAGGAGTCACTTCCTCCCGAGGGAATAATACCGTCATAATAGCGCGTAACAAAGGAAAGCGTACGGTTAACAAGATTACCGAGATTCCCAATAAGCTCTCCGTTAACCTTTTCCTGAAAGTCTTTCCATGTAAACATGGCATCAGATTTTTCCGGACGGTTATATAAAATATAAAAACGCCATACATCGGAAGGTATTCCTGTTTCCATTGCGTCTGTTCCGAATACGCCAATACCTCTGGATTTGGAAAACTTGCTGTTTTCATAATTTAAAAATTCCGAGCTGGACATGTGGTGTAACATAGTCCATTTATCACTTTCGTCAGCGCTTCCTAAAAGACTCGATGGAAATATTACTGTATGAAACGGAATATTATCTTTTCCTATAAACTGAAACAAATCTACTTCTTCGGGTTTTTTCCACCAATAATTGACAAACTCACGCCAATCTGACCAGTTTTGTTTAATACTGCATTGTTTATCACCTTTTACAATTTCTTCTCCCAATGATCCTGTAATGGAAATATACCCAATCGGCGCATCGAACCATACATAAAAAACCTTTTTTTCATATCCGGCTTTGGGAACAGGAATTCCCCATTTTAAGTCACGGGTTATACCCCTTTCTTTTAAGCCGTCCCGTATCCATGCCTGTGTCATCTGAACCGCGTTGTTTGCCCAAAAACCTTTTACGGAAGCGGTTTTTATCCAGTTATCAAGTTTATCTTTAATACCTGGCAGGTTTATATAAAGATGATTTGTTTTTTCCAGGGATGGAGTACTACCGCAAGCCGAACAAAGCGGTTCTTTTAAATCAGTTGGATCGAGCAGTTTTCCGCATGCCTCGCATTGATCCCCTCTCGCTTCAGCGCTGCCGCAAACCGGGCAGATACCGCGGATATAACGGTCAGCGAGAAATCTTTCGCATTTGGAACAAAAAAACTGTTCATCCGTTTTTTCATTAATTAATCCCGCTTTGTCCAGTTTAAGAAATATTTCCTGGGTAATTTCAGTATGTACCGGTGTTGCGGTACGTCCAAATTTATCAAAGGAGATATTAAACCAGTTATATATATCCGCGTGTATTGTATGGTAACGATCACAAAGTTCTTTTGGAGTTACGCCTTCTTCATCGGCTTTGTTTACGATTGGAGTACCGTATTCATCAGTACCGCAAATGTACAAACATTCTAAACCGTTAAGCCTGCAAAAACGGGCAAATGTATCCGCGGAAAGCACCTGAGTAAGAGTTCCAAGGTGCGGAAAATTGTTTACATAAGGCAATGCCGATGTTATTAGTCTTCTTTTCATAATAGAAATGATACTGTAAAAAGGCTTTAATAATCAACAACCCTGCCTGAAAATCAATATTGTTTTTTATATAGAGTTTTAATGTGAAAATTTAAGGTTGAATTCATTTGTCCAGGTTTCATTACTTTCCAGCGTAATGGAAAACGCGGGAATTATTCGTGTGGCTTGATATAAATTGTTTTTATACGCGGCAATAAGACAGCCATAAAAAGGTTTTACAGAAGATATAATAATTTGAACTTCGTTTATAACATCAAGGATTTTTAAATTGTCTGTATTAAACTGTCCGCTTATATGATTATCTTTACCGTTAGTATCTGTAGTATAAAAACGGACATATTCTTCTCCAATACCGGCAAAAGAAAAATCTATCTCCGGAATGAACTGGAACTCCTGTTTTTCTTTACCGCAGTTTTTCAGGCTGTATGAAACAGTAAGAACATCTCTTTTTAATAAATAACATTTATTTATTTCTATATCGCCGTAAGGAATATCATTTCCTGCCGCGGCGAGTTTAAAACATGACTTTCCCTTTCTGTCATGCGCTGCAGCTTCATACAGCTCATTAAAACAAAACCTGGATTTATCAGTAAAAATATTTTCATTTTCATTAATTTTTATATTATTGGGAACTAAAATATCCGAAAATGCGGATCTCCTTCCGTAATCATAAGAACCGCAATCAAGATAATTCCAGTCTTTGGGCATGTAATCAAGCTCAAAAACACTGGCTCCTTTAGGATGTATATAACAATTAATCTTCGCGTCCTGGAAAATATATTCTTTTATGCCGTCAAAATCAAAATCGTACTGAATTAATGATGAAATAAACTTTCCTTTGTCCCTTGACAGTCTTTCCGCGCGTAACAGCGAACTGTAAGCAGCTTTGCGCAATTCACTTCTTAGTTGTCCGTCACCAGGAGAAAAAAGGCAAAAGTCCTGAGCCTTCCATAATTCTTCTCTTGCGTTTTGTTTTCTGTGTTTATCACCCTTTAACTGGCTGATTAATAAATTTGTAAATATCATTTTTGAATAAATACCGTTGGATTCATCATGTTCAATAAGGAAACGGCGGGGAGAAAAATTATTTTCCAACGCGGAAGAGTTTGGGAAAGTACCCTTTTTAATTATTTTATGGCTTCTTAATATTCTCGCAGGCAGTGTTGTTTCTACTATATTTTTTGAAAGAGATATCTCTTCAAAGAAACGATTCCAGGCGGTATCAGGCGCTTCATCAGGAGAAGAAGAAACTGTATCCGGAAAAACACATATTACATTACCTGCGGCTGATATATTATTGTTATCATCAAACTTTTTCTTTAATTCGGTAAAAACCTGCGAAAAACTTTTTTTTGCAAGTTCTTTTTCTATTGACAAAGAAACAGGAAAGATTGTAATTATCTTTCCCTGATCTTCGCTTATACAGGGTGAAAAAATATTAAGGCTATTAATGCCGGCCTGCTTGAATTGCTCCTGACTAAGAAATGTATAATTCATATCACTGGCGGAAAGAGAAGCTGCCAAATGCTGCTCCCATATCATTCCCGGTATCCAGCAGCCCAATGGTCTTTTGCCAAAATGCTTTCGCAGATAAGTTGTCATTAATTCAATTTGACCAATCCTGTCCTGAAGGGGAATAAGCGGAAAACTTGGTTCATAAAAACCCCCGCCAAGTATTTCCGTCTGTTTTCTGGATATCATATCTTCGATAAGCATAAAAAATTCGGGATGGTTTCTTTCTACCCAATAAAGCAATACGCCGGAATAATGAAGAACTGCATGAATATTCGAATAACGGTATAAATTGGAAATAAAAGGACGCATTTTATTTTCGTATATATACTCAAACTCACTTTCAGGAGAGCCGGACGGAACATGAGCGTGAGAACCTAAAATAAATATAATTTTTTTATCGTCTTTCACCCGGCGCCAATCATCCTGAAAATTAACAATGACGCGGTAGTAAAGATTAAGGATAACATTCCCATCGCGACAAGAATTAAAGGTTTTCCGCGCATAGAAGCAGGAACCGCTTCAAGCGCAGCTCGGCGGCGAATTTCCCTTATTATCAGATTAACAATAAAGATGCCTGATGTAAAACCAAAAGCCATAATTAAAGTTTCTATGAAGCCGCCTGCCATACATATACAAATAAATACTGATACCGCGGTTATTCCGCTTGGGAAGCTGATAAATGATTCGTCTTCCTGGTCTTTTTTTGGTATGTAACGCAAGATAAGAAATTCCAGACCCTCATAAACCAAAGCGCTTACAGGAAATAATATAACATAAACAAAAATGCCGGATATCATGGAATAAATTATTCTGGAAAAGAAAAACCATAAAAGGATAATTGAGAAAAAGATGAGTCCCAGTTTAATAAAAGTTGTAGGGTTAAGAGGCGCTTTTGATTCAACAATTCCTTTAATGCCAAGCCCGCATTGCAATACAAGATTTATTGTGAATCCCGAGTATATGAATAAAAGAAGGAGTGGTATACTATTCATAAATAATTACCTCTTTTACTTTTTGAATACTGATATATGCAAATAATATAACCTAATATTATTAAAGCTCCGGCGGATGACGCAAAAATGCCAATAGGGAAGAAATTACTGGATTTAAAATACATGATTGTAATCATTCCCTGGGAAGAACCCGGAAATGAAAGTGTACAAAATGATAATGGTTCCCTTACAATTGAAAACACAACTATTAAACCCGCCAAAGTCGCAGCTTGAGAAACGGCGTCCGATACATGATCAAATACGTCAAGACGGGAATGCTCCAAAGAAAGGGCCGCTATACTTGAACCCGCACAAAACAGAGGAACAAGTAAAAGGAGCATAAAAACTTCCATCGCGGCAAAAGGACATAAAAGCCAGAATAACAACAGATAAATGCTGCCAAAAAAAGCCGCCAAACATGATATAAGCGTTGTTCTTCCCCTTTTTGGAAAAAATTTATTGCCAATAGAGGATAATAAAAAGGTATATGTAAACGCCGTAAGACCATATACCCAAAACAGGCTTCCAGCTACAGTAACTGCCCAGGAAAGACGCGCGGAAGCCATTATTAAAAGACCCGCGCCTGTAAGTCCTCCAAACGGGGAAAGAGAACCCCAAAAAGAATATTGCCGGCCTAAACTCATTCCAAGTCCCCTTCTATATTAACACGAGCTGTCGCTTCGATTCTATTAATATACATTTGCAAAATACTTTCCGGCAGAGCGGAAAAAACCTGTACCGCGTGAGCGCTTAAAGGGATTATTTCCTCAACCGTACCGTTAGCCGCAACAATTGCGCCAAGAGGAACAAGCACTCCATCCTGAAAAAATGTAAATACAAACATTTTATCACTTGAATTATTTATTGAATACCAATAACCAAGAAGGTTCGCTTTACCCGCTTTTTGTTTAATAAACGCAGAAAGCCTGCGTGAATCATTATTGTTAATTAACACATTATTTACTGTCCGCATAAGATTATTTGTGTGCAGAGGCTGGGTTAAAATCCAGATTAAAGAAATTAATAACAATAACCCGGTAATCCAGGCCAATAAAATTCCTCTGTCTTTTAAATCCTGAATTTGCTGTTCTTTCATAAAAGATTCTCCTGAAACTTACCTGTGTTCAAAGGGAGTTTGCCTTTATTTTTACCGCGATTATTACGGGAAAGAAATAATTTCTCCTCAAGCATCCTTATAAGAGGCGTTAAACAATTAACGACAGCAAGAGCTATAAAACAGCCTGAATATTCAAGGCACTTATACCGGAAAAACCAGGAAAGAACAGCTCCAAGTATAACAGTAAATAAAATCCCGGGTTTTAATTTAGCTCCGCTTGCCGGTTCGGCAGCCAGAATAAAAGCAACGGCGATTGTACCGCCGGAAAATAATCCGTATAATAAATCTCCGTTCCAGTATATTCCGTTTGGATCTCCTGCAAAACGAATTAGAAAACCATAAACAGCAATAAACACAATTGGTATCCAGCCGCGGTTAATCCCAATAGCGGTAATAACAATTGTACCAATCAAAAGAGCAAAAAGCCCCCTGTCTGTTATAATACCAGGTCCTTCCAGAAAAAGAAGATCAAAATAACCCGAAGGCATCTGAACTCCTGTAATCGATAAAATATTATTATTAAAAAAATCAGTTACGCCATTATCCATTTTACTTATATCAGATGAAACAACCATTTCTGAAATTGAAGCGGCGCTGTCATTCAGCGCTTCCTTAAAAGCGACAGGCCAGGAAAAACGGATAAAAAGCCAGCCTCCAAGCGCCGGATTAAGCCAATTGGATCCAAGACCGCCAAAACTGTACTTAATAACGACTATCGCAAAAGCAGTCCCAAAAAAAACACTTACAGGATGAATATGATTTGGAAGCAGTAATGCGAGTATCATGGCTGTAGCGGCTGCGCTTCCGTCTCTGATTTTTGACACCCTGTTTTCGCGCCAGGTTAATAACAGCTCAGTTACAATCGCTGTAATAAAAGCTGTAAGCGCGATAACAAGCGATCTTCCTCCATCGCTGGCGGCTGACTGTAATACACAGGCAAACGCGCAGCCGCAGACAAGCCACATTCTTCCGGTGCTTGGACAGGAGATACTAATCTGCGGTTTATGTGAAAAGATCATCTTTTGCGCCGGGCGTGTACCTTCGCCGCTTCTCTGCTCGGCAGTTTGTTCAAACACCAGTCCCCTCCTGATTATTTGTTAATATTGTTTCAAGTAATGGCAGAGCTGACGGACAGACAATTTTACAGCATCCGCATCCGGTGCAGCCAGTATTTCCAACATTGTCTATTTCCAGTATTCTGATTCTTTTATAAATATTCTGCGGATCAAGTCCTATCGGGCAAACCGCTCTGCATTCACCGCAGTTAATGCAATTCTGCTGACCATGATTGGCTGCCTGCCTTTTTGCCATCGCAACAATCGCATAACATGATTTTCCGACAGGTTCATCAAGATATAATACTTCTTTTCCGGATAAAGGCGAACCGGTTATAATTCTTTCGGGAGACTCGGTAAAACCGCCGCATTGTTCAATTACTTCTCCAATTCTTGTTCCAATCCTTACTTTCATTATTTGCGGTTTTCTTACCGCCGACCCCCCAACAGCCACATAACGATCCAAAATTGGTTTTTTATATTTAACAGCGTCACATGCAGCTGCAAGCACAGCGGGACCAAGAATTAATAAAGAACCTAAACTGCGTCCTTCTTTTTTTTCATAAATCCTGAGAGTGAGTTCCAGTTCTCTTTTGTTCCGCTGAGGATACCGGGAACCTGTCAAAACCAGTGAAGATGGAACATTTAGTTCCCCGGCTTGAGAAAGTAAATGTTCCCCTAATGATTTTTCCCGGTGAGAGACAGCAAAAATAACCTGCGATACTTTAAAACACGCTTTAGCTATAATAGCGGCTCCTTCGATAACCGCTTTAAATCTGTCATGGCAAAGCGCGTAATCCGCTACAAGCCAGGGATCATCAAAAACACACCGTACTACAAGAGTAAGTTTATCATTTGTTCTTCTGCAAACCGTGATCATATCAGAAAGCGGTATTTCAGAATTATCCATATCGACAATACCATAATCAGAAATTATTCTTTGTAAATCGTAACCGTTTAAGCTGTTCCATAGTAAAGTTTCTTCTCTTTTACCTAATTTCTCAAATGAACCTTCCATTTTTAATATAAACGCGTCATTATCTATGCCATTTCTGTCTTTCCAGGAGATTTTTCTGGTAATTCTGCCGGGAACTGTCGCATGAACATTAGCTGTCCCCGCGGAAGACGCTCTGCCAATAAGCATGCCTTCCCTGACTATCTCTCCAATCGCGACTACCGGATAAACTGGTTTTGCCCTGTTTCCAAGCGTAATTACAGAAAGCCCCGGCAGAAAAGCGTTTACGGCTGAATGTGTTTTAGCCGGCGCTGTTGGATCATCATAGGGGAGTCCTCCCCTTGGAAATGAATATACCTTCATGTCTTATGCGTCCTTTCGGTTACGTACCTGGTTTTTGCCATTATACAACAGCTTTTTATTCCAGTTAATACCTATTAAGCGTAAATTTCCATAAAATCTTTTACCGCTGATTTTTGGTGAATTATCATTTTTTTTCTTTCTGATTAAACCGGGGAATAGAAACAATAACAATACCAATAATGACAGTTTATCTGCGATTCCTGTTGAAACAACATTTGTATTTGTCCTGTTTCCATCGTTAACATCGATAAAAAATTCCATTAAATCCTCCAATGGAAAAGGCGGATAATCATTAATATCGATTCTCTGGCTGGTATTATTAATTTTTACGGCAGGAAGGCCGTCAGTATCAAAATAAAAACCGGGAAAAAAAGATAAATTAGGATCTGCGTTCATACCTAATGGGCGTGTGGAAAAAAAGGTTTGATAAGTTAAATGATCATAATAGTCCTGTTCATTTATTATTGTATCAAATTTTTCGTTTGAATCAAAAGAGCCGGGTATAACGGGTGTAAAAAATAACGCTAATAAAGCGCCTGCCGTAAAAGGCAGAATATACACAGGAAAAACAAACTCCGGAATATGGCGCCTCATTATTAATACCGGAGAGAAACGCCTGTGCGCACTTCCCGGGAGAGACAACAAAACAAGCGAAAAGAAAAAAACCGCAGATGCTGCGGCGAAAACAGCCAGGAAAAATAAAACGTTTATCTGAGAAAAAACAATCAGAACTATAAAAGCTGCGGCGAAAACCGGTAAAAAAAACAGGTAAAATCTGTATGGAAAAATAATTTCTTTATATATATTTTTTTTTCTATTTGTTTTTTTCTTTAACATATTACCTTTTGAGTTTAAAAGTTCGGTAATCGGTTCTTTCAGGAAAATAAAAAGAGCAAAAAGCAAAGCAGCGCATCCAATCCCTGCCGCGCCAAAAAAAGCAAGAGAACCTATCACAGGAATTACAGCGATAACACCCGCGATACCGCGGTATTGTTTTCTTTTAATTAAACAAATAATCAGCATACAAAAAGAAGCGGCAGCGTAAATTATAAAAAAAAGAGATAATGAACGTTTAACTCCAAAGTAATTAATGGTATAAGGTATATCTCCCAATAGCGCGCTTAATTGTTTATCAAGGTTAATGGGGTTTATATTGCCTTCATTAAGAGGAATATAAATATAACGCCTGTTATCTTTAATAAATAAACTAATTAATTTTTCGGCATATTCGTCATAACGGGGATCAAACGGAAAAATCCTGGAAAAATAACTATCAAGCGGTATTTTTTTTAATGAATCAAACTCGTCAAGTAAAACCCATTGTGATGATTCAGAAATTATTTCATCGCCGGAAAATCCGCCTGTTTCCAGAAGTGAACGAAGATATCTGTCATTTATGGAAGCGTCTGTTGTTAATACAGCGTACCCGCTTGTTAATTCTTCATGTTCTGTTAATTTCGTCAAACCAAGAAAAAACAACCCCGCTGCCGCCAATAGAGAAATCAGGCATACAGGCAAAACAGATCGAAAAAAAAACATAAATCATGCCTGGATCAGCAGATAAAAGCAAATCGCAATTACGATACCTAATAAGGCTCCTACTAATACTTCCAATGGAGTATGTCCCTGGATTTCTTTTACCGAATGAAATTCCAGACCGGTTAATTTCGCGGATTGTTTTCCAAGGTTATTAAGAGCTTTGGCTTGCAAACCAGCGGCTCTTCTGACTCCTACAGAATCGCGAAGAACTACCATGGCGAAAACCAGGCAAATAATAAAATAGGTAGATGTTATTCCCTCATTAATTCCGACTGATGTAGCTAAAGCGCACACAATCGATGAATGACTTGAGGGCATTCCTCCGGTACGCCAGATCATTGTTTCTACCGCATACCATTTGTTTTTATTTTTACTGGTAATTAAATAAATAACCATTTTTAGTATTTGGGCGATAAATAAACTGGATATTGTGGATAAAAAAATAGGATTTAATAATAAAGACTTTAAAGCCGCCGCAGCTGTCATTTTTATATGATCCATTAATAGAACAATTTTGTCAATAGAGGTGATAATTACTAGTGACTAGTGTGTAGTGACTAATGACTAGTGAATAGTGTGTAGTGATTAGTGTGAGTGGGGGGTGGTTTATGGGGGGGGATTGGGGGTAAAATTGGTGGATTGTATGGAATTATATACAGGTGATAATGATAAAGGGCGCAGGTTGGATAGGATATTACGGAAGGCTTTGCCGGATCATCCCCTGCCTTTAATACACAGGTTATTGCGGCAGAAGCTGGTATTGGTGGATGGAAAACCAGGAAAAGCGGGGGATCGGTTGGATTCTGGTGTTAAAATTTTTATAAATTCATTAAAAGACAAGCCAATTAACAATATTTCTAGCCGAAAAGACATAAATATAGATCAAAAATCAGATAAAAACCAAAAAAAATCAGATTTTAAACGATTTGATAGGGTTAAATTTGATAAAAAATTGATAATATGGGAAGGTCGGGGGCTTTTAGCGGTTAATAAGCCTGTTGGACTTGTTGTTCATGGCGATAATAGTCTGGATTCGATGGTAAACTCCTATTTAGCGGATAAAATTACCCCTTCTTTGTCGTTTAAACCTGGTCCTCTGCATCGGCTGGATAAACCATCAAGCGGTATTGTTGTTTTTTCGGTTAATATAGAAGGCGCGCGTCTTTTTAGCTCACTTATGAGAGAAAAAAAGGTGCAGAAAACCTATCTAACCATTGTTGAAGGGAAAATAGAAAAAGATACGATATGGCAGGACGAACTTTTCCGGGATAAGGAAAGACAGAAGACTTTTATTAGCGAACATGATTCAGGAAAAACAGCTATTACTAATGTTACACCGCTTGTAACAAAAAACGGTTATACATTGATCAAGGCCGAAATTATTACCGGAAGAACCCACCAGATACGAGCCCAGGCTGCCTCCCACGGACATCCTCTTTTGGGAGATTTGAAGTACAGCGGGAAAAAAAGTAAGGGCATTAATATAAGGACCACGGATTATCACGGATTATACGGATTAGCGCGGATTAATAAAGTATATTTTTATTTACATGCCTGGAAGATAAAGTTCCTTGAACATTCAATTGAAGCTCCTCTGCCGCAAGCGTTTAGGGAAAAAGTTGATGAGCTTTTTGGTGGAAACTATTTAATGTGTAATGTGTAATGTTTAATGAGGAATGAGGAATGAGTAATGGGGGAATGGGGGAATAGAATTTGCTTTGCAAAAACTCAAAGTCTATGTTAATTTTATATAATGAACAAAAAAGATAAATGTATAATTGTTTTACTTCTTCTTGTTTATTTCATTGCTGGTTTTTCTGCTTGTACCGCAGGGAAACAACAGGAACGGTCTTTTGAACGAAACCCATTTACGTCATTCCGCGATGTTCCCGGTATAACGGACAAAGAAATTGCGGACATAGAAGTTTTGCAAAGAGAATATGAATCTTTTTCTTACGGGATGATCCCGTCAACTGAGTCATTTATAAAGAGCAATGGTGAAGTCGGCGGATATGCCGCATTGTTCTGTGAATGGCTAACAGAACTGTTCGGCATCCAGTTTAATGTCGTTATCCTCCCGACGAATGTATTGCGTGACCGGCTGGACTCAATGGAGCTTGATTTCAGCGGAAATATAACACCTACTCCTGAACTCCGGGAGCGGCACCTTTTTACCGACATAATAGCCAACCGGCATTATATGATTTACCGGCTCGCTGGAAGCCGCAATATTGAGCAAATTTCAGCGGAACGTCCGTTAAGATACGCTTTTACAGCAAATGCCCCCGCTGAACCCGCCGTCGCTATGGTAACCGAACCTGGTTCATACGAACCGGTATGGATCAGAAACTTTGATGAAGCGTATCAGGTTTTAAAAAGCGGGGAAGCCGACGCTTATATCGCTTCGAGCATTGCCGATGCGTTTTTTATTGGGTACGGTGATGTGATTTCCGAAGATTTCTTTCCGATGATTTTTAATCCCGTTTCTATGACAACGACAAACCCGGCGTTTGAATCCATTATTTCCGTCGTAACAAAAGCGCAGAGAAATGGAGGTAACTCCTATCTTAACCATTTGCATAACCTTGCGTTTCAGGAATATTTAATATATAAACTGCAAACACAGCTCACAGACGAAGAACGCGCGTACATTTCCAGCACAGGAACAGTGCCGCTTGCTGCGTATAATACATTCTATCCTCTAAGCTTCTATAATGAACGAACTGATCGTTGGGATGGGATTTTCTTTGATCTGCTGGAAAGAATAACCGCGCTTACAGGATTGGATTTTGTAGTTGCTCATGATGAAACCACAACATGGCCTGGAATGAACGAATTACTTATAAGCGGAGAAGCGGCTTTTGCTCCGCATATAGGGTGGATGAAAGAACGGGAAGAATTCTTTATTTGGTCAGATATCGTTTTACAAAGAGATTATTTCGTTCTATTGTCAAAGTCGGATTTCCGCGATGTCGAACCGAATGAAATTTCGAATATGAAGGTAGGTATAGCGCAAAACACAGTTTTTGCCGAAGTGTTCAGCCAGTGGTTTCCGGACCACGTGAATACCGTATTTTATGGCAACCAGGATCTTGCTTTTGATGCCTTGCAGCGCGGAGAAGTGGATTTGGCTATGACCACTCAGCAACGGCTTTTGTACCTGACTCATTATAAAGAAATGCCCGATTATAAAATAAATTTTATTTTCAACCGGTACATGGAAATCCGGTTCGGATTTAATAAAGACGAAACTATTCTGCGATCCATTATAGACAAGGCTTTAATGTTGATAAATACCGACAGAATCGTCGGACAATGGACAAACAGAACTTACGATTACCGCGCTAAAATGGCAGAGGCGCAGCGTCCATTAATGGTAATATTGATTATCTTATCTGCTCTGCTTTTGTGCGCGTTATCGATTGTTGCTGTTTTTCTGATAAAAAGCCGCCGTACCGGTAAAAACCTTGAAACCCTTGTGGAAGAGCAGACGCGCGATTTGGTAGAGAACTATGAATACGCAAATAAATTAAGCAATACCCTGGCAGACATTACAAAGTCTCCGGTTATTTCTGCCGGAGTTTTAAAAGAAGCAGCCGATGTTATTACGCAGCTAGGAGGAATTGCATTAGATACTCATCGTGTCAGTATATGGAATATAACAAATACTTCGGATGTTCTTACCAATATAACCTGTTATGATTGCGTTAAAAGAGCACATTATATTCAGGATGATTTTGATTTGGTACCCCGCAATGAATATAAGAAACTTTTAATAACCGAACGTTTAATTGTCACAAATGACATGAAAACATCCTCCTATGAAATAAATATCGATGGATACGGTCCCAATTTATGCGCCATGCTGGATGCGCCAATACATGTTGACGGTGAATTGCTTGGAGTAGTCTGCGTAGAACAGGATTATTGTGATCGCTACCCGGAAAAACGCGAGTGGACAATGGAGGAGCAAAGCTTTGTTTCCTCTTTGGCAGATTTAATGGCGCTGACCATCTCCGGTTTTGAGCGCCGAAAAGCGCGTGAAGAAGCGGAGGTTGCAAACAAGACAAAGTCGTCTTTTCTTGCAAGCATGAGCCATGAAATAAGAACTCCGATGAATAGTATTATTGGATTTTCTGAATTGGCGCTTGGCGATAATATTCCGCAGAAAACAAAAGATTACCTTAAAAATATCCTGGAAAATTCACAATGGCTTCTTTATATTATTAACGATATTTTAGATATATCCAAAATCGAGTCGGGTAAATTAGAGTTAGAAAAAGTCCCCTTTAGTTTACCTGATATATTCACCGCCTGCAGAACTATGATTACGCCAAAAACAAATGAAAAAGGGCTTATTCTGCAATTTTACGCCGAGCCGTCTGTTGGTAAAATTCCATTGGGTGATCCTACAAGACTGCGGCAAGTACTTGCTAATCTTCTATCCAACGCGGAAAAGTTTACAAGGTCTGGAATTATCAAAGTTCAATCTATCATTAAAGAAATCAGCGAAGAAAAAATTACAATGTATTTTGAGGTAAAAGACTCAGGTATTGGCATGACAGCAGAGCAGATCGACAGAATATTAAATCCATTTGTGCAAGCTGAATCCGGTACAACGCGTAAATACGGCGGAACTGGTCTTGGACTTACCATTACAAATTATTTAGTGGAGATGATGGGCGGCAAACTTATGGTAGAAAGCATGCCCGGAATCGGCAGTAAGTTCAGCTTTGAACTTACTTTTGATGCTATTAATAAAGAAAACGAAGGCTTGCGCGAAACCAGAATTGTACAGGGAGAACTTAAAAAACCCGCCTTTATAGGCGAAGTCCTGTTATGCGAAGACAATGAAATGAATCAACAGGTTATGCGTGAACATCTTGCAAGGGTTGGCATTAAAACTGTATTTGCAGAAAATGGTAAAGTTGGCGTAGATTTAGTTAAAAAGCGCATGGAAAAAGGCGAAAAACAATTTGATCTTATTTTTATGGATATACATATGCCTGTTATGGACGGTCTTGAAGCATCAGCAAAAATCCTGGAACTTAATACAGGCATTCCAATAGTAGCGTTAACAGCGAATGTTATGTCATATGATATCGAGTTATACAAAACAAGCGGTATGGCTGATTATATCGGCAAGCCGTTTACTTCACAAGAGTTGTGGCAATGTTTAATGAAGTTTTTTACGCCTGTAGACAAAATAGATGATAAAATCCTATTTACACAAACCGAAGATGAACTACGTCAGGAATTGATTAGTATCTTTGTAAACAAGTACAATAATAAATTTAATGAAATTGCGGACGCTATATATATAGGTGATATAAAGCTGGCGCACAGGCTGGCGCATACATTAAAAGGTAATGCCGGACAATTGGGAAAAACATTTTTACAGCAAGCAGCTAAGAATGTAGAAGAACAATTAAAAGATGGTAAAAATATGGTTACCTCAGAAGCAATGGTGAAGCTGGAAAAAGAATTGAATGCGGTTATAGCGGAGTTAACTCCGATGGTTTCGAAACAGTGATTGTGTTGGCAGAATCAAAGTTGTCAATTAGTAAATGAAAAATTCATTCGCTAATTCGCTCTCCGTACAGCGGCTGGGGGCGCGCGTGCCGGCAAGACTAGTTGCCAGGAATTCGGGTGCATTACTCGGGATAAATCCCTCGTACTATATTCATCTTGTTAACACTCATTTTGCACCACGCCGTTTTTATTTTTTTTTATCCACACAGCTATGCCGTGCATTTTTTGGCGTATGGAGCCTCAGAGTTTGTTCATCTTATTTTACTTTTCAAATATTGATAATCATAATCTAACGCTGAGTCTCCTCCGGCGAGGAGCGGCAAAAGACGTCTTTCCGGCACGCGCGCCCCCAGCCGCTGTACAAATGGTGAGTTAACATGCAATTCTGGGCGAACAACAAAAAGCAAAATCATCGTACTAACCTTCACTTACTATCAACAAGCTAGGGTTTTACCCCTATGATTACTACCTTCACAATTTGTTACACACTCAAAGTAGAACAAAAGGCTCGCTATCAGTGTAAATCTACGGAATAAATAAAATATTTTCAAAGTTTTTTCATTTTCGGTCAAGCGCCACGCATCTGCGCGCCATATATATAGTGAAGTTTCTCTTTATTAAGAATTTTCAAAATACATTTTTGTACCTTACAGGGGAGTTATGGTAATGATTGAGAACAAAGCAATAAAAGAGCCTTGGGATTGTAGTTCAAAAAAGGCATATTGTTTAAAGATTGAGGATTTTGGGACACCAGACGAATTTTATAAAATGGCAAAACCAATCAGAATGGCTAACTGTCGCAATGAAGCAGCAGAGATTCTTAAAGAAATAAGTATTCAAGGAACATTAAGTAATAAAAATGGACTTACTGTTACTATATCAAGAAGTTCAAGAACAAAAATTGTTAGCAGCAAGGCACTTAATAATTCTTATAGTCAAAAAGCTCATTATCTGGCAGTGGCAAATCTTGATAAATTATTTATGAATTCAATTGAACCATGGGGATTTGAATTAAACCCTAATAAAAATAATAATGAATTAAAAAATCGAAGATATTTATACGCTCCGCTTGAATATGATAACAAAATTATTCCAGTAAAAATAACTGTTAAAGAATATTTAGACACATCTTTAGGGAAACGGCTCTATTCTGTTGAAGCAATAAACGTAGAAATTAAATAAAAAAGGAACGCCGGTATGTTAGCCCCCAACAAGCATTTAGCTTATTAAGAAACCCCTCGAAAGCGTCCCTATCTAAGGAAAATCCCTATTATAAAAATCTAACTTATAATTTATTATAAGTCAATATTTATTTTTGCAGGTTTTTTTAATTTTATTTACTATACTTTAACTACCTGGTTGGACAGGGCATTTTTACATTGATCACGGATTGAGAAGGGCATCTTTACTTGGAACACGGATTATCACGGATTTAACACGGATTGAAGATGAGGTTAGAATATTGACAATTATAAGAATTTACATAATTTTATTAATGGTTCTGCTTCACTGATCAATTTATCTATTTGAGAAATTTCATATAATATTTTTGATTTTATACTATTATCCAATTTTTGTTATTTCTCCTAAATTATTCAAAAGAATATAAAAATCATTATTTAAATCAAAATCTACAA
>Ga0123356_10002805_pt1 | contig 18462 bp, 16 predicted proteins | sample TergutEmb28metaG_2_FD_92546 | JGI IMG/M metagenome (GOLD analysis project Ga0123356, IMG submission 92546) | Embiratermes neotenicus P3 segment gut microbial communities from Petit-Saut dam, French Guiana - Emb289 P3 | ecosystem: Host-associated > Arthropoda: Insects > Digestive system > Gut ...
ATGGCGGCGCACAATGCGGTATATGCACCCCCGGATTTATTGTTTCCGCCAAAGGATTGCTGGATTCAAATAATAATCCAACAAGAGAGGAAGTCCGCGACTGGTTCTATAAAAACAAAAATCTCTGCAGATGCACAGGCTATAAGCCGATAGTTGATGCTGTTATCGAAGCTGCCAAGGTTATGCGCGGCGAAGTATGCACAGAGGAACTCGAATTTAAAATGCCTGCGGATGGGAGAATTTGGAATACAAACTTCCCAAGACCGACGGCAAAAGCAAAAGCGACAGGAACATTTGATTATGGTGCTGACACAATAGCCAAGGATGACTCTTCTTTCCTTAAACTGGCTTTGGTTCACGCCGAGGTATCTCATGCGAACATTTTATCCATAGACACTTCTGAGGCTGAAAAAATGCCGGGCGTTGTCGCGGTGCTGACGGCAAAAGATGTAAAAGGCAGCAACAGGATTAATGGATTCGTTCAATTCCCGTGGAATAAGAATGACGGCTTTGACAGGCCGATCATATGCGACAAAAAAGTATTCCAGTTCGGCGACTGCCTTGCGATTATAGTGGCGCATACCGAAGCAAACGCAAGAGCAGCGGTGAAGGCAGTAAAAGTAGAACTTGAAGAGCTTCCGGCATATATGGATGCGAAATCCGCCATGGAAGACGATGCTATGGAGATACATCCCGGAGTACCGAATCTATACTTTGAGCTTACCGGTGAAAAGGGTGCCGAAACGGCGCCGTTGCTCTCGGAGGCGGCATATACTCACGAGGGTGATTACTATGTCCAGAGGCAGCCGCACCTCATTTTGGAAAATGATGTTGGTTATGGCTTCTGGGATGCAGACGGAAAGCTTATCCTTTGCAGTAAGTCAATCGGTATTTACTGGCACGCGGCACAAATCGCCGACGGTCTTGGCATCGAAATGGATAACCTCAGAATCGTCCAGAACGGCACCGGCGGCACATTTGGATATAAGCTTTGCGCAACGGTTGAACATCTTATCGGCGTAGCGGTTATGGCAACGGGACAGCCATGTTCATTGGAGCTGGACATGTATGAAACCATTACCTATACCGGCAAGCGTTCCCCCTGGTTTATGAATATTAAACTCGGAGCGGATAAGGATGGAAAGCTGCTGGCTCTCGAATCCTCACATTACTGTGACCATGGCGCGTACTCCGAGCTTGGCGACCTCTTGATAACCAGAGGCAATCAATTTATCGGAGCCGGGTATCACATCGAGAATATCCGAAAAAAAGGCGGAGTCGCTTTCACAAATCATGCATACGGCGCGCCAATGAGAGCTTATGGTTCGCCACAAAGCTTTATGTGCAGCGAGAGCGCGATTGATGAGCTGGCAAGAAAAATCGGAGAGGATCCATTTGAGTTCCGCTATAAAAACCTCTATGATGAAGCGAAGGGTTCAACAACACCTACAAATGCAGTACCTGATGTATACTGCCTAAAGCCATTGTTTGATATGATCCGGCCGAAGTATGAAGAAGCAAAAAAGAGAAAGCTCGCACCGGCTCCGGATGGAATTAAACGGGGTGTGGGTGTTTCACTCGGTGTATACGGTGCGGGGCTTGATGTTGCAGATGCCGCCGATGTGGCTGTTGAACTGCTGAAAGACGGCAAAATCGCCCTCTACAGCACATGGGAGGACCATGGCCAAGGCGGAGAAATGGGTGCTTTGTCGTTCATGCATGAAAGCCTTAAGGAATTGAACCTGTGTCATAGTCAAATAAAGCTTGTGCTAAATGACATGAGGAAATGCCCCAACAGCGGTCCTGCCGGCGGAAGCAGAAGTACACCTGTGGTAGGAAGCGCGATTTTCGAGGCGTGTGAGAAGTTGAAAACCGCGATGAGGAAAAGCGATGGCTCATTCAGGACATATGATGAGATGATAAAAGAAGGCATCGATGTCAACTATGTCGGAAGCTTCAGTACCGCCCCCTTCTGTAAAGCTCCGGATCAGAAAACCGGTCAATCTGCTCCATTTTCGCAGTATATGTATGCTGTGTTTGTTTCCGAAGTTGAAGTCGATGTAAGCACAGGAAATGTAAAGGTGGTTAAAATAACTGCCGCTTACGACATTGGTGTGATTGGCAATAGACTGGTTGTTGAAGGGCAGGCTTACGGCGGATTCCAGCAAGGAATAGGGCTTGCACTATCAGAGAATTTCGAGGACATTAAAACGCAGACAAACCTGCTCAAGTGCGGCTTCCCAACCATCAATGAAGTTCCGGATGACATTGAGCTTATGTTCCTTGAAACCCCGAGAAAGGCTACTTCACACGGGCAATCAGGCGTTGGTGAAATAGTTACAACCTCGCCTCATGTATCCGTCATCAATGCCATTGATGATGCGTGCGGTGCGAGGGTCAGAATCCTTCCGGCAACACCTGACAAGGTATTAGCGGCACTAAAATAAATCCGAATATACCATGGAAATGATTGCTGTTAGTAACCCGGAGAGAGGAGAGGATTTCATCCTCGCCTCTCTCCCTGCACTAAGCAAAAACAGGAGGCAACCGTGAGACCGAATGAAATCCTTGAAAAAGAAAACCTATGCATTGAAGAGAACGCTCCGTTTTGCATGGCGGAATGCCCGTTGCATTTTGATGTAAGGAACATGATCGCGCTGATAAAAAAAGGCGATTACAGAAACGCTTATGCGCAGTATAAAAAAGCAGCCCTGTTTCCGGGTATTGTTTCATTGAGTTGCGATGCTCCATGTGAGAAAAAATGTAAACGCAATGAGGTTGGCGGCAGTATAAGGATTAAGGAGCTTGAGCAGTTTATTTCAAAGCATGGCAAGCACAGTACCGAAGCCCCGTCAAGCAGTATAGCAATGTCAAAACGAGTTGCTCTGGTTGGCGATATGCTTGATTCAATGGCAGTGATTTATTTATTACTTGGAAAAGGATACAGTCCGGATTTATTTATTTCAACGCAGTCCTTAAGTATTGAAGGCGATGATTTTGATTTTATCAATGACGAACGAGTCACAAAATACACAGATCAAATAATCGACAGATCTTTCATCTTAAAGCTTACAGAAGACTATGATGCTGTTTATTTAAGTAAGTTCTCGAAAGAAGGCTTTTCTTCTGTTTGTAAAGATACCCCGGAGATTACCGGTTGCTTTTTCTCCATTGATACAGAATCCGTCATTGAGAAAATCTCGCACGGCAAGCAGATTGCAATAACAATTGATCGATTCTTAAAGGGCGTTTCATTGACTGCAGGCAGAAAAAACGAGGGGTCATATGAAACTCTGCTCTATACCTCTGTATCAGGCATTACCAAAAAAGCCCCTGTCAGTAAGGCATACGATGCTTTTACAGATGATGAGGCAAAACTCGAAGCGGAAAGATGCATTGACTGCAGGTGCCTTGAATGCGTTAAACAATGCAAGTTTATGGAGAAGTACGATAAGTACCCGAGGAAGTATATACGTGAGGTTTTCAACAACATAACAACAATAGCAGTAGCCGGCGGTATGGGATTCAGAAAGTCAACTCCTGCAATTAACTCATGTACGCTGTGTGGTCTTTGCGGAGAAATCTGCCCGAACAGTGTACCTATGGCTGAGATTACACGCTCCGCCAGAGAGGTTCTCGTAAGCGGCAAGGTCATGCCGCCGAGGTATCACGATTTTCCGCTGAGAGATATGCTTTACAGTAACAGCGATAAGGTTTCCTTTTTTAGAAATCCGACAGGAAAATCAAATAGCGGTTATATGTTTTTCCCCGGTTGTCAATTGATTGCTGCTTATCCCGAATCCATAAAGCCGGCATACGATTTTTTGTCAGGCGTATTGGGAGGCAATGTCGGAATGATGCTCGGCTGTTGCGGAACCCCGGCTATGTGGGCGGGAGAAAAGATTGTATACGAGGAGGTTATGGGCAGGTTCAAGGATATCTGGAGGGATGCGGGAAAGCCTACTATAATAACAGCATGCCCGACGTGCAACAGGGAGTTTTCAGAAGCTATTCCCGAAGTAAAGACAAAAACCCTGTGGCATTATTACAGCGTATTTAACTTACCTGACAAAAGCGATCAAAGTGAACCGGAGGTTATTAATGTTTCAATACACGACCCTTGCACAAGCCGGTATTGCCCCGACATGCATGATGAAATCAGGACAATCCTTGTCAAGTCCGGATATCGTATTGAGGAGTATGAGTATTCAAAGAATATGACCAGATGTTGCGGCTTCGGTGGTTTAATAAGTTACGGGGATGCCTCTTTAGCAAAGGAATTCTCAGATAAAAGGCTGTCAGAAACCAAAAATGCCATTGTTACTTACTGTTCGGTATGCAGGGATGTGTTTGCTAATAGTAAAAAACCTGTTTATCATATTTTTGATATTATTAACAGAAAAGCAACCAGGGAAAGAGGGCTAAGGGAGAAAATCGGAATTTCTGAAAAAACGAAAATCCGGGCGGAGCTGAAAAAAATGCTGCTCAAGGAAATATGGGGTGAAGAGTATACGGACAGCGGAAATGAGTATGATCAGGTGTCTTTAGTAATCGGCAGCGAGGCAAGGCAAAAACTTGAAGACAGGCTTATTCTTGAAGATAATATAAAGGAAGTTATTTATGAAGCAGAAAGAACAGGTGGCAGAATAGTTAATCCCGGGACGGGAAACTCAACGGCGAGCAAAAAAATCGGTATTGTGACATATTGGGTTGAATATAAAAAAATCGGAGAGTTGTTCCATGTTCACAGCGCGTACAGTCATAGGATCCGGATAGTTGAGGGTGAAATGGTATTTGTCGGAGGCGGACAGATACAGCAGATACAAATCAAGGGAGGCAGCGAATGAAAGCCGGATATGGTGAAGGGATTAAAAACGATGAGGGCTTGTATTGCTTCCGTTGTAATGAAATATTAGTTTCGGATAAGGTATTCATGAACTATCTGACGAATACTTTCCCGACACAACTATTAAAGTGCCCCATATGCGGCCTGGTTTACATAGACGAAGATATGGTAATGAGCAAGGCTCATGAGGTCGAAAGAACTATCGAGGAGAAATAGGTTTGAATTACTATAATCCGTTAAATGAATGGATTCTTAATAAAACAGGCGGTTTAGGCATAAGGGAATATCAGCTTGAGAAAATAAAGGAAGTACTGCGGTTTGTCAATGAGAACAGTGTTTTTTACGGGAAACTTTACAAGGGCTTTAACATTGACGATATAAGCACCTTTGAAAGCTTTGAAAAACTCCCGTTTATAACTGCAGATGACTTGTCTGCTTTCGGACCGCAGATGTTATGCGTTCCGCAAAATGAAATAGAGCGTATTGTGACGCTTCAAACCAGTGGGACGGCATCTAAACCAAAAAGAGTTTTCTTCACTGCTGCAGATCAGGAACTGACAATAGACTTTTTTAGTGTAGGTATGAGATGCCTTATTGACGAATCTGACAATGTCATGATTCTTCTTCCATATAAAACTCCCGGCTCGGTAGGAGACTTATTAAAGCTGGGGCTTGAGCGCATCGGTTGCGGTGTGTTTCCATATGGACTTGTTGATTACTATAGTGACGTTTGCGAGTTCATTTTTGAAAATAAAATAACATCGCTTGTAGGGAATCCGGTGCAGGTGCTTAAGCTGGCGGAGCTTGCGAAATTGTATGGACTTAAAATCAGGCTCGACAGCATACTGCTTTCAACTGACTATGTACCTGACGCAATAGTGAAAAGGCTATCTAATCTCTGGAAATGCAAAGTTTATGAGCATTATGGCATGACCGAGATGTGTTTCGGAGGCGGTGTATACTGCCAGCATCAAACGGGATACCATATGCGTGAAGCCGATTTGTATTTTGAGGTTATCTCGGATAAGGGTGATACCCTTCCCGACGGGGAGTTTGGTGAGGTGGTATTTACAACACTGACAAGAACAGGCATGCCGCTCATCAGATACCGGACAGGAGATTATGGCAGGTTTATAAAGGAACGCTGCACATGCTGTCCGGAGCTTAGGCTTATGGAGAAGTTAAGAAGACGCATAGACGGCGGAGTTACTATAGGAAACCGGAAGTTTTTCATAAGCGATTTTGATGAAATGATGTTTTCATGCGATAGAATAGTAGACTATGGTGTCGAGATATGGAACGAAACCTTGAGTTTTAAAATAAAAACAACAAACAATATCATGCAAGAAAAAACAGCACAAAAGGAGCTTGTGAAAAGGAAAATACTGACAGGAGGCGCAAATGGAGCAGAGAATTAATGCAATAGGCTGGGAATGCCCAAGGCCAATAATCGAAACAAAAAAACTGCTTGATACCATGAGGGAAGGAACTGTTATTACAACAGTCGATGATAGGCTCGCAGTCACCAATCTTATCAGTTTTTCAGAAAGTATGGGTTATTCCGTTACTTGTGAGGAGAAAGACGGTAAAGCCGACATAAAAATAATAAAAGTGTGGTCCGAATACGACGAAATCGCACACGGCACAGGAAACCTTGTAATACAGGTAACGACAAACTCCTATGGCGCAAAGTCAGAAGGACTTGGCGAGAATCTTATGAAAATGTATATATATGCGCTCACAGAAGCTGCGCCCAAGCCAAAGACACTGTTGTTCATTAATAAAGGCGCTTTTTTAACAGCAGTTGACTCCCCTGTACTGGATAGTTTGAAAATTCTTGAGGCTGAGGGTGTTGAGATACTAACCTGCGGCGCATGCATAAGCTTCTTCAGTCTTAATGAGACCCCTGAGGTTGGCGGCATAACAAATATGTATGCTATGGTTGAGAAATTAAATAGTGCAAGCAATGCTTTGGTAATCTGATGCATAGAGCGCTTAATAGAAAGTGAAGCCAATAATAATGGAAAATAAAATGCACCCGGGCGGAATGGAAATAACAAAATATGCCTTTGGTTCTTGCGCCCTCCCAAAGTCTGCTAAAATCCTTGATATTGGCTGCGGATTTGGGGATACTGCGGCTTTTTTAGCCGGGGAATATGGTTATTCGATTACAGGCATGGATATTTCCGCCGAGGTTATTACCCGCGCCAGGGAAAGGCATCCGGACATAGTTTTTATTGAAGGCGATGGTCAATGGCTCGAGGTGGAATCGTTGTCTTTTGACTGTGTTTTGATGGAATGCACGCTCTCATTAATGTCAAACCCTGTCGAGGCAATACATGAAGCTTATTGCACTTTAAAAAAAGGTGGTTATCTTATAATTCATGACTTGTACTTACCATATCCGTCAAAGGACGATTTTAAGAAAATTAGACAGATAAAGAAATCAAAGCTTGATCACACGCACTCCTCATGCTCTGATAAGATACTATCGCCATGTACTGTTGACGGAGCGCTTATTATGGATGACATTTTTGCGGCAATGAATGAGCTGGAGCTTGAGAAGGTGCTGTTTGAGGACATGAAAATGAAGTTGGACAGCTATGTCGCTTCAATAGTCTTCAGCGGCAATGACATGAGTTCATATAGTAATGTGAGGCAAGGAAAGTCCAAAATAAGCTATTTTCTTTTGATAGCTCGAAAGGCGGGATAAATGAAACAATCCGGAACATTCAGCATATGCCCGGTATGCTTTAAAAAGGTAGACGCGGCTTATGTTCACAGAAATGAAGCCTTATACTTTGAAAAAGAGTGTACTGAGCATGGAACTTACTCATGTTTAATTTCAAGGAGTGTAGATGATTTTGAATACTGGAAAAAGGAAACAATTAATATTAAACCAAAAGAGCCATTGCTGCAAGTGGAGTACGGATGTCCATATGATTGCGGCCCGTGTGAGAATCATTTGCAAACTGCATGCTGTGTATTAATAGATGTCACAAGCAACTGTAATCAAGATTGTGCAGTGTGCTTCGCATCCTCCGTTTCGAATGATTTAAACGAACCGACACTTCAGGAAATCGAAATGAAATATAACAAGCTTGTATGTATATCAGAGTCGAGAAAGTTTAATATCCAACTGTCCGGCGGAGAGCCGACTGTAAGAGACGATCTTCCCGAAATAATTATTATGGCCAAAGCAAAGGGCTTTGAATATGTTCAGCTAAACACAAACGGCAAGAGGATTGGCATGGAGGATGGTTATGCCAATGTCCTGAAAAGCTCCGGTCTCGATGCAGTTTTTATGCAATTTGACAGCCTTGATGATAGTGTATATAAAGAGTTGAGAAATGAACGGCTGGTTGATATAAAAAAAAGAGCGTTGGAGAACTGCAGAAAAGCAAAACTCCCCGTTGCGCTTGTCCCAACCATCGTAAAGGGCATAAACGACAGTGAAATAGGCAGTATCATAATATATGCACTGAAAAATATAGATGTTGTCAAAGGAATCCACTTTCAACCCGTAAGCTTCTTTGGGCGATACCCGGATTCTTTTGATGATAGTAACCGGTTTACAATGTTTGATACCATAAATGAAATTCAATTGCAGACGGATGGAATGTTTTTGAAGGAGGACATGTTGCCAATCTCTACAGGGCATAACCTTTGTTGTTTTTATGCAACATATTCCAGGCAGGAGGACGGTAGCTATCTATGTACAAGCTCGATGAAGTCAAAAACATACTCTAACTACTGTTGCGATGATGAACCATCTTGTTCTGAAGCACCTTGCTGCCCTGCTGATATTGAAATCATTAAAAATGACAGGGATTATGTCCTGACCAAGTGGAAAATGGCGGAAGCAGGAAATAGTGACGGATTTGATGAGTTCCTGAACCGAATGCGCGAGAACAGCTTCACACTTACAGGAATGGCATTCCAGGACGCTTTGACCCTTGATACCGAAAGAGTAAGAAGATGCCGGGTACAGAGCCTTACTAATGATGGAAGGTTGATTCCGTTTTGTTTATATAACATAACGGACTTCGATGGAAACTATTTATATAGAGATAAGACGGAGAATCAAACATGACGGAAATCAACGACGGCTTTTATGTAATGGCTTTCTATTCAGCCAGCCACAGCATACAAGCAGAGAGATTGGCAAACAAGTTATTTAATCTTACGGTAATACCAACACCGAGGGAGCTTACTAACGATTGCGGCATAGCAATAAGGTTCCACAATTGTGATTTCATTGAATTAGAGACATTCCACAAAACACTGACAGTTCCGGCGGATTTGTATTTTCTGAGTAATGAGAAGACCAATGGGAAAAGAAAGGTGAAAAAATTGTCATGATTTACTTTGATAATGCGGCATCGTCATTCCAAAAACCGAAAGAAGTGCTTGAAGCGGTTAATGACTGCCTGCTGAGTTATTGTGCCAATCCGGGCAGAAGCGGGCATAAACCGGCACTTAGAGCGGGCCGCGCGGTTTATAGTGCAAGAGTGGCTATATCGGAGTTTTTTTGTATAAAGGATCCGTTTCGTGTTGTTTTTACATCGGGCGCAACAGAATCGTTAAATCTGGCTATAAAAGGTACCCTTAATAAAGGCGATCATGTGATTACAACTTCAATGGAGCATAATTCTGTTTACAGGCCGCTGTCGAAGCTAAAGGAGAGTGGTATTGAAATATCAATAATCGAGTGCTCGCGTGAAGGATTTTTGTCCTTGGCAGATATAGAAAATGAAATAAAGCCAAATACAACATTGATAATTTGCACACACGCCTCCAATGTAACCGGGACTATAATGCCGGTAAAGGAAATCGGTGAGCTGTGCAAGAAGCACGGGATTCTATTCTTGGTGGATGCATCACAAAGCGCCGGAGTCCTGGATATAGATGTAGATGATATGAACATAGACTTACTCGCTGTTCCCGGGCATAAAGCCTTGATGGGGATGCAAGGGACGGGATTACTTTATATTGGCGAAAGGGCTGATGTTACCCAACTTATGGAAGGCGGAACGGGAAGCAACTCCGAGCAAATCGTACAGCCTTCGATGATGCCGGACAAATACGAAAGCGGCACTCTTAACCTGCCCGGAATAGTTGCGATTGACGCCGGCATATCGTTTATTAAAACAGTGGGATTGCCAAAAATAAGAGAACATGAGAAAAACCTTACACAGTTATTTCTGGAAGGTTTAAAAAAAATCGATGGAGTTACTGTCTATGGACACACCGGACAATCAGCACCCGTAGTATTAATAAATCTCGAGAACATAAGTTCGTCGGAGCTTGCATTTATACTCGATGACGAGTTCAACATTTGCACACGGGCGGGATTGCACTGCGCACCACTCGCGCATAAAACAATTGGCACATTTGAATCGGCTGCAGTGAGGTTCAGCTTCGGCTATTTTAATACAACGGATGAAGTCGAAACGTGCATCAACGCACTAAGCAATATTTCTCATAAATAAAGTCAACAAATAAATCCACCAGATGAGAATGAATTATATTCTTATTTAAGACTACATATATTTTTCTTTCAGGTAATTCTGTTGTGAGCTTTATTTGCAGAAGGACTTTCTGCTCTATCATTTGCCGGGCAGCCAGCTCTGAGACAATTGAGATTCCAAGTCCGTTTGCCACAGCGACTAAAATACTATGTGTATTATCCATACTGGCGCATATATTTACCATATCAAGGGCAACTCCCCTTTCAGAAAGAATTTTCTCATATTGCATTCGTGTACCGGAGCCTAAATCTCTTGATATAAAGCCGCATGTGTAAAGAAGCTCCTCGGGAGAGTATGCTTTGTGTTCAGAAAATGAGCCGTCATTCGGAGCAATAAGAACTAACCTGTCATTTAGAAACTCGAAGAAATCGCATTTTTTGTCTCCTGTTATACTTCCCGCAAAACCAATATCTGTATTATGAGCGGCAACTCCCTGCACAACTTCTGATGTGTCGGCTTGTTTTACAACAAATGATATCTTCGGATTTAACTCATGAAACTCAGCCAAAAGTCGGGGTATAATATATAAAGCCGGAACAGAAGATGCCAATATGCGGATTTCACCGCAGACATCCTCAGAGAGTGTTTTGATTTTTTCTATTGTCTCTTGCTTTAGCGACATTATTTTTTTTGCTTGCTCAAGAAAGCGTTCGCCCGCTAATGTTGTGGACATTGCTTTTGTCGACCGGTTTATAAGAACCGAGTCAAGTTCCTTTTCAAGCGAGTTAATATAAACGCTTACAGACGGTTGAGAAATATGCATCTCATCAGCCGCTTTTGAAAAACTGGATAACTCCACTACCTTAATAAAAGCCTCAATTTGCCTGAAGTCCATAATTATTCCCGTTCCAGTTAAGTTTGCTATCCAAACCTAACACCTTTATTCAATAAATTCTTTATTGATTGCGTTATATATTCCACATCATCCTGAGTATTAAAAAACCCGAAAGAGAACCTCACTGTTCCGCGAGGGTATGTGTTAAGGGTTTTATGTGCATTCGGAGCGCAATGTATGCCGCACCGGGTCATAATCCCGTAATTTTCATCAAGCGCAGCAGCTATCTCTGCGTTGTCATTTCCAATAAAATCGAGGGATACTACAGCGACCCTGCCGGAAGCTTCTTTTTTTCCTATTATATCTACACCGTTTATATTTTGCATATTTGATATAAATAAAGAGGTTAGCGCCATTTCCTTTTCATATATTGATTTCACACCTACATCGTTTATGAACTTAAGTGATTTTTTTAGTCCGAGAATTGCCGGGATGTTCATTGTTCCGGATTCAAATTTATCAGGCAGTATATCAGGTTGCTCAAACTCGTGCGTCCGGCTGCCTGTGCCGCCAAAGATAAGCGGTGTGATTTCTTTGGCGAACTCTTTTTTTATAATGAATCCGCCAATACCCTGGGGACCTAAGAGTCCTTTATGACCGGTAAATGCCAGAGCATCAATCATGTTTGCGTCAATGTCCAGGACTCCTGCTGTTTGCGCTACGTCTACTATCAGCTTGACACCATTTTTTAAGCAAACCTCCGCTACTCTTTCAATAGGCAAAATAGTTCCGCTCACATTGGACGCATGTAGCATAACAATTGTTTTTGTATTCTCTTTTATAAGCGGCGCAATGATGTCAACATCTAACGAACCGTCCCGGCTGCAAGGAATGGTGTCATATGTAACTCCTTTTGCAGAAAGCGCATGTAAAGGACGCATGACCGAGTTGTGCTCCATAGATGTTGTTATTACATGGTCGCCGCTCTTCAGAAATCCCGTCAACAACATATTTAACGAGAATGTTATACCCGGAGTGAAAACCACCTCCTGCGGATTGTATGTACGAAACAATTCAGCCAGCAACTGCCTTGTATCCAAAATCTCCATAGCGATGTTATATGAATCTGCATAACCCCCGCGGTTTATATTACAGCCTGTATTTTCAATAAAATCTTTTATGGCATCTGATATGCCCGGAGCTTTTGGAAAGGAAGTCGCGCTGTTATCAACATATATTTTTCTCAGATTAATCACCCAAATCTCTAAACTTATGTTTTTATTTATTATTTCAACTAATAATTGTAATTATATATATATATAATTGATATTGCAACAGCTTTTTTTATTTGCTATGCTTATTGGAGATTGGATTAAATCAAAGGGGTGATACGATTGAAAGTGATGAAGAAAATGAGTTTACCGCTTACAGGTATTTTGACTGCGGCTATATCAATAACATTAGTTTTGTGTGGAAACCCCGGAAATATGGGGTTTTGCATTGCATGCTTCCTGAGGGATACCGCAGGAGCTATAGGATTGCACCGCACTGCTCCTGTCCAATATGTAAGACCTGAGATAATTGGCATTATTTTTGGGGTATTTATTCTCTCGGCCATTAAAAGGGAGTTTGTGCCGAGAGGCGGCTCAGCACCGTTGACAAGATTTATCCTTGGGTTTGCATTAATGACCGGTGCATTGATTTTCCTTGGATGTCCGCTGAGAATGGCTCTTAGGATAGCAGGCGGAGATTTGAATGCAGTAATCGGACTGACCGGGTTTGCCGCAGGTATTTTCGGCGGCATTTTTTTCCTAAACAAAGGTTACTCATTAAAGCGTTCATATGAAGTTTCCAAAACCGATGGTTTACTGACACCAGTATCCACCCTTGTCTTGCTTGGCTTATTACTGCTCGTACCTTCAATATTATTTTTCTCGGAAGAAGGCCCCGGCAGTATGCACGCTCCTTTATTGGTGGCGCTTATTGCGGGGCTGATAATGGGTGCGGTTGGATTCATTTCTAGGCTGTGCTTTGTTGCGGGGATAAGGGATTCCGTATTGTTTAAAAGCTTTTCAATGTTATGGGCATTTTTTGCCCTTATCATTGCAGGAATCATAGGTAATCTGATTTTTGGTAAATTCAATCTTGGCTTTGAAGGGCAGCCAATCGCCCATACGGATGGTCTTTGGAATTTTCTTGGCATGTCTTTGGTCGGGATATGCTCTGTTTTGCTTGGCGGTTGCCCGTTCAGGCAGTTAGTGCTTGCCGGAAGCGGAAACTCCGATTCTGCCGTTACCGTTTTGGGTATGCTTGCCGGTGCGGCGTTTGCACACAATTTCGGGATGGCATCGTCAGCAGCGGGTGTTACCGAAAACGGCATGATTGGTTTTGCGATAGCCTTTATTATTGTGATTTTCATTGCAGTGTTTAACACATTCATAAAAACAAAGCGAAGCAAAAAAGAGGCTCTTGGAAGTTGTTAGAAAGTGAGTGAGTAAAATTTATGAACACATTCATTGCCACTTTCTATAGCCATTTCGGAGCTATGTCATATTGCAAGGCAATTAAGGAAAAAGGCATCAATGCAAAATTGATGCCCGTTCCTCGAAGAGTCAGTTCATCTTGCGGAACCTGTGTCCGCTATGAGCATTCATTTGTTATTGACTCGGATGAGAATGAACTGGAATGTATCTATCTGGAAGATAACGGCGAACTTGAATGCGTATTAACCAAGTAATTGCGAAAATAAAACACTATTAAGCGTTAATTATACAAAGGCAAAATGTCTGCGGGAGCTATACCTAATCTGTCAGTATCACTATGGTTTCTTTTATTTTTCGAAGTTTTCCACCATATATCCGTTGAGATATCACTCTGACTTTCGTACCGGAACATCAGTGTGTACTCAAACGGCTCCTCTACAAATCCCGAAATAAGCACAGGCAGGTTGTTGTGTGTGCATTTAGGGTTGAAGCTGTGTGAGCGTATTCCGATAGCGCACAATCCGTCATGTATAAGCTGCCCTGTCGAAAGCCGGACACCCCATTCCGGGATTTCGACCTCATAATCACCCGATTTTACAGCGTCTACAATATTTTTACATCCGGTCATTGTCGCGGCATATCGACATCCGGGATTTGAAAACAACTGTAGTGTATCCTTGTGGGTAATAATCCTTCCATCATCTATAAGGGCGATTGAATCGCATAGCTTGTACGCCTCATTTCTATTATGAGTAACAAGCAGCACATCCTTCCCGAAATTTCTCAGTAATTTCAGCATTTGGATTTGCATTCGCCCCCGCAAGTGACTGTCCAGTGATGAAAACGGCTCGTCCAGTAAAAGCAGGCGCGGGTTGCCAATCATAATTCGCGCCAGCGCTACACGCTGCTGTTGACCACCGGAAAGCTGGTGCGGTTTGTGATTTTCAAGTCCGCATATTTGCATAAGCTCAAGGATTTCCGAGAGCTTCCGGGCTTTCACGTCTCTGCTTTCATCACGCATACCGCACAGTATGTTTTGGCGGACATTCATGTTAGGAAAAAGCGCATAGTTTTGAAACAAGTAACCAACCTTTCGCTTTTGCGGAGCAAGGTTGATTCGCCGTTTTGAGTCGAACAATGTTATATCACCGAGTTTCATTATCCCCCGGTCCGGCTTTTCTATTCCTGCAATGCACTTTAGGGTCATGGTTTTGCCACAACCGGAAGCACCAAGCAGTCCGGTGATTCCATCCGCCTCAAGAAAGACATCAAGCTTAAATTTGCCGAAGTTTTTGGTGATATCAACATATAGGCTCATCGCTTCACAACCTTCCTGTTGCGTTGCTCCAACAGATTCACAGCCAGTAAAACAACTGTACTGATAGCAAGGTTTACCAAAACCCACTGAAAAGCAAGAGCCTCGTTATTTGTCCGCCAGAGTTGAAAAACCGTGGTGGAAATTGTCGCGGTTCTCCCCGGCGTATAGCCTATTAACATTGCAGTAGCGCCATATTCACCAAGCGCACGGGCGAAGGCCAGAACAGCACCCGCTATAATACCCTGACGGCAATAAGGCATACGAATCCGCCAAAAAATATAAGTATTACTAAGCCCCAGCGTTTTCCCCGAGTATGATAGCGTGTTGTCAAAACTCTCAAAAGCCCCGCGTGCCGTTCGATACATTAGCGGGAACGCCACGATTGCAGCGGTAAGAACACCTCCATACCATGTCATAGGAAACCTTATTCCGAACTCTGCAAGAAACATACCGACAGGTCTTCGTGTCCCGAAGACCATCAATAATAAATATCCGCACACAGTAGGAGGGAGTACCAACGGAAGCGTCAGTATTACATCTGCAATGCCTTTTAGTATTCTGGGAATCTTCGCTACGTAATATGCGGCAAGGATCCCTGAAAAGAAAATAAAAACAGAGCTGATCGCAGCTATGCGAAGTGAGTTCCAAAGTGGGAATAAATCCATTGTGATGAATATTCCTTTCGATGGCTATGAATAAGCGCTCTTCTCATAATTTCCTATACTGCAGAAAACCCAACACTTTCGAATACCGCTATAGCTTCCGGTGTAAAGAGAAAATCCAGGAACGCTTGCGCTTCATCGACATTATTACTGATGTTCAACACGGCAGCAGGATAAATTACCTGACCGCACATTTCGGATGTTGCATAATCAAGGACTTCAAGCCCTGCCGAATGCGCGTCTGTCTGGTAGACAATGCCTATATCAACACTTGCCTCACCTACCTGCGTTGTGACCTCCCGGACATTCGAGCCGTAAGTAAGCACGCCTGATTGAATGAGAGCTTCTTCCTCTAAACCAAAGTATTCGAATATTCTAATAGTGTACTGTCCGACAGGAACATCACTATTGCCTATAGCCAGTAGTATATTTTCACCTAATAGGGCTTCAACCATACTCTCAAATCCTGTAATGTTCTTTGGATTACCCGGAGCGCTGACCAGAGTGACCTTGTTTTCAAGTATATCTACCCGCGTACTCTGCCGGATGAGTTCAAGCTCCTCCAGTTCATTCATTTGGCGCTGAGCTGCGGATATGAACAAATCACTTTGCGCTCCTTCCTCTATTTGTTTTTTTAATGTCCCGGATGAATCGAAATTGAAAATTAATTCCACGTGCGGCGCGACTGTTTTATATAATTCAGCGATTTCCTCGAGCGTATCCGTCATTGATGCGGCGGCAAATACAATAAGTTCAACATTCTCCGGTGCTTCCCGTACAGGTGTTGACTGAGGCCCGCCTTCCGCTTCCGCTTGCTCCGGCGTCTCGCCGGGTAACCCCGCTTCAACAGCACTTCCACAAGCTGCCATAGCGGTAGCGGTGCAAAGGACGATTACAAGTGTACAGATTATACGTAATAGCTTTCTGAGATTCCCCATTTTCATAAATGCCCTACCCTTCATTTTATAGAATTTCAATAATTTTTGTGCATTATAGCAAGTCAACCATCCCGATATGCATTCGCATGGATATCGGAGTTTAAATAGTTCCCGATATCCATACGATATGATATCGGGAATCAAATTGTAATATAAAATTTAGTTATTGTCAACATCCATAGTACAAATATCAGCATTTTATTGAAACCGGGGAAAATCTAAAACCGGAATTTCTCCATTACCAGCTTTTCAGCATACGATGAGACATCATTAAAAATCTCTTTATAAGTCGAAAGGAGCTGTTTGCCTTTTTCTGTAAGTTTTGTCGAGCCCCGTTCATTCCCGCCTTTCATTGATATCACAACAGGAAACCCCAGCTCCCTTTCAATATCGCGAATAATCCGAAGAGCTTTTGTATAGGACATTCCCATTGTCTCAGAGGCTTTTTTCATAGATGAATATGCTTCGATTTTTTCCATGAGTTCCATGGGTCCGACAGAAAAGAAGGGTTTTTCATTACATATCTTCAATCTTGTTATAACCTTCACAGCTCGTCACCTCGGAGCAATCATACAGTATTGTCGGCAGTGCAGTCAAATTAATTGTAAACTGAAAGCCTATATTAGCATTAAAGTAATATTCAGGAAACTGTTTATAAAATGAAAATAATTCATGACACATGGAAAGCCGCTTTGCTATCTTGACATTGCTTGATAAAATGTAGTAGACTGTGCGGTGGATGTCGGATTTTTCTCGCAACTGAGTGTGGACGAGCATTAGGTTGCTTTTGATAACTCCGATCGGCATTAACGAAATAATTTAATAATACACTTTCATCTCTATGAGTATACTCCGCCTTTTATGGTGAAAAAGAGATGAAAAGTACACCAGTACGGTATGTGGACGAGCAATCTGCTGTTGTGAGAAATCCTATAGTATGGGTTTATACCTTTATTATAGCCGTTTTTTCGGCAAAATTTTTTACAAGGAGTAGAGAAAATGAAAAGAAAATTAGCATCGTCCCTGACCGTAGTCCTCGTTTTATGCATGGCACTGTCAATGTCGTCTGCATGCGCATCAGCGGAGCCGGAAACCCCGGATCCCTCACCTACCCCGGTAGCCACACCGGATGCACCCGTTGCCACAGTCGAACCGGTAGCTACGCCAGAGCCGGTTCCGACACCGGTTCCTCATCAGGGTACTATTATGCTAGCAACGACAACAAGTACCGATGACTCCGGTTTGCTTGATTTCATTTTACCTGTTTTTACTGCGGAAACAGGCTGGGATGTAATGGTAACCTCTGTCGGTACCGGTGCGGCCCTGCAGCTCGGACGTGACGGAGAAGCGGATGTTCTGCTGGTTCATGCACGAGCACAGGAGGACCAGTTTGTAGCGGACGGGTATGCAGAAGAGCGTTTCGATGTTATGTATAACGATTTCGTTGTTGTTGGCCCAAATGGCGGCCCGATATCCCATAATTCGGATATTGATCAAACCTTTACCGATATTCTTGAGCAGAATCTAATGTTTATATCGCGTGGTGATGAATCCGGCACCCATACAAGAGAATTACAAATTTGGAGCGCGCTGGGTTTTGATCCCGAGGATAACAGTGACTACAGGGAATCCGGACAAGGCATGGGCGCTACGCTCGGTATGGCTGCGGAACTGGAAGCCTATACGCTTTCCGACCGCGCAACATGGCTTGCATACACTGATGTCGGAAGTCTCGTAATCGTATGCGAGGGCAATCCGCGCCTGCTTAACCCCTATGGTGTTATGGTTGTTGCATCAACACTTGAGCCTGTAGGTGCGCAGGCATTTGTTGACTGGATAATAAGCCCGTCGGCGCAGCAGCTCATTTCAACCTTCGGCGTTGAGCAATTTGGACAGCCGCTGTTCTTCC
>Ga0123356_10002806_pt1 | contig 18461 bp, 14 predicted proteins | sample TergutEmb28metaG_2_FD_92546 | JGI IMG/M metagenome (GOLD analysis project Ga0123356, IMG submission 92546) | Embiratermes neotenicus P3 segment gut microbial communities from Petit-Saut dam, French Guiana - Emb289 P3 | ecosystem: Host-associated > Arthropoda: Insects > Digestive system > Gut ...
CGTCAGGTTCTCGAACGTACCAGGCACTAGCTGGTCCACCCAGGTCAGCGCCTGTTCGCCGGAAAGCTCCCGGATCCCGTCTGGCGTGCTGACCGTGCACCGCACCGGGCCGCGGAGGAACACCACAACACCGTCCGGCACCGGCGACACGATCCCGAACCCGGCGATGTCTCCGGACATGTGGCCGAGAACCCAGCCGGCCAGCCGGGCCGCGACGGAGGCCGTCGGTGCCTGCCGGTCCGCGGCGAGCTGGGCGACCAGGCCGATCAGCTCCTGGGCGGAATCGTCGCCGCCGCCAGGCCCGCGTGAAATGACGGCGACGGTGTCGCCGAACCGACCGACAAGACCGCTCCCCGGCGCGATGCTCACCTGCATGGTCATCTGTTCCGCTCTTCCGCGAAAATGCCCCTGTGCTTGGCGGCACAGTGTCTGGTGGCACGTGTTTGGCGACGCAGCGTTTGATGGCACGTGTTTGGCTGCACTGTGTTCCGGACGCTGCGCTTCGTGCTTGTATCGCTTTACTCGGTGCAATTCAGCGCGCCAGATTTCCATCCGCGCACACGGCGTATTTTACCGAGCCGGGGACTTCCCGGGGAAGCCGACAGCACCAGTGCGCCGCCCGCTGCAGCTAGGCGCCGGCCCCCGAAAAGCGGCAGCATCATAATCGGAACTGTTAGCGGCTGTACGTGTGCGACGCCTGCTCGATCGCGCTCAGGTATCCAGCGCGGCTGTAGGCGGGCTCGCCCGCTACCTGGGCAAGGAGGCCGCGGACCGCGCCGAGGGAGGTGAACCCCTTCCGGTCCATCCACCCCTTCAGGCCGTCGAGCAGGACCTGGGCGTGCGCCGGGCCGTGCCGGAGCAGGGCCGAGGTTGTCATCACCACGTCGGCGCCCGCCAGCAAGTAGGCGGCGACGTCGTTAGCCGTGTCCACCCCGGTCGAAGCCGCGAGGGAGCAGTTGACCAGGCTGTGCAGCCTGCTCATCCAGGCCCGCGGCAACGCCGCCTCCGCGGGGACCGACAACCGGAAGCCGGTGGAGATCGTGAACGTCTCCGGGTTGATGTCGGTCTGCATGAACCGGTTGAACAGGACGAGTCCATCGGCGCCGGCGTGGTCCAGGACGACCGCCATCTCGCCGAGCGAGCTGAAGAACGGCGACAGCTTGACCGCCACCGGGATCGAGACGACAGCCTTCACGGTGGTGAGGATCTCGGTGTACCGGCGCTCGGCGTCCCGGGCCGGGATCAGCGCATCGCCCGGCAGGTAGTAGACGTTCAGCTCGATGGCGGACGCCCCAGCCGCTTCGATCGCGGACGCGTAGTCCGTCCAGCCGCCCGGCGTTACCCCGTTGAGCGACCCGATCACCGGGATGTCCACTTCCGCGGTGGCCCGGGTGATCAGGTTCAGGTAGCGCTGCGGCCAGTCCGGACCGCCCGGCCCGTCGGCGTCACGGAAGTAGGTCTGCGCCTCGGGCCCGGCGGCGTGCGCGTCGTGCAGGAAGAAGTCCCGATCGGCCTCCGCGCGAAGCTGCTCCTCGAACAGCGAAGGCAGCACGACCGCGCCGACGCCGGATTCCGCCAGCCGGATGATGCCGGCCAGCGACCCGGTCAGCGGTCCGGCTGAGGCCACCAGCGGGCTGGGCAAGGTGAGCCCGAGGTACTTGGTACTGAGGTCCATGATCTTTACGCCCTTCCAGGTGAGTGGGCTGTGGTCGGTCAGGCGGGGGCCGGATACCGCTCCGGCCCGCGGGCGGCCATCTCCTCATAGGTCGCCCACCGCTGGGCGATCTCGTCGGCCGCGAGGGTCGCGAGCCGCTCGGCGGCCCCTGGATCGGTCCTCGCGAGGACCCTGAAGCGAAGTTCGCCGGCCATGTAGGCGGCCAGCGCGATGCGCGGCCGCGGTGAGTCGAGCAGGAAGGGGTTCTCCCCCGCCGCGCGAAGTACCGGGTCATACCGCAGCAGTGGCCAGTATCCGGACGCGACGGCCTTGTACTGCTGGTCCATGCCGTTGCGCAGGGACTGGCCGTCCTTCTCGATGCCGTGGGCGATGCAATGGCTGTAGGCGATCACCAGCGACGGACCTGGGTACGCCTCCGCCTCGCGCAGCGCACGCAGTGTCTGCTGCGGATCGGCGCCCATCGCGACCCGCGCGACGTAAACGTTGCCGTACGCGATGGCCTGCAGGGCCAGGTCTTTCTTCGGCACCCGCTTGCCCGCCGCGGCGAACTTGGCCACCGCGCCGAGCGGTGTCGCCTTCGACGCCTGCCCGCCGGTGTTGGAGTACACCTCGGTGTCGAGCACGAGCACGTTAACGTCCCGGCCGCTGGCGAGCACATGGTCGAGCCCGCCCGCGCCGATGTCGTAGGCCCAGCCGTCGCCGCCGACGATCCATACGCTGCGGCGCACCAGGTGGTCAATGACAGACAGGAGATCCCTAACGGTCCCGTGGTCCGCGCCGACCTCGAGCAGCTTCTCCTTCACCGCGGCGACGCGGGCCCGTTGCGCCGCGTACTCCGACTCCCGCCGCTGTGGCGCGGTCAGGACAGCATCGGTGAGATCAGCTCCGACGAGGTCGCGCAGCGACTCGAGCCGTTCCCTGGCGAGCCGCAGGTGCTGGTCGGCAGCCAGCCGGAAGCCCAGCCCGAACTCGGCGTTGTCCTCGAATAGCGAGTTCGACCAGGCCGGGCCTTGCCCGGCGGCGTTCCGCGTCCACGGGGTGGTCGGCAGGTTGCCGCCGTAGATGGACGAGCAGCCGGTCGCGTTGGCTACCAGCAGCCGGTCGCCGAACAGCTGGGAAAGCAGCCGCAGGTACGGCGTCTCCCCGCAGCCCGCGCACGCCCCGGAAAACTCGAAGAGCGGCTGGAGGAACTGTGTCCCCCGCACTGTGCCGAAGTCGACCCGGGTCCTGTCCACCACCGGGAGCGTCTCGAAGAACGCGACGTCGCGCCGGGTCCGGCCGGAATCGGCGGGGACGAGGTTGATCGCCTTCCGCGGGGCGGCGCTGCCCGGGTCGAGCGCGGCCGCGACGCTGGCAGCGGACGGAGCGGGCAAAGCGGCGACCAGGGCGAGGTTGCTGATCCCTGTCCGCTGCGCCGGGATGGCCCGGTCGGGCCCGTCCGCAGCGCTGGCAGCAGACGGGGCGGGCGGCGCGGTGACCGGGCACGCTTCCACGCACAGGCCACAGCCCGTGCAGTCCTCGCCGTAAACCTGGAGGGTGAAGCGGCTGCCGGGCAGGCCGCGCGCGTTCAGCGGCGCGGCAGGGAACCCGTCCGGAGCGCCGTCGAGCGCGGAGTGCGGGTAGAGCGCGGACCTGATGACGCTGTGCGGGCAGACGAACGCGCAGTTCCCGCACTGAATGCACAGCTCCGGGTCCCATTCGGCGACCAGGTCGGAGATGTTCCGCTTCTCGTACCTGGTGGTGCCCGACGGGTAGGTGCCGTCCACAGGGAGGGCGCTGACCGGGATCTCGTCGCCGCGCCCGGCGAGCATCTCCGCTGTTACCGAGCGGACAAACTCGGGCGCGTCAGCGGGGATCGGCAGCAGCGTTTCCAGCGAAGAGGTCACCTGGCTGGTGATCGGCACCTCGTGCAGGCCGGCCAGTGCGGCATCGACGGCGGCGTTGTTCCGCGCGACGATCTCCGGACCGCGCCGCCCGTAGGTCTTGAGGATCGCTTCCTTGATCGCGGCGATCGCCGCATCTCGCGGCAGCACACCGGAGATCGCGAAGAAGCAGGTCTGCAGCACGGTGTTGACCCGGCCGCCGAGGCCGGCCTCGCGGGCGACCGAGGTCGCGTCGACAGCCCAGAGGGAGAGCTTCTTCGCGATGATCGCCGCCTGCGCAGACCGGTCGAGCGAGCTCCAGACCGCCTTGGCCGGCTGACTCGTGTTGAGCAGTACGGTCGCACCGGGGGCAGCCCGGTCGAGTACCTCGGCCCGGCCGATCAGCCGCTCCTGGTGAACGCCGACGAACTGGGCCTGGCCAGAGCCGATCAGGTACGGCGCCTTGACCGGGGACGGTCCGAAGCGCAGGTGTGACGTCGTCTGCGAACCGGACTTGCGCGAGTCATAGACGAAGTACCCCTGCGCGTGCAGGCCGGCCGCGCCGAGGATCTTGATCGTGTTCTTGTTCGCGCCCACGGTGCCGTCCGAGCCGAGACCGTAGAACACGGCGCGGACCACCTCGTGCGGCTCGATATCGAGCGCGGGGTCGTAGTCCAGGCTGAGGCCGGTGACGTCGTCGGTGATGCCGACGGTGAACCGCGGGCGGGGGCGGTCGCGTAGCAGCTCTTGGTAGATACCGGCGACCATGCCCGGAGTGAACTCCTTGGAGGCGAGGCCGTACCTGCCCCCCGTCACCACGGGCATCGAGTCGCGTCCGCCGGACGAGACCGCCTCGGCCAGCGCCGCGATAACGTCTAGGAAGAGCGGCTCGCCGAGCGAGCCCGGTTCCTTGGTCCGGTCGAGAACCGCGATCTTGCGCACCGACGCCGGTAGCGCGCCGAGAAACGCCGCGATGGGGAACGGCCTGAAGAGCCGGACCTGGACTACGCCCACCCGCTCACCGTGTCCGGCGAGGTATGCGGCCGTCTCGGCCGCGGTGATCGCGGCGGACCCCATGACAACGATCACGCGCTCCGCATCCGCATGCCCGTAGTACGAGATCAGCTCATACGTTCGACTGCCTGGGTCGTGCGGGCCGGATAGGATCGAAGATCCGGCCGGCAGGCGGGGGGTCCGGGGGGTCGCCCCCCCGGGCGATGGAGAGGCGGTGCCAGGGAGGGAGGTGCCCGGGAGCCCGGCACCTGGGAGGGTGGCACCGCTTGTGCCCTGCCCGACGCGGGCACCGAGCGCGTTCATCGCCGCTTGGACGGCCTCGGGTACCCGCGCGTAATAGGGGTTGACGGTCTCCCGGCCCTGGAAGTAGGTGTCGGGATTCTGCGCCGTGCCCCGGATGAACGGCTTGTCCGGTGACAGCGCGCGCTCTCGGTGCTCGCGGACCAGCGCCGGGCTAACCAAAGCCCGCAGGTCGGCGTCGGAGAGCAGGTCAACCTCGTTAAGCTCATGAGAAGTGCGGAACCCGTCGAAGAAGTGCACGAACGGCACCCGCGTCGCCAGCGATGCCGCCTGCGCGACCACCGCGAGGTCATGTGCCTCCTGTGGCGTTGCGGCGGCGAGCATCGCGAACCCGGTAGACCGTACCGCCATGACGTCGGAGTGGTCACCGAAGATCGACAGGCCCTGCGCGGCGAGCGCCCGCGCGGCGACGTGAAACACGCACGGAGTCAGCTCCCCCGCGATCTTGTGCATGTTCGGGATCATCAGCAGCAGGCCCTGCGACGCGGTGAACGTCGTGGTCAGCGCCCCGGCTTGGAGCGCGCCGTGCAGGGCACCCGCCGCGCCCCCCTCAGACTGCATCTCCACCACGGTGGGGACCGAGCCCCACACGTTGGCCTGGCCGTCGGCCGACCACTCGTCGGCGAGTTCGGCCATCGGGGACGACGGGGTGATGGGGTAGATGCAGCAGACTTCGTTAAGGCGGTAGGCCGCAGAGACCGCGGCCTCGTTGCCGTCGATGGTCACGCGGGTCATGAAAGTACCTCCCTCGACAGGGCCTCCCTGGTCGGGGCTTCGCTGGCCGGCTCGGGGACCATCTCGATGGCGTGCACCGGGCACTGCTCGAAACAGACGCCGCACCCGGTGCACCGGTCATAGTCGAACTCGTACCTGTTGCCGCGGCCGAGCTGAATGACTGCGTCTTCCGGGCAGGCACCGAAGCAGCCGTCGCATTCGAAGCAGTTGCCGCATGACAGGCAGCGCTGCGCCTCGCCCACCGCGGCGTCTTCGGTCAGCCCGCTGACCACTTCGGCGAAGTCGGTGATACGCGAAGCAACGGTTCTCATCGCGCCCTCTTGCTGCTTGCTCTCCGCGAAGTACCAGGGGTGCAGCAGGCCGAACTCGACCAGCTCGTGCTTGCGGCGGTCGACCGGGATGATCTTGCGCAGGTAGTCGTCGATGTAGCGGGCGGCCTTCTTGCCGTGCCCGACGGAGATGGTCACGGTCCGCTCGGCCGGGACCATGTCGCCGCCGGCGAACACGCCTGGGCAGCCGGTCATCATGTGCTCGTCGACCTCGACGGTGCCGTCGCGGTTGAACTCGATGCCGGGCAGTTCGCTGAGGAACGCGGTCTCGGCGTCCTGGCCGAGGGCGAGGATCAGCGTGTCGGCTTCGAGATTCTCGAAGCGGCCGGTCGGGCGGGGGTACCCGGTCTCGTCGAGCTCCATGACCTCGACCCGCATGGAGGGCGCGGCAAAGCCGGTGATGGTGCGCAGCCAGTTGATCCGCACGCCTTCTTGCTCCGCGGCGGCGGCCTCCTCCTCGTGCGCGGGCATCTTGTCCCGGTTGCGGCGGTAGACGATGATGGTCTCCTCCGCACCGAGCCTGGTAGCAACTCGGGCCGCGTCCATCGCCGTGTTACCGCCGCCGTAGACCGCCACCCGCCGGCCTGCGACCAGGCGGCCGACTGCCACCTCACCGGGAGCCGGCTCAGCTGAGTCGGCGGCGGCCGCGACGTCGCGCAGGAACGGAACCGCGTCAATGATCCGGCTGGCGTCGCGGGCGGGGATCTCGGTGTGCTTGGACGCCTGCGCGCCGACCGCGACGAAGACCGCGTCGAACCCCGCACGCTCGGCGTTGAGGTCGGTCACCGTGTGGTTCATCGTGAACGTCACGCCAAGGTCAGCGATGCGCTTGATGTCTTGCGCCAGGACATCCCTCGGCAGCCGGTAGGCGGGGATGCCGTAGCGCATCATGCCGCCTGGCTCGGCACCGGCGTCGCGGATCTCCACCTGGTGACCGTGCCGGGCGAGGTGGTAGGCAGCGGACAACCCGCTCGGGCCAGCGCCGATGACGAGCACCCGGTTGCCGCTCGGGCGGATCGCCGCCATCCGGGGCTGACGTCCCGTCCTGACCGCCTCGTCGCCGATGAACCGCTCGACAGCGTGGATGGCGACCGCGTCGTCGAACTCGCACCGGTTGCATGCGTCCTCGCACGGGTGGTAGCAAACCCGGCCCATCACCGCCGGGAGCGGGTTGTCCTGGGTGAGGATGTCGAACGCCCTGGCGTAGTCGTTCTCCCTGACGGCCGCAAGCCAGCCCTGAATGTCCTCCCCGGCCGGACAGGCGTTGTTACACGGCGGCAGCAGGTCGACATACACCGGCCTGCGGGTTCGCACCGGCCCGGCCGAGGGCCGGTCGTGCAGCAGGTCGGGCAGCGGGGTCAGATCCCGGTCTCGTGCGGCGCTCATGCCTCAACGGTGCGCCCATCCTGGCCGGCCGGTTAGGGCACAAAGTCCCGGGACACAGCTCTGACCGCGAGGAATGTCGCCAGCAGGAGCAGCACATTCCGGGCGACCAAGACGCCGGTGAGCACGGTCGAGCCGTTCACCAGGCTGCCCCAGCCGAGCGGGAAGTTCAGCTGGGTGAGGCCCGCCGCCCCGAGCACCGCCAGCGCGGCCGGGCGCTGCGCGCTCCGGCCGGTCGCGAGGCACGCCGCCGCGAGACCGATCGCCCAGAGTATGTACTGCGGGCTCAGCACCGGACTCGCGACGAGGAAGAGCAGGGTCGCGGCCAACGGCGCGTCCGTGGCAAATTCCGGCCGCCAGCGGATCCGGCCAGTGAGCAAGCGCAGCCACCAGACCAGTGTCAGCACCACGGCGAGCACCAACAGGCCCCGTGCGGCGTCCTGCGCGAGTCCGACGTAGTCACCATTGAGTTCCCACGACCCGTAATCGAATACGATCCGCCCGTGCCAGCCCGCCAGTCGCCAGACCATGAACGGGGTCGAGGCAATGGCTTCGATCTCGACCCCTCGGGCGAACTGGTGATGCAGAAAGTTCGCCGTCTGGCTGGGGAAGACGGCCCAGACCGCAGCGAGCACGGCAGCCGCGGCGGGCAGGCTGCGGCGCCACTGGCTAGGGGGTACGCCAACCAAGGCGGTTACCGGCCAGATCTTGATCGCGGCGGCGGCGCCTACCAGTACGCCCTGCGCGCCGGCGTCGGTGGCCGCCAGCAGGGCGGCCACCGTGAGCGCGACCGTAACCATGTCGAATCTCCCGACGCTGATCGCGCCGAGCAGCGGTACACCGCAGACCCAGTACCAGGCCCCCGCCATCGAACCGCCTCCCCCGGCGGACCTGCACAGCAGCAGCATGACAACGAGGTCGCAGGCGATGGTCAGCAGGGCGAAGTTGTCGATATAGCTGCCCGGGAGGTGACCGGGCAGCCAGATGACCAGGGCGGCCCCCGGCGGGTACTGCCACTTGGGATCGGATAGCGGAAAAGCACCCCTGGACAGGCAGCATGTGTACCACTGCTTGTACAGGCCCACATCGCCCATCAGGCGCGGTGCGGTGGCGAGCAGGTACAGAACGATCCGCGTGGCGAGCCAGGCCCCCCACAGCGCCGCCGTTCTGACCCGGACGTGCGTGACGGGCAGCCCGGCATTCCGTCCGGCCGCCGCGGGCAAGGTCCGGGCGTCGGTGCTCACGAACATGGTTCTTACCACGAATCGCGCTATCAGCCACACTCGGCACGCAATGTTTCATCTCAGGTCCCGTCGAATGGAATCGAACGCTGGCTTAACCTATGCGATAGGATGTTCGTATGAGCGTGGCCGTACAGGAGTCTCTGCTGGATTTCGGGGACGAGCCCAGAGCGGGTGCCCTCGCGCCGGAACGGATAGAGCTAAGCCGGGGCGCTTGGGTCGACCTGCAGCGGGGGTGGCTGTCGGGGTCGGCGGCGTTGTTCTCCCGGCTGGCGGAGCGAGTGCCGTGGCGCGCCGAGCGGCGGCGGATGTACGACCGGACGGTGGACGTGCCGCGACTGCTGTGCTTCTACGAGGAGAGCGCCGCGCTGCCTGACCCCGTCCTAGCGGCCTGCCGCGACGCGCTGAGCACGTTTTACGCCGCCGAACTGGGCGAGCCGTTCGTAACCGCAGGGCTCTGCTTCTACCGGGACGGCCGGGACAGCGTGGCCTGGCATGGCGACCGGATCGGGCGGGGCTCGACCGAAGACACGATGGTCGCGATCCTGTCGCTCGGCGAGGCGCGCCCGCTGTTGCTGCGGCCCCGAGGCGGCGTTACGGCGGGTGAGGCTGGCGAGGCTCACGACACACGTGCCTCCGGCACTCACGACACACGCGCCTCCGGCACTCACGACACACGTGCCTCCGGCACGATGCGCTACAGCCTGGGGCACGGGGACCTGCTCGTGATGGGCGGCAGCTGTCAGCGGACCTGGGAACACGCCGTCCCGAAGTCGGCCCGCCCCTCGGGGCCGCGGATCAGCGTCCAGTTCCGGCCGCACGGAGTGCGTTGACCGGCATTGGAGGAGGAAGCCCGACAAGCGAGGACATACGAGACCTGACGGCGGACGCACGACGCGGGCAGGTCAGCCGGTTACGCTCAATGCTTGTGGGTGAGTTTCCGTTGCTGGTGGCGACCGATCTTGACGGGACGATCATCCGCGGTGACGGGACGATCTCCGCGCGCACGGTGGCCGCGTTCGCCAGGGTCGAGGCGGCCGGGGCGCGGTTCGTGCTCGTGACAGGCCGGCCGCCACGGGTGATGCGGGACATAGCGGCGGTCTTCGGGCACCGGGGAACGGCGATCTGCGCTAACGGGGCGCTCACCTATGACATGCGGTCCGGCAAGATCGAGGCGGTGCGCTTGATCCCGCCGCCGGTCCTCGCCGCGGCGGCAGCGGCGCTGCGGGCCGCCGTGCCCGGCATCGGCATCGCGGTCGAGTACCCGGACGGGCACGCGGCCGACGAGCTTTTCCAGCCAATCGCCTGGGATGTCAACACGTCCATACCCGATCCGGTCCTCTTCGGGCGGCCCGGGTCCAAGCTGCTCGGGCGGCACCTCGGATACAGCTGCGACGAACTACTCGCCCGCGCCGAGCCAGCGATCGGCGGCCTGGTCAGCGTCTCGCACTCCAACGGCAAGGGGCTCATCGAGGCGGCCGCCCTCGGGGTCTCGAAGGCTACAGCGGTAGAGGAACTCGCCGACCGGGCCGGGATCGGGCCACGGTCGGTGCTCGCGTTCGGCGACATGCCCAACGATCTGCCACTGCTCAGCTGGGCCGGCGTCTCGTGCGCGGTCGCCAACGCGCACCCCCAGGTGCTCGCCGCCGCCACTCATGTCATCGGCTCCAACGACGACGACGGCGTCGCCGAGTACCTAGAGAAGCTCTTCCCGTAAGGGCTTCTTGCTGTTATCTTCACCTTCGGTGCCAGCGGAAAGTTCTCCGGTATCACCGAGCGCCGGTACATTCCTCTCAGAACGGTCGCGGCGATGGCCGCCGTGGCGCAAAGACGTCGTGAATGGTCGCCAGCGATGCGAAGACGGGGAGCGGTGGCTTCAGCCGAAGCGCTCCGTCCTGATTGCGCCAGGCGGATGGCCGGCCGCGATGAGGAGGCTCGTGGCGGCTTCGACGAAACCGGAGGGACCGCAGACGTAGATGGCGGGACCGGCTTGCGGCGGGAAGACCGCTTCGGCGACAACGCTGGCGTTCAGGCGTCCCGCGTGCGCGCTGGACCGGCCGGTGAGGTCCTGGGCGGCTGTCCGGGTGAACGCGTAGCTGACCGCGAGGGGTGAAACACGGGACCGTTCGGACAATTCGGTTGCGTAAATGACGTCGGCGGGGGTGCGGGCGCTGTAGATCAGCCGGACGGGGGCATCGCTTTTGACTTGCTCATGGGTGCGGAGCATGGCCATCAGCGGGACGATGCCCGAGCCGCCCGCCAGCAGCAGCAGTGGCCTGGTGTCTTCGGGATGCCAGACGAACCAGCCGCCGATCGGGCCCCTGAGGTCGAACTGGTCGCCCGGCTCGGCGATGCCCGCCAGGTACGGTGAGACCTCGCCGTCATCGGCGGCTTGGACGGTGAGCTCGAGCCGGTCGCCGTCGGGGGCGCTGGCGATCGAGTAGTCGCGCTGCGACGAATAGCCGTCCTCGGCGGTCAGCCTCACCACGACGTGCTGTCCAGGCAGGTGGCCGGGCCAGCCGGGCACCTCGAGGATGAGCGTTCTGGCTGAGGCGGTCTCTTGCGGGGTCGCCGCGATGGTGACCGCCCGCCAGGTCAGTCGCCCTGGTACCGCTGCTCGCGCCACGGGTCGCCGTAGTCGTGGTAGCCGAGCTCTTCCCAGAAGCCATGCCTGTCGGTGAGCATGAGGTCCAGGCCGGTGACCCATTTGGCCGACTTCCAGAAGTACAAGTGCGGCACGAGGAGGCGGGCGGGACCGCCGTGCTCCGGCGTGAGCGGCTTGCCGTCGTAGGAGTAGGCGATCCAGGCCTTGCCGTCGCGCAGGTCGGCGAGCGGGAGGTTCGTGGTGTAGCCGCCGTAGCTTTTCGCCATGACATACGCGGCACGGGTGTCGATGCCGTCGAGCAGTGTGTCGACGGAGATCCCGCGCCAGTCGGTGTCCAGCTTGGTCCACTGCGTAACACAGTGGATGTCCGCATGGATGTCCTCGGCGGGCAGCGCGGTGAATTGCCGCCAATCCCACTGCTTTGTCTCGCCCGTTTCGGTGGTGACCGTGAACCGCCAGGTCGCCGTGTTCACGGGCGGGGTCGGGCCGGCCTGCAGGACCGGGAAGCCATGTTCGAGATACTGGCCAGGCGGCAGCTTCCGACCCGAGTCGTCGCGCTTGCGGCCGGTGAAACCACGGGAGATTGTGCTCACGGTTGAGGTTAACGCGATGGCGTGATGCCGCCTTCCCGGTGACCGGGCACGGTCGCCGGGTACCAGGTGCTTGTCCGCCTTAATGATTTATAGCGGGTGGCCGGCCGCGAAGGCAGGCAGAGGATAATCGGCACGGACAAACGCCCCCAGGGAGACGAGGACGACATGAGCGCGCAGGCGACAGCGCAGATCGGCGTGACCGGACTTGGCGTGATGGGCCGGAACCTTGCCCGCAACTTCGCCAGGCACGGCTACGCGGTGGCGCTGCACAACCGGACGACCGCCAGAACCGACGCCATCATGGAGGAGTTCGGCCACGAGGGTACGTTCGTCCCCGCGCACACCGCCGAAGCGTTCGTCGCCAGCCTGGAACGGCCGCGGCGCCTGGTCATCATGGTGAACGCCGGCGCGGCGACGGACGCGGTGATCGAGGAGTTCGCACCGCTCCTCGAGCCAGGCGACATGATCATCGACGGCGGCAACGCGCATTTCATCGACACCCGCCGCCGGGAGGCCGCGCTGCGCGATGCGGGCATTCACTTCGTCGGCATGGGCGTCTCCGGTGGCGAGGAGGGCGCGCTCAACGGTCCGTCGATCATGCCTGGTGGCTCGGTGGAGTCGTATGCGTCCCTCGGGCCAATGCTCGAGAGCATCTCCGCGAAGGTCGACGGTGTGCCCTGCGCCACCCATGTGGGCCCGGATGGGGCCGGGCATTTCGTGAAAATGGTGCATAACGGTATCGAGTACGCCGACATGCAGCTCATCGCCGAGGCATACGACCTGCTTCGCTATGGCGGAGGCTACGAACCCGCGCAAATCGCCGGCATCTTCCGGACCTGGAACAAGGGCCGCCTCGATTCGTATCTCATCGAGATCACCGCCGAGGTTCTGGCGCACACGGACGCCAAGACCGGGCGCCCGTTCGTTGACATCGTTGTTGACCAGGCCGAGCAGAAGGGCACCGGCCGCTGGACCGTCCAGGTCGCGCTGGACCTCGGCGTGCCGGTCAGCGGCATCGCGGAGGCGGTTTTCGCACGGAGCCTGTCGGGCCACTCCGACCTGCGGCACGCCGCCCGGCAGTTGCGCGGGCCCGCCCGGGGCGGAGCGGTGGCCGATCCGGCGGCATTCGCGGACAAGGTCGAGCAGGCGCTGTACGCGTCCAAGGTCGTCTCGTACGCGCAGGGCTGGAACATGATCGCCGCGGGCAGCGAGGAGTACAACTGGGGCATCGACCTCGGGAAGATGGCGGTCATCTGGCGTGGCGGCTGCATCATCCGCGCCGCCTTCCTGGACCGGATCCGCGCCGCCTACGCCGGCAACCCGCAGCTGCCGACGCTGCTGGCTGACCCGGATTTCGGCGCGGAGGTCACCGACGCCCAGGATGCCTGGCGCGAGGTGACGGCGACCGCGGTAATGCGCGGTATCCCGGCTCCGGGGTTCTCGGCCGCGCTGGCGTATTACGACGCGCTCCGCGCGGACCGGTTGCCAGCGGCACTCGTCCAGGGGCTGCGCGACTTCTTCGGCGCGCACACTTACCACCGCACTGACAGCGAGGGCAGCTTCCACACGCTGTGGGCGGCGGACCGCTCGGAAGTCAGCCGGTAAGGCGGCCGCGGCAGCTTTGATCGCTGGGAAAGCGGCAGGTTTGGCCGCGGGAAAAGCGGCAGCATTGAACGCGGGAAGAGTCGCGGGAAAAGTTGCCTGGGCAGCCATTCACCCGATCGAAGGCCCGGCCGGGCGGGGCGCCGCGATCGCTAGTAGCCGAGAGGGCCGATGACGTTCGCCAGCGGCTGCCCGGCGGCCAGCCGTTGCAACTGGGCGCGGACCACGGCGTAGGCGTTGTCGCGGGAGGAGTGGACCGCGCCGCCGACGTGCGGGGTGAGGAGCAGGCCGGGAGCGGACCACAGCGGATGACCGTCCGGCAGCGGCTCCGGGTCGGTCACGTCGAGCGCTGCGCCGATCCGGCCGGTATTGAGCGCCTCGAGGAGGGCGTCGGTATCGACGATCACGCCGCGTGCGGCGTTCACCAGTAGCGCGCCATCCTTCATCGCGCCGAGGAAGTCCTTGTTCACCATGCGCCGTGTCTCGTCCGTCACGGGCAGCAGGATGATTACAACGTCCGCGGTTTTCAGCAGATCCGGGAGTTCATCGATGGGATGAACCCCGTCCCTGGCGTGCCTGCCGACGCGGTCGATCTCGACCTCCCAGCCGGCCAGACGGCGCTCGACCGCGGCACCGATCGAGCCGTAGCCGACGATCAGCACCCGCTTGCCCGCGACCGTGTCGCTCACGGTCGCGTCCCAGCGCCCGGCCTCCTGGGCGGTGACGAAACGGGGGAAATTGCGGGTGTGCGCGATGATCACGCCGACGGCCCACTCGGCGGTGGCCGTCGTGTGCGCGCCCCGGGCGTTGCACAGGGTGATGTGGCTGGGGATGAAGGGAAGGACGTGATCGGCGCCGGCCGACAGGATCTGGATGGCGCGCAGCCGGGGAAGTCCGGTGACCTTATTGATGGCGTCGGGTGACACGCCGAACGGCATGACGATGAACTCGACCTCATCCGCGCTCGCGGGAAGGTCGCTGCCGCGTTTCCAGACGTCGGCCTCGATGCCGGCGGGCAATCCACCGAACGCTTCCGGTGAGTCAGGCAGCCATACCCGGGTCACGGTTCTCCTCCATGGGTCGCCGGCACACGTTCGGTAGGAATGTCCTAAGTCGCAGCCGATATTACCCGGGCTTTCCGTGGCGGCTCCGAGCAAGATATCCCTGCGAGCGGCGAGCACACCAGGATCGCCGTCGACTTCCACCACCTTGTCGCGACTGGTCGCGCCGGTCACAAGGGTGACGTCACGGCGCTTCACGCCGAATGCGTCAGCCACCGCGCGAAGCGCGGCTTCGGTGGCCTTGCCGTCGACGGCCCGCGCGGTGACGGCCACCACGAGCGCGTCACCGTGTTCGGGCCGTGTTCCAGACCCGTGGCTTCCGGCCCCGTGACTCGCCGCCCTGTGATTCCCGGGCCCGAGACTTCCGGCGCGCTGATTTCCGGCCCCGTGATCTCCAACACTGTGCCGCCCGCCAACCGAGGCGCGCGCAGACCCCGGCTTAACGCGGATCGCTAGCCGCACGCCGGGGTGGCTGGCGCCGCTAGACGCCGACGGGCACGGCCGCGGATCGCACCGTGACCGGGACGTGCGCCTGGGCGGTCCTTGAAGCCTGCCCGGCCGGATCCTGGGCGGTGCTGATAACCACGACCGGGCAAGGTGCCCGGCGCAGCAGGGCACGGATCACCGGGCCGGCCGAACGAGCCGCGCCCGGCACGTCGGCCGACGTGCCGAGGACCAGCATGTCGGCGCCGGCGCACCGGTCGAGCAGGACGCGAGCGGCGAGTCCCTCGGTGACCTCGGTGCGGACCTCGACGCCGTCGTTTACTGCCTGGCCGCCGTGGACGCACGGAACTCCTGGTATCTGGTCAGGCAGCACCGATCGCCACATCGCGTCGATGTCGTCGTCTTCCGTGTCCTCGACCGTGCTGGCATAGGCGGGTACCGCGTAACTGGCTATGGTGCGGCACTTCGCCTCCCGCACATGCACCGCGTGCACCTCTGCTCCGCGCAGGGATGCCTCACGGCAAGCCCACCGAAGCGCGGCGGCGGACGCGGCGGAGCCATCCACTCCCACGACAATCCGCCGCATAGCAGGACCCGACATGCCGAACAACCCCCTCGGTACAGTTCGCCACCTGACGCACCAGTCCCCCGTCCCCCTCGGGCGGTTCTGTCAGGGGTTACACCTTCTCCAAAGGCCGATAGTAATCCCGGGCGGGCGTGCGCACGAGACCCAGGGGCAGATTTTCCGAGGTATTCGCTGGTCAAGTACGTGATGTTGTTAACAGTGTATTTCGAGGTCTTGCCATATGGTTACTCTCCGGACAAAACGCCGAGCCGATTCTGAGGCAACACAGAACAGCGGGCCAATATGGTCAACCTTCAACATTTAGGAAGATCAGCGGCGAACATCTGCGTAAACCTCCGCGCGCGGCCGGCTGGCTAACAGCGGACCGCCGCCGGCGGGCTCCCGGGTCCCGGGGTACCCGCCGACGGCGGGCGCGCATTCTGCGGTGGGCGCTTTCAGGCGGCCGCTTCAGCGGCCGGCGCGTCCTGCGGCGCCGGGCAGTAGACGGTGCCGAGGAAGTACCCGTAGATCCAGTGCCACAGGAAGATGCCGAAGGTCAGCTTCCAGCCGAGGCTCGTGGACAGGAAGCCCGCGTGGTGCGGGATGTAGACGGCCGGAAGCCACCAGGCGGCGCTGATGAGCGCGAGCACCGTGCCGTAAAGGAACGCCTTGATGAGATTGCCAAGCAGAGTGTTGCGGATCGGGACAAGCGGGTGGAAAAGAAGGGCGAACAGCAAGGCGAAGAACAGACCGTCGGTGAAGTGCGAGAGTTCGCCGACGAAGTACGTCGCCGCGGTGGCAGGCGTCCCGACCGGAATGCCCAGAATGAGCTCCCCGTTGGCTACCGGCCAGTTAAGGCTCGGCAGTCCGAACCCCGGGAACCAAATGCCGAAGACCGTGGCGAACTGGGTGGCGACCGCGCCCGCGAGTAGCGCGCCGCCAATGGGGTGACTGGAGACCCAGGCCCTAAAGCGGGGCAGCGTCTCGTCGGTGGGAATGCGTGCGATGAAACCAGAGCCACTTCTCGCGGCTGGTCTGCTTTCTGCGCTGACAGCCATCGTGAAACCTCCTCGTTTCACGGCCAATAACGGGGCCGTATTTGCCCAAAGTGTCTTCCTTAATTGAGTCGGGAACAAGATCTGGGCGTAACCCCGCCATCGAAAATTCATCATCACGCAACTGCAATAACAATGGGAACACGCGAGTAACTGATTTACTCATTTCCCAGGCCTTGCCACAGGCCGCTCCCGGGTCTACCCGAGGCGCGGCTGGAGAGCCTTGACGGCCGGAGTGCAGGCGGTGGCCGGCTTGTTACCGGTGAGCTTGCAGATGCCAGCTGTCAGGTAATTGGCGGAGGCGTCGATCTCCTTGCCGAGGCTTGACGCCTGGCCGCCGGTAATGGCTGCCGTGATCTGCGGCCAGGTCTTGCGTGCCAGGTCCTGCGGGCTGTACGGGACGAGCACGGATAGCTGCACGTAGGCATTGCCGAGATCGACGAAGGGGAAGCCGCCGCCGGGGTCAAAGCTGCTCATCGTCGACTGCTGCGCCTGGGTCAGCGATTGCAGTGCGGTATAGCTGCCGGTGGACGGGTCGGGCACGTTCGTGTTCAGTTCCACCGCGGTGAAGTTCAGGTACGCGCTGGCATATGTGGAACCGTAGAACGTCCAGGTGGGCGTGCCTGGGTACACCTCGGCCTGGCCCGCTCCGTTCTGCAGCGAGGACCGGGTGGTGGTCAGGCCGGAGAAGGTTCCGAACCGGCTCAGCGCCACGATCAGCGGCCAGCGGACCGCCGCGCAGTAGGGGCAGAAGTCCGCGCCTACGTACAGCACCTCCGGCTTGCCTCCTGCGGTGAGCTGCGATCCTGTCACCGGCGTCAGGTACCCACCGCCGGCCGCGGTTGGCGAGCCGATGTCGGCCGTCGACAGGTTCCCGCCGCCGACCGCATCGAGCACGCTGGCGGGCACGGTGGTCAGGTCGCGGACCGTGGTCGCGAGAGCGGTCCCGGTGGGGCCGTCGTTCGGCGCCACCTTCTCCGGCGGCGCGGAGTTCACGTTAACCAGCACGAGGGCGACCACCACGATGATCACGACAACGACGGCGCTGCCTGCCATCAGCAGGCGGCTCTGAAGCTGCTTGCGGCGTGCCGCCGCGCGCTGTGCCTCGATCCGGTGCCGCCGGTCCGGTTCGTGCTTGGCCGCGCTCGCTGTGCCCATGCAGCCAGCCTCGGCCGAAGCCGACGTCACGGGTAGGGCCTTCGAGCCCGCAGCCGACGGTCGTTCGCCCTTAGCTAGGCTGCTATCAGGATCGTGCGTGCCACCGCGAGCGGGGGAATGACGACGGCATGGCTGACGGAGAGATTCCAGGGATACCGGTATCGGCCGGGGCGCTGATCTTTGACCGGGCAGGACGCCTGCTGATCCTGCGGCCTACCTACAAGTCCGGCTGGACAATACCCGGCGGCGTCATGGAGGCGGACGGGGAGACGCCGTGGGACGCGTGCCGACGGGAAGTGCGCGAGGAGTGCGGCATCGAAGTGTGCAGCGGCCGGCTGGCGTGCGTCGATTACCACCCCGGAGGCCGGAAGCGCCCCGGGGGGATCCGCTTCCTGTTCGACTGCGGAACCGCCGACGAGGCTGCCCTGGCCGGGATCAAGCTGCAGCCGGAGGAGATCAGCGATTACCGGTTCGCCCATCTGGACGACGCGCTCGACCTGCTCAGGCCCGCGATCCGGCGCCGCGTGCAGTCGGCGACGCAGCGCGACGGACCCGCCTATCTGGAGGACGGCCTCCCAGTCCGGGGAATCAGCTAAACGGGCGCTATCGGGTCCGTCCTTGATGCGGCAGACTCGGCGCCTGGCTGGCGTCGACAGGTGAGCGCTCTGATTAGCCGGGCTGCGAGTCCATGAAGGGCCTTCGATCACACATCGGGCGGTTTCGATAGGTTTCCGGGCCGCAGGTGGTCTCCGGACAAAAACTCTGTCTTAACAAGTTCTGTATTTCCGACATAATTCGACATACCGCCACTGGCATGCTGTTGCGGATTTAATTCACGC
>Ga0123356_10002807_pt1 | contig 18453 bp, 15 predicted proteins | sample TergutEmb28metaG_2_FD_92546 | JGI IMG/M metagenome (GOLD analysis project Ga0123356, IMG submission 92546) | Embiratermes neotenicus P3 segment gut microbial communities from Petit-Saut dam, French Guiana - Emb289 P3 | ecosystem: Host-associated > Arthropoda: Insects > Digestive system > Gut ...
GGAATCCGAATGGTATAAATCCGAAAGCATGACAATAAGCCGCTCTTTACTACCTTCTCTTTCTTCAGAACGGCCTGGAGCTAGACGAATAAATATAGCTGGCACTGCTTTTACAAGCGTTCCTGCAGGATACATGCACATGGAAGGCAGAAATTACCTGCGCTCAAGATTCACAAGTGTAGAAGCCTTTATGGTTAGCGATCATATTACCAGAGCTTCATTTGAAACATTCCTGAACCAAAACCCACAGTGGCGGGAACACTTAACCGAATATTTCTCCGAAGAACTGTCTTTTAACCCTTCTTCTTTTAGCAGGGATACGGTAACAGGGATTACATTATATGCAGCACAGGCTTATTGTGAATGGCTTTCTTTAAGCCTCCCAGCCTCTATGGCAAACATGGAAGTCAGGCTGCCTTTAGAAACCGAATGGGAATATGCCGCATTGCATGGCATTATTAACAGGGATATACCAGGCTGGGAATGGTGCGCAGACCCCTATGCTCCGCATCTTTTTATTAATGCTTCTTACGATGCAATTAAAGCTATCGATTCTCCAGAGCAAGCATTGCGTGGAAAATCCATAAGTTCATCAGATACCAGGGCTTCCCTGCCAAAGGACTTATCTTCGCCGTTTGTTACATTTAGGGCAGTAATAGCCCCCAAAAAGTGAACAATTATGGGCGAAGGAATTAAAATAATAGCGCAAAATCGAAAAGCCAGGCATGACTATTCCATAGACGAAAGCTATGAATGCGGCATTGAACTCCTTGGAACAGAGGTAAAATCCTTTAGAGACGGTAAAATTTCGTTCCCGGATGCCTGGGCAGAAGTAATAAACGGCGAAGTCTGGCTGCGTTCGCTGGTAGTTGCAGAAAATCCGTTCTCATCGATATTTAATCATGAACCTGACAGGAGAAAACGCCTGCTTTTACACAAAGAAGAGATAAAAAGGATACACAGAAAGGTCGAAGAGAAGGGTTATACCCTTATTCCACTGTCATTTTACTTTAAAAAAAGCAGAGTAAAGGTAGAATTGGGGCTTTGCAAAGGTAAAAAAGCCTACGATAAACGTGCAGGGATACGTGAAAAAGACCTAAAACGAGAAATAGCACGGGAATTTCGTAATAATATTAGTTAATTTTGTCTATTTTGAGCGTTTTTCTATAAATTCAAGCATAAAAAGGAAGGCAAAAACCATTAAACCTATACAAATAGCCACTATTTTTATGTTTCTGTCGGTTACAAAGTCTGGATTTTGAGCAGAATACACTCTTCCTGCTGTTGCAGGGGCATTTTTTATCGTTCCAAGCCCAACAATACGGACAAAACGTTCGTTTTCCTGACCATAACCCATCTGACGTGCATGAATTAGCAGTGTATCCTGGTCATAAAGCAGATTATTTCTGGTTTTTTCCAGTTCTTCGTTAAGAAGCCCCAGGCTTTGGATATTATCCCACTGCCTGTCTCTTTCGGATAACAGGTAATTATATGAAGAGACACCTTTAGGACCGCCTAAAAATGAGAAAAGAGTATAAACGGCAATTGCAACCCATATTCCAATGAGGTATTTCAAGATTTTCATAGCACCTCTAATGAAGATTCATGCTTCGATTAACGGTTATTTTTTGACGAATCTTTAAGGATTGACAACTGCTATAGCATAAACTATTATATATAGTAGATTAAAACTACTGAAAAAGGGTAAAAGTACCGATAATTAACGATATAGCGTTAATTTAGGGAGCGGTTCATGGCAAACGATAAAAAACCTTCGATATACTCTGAGCGTAGCAGTATTGGTTCTGCTGAAGAACTTGATGAATACGGAGTATGGGTAAAAAGCGAACCTCAGGTTCTTTCCGCAGACGGCAAATCTTCTGACCTTGAAGATTTTGCTTTACCGGTAGAAGACTCCGCAGACATAGATGATTCATTATCATTCGATGACGCTGTTCTCGATCTTAACGAAGCATCTGGACGTAGAACTGAAGCGATGGAGTTTCCGGATGATGACATCAATCTTGATATTGATGATGATCCGTTATCAAACCCTGACGATTTGGCGGATTTTAATATGCCTGAAGACGATGACAGTGTCAGCGTTGGATTTGCCGATGACAGTTCAGACCTGGATATAGAAGATACAACCTTTGACGAATTTGAAGTTCCTTCCGATTCCTTTGATGGAAGTGAAGATATTACAATAGATAATTTTGCAAACGACGATTTCGAATCAAGCCTGAGTAATGATGATTTTGGCGTACCAACCGTCAAATCTATCGAAAACAACATAGATAGTATTCAGGATGATTTTGATTCCGTAAAAACAGGCGAAGGCGAACTTTCCACCCATCTTTTAAAGAAAATTGCGACAGAGCTTTCTTCTATCAGAAGCGAACTTACAGATCTTAAAAAAGAATTTGCAAACGTACGTTCTGCAGCTCCAGACGGCGAAAAAGCAGGATTCTTTAACGAAGAAGACGATGAAAAAATCGCACTTACAGGCGACGAACTTGATAATATTCTAAGCGATGGTACAGAAACAGAATTCCCGGAAGAAGAAACACAGAAATCCGGATTTGATATTGGCGATGATGATGAAGATGAAGCTATTGCGCTTACAGGTGATGAACTTGACAATATCTTAAACTCCGCTGATTTCACAGAAGAATCAGGAACAGAAGAAAACCCTGAAAGCGAATTCTCACTTGATGATGATGAATCATTGGATATTGAAGATTTTGGCGCGGGTGAATTATCAGACGACAACAGCATTATAGACGATTTTGACGCAGATTCTCTTAGCATGGACGATATTGATCTAGCTCCTGAATTTGAAGACACCGACAGTGACACAGCAGTTGATACAGGGCTTGAAGATGACGAGTTTATGGCAAGCCCTTCAATGGAAGAAACATCAGACGAGCTTGGCAGCGACGAGTTTATCGACATCGATGATGACATTGATACAAGCGGCATTGACACAGACAATATAGATATAGACATTGCTCCTGATTCTGCAGAAGAAATCGAAGACGATATACTTGATTTACAAAGCGACGATTTGGGAGATTTGGATTTCTCTGATACAACAGCAGACGACGGTCTTTCTGACATAGATGAACTTGACAGCAATGATGAACTTGAAAAACTTCGCGAAGAAGGCGTTACACCGCTTACAGCTGCACCGGATGATACATCATACCTTGAAGCAGATGAATCAGAAGAGCCTTTGGACTTCTCTGATGCGGTAATTGACGAACCTGAATTATCGGTTGATGACATTGCAACCAGCGATGATTTAACTGAGCCTTCTTTAGATGATACTTCTTTTGATTTAGATTCACTTGATGATATTTCTATAGACGATGACATGTCGATTGATGACGATATTTCTAACGACGATACCTCTATCGATGATATTTCTATCGATGAAATCTCTAATGATGACATCTCTAACGATGATACCTCTATCGATGATACCTCTATCGAAGACTTATCATTGGACAATGAAGAAGAAATTGCGCCTGCTCTAGAAGATGATTTAGGCGATTTTGCAAGTGATTCAATTGACGAGCCTGCTGAGCTTTCTGATATCGATGAACCTGCAGAACTTTCCGACATTGACGACGACTGGGCTGATCAGCCTGCTATGGATCCAAATTGGAAACCAGCTTCCGCACAGCCAGCTCCTGCTCCGCAAGCGCCAGCACCAGCTTATGCGCCAGCGCCGCAAGCAGCTCCAGCACAACAAGCCGGATTTGCGCAGCCTCCGCAGACATTTGCTCCGCCTCCATCCGCACCGCAGATGCCGCCGTTTGGAGCAAATAAAGATCAATTCCAGATTCCTTCAGATTTAAGATCGGAGCTAAGAAATATTCTAAGTTACATGGATCAGCTTCTGGAATCATTACCTGAAGAAAAAATCGAAGAGTTTGCGAAGTCTGAGTACTTTGATTCCTATAAGAAATTATTCAAGGACTTGGGGTTGGTATAATTACAGATTCATCTGGCGCACAGCTTCATTCGCGTTACAATCCGCAAGCTGAGGCTGTGCGTTACATTGATTCTTTAAACCTAAAAGATAATCTAAAATGCTTTATTCTAGTTGAACCAGGTCTTGGCTACATGATTCCTGTATTACAGGAAAGATTTAAAGACAGCACGATAATTGCCCTTCATATAAAAGATTTTTCAGAACCATCTTTAGTTCAAAAACACCTGGAAGAAAAAATACCGAATATCGATGTTAATGATATTCAAATAATAGAATGGCGTCCATCTTTAAACCATTATAAAGAAGCGTATGTTAATCTTTTATCGCAGGTTGTAGACTTTATTAAGCGCACAGATGCTGGAAACAGAACAACTGCCGCTTTTGGAAGAAGATGGATTAGAAACTTTTTTAGGAATCTTAAAAATATAAATAAAAATCTGCTTTATAAACAGGCAGAAATACCTGTTATTATTACAGGCTCAAGCCCAGGGCTAGAAAAAGCGCTCCCTTTAATTAAAGAAATGCAGGATTCCTGTATAATAATTGCGGCATCATCTTCATATTTGGCGCTGCATCACAATGGCATAAAAGCTGATTTAATCATATCTACAGACGGCGGACCTTGGGCATTAAAACATTTGTATCCGTTCTTTAGGCATGGTTCTTGCGATAATACAGCCCTTGCGGTTAATTTATGCTCTGCCCTGCCCTCTCAATGCTGTGAAACTCCCAGACTTTTAATAAACGACGGAAGCTTCTGGCAAAATATTATACTGCATGAACTTTCTCTTCCTTCTGTATTAATACCGCAAAGAGGAACTGTTACAGCCACAGCATTGGAACTTGCAATGATTTTAAGCTGCGGTAATATATATCTTGCAGGCATGGATTTTTCATTTAATGACATAAGATCGCATGTTAAACCTTACAGCTTTGATAATTTATTTTTCACCTGCGCAGACAGGTTTAATCCTTTTTATTCGCAGTGTTTTACAAGATCTTCCCTTATTAATAAAGGCGGCAGCATGGACATATATGCCGCATGGTTTAAAACACAGCTTCCTTCCTGGCAGAAAAGAATATTTGCCATAGGAGAAAGTAATATTTTTGAAACAGGCGTTCCTTTAAAAAATAATAGCGGAAAAAATAAAAACGAATATTTTAAAATAGCTGCTTTTAACAATAATGATTCTCAAATAGCAGAAAAAGGAGTGGCTGCCTTATTTGCCGCATTAAAAAACCCTGAATACGCAGAAAATATTAGACATGAACTTACTTCTTTATTATTTTCTTCAGGGAAAAAAGTAACAGACGATGAATTAAAAACGGAGATAAATAATATTGCACGCACACAATAAACAATATACATTCGAAAAATCCCGTACAGGAGAAATTGTTCCTTTTCTTGGAACACAGCCTCTCCATTCAATGATAGATCCTATTCGTGAAGCAGAACGCCTTGTTTCTACAATTGGCGATATAGGATTTGTTGTCTTTCTTGGATTAGGCGGCGGTTTTGCTCCGCAGGCAGCTTTGGAACTTACAAATGCAAAAATTGTTGTAATAGATTTTGACTCTGATAACATCAATAAACTTTTATCAAGTAAGGATTATTCCAAACTTATTAACAACAAGCAGTTTAATCTTTTAATCGATCCAAGCGCTGATGAAATAAAAAGTTTTATACTTTCTAACTTTAAACCTGTTTTATACAATGGCATAAAAACAATTCCGCTTCGCACAAGAATAGAGCAGGATACAGAAATTTTTGAAAAAACCGCCGCAGTTATTCAGGAAGCAATCGAAATTGTTTCAGGCGATTATTCTGTTCAGGCTCACTTTGGAAAAAAATGGTTTTCTAATATTATTCGCAATATAAAAAATGCAGACACAGGCCAGGAATTTTTTCTTGCAGAAAGGTTAAGTCATCCTTTAGATGAAGCTGCAATAGTGGCTGCAGGTCCTTCTCTTGATCATCAAATAAAATCTCTTGCAGAAGCTAAATCGCAGGGTGTTTTTATTATAAGCACAGACACAGCTATTGGCGCTCTTTTAAAGAACAAAATAGAACCTGATGTTGTAATATCGATTGATTGTCAGCATATTAGTTACTATCATTTTTTGGGAAATAAATTACACATTCCGCTTATTCTAGATATTGCAAGTCCGCCAATGCTGTATAAATTATCGCCAAAATCAATGTTTTTTTCCAGCACTCATCCTCTTGCGCTTTATGCATGCGCTAACTGGAAGCAGCTTCCATTACTTGATACAACAGGCGGAAATGTAACTTATGCATGCCTGTCTTTTGCAGAAATAATCGGAGCTAAAAAAATAACTTTTTTTGGCGCGGATTTTTCTTATGTAAACTCGCAGTCTTATGCAAGAGGAACATATATTTATCCGTATTTTCATATAAGACAAAACCGCCTATCCCCTGCAGAAGCGCAATTTTCTGCATTTTTATACAGAAGCCCGTTTCTTCCTAAAGAAGAAAATATAAAAACAAATTATTACGAAACATCATCTCTTCGTTTTTACAGAAACAAGCTGGAAGAAAAAGCAAAAACAATGAACTCCTTATTAACAAGCGAAAAAGGGCATGGAGCTTTGCTTAATTTACCAAAAACAGCAAATAATAAAAATATTATGAATAAAAATATAAAAATTACAAACAATGCTTTAGTCAGCAGCGATGAGTTTCTTACACAATACATGAACGATATTATTTCGCTTCCGCAGGCAAAAGACATAAACTACATGGATAATTTAAACGACAAACAAAAACAAATTTTTACAACCTTGCTTCCTTATGCAGCATCAATTAAAAAGCGAAATACAAAACTGGAATTACATGAATTAATAGAAGAAGTAAAAAAACGCAGCGTAAACGAAATTAAACGGGTATTGAAATAAATCCAATACCCGCATTATTCAAATCTTAATAGTAATAATCATCTCCGTTTATGCCATTTGTACCGTTTGTGCCGTTTGTGTCTGTGTTGTCTGTATTATTTGGTATATCAAAACCAAAACCGGGGTTTGTATTTAAGCCAAAATTTTGATTCGTATTAGGATTTGTATTCAAACCAAAATTGTGGTTTGGTGGAGGATTAGTATTAAGACCAAAATTTGAAGTTGTATTAGTTGTGGTGCTTGTAGTACTTGTACTGCTTGTACTTCTTGTATTTATAGTAGTACCTGTTCTAGCTCCCGTGCCTGCAAGAGACATTTCCCTTAGATGCGATCTAAATATATTTTCTGCATTTCTTATTAACGAAAGCGCTCTGGAAAAAACAGGCATAAAATCTCTTGGGTCATTTAAAATTAATTCAACCGTGATAGATGCTATATTACCGTCAGAAGAAATGGTTGTTTTAGCTACTTTTGAACGCCTGTTGGAATAATTTGCGGCTAAAAAAGCTTCATCTGCGGTTATACTGCCAAGGCTAAAACCCATATAAATCTGGAAAAATTGAACATCACTTTCGTCTATGATAATAAAATAATTATCACCTGATACCTTAAACTGGATGTCTCCGTCCATATCAATCGAGGGTAAATAGCCCTCCTGGCGAAGATGCTCTGTGTAAATACTCTGAAGGTCAGGTTTTGTCCATTCTCCCTGCGCAAAAGCCGAAAAGGCAAAGAAAGCTCCCATAATTAGGGCTGCCATAATAATTTTGCCCATTTTTACCATATATAACTCCTTAAAACACATAAAATTCAATATTTCCTTACTATAAAGTATATGCTCTCTTTTTCATTTGTCAAGATTTGGCGTATTTTTATTGTCAAATGTAAGCGCCGCATACCCTACAAAAGAGTCTGGAACTCTATCGCTGTCAATGTCCGCAGAGGTCGCATACTTTAAAAGCCGTGCCGCTCCTAAACCTTCGGCTTCTGCAAAGCCCATTGCACCCAGCACAGCGCCTGCTGAACATGCGGCGCTTTCCTGCTCACCGCGGCGCAAAACTTCTTTACTGTCATTTGCCTCTACAGCTTTAATAAAACCTGCATCATTAACTTCGCTCATCCATTTTAGGGCAGTTTTACCCCTGCCTTGCGGCGAAAAACCGTAATTTGCGCCGTAATGAGTTAAATCTGTAGAAGCCAGCACATTAATTACAACACCAAGATTTTGGGCTGTTTTAGAAAGAATCTTACCTGCCTTAAAAGACCCTAAATCGGCAGGCAAACGCATCCAAAGAAGTTTTGCTTTTGGGAAGAAGTAATGAACCATCGGAAGAAGGACTTCGATTGTGTTATCACGATAGCGATCCTCTGCGCCATTAAGCTCTTTAAGCAAAATAGAACGCATGGCGGAGTCTATTGGAAGCGAGCCAAATGGGGTTCTTGCAGCGTCTTCCATGGCAAAAAGCACAGGAGATCCTGCAGAAAGGTGTCCTCCCAAAACAACTATGGTTTCAGCGCCAGGTTTAAGGCTTGCGGCTCCCTGTGCGGCAAGAGCGCCGCTATAGTACCAGCCAGCATGAGGCGATATCGCAGAGCGGCTAGACCATTGCCCCGGGCTTCCAGGCTCTGAAAATTCAGATAAAAAGCTGGAAACTTCGCCGCTATCATGCGGAAACCAGCCTTTCGGCAATGAATAATCCCTTATTTGCATATTAAATCTACCGATAATTATAACAGAGATACAATAATATGGAAATGATAAAAAACGAGAAATCCGCAGGCGGCTCGGTAATAGCTGCAATTTGTATTGTTATATACTTATTTGCATTGGTTCAGGGCGCTGTTCGCGTTTATTTAAGCCTGGATCAGCTAAAATTAACAGCTGAACAGGAATTTTCGCAGATCGCAGATCTAGCCCTGTCTGCAGGAACGCACGGGTTTATGGATGAGCGTTATGTTCATATAATGAATAATGCGCTTACAGCCAGCACAAGCATAGAAGCGCTTATAATTACCGGCGCTGACGGCGGACATGCTTTTGAAAAGAAAAGCGGTCATGCAATTACCTGGGTAAACAATGCTCCAAGATTTATAAATAAATTTACTTTTTCAAATCAGAATCTTTACAGGCCTCTGCCTTTTGCGGACGTACGTAATGCAAATATAAAAGCAGTTGCAAGCGCTATTAATTTTGCAGAGTTTATCAAAATATTAAGAGAAACTCTTATTTTAATTATGATAGGTTTAGCAGTTTCATTCTTTACAATGATTTTTCATCTTCTTACAGGTAAATCTGCAGCAAGAAGCGAAAATGCATACTCTTCTTCTCCCTCTTATGCCCCGGATTCTTCTGCGGCTGCAGCTCCTCCAAGAATGTCTGCCGGCGGCAAGAATGATCCAAAAGGACTTTATTCATCACGAAGCAATATTGGCTGGGAAGAATACACTAAAGATCGTTTAGATTCTGAACTACACCGCTGCTCTTCTTCAGAAAAAGATCTAGCTTTAGTACTTATGGAGTTCGGCGCAATAACAAATGATCTAATGTATAGGCAGGCAGCGGAAGAAGCTGTAAATTTCTTTACATCAAGAGATCTTCTTTTTGAATCAGGAGATCAAGGCATTACAATAATTCTGCCAGGTGTTGGTTTTGATATTGCAATCGAAAGAGCGGAAAAATTTTATCAGCGTGTTATGGAAAAGTACCCAAATAGTTTTGGCGCACAATCAACGCTTAGTATTGGCTTATCATCGCGCTCAGGCAGGCTTTTAAACGGCGACAGATTAATGCTCGAAGCTAAAGAAGCTCTTAAAAAAGCCAGAAGCGATTCCAGAACATCAATTATCGCGTTCAAAAGCGATCCCGAAAAATACAGAGCGTTTATTGCGTCTCAAAACTAGCGGCATCTCTATAAAGCCTGCCTGCTGACCAAGAAGGAATTGAATAAATATAATCTCTGCCTATTACATGAGCGTAAATGCGCCCTGAATCATCAGCTTCGCTTAAATTAATTGTAACAATACGTCCGTTACCAAGTTCTATTACAATGCGGTTGTTTCTGAATATAGGATCGTTTCTGGTTACAGATTCGGAAAAACCATCTCCTTCTGTATTTATAACCATTCTTATATATGATTCTATATTAACAAACGATGGATTATTAACATTAATACCTGATACATCCCATCCCCTGTTTCTGCGGGTAAACACTTGAGTTTCATTATTATTTGTAACAGAGATTCTTTGCACATTACCTACATCAACAGCGCCGCCTTCGCTGTCAGGAATAAGCCTAAGATTATACCAGCTTGTAACAGGCGATGTAATATAAGTTTTTATACTCATATCTCCCGAGCGAACTTCATTATGACCTGCTTTACGTACATAAGTTTCATTTCTAAAAACATCATCATTGCCAAACAGAAGATCAAGAAGAACCGAAAACTCTCCGTGTATTGTAACTCTGGAAGCGCTGTCATCTACGCCAAAGCGTTCATGAGTAGAAGCACTGGATGAACGCACAGACCATGCGGTTTTTTTTGTAAAATTACTCAGGAAATCTTCGATACGAATGTTACGCGCAGGATATTCAAAACCATCATGCAAAACATACCATTGATTAATTTTCCTTACAAGTTCGAATTCATTTTCTTGTGAATCTATAACTATTTTGTTTATTCTTGACGAAGACCTTGAATCCAGCCAGGAATAAAGCGATGTTCCGGAACCTGTTATATTAGAGCTGAAAATAACGCTTATTATATATGTTAAAAGCAGTGCAGCTACAAGCGATATTAGAAAAATTAACCTGTTTTTATACGTCATTGGAACTCTCCTCTGCTAAAACTGATTTACTGTCCGCTTTTTGCGCAAGAAATTTACGGCGGTAAGCCACAAAAATACCTGCAGCGATAACAAGCAGCGGCACTATAATTACGTTTACAATTCTGGAAAATCTCATTGCAACAGCACGGTTTGCAGGATCAGCTATTTTATCAAAGCGGCCTGCCTGCGGCTGTCTGCTTCGAATACCAATTATATCATCATCGTTGGAAAGCCAATCTGCAACACGTAACAGAAAATCCATGTTATGTGCAGCTTGAGTCATGCCGGCCATGTTTGTTGCAAAATCGACATCTCCAATTACAATAATACGAGATGAACTGGAAAACTCAGGCATGTCAGGCAGTACTTCTTCAGAGCCTTCACGAACAGGCTTGGGAGCATCTTTAAAGAAACTTGGAAAATTACCGCTTAACGAAGCGCCAAGCAAATAAACGCCTTTTGTATCCAAAGCTTCCATTTCAAGCATATAAGGTATTTCAGGATTGGTATAAAATGCTTCTCTCATTACCCATCCTTCTTCTGAACTTGTAAAAAGCGGCGTTGCTTCTACAGATTGAGTTGGAGCTAGTTCAAGCGGACTTGACCAATAAAGATCCAGCCCGGAAAAACCTGAGCTTACAGGATGATTTGAATTTCCACTGTGGCCTTGAACTCCAATCCATAAGGGATAACGTGTGATTCTATACTGCATACCGCCGGATTGCGTTCTGGTTTGAAACTGCAGCCTTAAAGCATTTCGATCTAAAGCAAGTTCAGGTCTAACTATAACGCCGTAGGAAGCAATCATATCCAGAAGACCTTGATCATATTGTAATCTAGTTTCTAAAGTACCCTGAATAGTATCTACAAAAACTCCCTTAACGGCAAAAAGAACTTTTCCGCCAAGCTGTATGTATCTGTCTATTCTGTAGAGCGCCCAATCATCAAGTTCTTCTACACCTCCAAAAACAAAAAGCGCAGGTGTATTATCAGGAATATCATCGCCTGGGAATATAGGGCGCACCCTGTAACCTGCTTCCGCCAATGTCATGTTAAAGTAGCCAAAATCTTCTCTGTATTGCCTAAAGCTGTCTCCGACAATTACTCCTACCCATCTTTCTGTTTCATTCACCATGGAGCGGATTCTTGATGTAAGATCATATTCCAAAGTTTCTGTAGAAATTACCCATGGAAGAACTTCCATCTTATCCAAATATTCAATAACAATGCCTGAGTAAACAGTAATAAGACTGGTTTGATCCTGTTCTAAAACAGGAACTTGCCTTGATTGAAGTCCAAGGCTTTCGACACCCAGAAGTCCCGCATTAATTGGATCGCGGACAGTTAAGCGAATCTTGCCTCTTGAATATGCGGTAAATTCTCTAAGCGTGTCTTCTATCTCGCCAGGCGCAGGTAGTACTGTCCGCAGTTTATTAGAAAGATAATATGTAATATTAACAGGATCCGGCAATTCTTTATGCAAGTTACGTGAAACGCTTGATATTGTATATGCCTTGTTTTTGGTAAGATCCAGGCGAAACCAAATACGTCCGCTTACCATTAAGGCTAGAATGAATGCTGCAATGGATAATGCAGTTATTATTGTTGTTTGTTTTCTTGTCATGTCAGTACCCCTATCTCCACTTCCTGTAAAGGATTACCCTGGTGTTAATAAACAGGAATAACACTGTACTTATAACGAAAAACGCTAAATCTCTTGTATCGATTAATCCTTTGGAGAAACTTTCAAAATGATACGCCAAAGATATAAAATTGATACTTTGAGCCAGCCACTGCGGTAGATTAAACGTCATTGTTATCTGATTTATAAGCATGACTATCATTAATGCTACAGCGCTGCCTAGAAACGCACCGCCTTGATTCCTGGAAAGACATGATAACAAAAGCCCAAGAGAAGATGCGCTTGCGCCTAACAGGAATGCACCCAGATATTCACAGAAAATTGTGCCTGCGTCAAAGCTTCCAAGCGGAATTAATGATAACGGAACCGGAACTGTTAATAACAGCATTACGATTAATACACCTAGCGTAGAGAAAAATTTTCCTAGTACTAAATCCCATTCTGTATAAGGCATGGTTAATAAAAGCTCAACTGTTCCCGTTTTTCTTTCTTCTGCCCAGCTTTTCATTGTAATAACCGGAATGACTAATATAAAAACAATGGGGAAAATACCAAAGTACGAACGAAGCGTAGCCTGATCCTGTGCAAAAAACTGCTGAAAATAAAACAGAAATATTGAGCAAAAGAGCAGGAAGAAAACTGCCGCCCCGTAAAAGGCAGGCGTATTTAAAAACTGAAATATTTCTTTACGCGCAAGCGTTAGAGCGCGATATGGTATATATTTTTTCATTATACTGCTCCTGTAAGCTTTACAAAGATATCTTCTATACTGATTTTTTTACGATTCATCTCGAGTATTTTTAGACCGCTTTCTATAGCCCAGTCAAAAATCCGCTCTCCTGAATCTATATTATTCTGCTGATCTGCCGCAACAAAGAAACTTGCAGAAACAAGGCCGCTGCCTGCGGTTTCTACTAACGCATTGGAAATACTACCGATTTTTCCAAGGTTTCCCTTTATCGCATCTGCATTAGATCCTTTTAAAACAATTTCCCAGGTATCGCCGCCTTTCATAGAGCCTGCAATTTCTTCCGGTGTGCCCTGCGCCGCAATGCGTCCTTCGTTAATAATCAGCACCTGTGTGCAAATTGCTTCTACTTCCTGCAGAATATGCGTAGACAAAATAACTGTTTTTCTTTTACCTAATTCTTTAATAAGCGATCTAATTTCTATAATTTGATTTGGATCTAGACCTGTAGTTGGTTCATCCAGTATTAGAATCGGCGGGTCATGAAGAATCGCCTGAGCCAAACCTGTTCGCTGACGATAACCCTTGGAAAGCGTTTCGATCTTGCGGCTTCTGTAGGAAACAAGACCGCAGGCTTCAAGACTAGCGTCAACAGCTTTTGCTCTCTGTTCCTTTGGAATAAAACGAGCATCACAGACGAAATTTAAATATTCGTCAACTGTAAGGTCTCCGTAAAGCGGTACATTTTCCGGCAGGTAGCCGATTCTTTTTTTTATCTCTAATGGATTTTCTTCCACAGAGATACCGTCTACAAATGCTTTCCCTTCAGATGGAAAATGAAAACCAGTAAGAATTTTCATTACTGTAGTTTTTCCTGCGCCGTTAGGACCTAGAAAGCCTAAAACCTCGCTATCTCCAACGGAAAAGGAAACATCTGTTACTGCCTGAACATTTCCATATAACTTGGACAGGTTTTGTACTTCGATTTTTACTTTTGCGTTCATTTTTAGATGATAGCAAAATCAATCTACATATTCAATGGGGAATATCATTCTATCCCGTGTTAACACTGTCTGTGGAAAAATAGCCTGGGCTTCTGCCAAAATTTGCTTTAATTCATATTCTGTATAACGAGGACTGTAATGAATTAAGCCCATTTTCTTAATACCCTGCGAAGCTGCTGCAATATGCGCTGCTTCTGCGGCAGTCATGTGTTTTTTTGAATGAGCATCTTCTGCAAGTTCCTGGGCAAACATTCCTTCGCAGATAAAAAGATCTGAACCAATTACATGTGTAGAAATTTCAGGCAGTGCAAGAGAATCTGTTACAAAAGAAAATTTTCTACCCTGCCTGGGAGATCCCATTACATCGCCTGGATGAATTTGCCTTCCGTCTTCTGTTTCAATTGTTTCGCCTTTCTGCAGTTTACCCCATAACTTTCCCATGGGAATATTTAAACTTTCCGCTTTTTGCGGATGAAACTCTCCGGGACGCATATCCTCTTCCAAAGCATAACCATAACAAGGCTTGGTATGCGACAGAGGAAAACACCGCACATGAAATCCATCGCCTTTATAAACAATTCCAGGAGCGGTAATTTCCTTTACAATTATTTCATAGTTAATATACATATCAAGAACACGCCTGCTGCTTTCGATATATTCTGCTATTCGAGGCGGTCCTATTATATAAAGCGGCTCTTCTCTGTCAACCTGAGACGAAAGCATCAGTAACCCCGGAATTCCTGTGACATGATCGGCATGAGTGTGACTAATAAAAATAACAGAAATATTTTTCCAGCGCAGATTAAGACGGCGCAAAGAAACCTGTGTTCCCTCGCCGCAGTCAAAAAGAAATAACTCACCTTCTCTGCGCAGTAAAACTGATGTTAAATGCCTGTTCGGCAACGGCATCATACCGCCGCATCCTAGAATAAATGCTTCAAGATTCATGCTGAAAAAGCCGCCTCTGGGTAATTAACCGTCTTTTGGAGTTATCTTGTATTGTTTTATTTCGTCACCCAAAACGATTGCGCAATTACGCCCTGAACTTTTTGCAGTATACAGCGCTTTGTCCGTAAGGTCATATAAACTTTGCGTATCCTGATGAGTACCGCATCTAATAACATAAATTCCAATACTCATTGTTACATATTCAGAAACTTTTGATTTTTCATGCACCATTTTTAAACTTCTAATTGCTTCTGTCCAATGATTAACAACCTTCTCTACATGAGATGGATCTTTTTCAAACCAAAGAAGACCAAATTCTTCTCCGCCAACCCTTGCAGCATAAACACCTATTGCACTTAGAGAATTTAATACTTTACCAATACCACGCAGACATTCATCACCCTGCGGATGTCCGTAAGTATCGTTATAGAATTTAAAGAAATCGATGTCTGCTAAAGCGATGCAAAGCCACTCGTCCGATGTTCTGTAGTTTGATAAAAATCTTTGAAAAGTCTGATTAAAGTCACGGCGGTTTCTAAGCTGTGTTAGTTCGTCAGTAATACTTTGATCGACATATTGGTTACGTTCATCTTCAAGCTTGGTTGCGCTAAGCTCCATACCCATTCTAAGTTTGGAAATATGCCAGTTAAAATAAATGCTTAATGCGCCTGCAATAACTGTATTTACCAAATCATACAGCCAAATATCCGCATCTCTTTTCATGATAACAGACGAAGTCATAAAGATTAACATAGCGCCTATTGTAAGACATAAATTATACTGCGGCGGATTTATATAAAGCAGTAATGAGCAAATTAATATACAGCCAAAAATAGCGCTTATGCCGCCTGTATTAGAAAATACGCCTAAATAAGTTCCAAAAAATATCAAGTTTGCGTAAAACAAAGTTATCAGCGCATAAATCTGCCGTTTTCTGATATTAATTAGCTGCATTAAATAGTTAGCAAGAAACGAAATAACCATAGCGATAATAGCAACACCAATAAAAATACCGGATTTTATTATGTTAAAGTTTTCGAATACTATCGGAAAAAAAGCAAAACAAATTGCAAAAACCGCGACTATTGAATTACCATGACGCAAGCTAAGCAAATTACTATTAAAAACATTGTTCATACACTCTTGGTACTGTTCACGTCCAAATGAATAAAAGCGCCAATGGTACAGAAATTTACGCATATTTCCCTTCCTTTGCAAATTATACAGGAATTTTTGTTTAATTGGAAGGGGAAAATATAGTTTTTATTAATAATCTTTATAACCTGGTTTTACTGCGTTCTGCGAACCCTGTCAGATGCTGAAATTCAATTATTGTATTGTCATCTAAATGCACTTTACCGGAGAAAAAGCCGCAGATCTGCCGTCTGGTTGAGTTGTGAAAACCAAGGCGTCTGCGGTCTATTCTTTCCTGATGGGGCTGGAACTTCATTTCCAGCCTGTTGTCATTACTGGTAAAACGCCAGGGAGAAAGCCAGTTGGACAGCGGAATGTGGAAAGTAACCTGGTCAAGCTTGTGAAGCACCCCGTCAATAAAAAACCCGTTTTCTGTCCCTTGCGAAGAATCAGCCCAGCTGTAACCTACGCATAAACCCATATGCCTGCCTTCAATAATGCCGCTTGCTACTGCCCAATAGCGAATATCCGCCTTGGGGCGGACACAGCGATACCAGTCAAAAACACCCCAGGCAATCCCCCTGGTAAAGATTATTTCTGCGCTTCCAAATTGAAGCATCCCCTCGGCAAAGTACCATGGGGAACAACGGGTATATCTAAAGGCTTTTTTTGCATTCCTCCATGGCTGACAAGTCACAAGAGAATGAGAACTCTCATGAGGGGTTAAAATCAGAGCCCCCCTAAGACTGCGGTGATTCCCAAATTCTGGTATATCAGCCTTAATAATCTTTGTTCCATTCTCCATGCTGATAAAATCCAGGCGTGTTTTTTTTCTGCGCCATCGCACAGAGCCTGTTTCGCTGTTGTTTGGCATCTGAGAAAAACCTAACGGCATCATTCTTTTAAAAGACTGGGTAGAACGTTTTTTATCTCTCATTGAGATAATAGAAATACTCATTTGCTCTAACCAGCCGTCGTCTTTAACTTCAAAAACAATCATGTGCGTGGGGGTATGCGCAATGTATCGATCTGACTGCGTAAGTACCCGTCTTGGCGCATAAATTAATGCAGGATCATAAAAAAAAAGCGGTTGTCTTGACCAGCCAAAATTGCGAGGCTGGCCTTTATCGTCCAATACGGACAAAGGACTGCAGATTTCATTTTGGGGCATAATTTACCTGTGGACACGAAACAGACTGCATGGTATTAACATAACATGGATTATATAGGAATAAAAGCACTGGTAATGGGGCTTGGCTTACACGGCGGAGGGCTTGAGTCGGCACGCTTTTTATTAAAACACGGAGCGTCAGTTACAGTTACCGATTTAAGAGATGAAAAAACCTTAAGTCCATCGATAGAAAAGCTGGATAATATATGTTCAGAACTAGGGCAAAAGCCTGTACGTTACATTCTTGGTAAGCACGAAATAGAAGATTTTAAAAATGCCGATATAGTAATTAAAAACCCGGGCGTCCGTCCTGATTCTCCTTTCCTGCAAGTTACAAAAAGAATTGAAACAGATTTGTCATTATTTTTATCAAAGTCGCCATCAAGGCTTTTTGCAGTTACTGGAACAAAGGGAAAAAGCGGAACTGCTTCTGCTCTTCACTGGATACTCTCAAAGGATAGAAAAGCGGGCAAAGCATTCCTTGGCGGAAATATAACTGTTTCTCCTTTAACTTTTTTGGATGAACTTTCTGCAGACGATGATGTGGTTTTGGAGCTTTCCAGCTTTCAGCTTGGAGATATTAAAAAACACACATTAAAACCTGCCGCCGCAGTTTTAACTTCTATTATGAGCGATCACATGGATCGATATAATTCGATGGATGAGTACATTGACGATAAAAGAAACATATACCGTGGACAGGATTCTTCTTGTATAACAGTAGCAGGAAATGATGACTGGGGAAAAAGTTTTCGCAAAGAAACAAAAGCCAGAACCCTTACCTGGTCTCATTCTCCGTTGGATGAAGGACACAGCGGCGGCTGGATAGACAGTAAAAGCGGCTGCGGATTTGCCCGCCTTTTTAGCTGGAATGGCGTAAATGAAGATTTAGCAGAACTTATTCCGCAAAAACTGCTTACACCCGGCAGCCATCAGCGGCTGAATATGCTTGCGTCAGCGCTTGCGGCGTATGGGCTTGGCGTTAGCGCAGATACAATTAGCGGCGCTCTTTCTACATATAAAGGCATTGAACACCGTCTTGAGTTTTTTCATGAAGCAAACGGCGTGCGCTTTTACAACGACAGCGCCGCAACAATTCCCGAAGCCGCCGCCGCCTGTATTGA
>Ga0123356_10002808_pt1 | contig 18450 bp, 14 predicted proteins | sample TergutEmb28metaG_2_FD_92546 | JGI IMG/M metagenome (GOLD analysis project Ga0123356, IMG submission 92546) | Embiratermes neotenicus P3 segment gut microbial communities from Petit-Saut dam, French Guiana - Emb289 P3 | ecosystem: Host-associated > Arthropoda: Insects > Digestive system > Gut ...
ATGCAGTAAGCCCCAATGGTTTCCAGTTCAGGCCGGGCTGCCAGCACTTTCTTGGTGACCGAAGTCTTGGACCGGATACCCAAGACGGCCACACCATCCAGGGCTTCGATCAGCTCGGCCTCGTCCAGGGCGCCGGCCATGGCGGTGACCTCCAGGCCAGCGCGTTGCAGCAGCTGGGCGCCAACGGGATTGATGTTTTCGAGTAAGAGGGCTTTGGCCACGGGCTATATGGTGTCGGCTTTGGCACCCACGGCGCAACCCGGTGGCAGCCCCTGCCGGTAAACCATCACTAGCTTGGTCGTTGGTCGGGTCATTGCCACATACAAGTCAGCCGACTCGGTCCGGCGCCGTTCAATCGGTCCCTGACCAGTGAAGATACGACCGGGCTCGACAATGACAACCGTGTCAAACTCCAGCCCTTTGGTCTGTTCAGCGCTGAGCACCGCCACTGGATAGTCCAAGGGATTGTGCCCACTGGGAGCAATCTTGGTGGCAAGTGCGCTCTGCTCCACGCCAGAGCGCACCTTGTCTACATCCCTTGCGGCGCAAACCACTGCAAGACGGCCGCGTTTGCCAGTTGGGGCTAAGTCGGCTGCCAGTCCGACGGCTCGAGTGATCGGTTGGTCGGCCTGGCACAGTTCATAGGCGCCATCAATCTCGCGTGCAGCCGTGTCCCCTCCGACTGGCAAACCAGCTAGACGCGCCATCGCCTGGGCAGCGCGAACCACCGCCCCAGGCGTGCGGTAGTTGACGGTCAGAGCCTCGAGCCGCCACTGTCCCTTGCCCATGGTTGGATCGAGTGCCTGGTGCCAAGAATCGGCGGCGCCCGGTGTTCGGCTCTGGCCCGAGTCCCCGACAATGGTCAGCGAGCGGGTGGGACAACGCCGCAGCAGGCAGCGCCAATCCATGGCTGTCAGTTCTTGGGCTTCATCAACCACAATGTGGCCATATGTCCAGGTCCGGTCCCGGCTAGCCTGCTCGGCTATGGTCAGTTGCGGGCCAGTCCCGGCGAAGCGGTCAGCCAGTTGTTCGGCCGTGACAGTGGTCACTCCGTGTGAGGACAGCACCGCGCGAGCGTAGTCAACTTCTTGTTGTCGAGCCGCGGCGGCTAGGCGCTGTTCAGCTTGGCTGGCAGTTAAGTCTTCGCCCAACAACTCAGCTGCCTCGTCTAACAGCGGGACGTCACTACTGGTCCATGGGGTGCCATGCGGCCGGATCAGAGCGCTGCGTTGCTGCGGGGAAAGCTCCTTAGCGCAGTGATCTAGCAGGTGAGGTTGAGCCAACAGGTCACCAAGGAGTTGCCTGGGGCCTAACGGCATCCAGCAGAGGTTGATCCACGTGCGCACGCTTGGGGCCGAACGGAGATCCTCAGTGAGTTCAGCCCGCTCGTCGTTGCTAACCGGTTCATCCAGCTGAGCCACCACCTGGTCGGTCAGGCGCCGTAGCATCTCGCGCACAAAGGTGGTTCTGGCTTGGTTGTGGGGCTTGCCCGTTTGACGGGCAGCCAGCTGGGCGGCGGCCACGTCCTTGCGCCGGATCATTAAGTGGCGGCCCAGCACATTCAATTCGACGTTACGGCGGGGCCGGCGTTGGCGTTCGCGCACCGCTCGGCGCACTACTTTAGCCATGATGGCCTGGCCTTTGATCCGGGCTACGGCTGGTGGGTCGTTGCCCGTGGCGTTGAGGTCCGGTATCAATTCAGCCATGGTGGTCGCTACCACACCGGTCTCGCCTAGCGACGGCAATACCCGGTCAATGTAGCGCAAGAATAATTTCGAAGGCCCCACAATCAGCACGCCACTGGTGGCTAGGCGCTCACGGTGGGAGTAAAGCAAATAGGCTGCCCGGTGCAGGGCTACCGCCGTCTTGCCGGTGCCGGGTCCACCTTGGACTACCAAAGCTCCAGCCAACTCAGAGCGGATAATCCGGTCTTGTTCCAACTGGATGGTGGCCACAATGTCGCCCATGTGGCCGGTCCGCCCAGCCGCCAAAGCCGCCATCAAAGCACCCTCTCCGCTGAGCGTGTCAGATAGGTCGGCTGCGGTGTCAAGCAGTTCATCCTCCACGGCTGTCACCCGGCGACCTTCAGTGGTGACATGTCTGCGGTGCTTGACCCCCCGTCGATGGGCTGGTGTGGCTTGGTAGAACACCTCGGCAGCAGGGGCGCGCCAGTCGGTCAAGATCGGGGTGTGGTCAGCCCCGGTTAGGCCAATACGGCCAATGAGGCGCCTATCACCTTGGTCAGTGACCAGCGAACCGAAGTAGAGTCTGTCTTCGACCGCCTCGAGCTGAGCTAAGCGGTCCTGGTGCATGGCGGCAAAAGAATCTCGCTCGGAACGGTTCTGGGGTGAACCTCCTGCCCGGTCTAGCCGAACCTGGTCTAACCGACTGCGGGTTAGATCTTTCAACTGGTCCAAGCGCTGGTACAACTCGGTGGTGACGGCCTGCTCAGCGGCGATCTGCTGATCATATGAGCCCACCTGCACCTCCCGCTCCGGCCAGAACTGGACCATCCATCATAGTTGATCTAGCTGCACCAATGGAATGGATTTTGGCTAACTTCCTAATCAGGCTCCGCCTTGGTCCGTTGGAGGCGAAGCCTCATTAGTGGACCGGCCGACCAACCACACCACCCTTGCCGGGAATGATCCAGTGCGTTGGATGGTTTTGTCAGGTGACCGGATTTCCGTCTCCCAAGAGGTTTGGACAATGAGCGACTCCTTATACACGCTGGATCCGGCCGTGGTGGCCGAGCTTGATGCCTCGCCCACTCAGCCAGTCTTGCTGTATACGCTTGACGGACACATCGACTCAGGTTTGGTGGCTGGCTTGGTGATCAGCGACATCGTCGATTCCTGCGAACTAACCCGGCTGGCTAGCTTTGACATTGACCAGCTGGTGGACTACCGCTCAAGGCGTCCACCAATGGTCTGTGGGAAGGATGGCTGGGTCGCTTACGGCCGCCCAGAGCTGGTGATTGATTTGGTCAAGGATCAAGCCGACACGCCATTTCTGGTGCTTTACGGTCCGGAACCAGACTTCAGATGGGAGAAGTTCGCTCAGAGCGTTCTGGAGATTGTCGAACTTTTGGACGTGCGCTTGGCGCTGGGGATCCACGGGAACGCCAGAATGGTGCCTCACACAAGGCCGCCCTCGGTCCACGGACCAGCTCAAGTCGAAGAGGCTGACGCCCAGTATTTGGGGATTGATGCCCGGCTGCATGCCCCCGGATCGGCTATGGCCATGATCGAATTCCACCTGCGCCAGGCGACTTGTCAAGCCCGCACCCTCATGGCTGACGTGCCCACTTACCTGTCTGGCGTGCCCTACGCCCGGGCGGCAGTGGCCATGATCGAAGCGATCAATCGAACCAGTGGCCTGCAACTGACTACCGAACGGCTGGCTGAATCAGCCGCTCTATCAGCCGAGCGTTTCGACACCGAGGTGACCAAGGTGGGTGAGCTGTCCCGCACGGTCAAAGAGCTAGAGCAGCGCTTCGACAAGCTCCACACCCCCCGGGTGATTCCCCCCAAAGGGGCGGCTAGTCAGCTGGTTAAAGAGATTGAAACCTTTTTGGCCGAACAAACCTCCAGCCCCGAAGGCCAATAGCTGCCCAACCACACCGCCCAGGGCACAGTCCTGCCCAAACAAGCGGTATCTTCGCAGGTGAATGCTGCACGCGCGACCGCGTGGGTGGGGCGTACGGCAGGTGCCTGACAGGCCAAGGGCGGGGCACACCGGCATCGGGCATCACCTTCAACCAGAACTATTGACACCAACAGCCATAGGCTTAGGTGGTGGCACCGCCTGTGATTCTGCATGTCGACATGGACGCGTTTTTCGCCTCAGTCGAGCTGATTGCACGCCCTGAACTGCGCGGTCAGCCTGTGGTGGTGGCCGGCGAGGGTCGCAGCGTGGTGGTGGCTGCCACCTACGAGGCGCGGGCCTTTGGCGTACACAGTGCGATGCCGGTGGCCCAGGCCAGGCGGTTATGTCCCCAAGCCGTGTTCTTGCCCCCCAGTCGCGGCCAGTACAGTGCAATTTCCAAAGCGGTGATGGAACACCTCCGTAGCGTCACCCCGCTGGTCGAGCAGGTCTCAATTGACGAGGCTTTCCTAGATGTGACCGGGTCGATCCGGCGGTTGGGCCCACCACAGCGGATCGGCCAGGCGATCCGCCGTCAGGTTGCAGAGACTTGGTCCATCACCTGCTCAGTGGGTATTGGGCGGTCCCGGTCGGTGGCCAAGATCGCCTCGACTCGAGCTAAGCCTGACGGCTTGATCGAGGTCCCTCCGGAGGCTACTGAAGAGTTCTTGCGGCCGTTGGGCCTGGAGGTCTTGTGGGGGGCGGGCGCCAAGACCCGCAGTGCGTTGGCTCGCCTTGGTTTGGTCACTGTGGGGGATTTGGCTGACGCCCCCGATCACTTGGTGGCGCGCAGCATTGGTCAAGCCATGGCTGAACACTTGCAGGCCATGGCCCGTGGGCAGGACCAGGCGCCAATCGTGGTTGAACGCCAGGACAAATCTTTGGGGGCTGAGACTACGTTCGAACACGATCTAATGCCCGGCAAGGCGGTCCGCCAGGCCTTGGTGGGCCTGGTGGAACGTTCGGCCCACCGGTTGCGCCGCAAGTCCCTGGTTAGCCGGACTGTTGCTGTGAAGCTGCGTCGGGCGGATTTTTCCACCGTCAGCCGGGCGCGCACACTGCCCCAGCCGACCGACTCAACCAAACTGATTTTGGCAGCCGCCGAAGAGTTACTGCGGTCGATCGACACTCGTGGGCTGCCGATTCGTTTGATCGGGGTACGCCTGGAGAACCTGGCACCAAGTAGCCAGGTTGGGGTGCAAGAAACGCTTGACCAGCCGCAATGCCTTCCCAAGAGCGCTGATCAGGTTTCGGACCTGATCAAACGGCGTTTCGGTGAGGGTGCGGTTGGTCCAGGAACGCTGGTGTCTGAACATGGCCAGTGCCGGACAGGCTGATAGGACCTATGCTTGTGGGTGAGCATGTAGGTTCCGACCGGCTAGATGGAGGTGATTGCCGTGCCCCTTTCCGAATATGAGCAACGCGTACTCAATCAGCTGGAACAGCAGCTCGCCTCACAAGATCCGTCGCTTGAAGCCAAACTATCCTCTCCCTCATCCCCGCGCCGCGGACGAGTAGCCATTGGGTTGGCTGCCGGGCTAGCGGGTTTGGCGGTCCTTGTGATTGGCATGGTGGCCATGCAGATGTGGGTATCGCTGGTCGGCTTTGTGCTGATGTTTGCCGGCGTCTATTGGGCCTTCACCCGACCCAAGGGAACCGTGGCCAAGCCGGGCAATCCAACACCTGGCAAGACCCGGCGTCCCAAGCTGTCAGAGCGCTTCGAAGAGCGCTGGGAGGACCGCGGGTAGAGACAGAATCCCGATGCCGTAAGGCCAGTGCCCATCAACCTCACCGTTTGGCCGGTGGTACCGTGCCAGACCCGACCTGCTCACATGACGACTCAATGGCCCGGGACAGCAGTTTGTCGTACCCAACGGATTCACAGGGTAGGACAAACCGTTGCTCGGGCAAGGTGCACAGCAGTTTGTCGTACCCAACGGATTCACCGGGTAGGAGAACCTGCTGTTCTGCATGCAGCGGGTAGGACAAACCGTGGTCCAGCCGCTCCAACACCCGTAGTGGGGGGCGGGGTGGTGCGGTGTGGGGGCGAAGCCACCTGGGGGCCACTTCTTCAGGGCCTGTTGTGGGGGCTGGCCCAATTTTCGACTTGCTGGCCAACCGCTGAGGTCACGCAGTGGAGCGGAGTGGGGGTGCCAAGTGGAGCGACACGTCAGTGTCTGGTGGTGCGGTCTCGGGGTGCCGGTGGTGTGGTCTCCAGGTGCTGGTGGTGCGGAATGGGGGTGCTGGTGGTGCGGTGTGGGGGTGGCCCCCCAAGACCGGGCTGACAATCCGCGCTTTGGCTAGCCTGCGGCGCTCGGCTCGGATCAAACGCGTGACCTGCGGTTTTGGGTCGTCTATAGGCAATACCACTGCGGGCGCGCCAGGTGGATGGCGTGGGTCATTGGGCCGTACTACGGAGCTGAACTGGTAAAACGCAGGGACTCAGGGACACCTGACCGCACCCGGGGTTGAAAGTGGCGGAATATGGAGTAAGGTGGAGCAATTAGACCACGAAAGGGAGAGGGTGCGGCTTATGGGTGAAGTCCTGGGCTCCTTCCTGGTCAAGCTCGATGAAAAAGGCCGTATCATCCTACCGTCAAAAACCCGGGCCGGCTTGGCTGGCGGCGTCTATTTGACTATTGGCCAAGACCTGTGCCTCTACGCCTTCTCTGCCGACCAACTCGATCGATACATCCGCCTCAGTCAAGGTGAGGAAACCAAGACTGTGGTTCCTTCGGCTTTCGAACGGTTGTTCAAAGCCTCGGTGGTGACCCAGACCCCGGACAAGCAAGGCCGCATCATCATTGCCCCCGCCCTAAGGCGGCACGCCGGTCTGGAACGGGAACTCATAGTGATTGGCCTGGGACACCGTCTTGAAATCTGGGATGTGGCCCGTTGGCAGGCCTACCAGGAAGCCAATCTGGGGCAATTCACTCAAGCAGGGCTAGCGCAGTAAACGCCGGCCCTGACCACCCATAACCAAATATCAGGGAATCAGCCGCAAGGCTTGATCTCCGCCCCGCCCAGGCCTGAGGCCGCTTCCCCGGCCCTCAGTCCACACGGCGGGTTGGGGATCTGGTCGGGTGGAGGAGGGCACCCGACCACATGTTTGTCCAGACAACGCCGGGAAGGGGTGGGACAGTGAATCAGCCTGATGCCGCCCACCTACCGGTGGCGCTGGACCGTTTCATCGAATTGATCAGTCCGGCCCTGGAGCGCGCCGGCGCTGTATACGTTGACGCCACGGTTGGCTTGGGCGGTCACGCTGAAGCCGTGGCCAAACGCTTCACCCAGGTCAGAATCATTGGCCTTGACCGCGACCCCAGCGCGGTCGCTCAGGCCACCAAACGGCTGGCTCGGTTTGGCGACCGGGCGCAGGTGGTTCACGCCAATTACGACTTGATCAGCCAGATTTGCACCGCGCAGGGCATCTGCCAGATTGACGCCGCCTTGTTTGACTTAGGAGTCAGTTCAGCCCAATTGGACAACGATGAGCGCGGCTTTGCCTATTCGCGGCCCACCAAGTTGGACATGCGCATGGATCCAGGCGACCCGGTGACCGCCGCCCACGTGCTGGCCACCTATCCCAGAGCCGAATTGGTCCGAGTGCTGCGGCAATACGGCCAGGAGCGCTTTGCCTCGAAGATTGCCACCGCCATTGTCCACGCCCGGCAAGACTGTCCCATCGAGACCTCTGATCAGTTGGTCGAGTTGATCCGGCAAGCCATCCCCGCCCCAGCCAGGCGCCAGGGTGGTCACCCGGCTAAGCGGGTTTTTCAGGCCCTCCGGGTAGAGGTCAATGGCGAATTGGAGGCGCTGGACAAGGCCTTGCCGCAGGCGATCGATTTGCTGCGGATCGGTGGACGCATGGTGGTGATGTCTTACCAATCGCTGGAGGACCAAGCGGTCAAGCAGACACTGGTCAGGGGGTTGACCCAGCGGGCGCCAGCCAGGTTGCCGGTGGTGCCGCCCTCAGACCAGCCGTATTTAAGGGCTTTGACCAGGGGTGCAGAATTAGCCGGCGATGCCGAACAGCAACTTAACCCCAGATCGGCACCTTTACGCCTGCGGGCTGTGGAGAAAATCAGGGAGGCGGCCTGATGAGTGCTAGTCCAGCCGCCGCCCTCAGGCGACCCGCGCCAGCCCCCCGCCCCGCCCCTACCCAGCGCCCGGTTTTGCGTCTGGCGCCGCTGCCCCGACGCCGCACCGGCCGCCTGGTTTATCTATCTGTCTGCCTGGTTGTGCTGGTAGGTGCCTTGGTAGCGGTGTTGTCTATCAACACCGCCCTGGCCAAGGGTGCTTTTGAGATTCACCAGTTGGAAGGCGACCTAGCCGACTTTGAAGCCGAAGCCACCAAACTCGAAGAACAGCTGGCCGGTCAGACCGTGCCAGCCAAGCTAGCTGCCAAAGCCGCCGAACAAGGTATGGTACCCGCCCCACAAGCCAGTTACATCCTGCTCCAGGAGGGCAAGATTGTCGGCTCGGTGGTACCTGATGACCAGGCGGCTGAACCGTGAGTCGCACTGAAGACCCGCGGTGGGCGGGAGCGAAGGCGAACCAACGGCCGGTGAGGGCTAAGCCGGGTCCGCGCCAGGCCCAAGGTGGCCAGCCGGTTTTGGGTGGTGGTGGCCGCTCGGCCAATCGGGCAGCGGCTGACGTGGCAGCAGCCAGTACCCCACGGCAGACTAAGGCCAAGCCGCGCCGGCGCCAGCCATGGTTGATTGAAGCTGCCGGTTACTTTGGCCATCCGCTTCAGCTCCAATCTAGGGATGGTCAAGCCAGGGGACCGGCTGCAGACCGCCCACGCCAACCGAGCCAGACCAGGCCAAGCCAGGATGGTTTGACCCAGCCGAGCCAGACCAGGCCAAGCCAGGATGGATTGACCCAACCGAACCAGACCAGGCCAAACCAGGCTGGATTGACCCAACCGAACCAGACCAGGCCAAGCCAGGCTGGATTGACCCAACCGGGCCAGGCCAGGCCAAACCAGGCTGGATTGACCCAACCGGGCAGCCGCCGGGACCAACCAGCTGACGGGGCAACCCATCAACCCAGACCAACTGGACAGCGCTGGTATAGCAGGGTCGCCCAGTGGTGGACCGGCATGGGCGAGCCAGGACGCCGCCAGAGCCACATCCGGGTGGTGCTGGTGGTGGTGCTGGCAGTCTTTGCCGTCAGGCTGGTGCAGGTCCAACTCATGGACGCTGATGCGATTGCCGCTGACGGTCTGGAGTCAAGAATGCGCCAATTCGGTGAACCAGCCAAACGCGGCCAGATTGTGGCCGCCGACGGCACGGTCTTGGCCACCGATGTGGTGCGCTATGAAATCCAAGCCAACCAGATCGAGATTGCGGCCTTTGAGGCCAAAGAAGGTGGTGGCAAGGGGCCTGAGGCAGCCGCCAAACTGCTGACGGCAGCGATTGGTTTGCCGGAAGATCAGCTGACCGAACTACTCACCGGTGAAGAGCGCTACCAACGTCTGGTCAAATCCGCTAGTCAGGACCAGTGGGACAAGATCAGGAAAGTCGGCATACCAGGCATTTATGCTGCCAAGCTCTACCAGCGTCATTACCCTGCTGGGGCACTTGCCGGCAACGTGGTGGGCTACCCCTACGGTATGAACCAGGACCAGCCGGGCGACCCACCACATTTCACTGGACTAGAGCTGACCCAAGACACCATTTTGACTGGTACACCCGGCACCAAGCGGGTCGAGGTGGGTGCTGGCGGCCAGCCCATCCCAGGTGGTCACGTCAGTCAAACGCCAGCAGTTGACGGCTGCCAGGTGACCACCACCATTGACGCCGATCTGCAATGGCGGGCTGAGGAAGAAGTCAGGCTCACTAAGAAAGCCGAACGGGCTGAAGCGGTGATGGCTATGGTGGTGGACGTCACCACCGGTGAGATTCTGGTTCTAGCCGAGTCAGATGCCGTCAACCCAGCTAGTCCCGGTGACACACCGGCTGAGGCCCGCGGTTCAAGGGCCGTGGAAACCGTCTTTGAACCCGGCTCAACCGGCAAGGTCATCACCATGGCCACGGTCCTGGAACAGGCCGGCGTGACGCCGGCCGCCCAGTACCAGGTGCCCTACCTGTGGACCTACCAGGGGCAGACCTACAAAGACTCCAGCCCACATGAAACCTACCAACTGACACTAGCTGGGGTTTTGGCTAAGTCCTCCAATGTTGGCACCGTGATGGCTGCCCAAAACGTGCCCGATGACGTCCGTTACGAATACCTCAAACGCTTCGGTTGGGGAGACAAAACCGGGATTGAAATCAGCACCGAGGTGGCTGGCATTGTGCCGCAGCCTGGCACGCTCAGCTGGGATGGGCGCACCCGCAATGTGCTGTTGTTTGGCCAAGGTGTGGCCACCACCGCCGTCCAGACAACCTCCGTGTTTGCCACCGTTGGCAACGGTGGAGTGGCCTTGCCCCCTCATCTGGTCAAGGGCGTGACCTGTCCGGGCGGGAGCTTTGAACCCAAAGACGTGGGTCCAGGCACCCAGGTGATTGAACCGTCTACTGCTCGCACCTTGATTGACATGATGGAGGCGGCGGTCAACGACGGCACTGGCCAAAACGCCCAGGTTGAGGGTTACCGGGTGGCGGGCAAGACCGGCACCGCCGAATGGTTGCTGGGCGGCCAGGAGACCAAGTATGTCGGTTCGTTTGTCGGGTTGGCTCCGGCCGAGGCGCCCCGCATTGCCATTGGTGTGTTTGTCCTTGACCCCAAGGTGCACGAATACGGCGGCGAAGTGGCAGCTCCCGCCTTTGCCAAGCTGGCTAGCCAGGCGTTGGAGGCTTTGGGTGTGCCGCCATCGGACGGAGCGCCGGTTGAAATGCAGTTGACCTACTAGGAAGTGAAGTTATGAGCCTGCGGCCGCAGCGCGCCATCGCTCAGCCCTTAGAGGTCGTGGCCGGCCAACTGCCCGGGGCTCAGGTGACGGGACAAGCCACAGTGTTGGGTCTAAGCCTGAACAGCCAGCAGGTTTGCCCCGGCGACCTGTTCGTGGCCCTGCCTGGCCACAGTGGGCATGGCGCGCAGTACGCCCCGCAGGCGTTGGCGCGCGGCGCGGTGGCGGTGTTGTGTGACCAGGCCGGCGCGGACTTGATTGCCCCTTCGGTGCCTTTGGTGGTGGGGCAAGACATCAGGGCTCATCTAGGGGAGTTGGCTGCCTGGTTCTACGGCTACCCGGCCAAACGGCTCACCACCGTTGGACTGACCGGCACCAACGGCAAGACCACAGTGTGTCAGATGGTGGCCGCTGCCTTGGCAAGAGCCTATGGACCAGACCAGGTGGCGCTGTTGGGCACCGCCGGGGCGCGGGTGGCTGGGCGCGAATTGGCCCAAGCCCGGACCACTCCCGAGGCACCGGAGTTGCAGGCCACCTTGGCGGCGGCCCTGGAACTGGGGGTCACTCATTTGGTGATGGAGGTCAGCTCCCACGCCTTGAGCCAGCACCGGGTGGATGGTCTGGTCTTCGACGTGGTGGGTTTTACTAACCTGTCCCGCGACCACCTGGACTATCACACCACCATGGAAGACTACTTCCAGGCCAAAACCGCTTTGTTCACTCGCGCCCGGGCCCGGGCCGCCGTCATTGACACGACCGATGCTTGGGGACAGCGTTTGGCCAACCAATGCCAGCTGCCGGTCCAGACGTTGGCTAGTTGTGCTCAACCGGATTTGGACCGAACAGCTCGCGCCACCACCTGGTGCTACCAGATCCTGCGGCACCAGCCAACCGGCAGCGAATTCTTGCTGGATGGTGTGGTTGGTGGTGGGTCGGTGCTGGATGGACCGGTTGGCGGTGGGGCGCCAGTGGCAAGCCCGCCGCAGTTGACGGTGTCTTTGCCCATGCTGGGCAACTTCAATGTGGCTAACGCCGCTCTGGCCCTGGTGGTGGCAATGACGGCCGGAGTGCCACCCGACCAAGCGGCGCTTGCCTTGACCCAAATGGCACCGGTGCCTGGACGGATGGAAGTGGTGCCCGGCCCAGCCGGCGGGCCGACGGTGGTAGTGGACTACGCCCACGCGCCTGATGCGCTAGCCCAAGCCTTAGCCGCGCTGCGACCGCACGTCTCTGGTCAGCTTTGGGTGGTGTTTGGCGCCGGTGGTGACCGTGACCACGGCAAGCGCCACCTCATGGGGGCGGCCGCGGCTGGGGGAGCCGACCGGGTGATTGTGACTGATGACAATCCTCGTTCCGAAGAGCCAGCGACCATCCGGGCTGAAGTGTTGGCTGGAACCGGTGCCACCGCTGGACCCTTGGCCAGTGTTCAAGTCATACCAGACCGGGCTGAGGCGATTGATCAGGCCATTGCCCAGGGGCAAGGCGGCGACCTGATAGCGCTGATGGGTAAGGGCCACGAGGTCACCATTGACTACGCCGGGCACCTGGTAGACCATGACGACCGCGTAGTAGCCGCCGCGGCTCTAGCCCGGCATTGGGAGGTGGCCTGATGCCCATCACGCCCGGATTGGCCCTGGACGCGCCCCGTCATCCACCGGATTGTGCCATATGGACACTAGAGTTTTGCCCAAGTCTTGACCAGGCAGCCCCAGACCGGCCTGTCACAAAGGAGCCGATCATCTTGACCAAGGGATCACCCAGCGCCCCGTGGCGGTGCCTGGTGGAACAACCAATCAAAGCCGAGGTTGAGGCATGATCAACATCATTTTGGCTGGCGCACTAGGTCTGGGTATTGCCCTGTTGGGCACCCCGTGGCTGATCAAGTTCCTGATAAAGCGGAACTACGGGCAGTTCATCCGGCAGGACGGCCCAGCCGGGCATCACACCAAACGCGGCACGCCAACCATGGGCGGCATGGTCATTATTTTGGCCACCGTGGTGGGCTATTTCGGGGCAGTGATGCTAGCCACTGCCATGGAGTACTTCGGACGTGGCGTCTTTTACTGGCACGGTCCCACCGCCACCGGCCTGCTAGTACTTTTCCTGATGGCCGGCATGGGCCTGATCGGTTTCCTGGATGACTTCACCAAAATCCGCCGCGAAAGATCGCTGGGCCTCAGGCCCACCTGGAAGTTTGTGGGCCAAGGCATAGTCGGCATTGCCTTTGCCATCTTGGCCATTAACCTGCCCGGACGTAATGGTTGGACGCCGGGGTCCACCAGCATCTCGGTGCTAAGGGACACCGGACTGGATTTTAAGGCAGCCGGTGCGGTCCTGGGCGTGGTGTTGTTTATCATCTGGGCCAACTTCTTGATCACAGCCTGGGCCAACGCGGTCAACCTGACCGACGGTCTTGACGGCTTGGCCACCGGGATTGCTGCCATGGTGTTCGCGGCCTATGTGATTATTGGCCTGTGGTCCTGGACCCACCTGTGTGGTGCGGAGGGGGTGGGAGGCTACTGCTACACCATCCGTGACCCACTAGACGCCGCCATGGTTGCCGCCGCCCTGACCGGGGCCTGCCTGGGCTTCTTGTGGTGGAACGCCTCCCCAGCGCGGATTTTCATGGGGGACACCGGTTCGCTGGCCCTGGGTGGGGCCTACGCCGCTTTGTCAATTGTGACCCGCACGGAGATCCTGGCGGCCATTATTGGCGGGTTGTTTGTGCTGGTGGTGTTGAGCGACGTGATCCAGATCGGTTCATTCAAACTGACCGGCAAACGGGTGTTCAAAATGGCGCCACTGCACCACCACTTTGAATTGTCTGGCTGGGGTGAGGTCACCATTGTGATCCGCTTCTGGCTGATCTCAGTCCTATTCGTGGCCGCCGGTCTGGGTTTGTTCTACGGCCGGTGGTTGGTGGCGCAGTGACAACCCGGCGGGTAGCTGTAGCCGGACTTGGCCTCTCCGGGCAAGCTATCACCCAGGTGTTGACTGGCCGTGGCCTTGACGTGATTGGCGTGGACGACTCCAAACCTGGGGCGGTCCACTCCGCTGACCTGGACTTAGCTGGCTTGGACCAGCTGGTGGTCAGCCCCGGCTGGCTACCCACCGCGCCGCTAGTGCAACGGGCCGCCGCCGCTGGCATGGAGGTGATCAGTGAGGTTGAACTGGCTTGGCGCCTGAGAGCCAACCAGGCAGCCCATTGGCTGACCCTGACTGGCACCAACGGTAAAACCACCACCGTGACAATGCTCACCGCCATGCTGGCAGCCGCTGGCCGGACGGCAGTGGCCGCCGGTAATGTTGGCCACCCCCTGATCAGCGCCGTACAAGAGACCGCCACCACCGACTTTGCGGTGGAACTGTCATCCTTCCAACTACACCACACTCACTCCCTACAACCGCTGGCAGCCGCCGTTTTGAACCTAGCGCCAGACCACCTTGATTGGCACGGCAGTTGGGCAGACTACGTCCAGGCCAAGGCCCGGATCTTCCACGGTGTGCAGCGCGCCATGATCTACAACCGGGACGACCCAGCCACAGTCACGTTGGCCCAGGAAGCCACCGCCAGCCCGGCAGTTAGCCGGGTCGGTTTCACCTTGGACCAACCGGACCCAGGAGAGCTAGGTCTAGTCGACCAAAGCCTGGTGGACCGGGCCTTTACCGAAGGCGAGCCAAGGGAACTAGCCACCCTGGCCGACCTAGCCCACCTGGCCGCTACCCCGAGTCAGGTACCACCCCACCTGGTGGCCAACGCTTTGGCGGCGGCCGCGCTGGGCTTGGCGGCCGGCATCGGACCTGACAGCGTCAAGCAAGGTCTCCAAACGGTCAAAGCCTGGGCCCACCGGCTCGAAGCGGTGGCGCAGATCAACGGCGTGCGCTACATCGATGACTCCAAAGCCACCAACCCCCACGCCGCCGCCGCCGCCCTGAGCGGCTTTGCCGACGCTCAAGTGGTGTGGATTGCCGGTGGGCTAGCCAAGGGAGTCAGCTTTGCCGACCTGGTGAGCCAGTGGGGCCACAAGCTCAAAGCGGCGGTGCTCATTGGCCAGGACCAGGCACCATTGCGCCAAGCGCTTGAGCAACACGCCCCTGGCCTGCCGCGTTACCAGGTGCCGGGGGACCACACTGGATCGGTGATGGATGTGGCTGTGGGCCAAGCCGCCAAGTGGGCCTCTCAGGGGGACGTGGTGTTGTTGGCCCCAGCGGCCGCCTCCATGGACCAGTTTGCCAACTACCAGGCACGTGGCCAGGCGTTTGCCCAGGCAGTGCGCCGTTTGGAGGAGTGATGAAGCAGTCGGGCTCCTTGGTGACGGCCTACTACATGGTGCTGTTTTCGGTGGCCACGCTGGTTGGCCTGGGTGTGGTGATGACTATTTCGGCCCACACCATCACGGCGCTGAGCGCCCAATCCGACCCCTACCGGCAAGGCCTGTCCCAGTCAGTCCACGCCCTGGTTGGCCTGGGGATTGGCCTGGCTTTTGTCTACATGCGCGGCCGGCTTTGGCTGGTGGCGGCCTGGTTGTGCTTTCTAGCCACCGTCGGTTTGCAGGTCTTGGTGCTAGCCAAGGGCATTACCAGTGGTGGTAACACCGCCTGGCTGAGAATTGGACCGGTGGTGTTCCAGCCCAGCGAATTCATCAAATTTGCATTGGCGCTGTGGTTGGGTTCGGTCTTGGCCAACAAGGGGCAGACGTTGCGTTCGTGGGTGGATCTAGCCTTCCCCGCGTTGCTTGGCCTTGGTGTGGCCGTTGGTTCGGTGGCGGCGGGTTCCGATGCCGGCACCGCGGCTGTGATTGGCCTGCTGGGTTTGGGGGCCTTCCTGGTGGCTGGGGTGCCGTGGTCCAAATTCACCACCATTGTGATCATGATGACGGTGGGAGCCTGGATGCTTGTCATGGTCTCCGATCAACGCCGGGCCCGGTTCGCCATGGTGCTTAACCCTGAGGTGGTGCCAGATCCATTGGGTGATGGATGGCAAACTAACTTGGCGCAGTGGTCCCTAGCCGAAGGCGGTTTATTGGGCCAGGGTCTTGGGGCGTCACGCTCGAAGTGGTACTTGTCCCAAGCCGAGTCGGATTTCATCTTCGCCATTATTGGAGAGGAGTTGGGCTGGCTGGGGGCCATCACCGTGCTGATTCTCTTCGCCATCTTGGGTTTTGGGTTGCTCCAGCTGGTGCGGCTGCACCCGGACCGGTTTGCCCAAATCACCATTGGCGCCATTGCCTGCTGGATCTTGGGCCAAGCCCTGATCAATATTGGCATGGTGATCCACGTGCTGCCCGTCATTGGCGTGCCGCTCCCGTTTGTCTCCATGGGCGGCAGCGCCCTGATCAGTTGTTTGGCGGCGATTGGCGTGGTGGTGGGGCTGATGCGGTCCAACGACCAGACGGCGGCGGTGGTGGCGCCGCGCTCGCGGCGGGTGCTGCAGGCGGCCGCGGTGGTGGGGGCCAAGGAGGTGGCGGTGTGAAAGTGGTGTTGGCCGGAGGCGGGACCGCCGGGCATGTCAACCCCATGCTGGTGACCGCCAGTCAGCTGCGCCAGCGCCAGCCAGAGGTCGAATTGCTGGTGTTGGGCACTGCCGAAGGGCTAGAGGCCGAGCTTGTGCCGGGCGCCGGTCTGGACATGGTCACCATCCCCAAGGCGCCCTTCCCGCGTTCGGTTGGTGGCCAAGCGCTGCGTTTTCCAGCCCGTTTCCGTAAAGCCGTCAACCAAGCTAGGGCGGCAGTCAAGGACTTTAACGCTGATGTGGTGGTTGGTTTTGGCGGCTATGTGGCTACCCCGACCTACCTGGCTGCTAGGCGCCTTGAACTGCCGCTGGTGATTCATGAAGCCAACGCCCGCGCTGGGCTAGCCAACCAGTTGGGTGCCCGTTATGCCACCTCTGTGGCCACCACTTTTTCCCGCACCAAATTGGGTGTGGCCGTGGTCACTGGCCTGCCCATGCGCCCGGCGCTGGCGGGTTTGGACCGCCCGCAGCAACGGGCCGGCGCCCGGGACGAATTGGGTCTAGACCCTGAGCGGCCCTGTTTGCTGGTGTCCGGTGGTTCCTTGGGGGCGCAACACCTCAATCAGGCGCTAGCTGATCTAGCCGGCCCTTTGTTAGCCAGTGGTGCCCAAGTGCTGCACCTGACTGGCAAGGGCAAAGCCGAGGTGCTGCATGAGGCCTTGACTCAAGTCGAAGGCTCCCAGCACTACCACATCTTGGAGTATCTGGACCGCATGGAGCTGGCCATGGCGGCGGCTGATCTGGCGGTCTGCCGCGCCGGGGCGGGCACGGTCTGCGAATTGGCCTGTGCCGCTTTGCCGTCAGTGCTAGTCCCGCTGGCCATTGGCAACGGCGAACAGCGCCACAACGCTTTTGAATTGGTCCAGGCCGGTGGCGCTGAGGTGGTGGCCGACGCCGCCTTCCCCAAATGGGCAGCGCAATACTTGGTGACCTGGCTGGCTGATCCTGAACGGCTGGAGGTTATGGCGGCGGCGGCGGTGTCGGTGGCGCGGCGCGATGGCGCCGAACGGTTGGTTGACCTGATTGAGCAGGCGGCTCAGCGGGCCGGAGGGCCTAGCCGGGCGGGCCAGTCAGCCGGCGGCCAGGCTGGCGTGGCTGGCGGACAAAGCTCTGTTCGGCCGGTCGACCCCACCATGGCTGAGCGCCGCTTCCACCTGATGGGGATGGGCGGGGCTGGCATGTCCGCGGTGGCTGAACTTGGCCAAGCCACCGGTTGGCAAGTTAGTGGTTGCGATGGCGTAGGTTCACCCACCCTGGAACACCTGGCTAACTTAGGGGTAGCCACGTGGGTGGGTCACGACCCAGCCCATCTGGCCAAGGCCACCACCGTAGTGGTGTCTTCAGCCATCAAAGAAGACAACCCCGAGCTGGTTGCCGCCCGGGACAGCGGTCTAGAGGTGTGGCACCGGACGCAAGCCCTGGCCGCTTTGACCAAGTCCCATCGCCTGCTGGCAGTGGCCGGCACCCACGGCAAGACCACCACCGCAGCTATGGCAGCGGGCGCTTTGGCGGCGGCCGGGTTGGACCCAGCCTTCGCCATCGGCGCTGAGGTCTTAGGTCATGGCTCAGGTGCGCACCTGGGGCAAGGCGAGGTGATGGTGATTGAAGCCGACGAATCGGATGAGTCGTTTTTGAACTTCCACCCGGAGGTGGCAGTGGTCACCAACGTCGAAGCTGACCACTTGGACCACTACGGCACCGCCGCCAAGGTGGACCAAGCCTTTCAAAGCTTCGCTAGCCAGGCAGGCACGTTGGTGGTGGGGGTGGATGACGCGGGAGGCGGGCGCCTAGCCCGCTGGGCCGAGGACCAGGGCATAGCGGTGGTGAGCTACGGCCAAGCCGCCACCGCCCAAGTGGTGATGACCGCGTTGGAAAGCGGGGCGGTGCATCTGACTGGCGCGGTCAGCCCAGAATGGATTGATCTGACACTGAATCTGCCCCAACCCGGTTGGCACCTGCGCCTGGATGCGACTGCCGCCTTGTTGGGCGCTGTGCTGTTGGGGGCCAGCCCGGCGGCGGCGGCCCGGGGTTTGGCCAACTACCGTGGCACCGGGCGGCGCTTTGAGCTAAAGGGTCAGGTCGGCTCGATCAAGGTGTTCGATGACTACGCCCACCATCCCACTGAGGTCAGTGTCACCTTGACGGCCGCCCGCCAGATTGCCCAGGGTCGGGTGTTGGTGGTGTTTCAGCCTCACCTGTATTCCCGCACCAAAGCCTTTGCCGCCCAGTTTGCCCAGGCCTTGGACTTGGCCGACCAAGTCTGGGTGATGGACGTCTACGGCGCCCGGGAAGCGCCCGCGCCCGGTGTCTCTGGGGCGCTGATCAGCGCCTTGATGGACCCAGCCAAGGCGCGGTTCGCGCCCGAACCGGCCGCGCTGGTCGCGGCGGTGGCCCAAGCTGCTCAGCCCGGGGACGTGGTTTTCACCATGGGGGCGGG
>Ga0123356_10002809_pt1 | contig 18445 bp, 6 predicted proteins | sample TergutEmb28metaG_2_FD_92546 | JGI IMG/M metagenome (GOLD analysis project Ga0123356, IMG submission 92546) | Embiratermes neotenicus P3 segment gut microbial communities from Petit-Saut dam, French Guiana - Emb289 P3 | ecosystem: Host-associated > Arthropoda: Insects > Digestive system > Gut ...
CGAAGATCGTGACAGGGAACGTAACGGCGCCGGCCGGATGGGAATTCGAAATAAGCCTGTACGAATCGGACATAAACGGAACGGAAGGAACACTGAAAGATCAGATCAAACTGAGCGACGGAGCCGCAACGAAAGCCTTCGAGGCGCTGGGGTTCGATAGTGCCGATACATACTACTTCCTGGTCAAGGAGACCTCCGGAGCGCCTAACGCGCACTGGACAGTCGATGACACCGAATACCTGGTGAGGGTGATAGTCGAGGAGACTGACACCAACGGGCTGGTAGTTGTCAGCGTGGCAGTATGGGACGATGAGGCGAACGATGGCAGTGGAGCGTGGGTAGAGTACGACGACCACGACGACATCACCGTTGCCTTCAAGAACACGTACACGGCGGACTCGGTTGACGTAACGATCACTGGCACGAAGGAGATAACGGGTTACAACGGATCAGATGTGCGATTCACCTTTACTGCCGTTGAGGTAACAAACGCTACCGGAGACACATCTGTACCAAATGGTAAAGGCGGAACAGGATATGTTGATGGTGCAGGCACCTTCTCCATTGATATAAGCGGACTTGAGGTAAGAACATACTACTTCAAGGTAACTGAGGACGCAGGAACACTTGGTATTGGCTGGACATACAGCGACAACGTGATGATAGTTCGTGTTGAAGTTACCGATAACAACGATGGTACGGCCAGGGTTGATACATATCCGGTAAGTGGTGGCACAACGTTCGAGAACTCCTACGCAACCCCAGCAAAACTGCCGGTACACGGACATAAGAAGATCGATATAGAGAATAAAGGTACCCCGGATACCAAGACTTTCACTTTCAACTTCGCGGTAAGAAAAGACGGGCACATCGTATCAACGACAACCGGTACAGCTACATACCTCAAGGGTAGCCATGCCTCAAGGCCAATACCGTTCGCTTCCGAACTGACCTTCAATGAGATAGGTGACTATGTCGTTGAGGTTTCCGAAAGCACCCCCGGCGAAGGTTGGACATTGAACACACCGCTTATCACGTTCTATGTGAAAGTGACGGACGGCGGCAATGGTCAGTTGGTTGCCACGGCGTACAATGACAGAGACGTAAAAGATGGTAAGTACGTGTATGATGCCGTAGACGAAATAACGGACTTTGGGAAATTCCTGACATTTAAGAACACTTACACGGCAACCGGCTCATGGAGACCAATAGGATCGAAGGATACGCATCATGACGTTAACACACCACAAACCTTCTACCCCATTCCGTCAGACTCCCATATTGACAGGTGGTTCGACGATGTCGGTATCCTCTGCCTTGCCGGCAACACAACAACGGATGAAAAGCCAGTTGAGGGAAGATACTTTGTTGCCTTCAAGGCCAACTTCTGGGAGACGAATGAAGTAGTTAAGATTGCGTTCACTTCCAATAGCGGAGGCGACGGCGGGTACGTGCTCATTACGGAAGACGGGATTCTATTCTACGATGCTAACGATGTGCTCCGTACCGATGTAACATCAGAACCGGCTACCATAGTCATGAGCGATGTGAAGAGCGTAATCAAAAATCTTGGGCCTAAGTATTCATCAGACAATTGGTTGACTATGGAATTTGAAGGCTACTGGTTCACGAACCCACTCGGTAGTGGAGCTATGCAGGCACACCTTGTTGGTATTGGTGACTATGACTTCACGGCAGACCCAGGAGTAACGAACCCGACGTTCACCTTCACGGTAACGGAAAATGGCCTTCCGGTAATGGCAGACGTAGGCGGCGTACTTGTCCCTGTGACGGGTACAGTCACTGGCAGCGGTTTGATTTCCTTCAATCCTCCGATACGTTACACCAACCCGGGCGTACATAAATATGAAATAACAGAGGACATAGAGGACGGTTGGCTGTCAATACCGGGTTCCTTTACGGTCTTCGTGAAAGTCACGGACGACGGAAAAGGCCGGCTGGTAGCGACAATGTACAGCGATAAAGCATGTACGGACGAATACCTGCTGACCGATCTAAGGTTCATAAACTTCAAGCTTAAGGACTTGACGATAGAGAAGAAGGTTACAGGCACCGAACTGCCAAATGACTTCACGTTCACGGTAACGCTGACGTTCCCGGATAATATACTCACCGAATCCGAGATAGAGGCAATATTGGATAAAGTGCTTGTAGGCGGGGAACCACTTGATCCCGATGCAATAATTTCCATAGACGGAGCGACCTGCACATTCAGCGTGACAATCAAGGGCGTATCATGTTTGTCAAGCGTGGAAGAGAGGTCCGCGACGATCTCCGGGCTGCCGTTGGGGGTAGGCTACACGGTTACAGAGAACAAGCCACCCCAAGGTTATGAGCTGATAAGCCCAGAGGATAACCTTGCAGAAGGAAGAATCGCGGTTAATGTCAACAGTAAAGTTACGTTCGAGAACGTCTACACGCCGGGCACAGCAGACGTGGAGATACCGTTCACGAAGGAGATAACCGGATACAGCTATCCGGATGGTGCCGATGAGTTGGAGTTCGTATTCACAGCGGTCCAAGTAACGAACGAGACCGGAGCTACGGAAACGCAGAATGGCATAGTCGCGACGCTAAGCGTGAATGACGAGGGCGACTACACAATAGACATAGCCGGGCTTGGCGTAGGAACGTACTACTTCAAGGTAACGGAGATCAGAGGGACAGCCAACGGCTGGACATACAGCGACAACGTGATGATCGTTTGCGTGGAAGTCACCGACAACGGCGACGGCACGGTGACGGCGGAGACGACGCTGGTGGATGGCAGCATCAAGACATTCACGAACACGTACACCGACACAACCCCAGCGGAACTGTCACTGAACGGAAAGAAAAGGATCGTCGTTGATAGCAAATGGGCTCCGAAAGAGAAGGATTTCACATTCACATTCACAGTAAGGAAGAATGGATCACTGGTATCTACGTCGACTGCCACAGTTAGGTTCGACGATTCAAGCGGCAACCTGATAGCGTTCACAGGCAACCTGACCTTCAATGAAGCAGGCGACTATGTCATCGTGGTTTCCGAGGCTACCCCAGGCGACGGATGGACATCCGAAACAGATCCCGTTACGATATACGTAAGAGTGACGAACAACAACGATCAGTTGGTTGCCGTAGCATATCGTGACGCTGGCTACACTTCAGCGTTGACGGAAACGGATGTTGAAAAGGCACTGACGTTTAAGAACACCTACAATGCAAAGGGTGAATGGACGCCGATAGGCTCGAAGGACACGCACCACGACGTTACCACGCCGCAAACCTTCTACCCGATTCCGTCAGACTCGCACATTGACAGATGGTTCAACGCCACCGGCATTCTATGCCTCGCAGGCAATACAACGCCGGATAGGGAACCGGTTAACGGCAGGTACTTTGTCGCCTTTGACCATGGCTTCTGGACCGATCATTACGAGGTTAGGATCGCATTCACCTCCAACAGCGGCGATAAATGCGGTTACGCGGTCATTAGGGAGAACAGCATCGAGTTCTACGATGACAACAATAACCTTCGCTACGATGTGGACTGGGAATGGGAAACCATCGTCATGAGCGAAGTGAAGGGCGCAATAAGAAATATCGGACCGAAATATACAACCGTTAATTGGTTGGATGACTCATATGAAGGCTTCTGGTTCACGAACCCACTAGGCAGCGGCGCAATGCAGGCCCATCTAATTGGGATCGACAGAACCGACTTTACGGGAAGCACCGGAGTGACTAGCCCAACGTTCACATTCACGGTTACGGAGAATGGCGAACCGGTATCGTGGGGCACAGTCACCGGCAGCGGAGCGATCAGATTCAGTCCGTCGATCACCTACACGGAACCCGGCGATCATGTCTACGTGATAACAGAGGATTCGGTTGACAGTTGGTGGTCAATACCCGGTTCATTCACGGTCTACGTGAGAGTGGAGGACAACGGAAGAGGACGGCTGATAGCGACGGCATACAGTGACGACACCTACGAAACAGCATTGACCAGTGCAGGTGTGGTATTCATCAACACCAAACTGAGTGAGCTGACGATAATGAAGACGGCAGTAGGCGCAACAGAGCCAAACGACTTCACGTTCACAATAAGACTGACATTCCCGGAAGACAAGTTCATTGAACCAGATATGGACAAGGCATTGGCTGGGGTACGTGTAAACGGAGTAACTCTTGACCTTGCCGGTGTCTCCATAGCCGGAACGACTTGTACGTTCAGCGTGACAATCGAAGAGGTGTTGGGTTCCGGATTCGTGCTGATCACGGGGTTACCGATAGGTGTGAGCTACACGGTGGTTGAGGATGAGGATACGATACCAGAAGGATATGAACTCACTTACTACACCGGCGAAACCGGCACTATCGCAGTTGGAAGCAACCGCGCGACCTTCGTCAACACCTATAACCACACGGCAAAGCCGATTGATGTGACGCTTGAAGCGAGCAAGACGGCGAACGCGGAGATGGCCGAAGGGCAGTTCGAGTTTGAGATAGTTAAGATAATCGTCGAGGACGGCGAGGATGTTGAGATAGTAATAGCGACGGGTACGAACGCCGCAGGAACGGATGTCAGCATAGCGTTCACATCCGGCGCAACCATCACCTACACGACGGCAGGTGAACACAGGTACATAATCCGGGAGATCGGTACAGACGGCAACGGATGGGCGATCGATGAGACTGAGTATGTAGTGATCGTTACCTTAACAGACGATGGCATGGGCAACTTAGTTGCGGACGTTGAGTACGTGGGAGTTGTGGCAGGCGATGTGCCGACCTTCGTCAACACCTATACCTACACCCCGGACGGCAGTTGGACTCCGGAAGGCACAAAGAAAACGGTTCATGAGGTTCGCGTACCCGTAACCGTGACGTACGACCCGATCCCGTCAGACTCGCATATCGACAGATGGTTTGACGCTACCGGCATCCTTTGCCTCTCCGGCAACACAACGCCGTCAAAAGCCCCGGTCAACAGCAGATACTTCGTTGCCTTTGCGGATGGCTTCTGGAGCAAGAATGAGACAGTCAAGATTGAGTTTACCTCCAACAGCGGTGATGCCGGCGGTTACGCGATCATTACGAAAGATGGCATGATGTTCTTCAGCCCCGACAATGTGCTTCGCAGCAACGTGGCATGGGAAAAGGCAACCATAGACATGCGTCAGGTGAAGAGCGTAATCAACAACATCGGACCGAAGCATACAACGTACAACTGGTTGGATGAGTCGTTCGACGGTTTCTGGTTCACGAACCCACTTGATAAGGGTGCTATGCTGGCGCATCTCGTACAGGTTGGTGACGGTGAATATGCGTCGGTTCCATGCGAAACGGATCAGGCGTTCACCTTCACCGTTACGGAGCTGCTCGACGACGGCAGCGAGGAAGTAGCATCGATGGGCACAATCAATGGCAGCGGTACGATCGCGTTCACGCCGATCGACTACACGGAACCCGGCAGGCACACCTACGTGATAGCCGAGGATGCCGTTGACGGATGGAAGTCGACGCCGGGATCGATCACGGTATACGTGGACGTGGTCGACGACAGCAATGGCAACCTGATCGCAACCGTCTACAGCGACTCTAAATTCACGGATAGGATTATCGATATACGGCAATACCTGACATTCACCAATCAATTACCCACCGCCTAAAGAGACGGGTGCTTGCTCGCAAAACAGCAAGCCGATTGATTAGCCTCAGCTGCGCCAACGCGCAGCTACGTTGTCCGGGAATGCCACAATAATGTGGCGCTGAGGGAAACCAAGAAGGTAGCGAAGGCAAGCGTGTTACAGCCATACCGATACCAAAAGGGAATAGCGTAATGACAAGAACAAGCAACGGAGCGCATTCGCGCAAAGCCGCATTCATCCCCCGCCTATCGAGGCGGGGGTATTTTGCAGAAATGGATAAATATACTACGGTGGGCCTCGACCTCCAGTCAAAGTCTGTGGACAGGGTAAAGCCCTGGATGAATCAGGAATCTAATGTCATATTATCTTTGTATAGATATGTGTAAATTTAGAAAGGCGGGTAGCCAACTGGACAAACTTCCACGAGCAGTTTACCAACCGAGATGCAAAACGAAAGGCGGCCTTAATGGTCCGCTTTTCGTTTTGCCCTTAACCGGCCGCCATCCTCGCCGTGACTTCCCTTTTAGCCCGTATCAACGTTGATTTAGACATGCCAGTTAACTCTCCTACCTGCTTGTATGTCTTGCTTTCAAGCAATTCCAAAGCATGGGCTATCTGCTTCTCACCATATGTCTTTGGCCTGCCTTCCCTAAAATCCGGGTCAAGCTTGGCAATGGCTTTCCCTGTCTGTGTCCGCTCAACTATCATGTCCCGCTCAAACTTGGCGAACGCCAGGAATATCGTGTAGATCAACACACTCGATGGAGAGTTGTCTATATAGCCCATGTTCAGGATATGTATCGATACGTTCCTTTTCAACAGGTTGTCAATGACTTCCAATCCTTCGGTTGTCGTCCTGGCGAGCCTGTCCAATTTGGTGATAACCAATGTATCGTTCGCCTCTAACGCCACCAATAATTTGTTCAGCACCGGCCGATCCGTCGTCGTACCCGTGAATTGCTCCCTGTAGATAACCGCGCTTGAATATTTGGTTAATATTTCCCGTTTTTGTTGTTCGAATGAATTATTGTCAATCTGCCCCTTAGTTGACACCCGTACATAGCCGTAAATCATAGAAAACCCCCCATCATTATGACGCTAAGATAAGACACCGTTGCATGCCAGTATTTTACCACATAGATATCAAGGTGTCAAAACTTGAAAGTTGTGACACCCCATTCGGATAAGATGCGTAAAAGGCAAAAACAAATCTAATACTTCAAGTTTGGGTTTGCGCGAATAATCTGGACGGCAATAAAAAAGGCGAGATCCATGCCCCGCCGTTCCTGTCTATGCTTCTGCTTGATGTTTCCGGTTGCGCGTGTGTTTACAACCTTCGACGACCTTGGGGAATTTGATTTTTTTGTCATATGATGGTATTATTGCGCTGTTTAGGAAATTGTACGATTCCCAGAACAACATTGACGAAGTGAACCTGCCGCAGCAATGCGGCATTATGGGGGTGGGTATCATTGAAAAGGTTCATATCGATCTTCCTTGCGTTCCAAATAGCCGCGATGATGTGCTTCACCGGAAGCACTGCCGCGGGCGATGCGGACAAGGGAGTGATCAGCAAAGCCATGGCGTGGCTTTCGCAAAACCAGAACGACGACGGCTCATGGGGAGACGCCCTGTCTCTCCTTGAGACCAGCACCGCGCTCTCTCAAATCGACGCCGATTTGTTCCAAAACGATGGGACGCGGGAACGCGCATTGGCATGGTTAAATGCGAGCGACATCAGGAATAACGACGATCTCTCGCGCATCTTCGCCGTTCCTGAGAACCGAACGGAGGCGAACGCATCGGCCCTGCTTGGCAGGCAAAACCCGGACGGCGGATGGGGGTTGACCGAGCGACACACAAGCAATGCCCTCGACACCGTTCTTGCGCTTGAACCGTTGATCGTTTTCGCACCATCATATTCGGCGTGCTTAAGGAAAGCGGCGGATTACCTGATCGCCATACAGAGCGGCGACGGAAGCTGGGGCTACGTCAGTGATGGCCCGCCAAGCGTTTACCTGACCGCGCACGCGTTGATGGTCCTGCTGGAGCTTCGGAATAAAGCGGGTTTGGGCGGCGAGGGTTTGGAGATCGCGGTGGCCGCCGCGCAAAGGTATGTCCGTGGCATTACGGGCGTTGGCCCAGGCTTCGACCCAGACTTCGGCAAGGAAACATTCAAAGCCGACATATACGCATTCCTTGCCATGGCCACCACGCAACCAATGCAAGACAACGAAAGGCTCACCAACCGGCTTGCCGCAGTGCAGCGGCAGGACGGCAGCTTCCATGGCTCATGCGAGCTGACGGCCCTGGCCGTCCGCCTGCTGTCATCGGCGGAGGGATGGGTTAATGAGCCGGGATTCCAAAATGGGATCATCATAGGCATGGGCACGTACGCGTATTCGGACGGCGAACTTGTGGGTGCCTCCGAAGTGGGACCCTACACGGACATTCACTTTGTGCCCGCGTTAAGGGACCATGACGAAGCAGCAATCGATTGCCTATACGTCATAAAAGATCACAGCTCGCGCCTCATCCCGTTGAGCGGATCGCCCAACGCCGCCTGGAATACGGCGAACAACCCGCCTGGGGGCTATGAGGCCTACCTAATCATCCGTGACAAAACCACCGGGCAGACGATGGACATCGCGTCAACGGCCTTCCGTATCCTTGAGGGCTCCAACGTTAAAAACGCCTCATTGGCCATATCGCCCGCTTATTGGCGGCTTGGGTCATATGGACTCATAAAGGCCACCGTATACATAACCAACGAGTCGAACGTACCAAGGCCGCTGACGGTAATGTATACCTTGCTCAGCCCATCCGGCGACTCCGTGGCGCAGCTGACGCAGGTCGCATTTTGCGAGCCAACCGGCCCGATCACCGCCCTGCCTCCCGTCTACCTTGCCCCAAACGCCACTGAGGTGGGCCAATTCCCACTTAGCGTAACGATAAGCGATGAGACGGGAACGATCCTGACATGCGGAGGCACGTTGGACATTCTGCCATTGGCGCCGAATACCGGCGTTGAGATCGGGTACACGCTAAGCAAACCAATTCTGCTGCCGGGGGCCGACAAGGTTGACCTGACCTTCGCCGTGGACGGGGTCGGGAACACGGAGGCGCTTTCCAGACTGCCCATAGACCTCGTGCTGTGCTTGGACGACTCCGGGAGCATGGACGGCGATCCCTGGGAGCAGACCAAGGCCGCGGCGGTAAGGATCGTCGGCCTGCTGCAGCCCGTGGATAGGTGCGCCGTAAACCTGTTCAACCACGGCACGTTCATGAGCCTGGCATCGGACAAAGGCGCGCTGGCCTCCGTCATCAGGAACCTGCCGAACTCTGGGGGAGCCACTCCGATGGACGACAGCATCAACGCAGCCATACGGATGCTTAGGGAGTCTCCGTCCGACAGACAACGTGTGATGATGGTCCTATCCGACGGTGAGCCGAGGGTCTACGAATGGGCGGTGGACGCCGTCCATGCCGCGGTCGCCGAGGGCATCACCGTGCACACGCTTGGGCTCGGCGACGGCGTCAACCGGGAGTTCATGCAGCTGCTGGCCGATATAGGAGGAGGCGCGTTCATATTCAGCCCCACCCCGGACCAGCTGATAGACATGATGCAGGAAATGGCCGGCGAGATATTCGACGTATCGGCCAACAGCGCGGAACTGTCGCTGACGGTGCCCACCGACGCATTCCCAGCAGGTGGCATCGCATTCACGCCGCCCCCGAATGAGAGTACTGTCAATGCCGATGGATCCATCTCACTGAAATGGGTCTACCCAAAGATAATTTTAGGCGAGGAGCTCAGCGCCGGGATAAACTATGACGGTGACTCCCTGGAGAAGGGTGCCGTGGTGACGCTGGCCAGGGACATCGTGCTCATGTACGTGGACAAGGCCGGATCAAGGGTAATCGCCGCGCTTGACCCCATAACGATCCCCGTGGGAAGCCAAAGGATCGACTCCCGGCTGACGACCGACAAAGTGGGATACGTTGCAGGCGATACGGTGTGGATCACGCTGACAGCCCAAAACCTTACATATCCCAGGGTGAGCCCCATAGGGAAGCTTGAGATCATCGACGGCGACGGAGCCGTGGTCGCGCTGCTGGCCGACGGCATTGACATCCCCGGGGACGGACCCACCTCTCAAAGCCACCAATGGGAAACCGGGGGCAGCATGGCTGGGAGCTACGGTGCCCTGCTGTCCTGGTTCGTGGACGGAGAGCCTACCCATGAAACCATCGCCAGGTTCGACGTGCTGTCCACCGGAAGCCTTACGAACCGGCTTACCACGGATAAGACCGAGTACCGCGCGGATGAAACAGCGGAGATAAACGACCGCATATTCAACGGCTACGCGAACCACAGCCCCGGCAGCGTCACCGATAGGATCACCGTGCAGGACGGCGGCGGCGCCATGGTCTTCTCACGGGAAGTACCGGTCGGAAGCATCCTTAGCAGCGTAAGGGACGTGAAGGTAAGCTGGGACATCGGCAACCTGCCCGCCGGCGAGTATACGGTGAGGGCCGTGGTATCCGAGGGCGGGGTTGAGGTATCCAACGACCGAACCACCGTCACGGTAACGTCCGCGGCGCAGGACGGCACCGTCCAGCCCGTAAGGGGCTTGCTGACGGTCCAACCCAAGACTGTCGTGGCTGACCGCACCTTCACGGTAATCAGCTCACTGACGAACGCGGGCCCGGATGACTTATACGACGTGGTCACCGAAATAAGCGTCATTGACCCAAGAACACTCGAAACGGTAGTGTGGATCCAAAATCACCTTGATTATGTGGGCGCTGACCGAACCGTCACCCACTCGCATGACATAAGCACCGCCGGCTACGGATTAGGCGGGTACCTGCTCCTATACTCCGCCAATATCGGAGAGGATACGGTGCAGCTTCAAGGCAGCGGAATCGAGGTTGTGGAAGAGGACATCCCCGCGGTTACGCTCACACCAACGCCGTCAGCGACACCAACAACTGTACCAACTCCGTCATCCGAACCAACTCCGTCATCCGGACCAACTCCGTCATCCGAACCGACGCCTCCATCCGAACCGACGCCGTCATCCGAACCGACACCTCCATACAAACCATCACCCACAACCGCACCGACACCCACATCCCCAAACGAGCCAACACCGACAACACCCTCGGCGCCGACGCCTTCACAAACGCCGTCACCCACGCTTGAGTCACAAAAAACCATTGAACCTACGCCTTCACCAATCCCATCCCCCATGGAAGCCCCCACCCCAGCCTACCATCCGGACGGCCTTGGCTACGAAAACGGCCATGCAACACCCGATCCGGACAACGAAAGCGGTCAGCTGTATGAGCCCGTACCGTTAAGCAAGCCCGGCCTGGCGATCGAGTGCATAGACATCGAAACGTCGGAGGTCATCTACTCAACTGCTCAGTTAAACCAAGGATCCTCATACCATGTGTTCGCGCCGAAGCTGGCGGGATGGCTGTTGGTGGACGAAACGGAGTACCGGCTTACGGGCGGCGTCCCCAACGAAACAGTAAGGTTCCACTATAGCAGGGACGAGTCAGGCATCCATCACCAATATATCTTCGGCTACCCGGACGGACTGATGCGCCCGGATGGCCATGTAACCAGAGCCGAAACGGCAGCCCTGCTGTTCAACCTCATAAGGGACGGCGCGAAGGCAGGCTTTGAAGCCTCCGGACGGCGGTTTGCCGATGTCCCGGCCAGCCACTGGGCAGCGAAGCATATCGAGTACATAACCATGGTTGGCCTCGCGTCAGGCTACCCGGACGGTCTGTTCAGGCCCGACGCGGGCATGACGAGGGAGGAGTTCACCGGTATCGTCTATGTATACGCCAATCTGGAACCGAACGAAGCGAAAAGGACGAACGTCGATAGCTGGAGCGAACCGTTCATCGACAACCTGTACTCAAACGGCTTCCTGACGGGGTACCCTAACGGCGACTTAGGGATAAAGGACTACCTCACCAGGGCGCAGGCCATCTCCATCCTGAACCGGGTTCTCAACCGGAAGGCCGATGTGGACGCCATTCCAATACCCGGAGCCCATGGCCTCGCGGACGTGCCCGACAACCACTGGGCGTTCGCCGACTTCGCCGAGGCTGCCTCAACACATGGCTATAAGCGCGCCAACGGCGCCGAGGCATGGCGGTTGAACCGTGAAATGACCGAATAGGGGGCATAAGTATGCGTAAAATTATGAAATGGATAGCGTTCCTGCTGACAGTGACAATAACCTCGCAACTTATGCCGCCCGCCGCCTTCGACAATGCCGGAGTCCAATGGGGGGGCGGCACGCAAGGCGCAGGCAACGCATGGTTCGCCGACGACACGCAAAGTCAGGATAACCTATGGGTTGTTGGGAAGTCCGGAATACGGACAATTCAAGAGCGCATAACCGAGCTGCTCAATCGCTTGGCATCCGAACTGTCAGGTTCCCCAACGCGCCCTTTGGAAACTGACATAGGCGCATTACGCGGGCTAATCGATGAGTTGCGGGAAGCCTCAATGGACCAAGTCACGGCGGATAGGGAAGCGGCCGAAGCCATCATGACGCCCGACATAGGAAGCGCGTTCGAATCGCAAAATGGCATCCTATCATTGGGGTTCCGCGAAGCCGCCGCGAAGGCTGACCTGTTGGAGAAATCGCTCAGGTCCGGGTCGACCGACTTCAGCCTGGCCCTGATCGGCGAGATAGCGGATATGGTCGCCCCGGAAGCCTTCAATCCCCTGAATGCCAACCTTCCACAAAGCCGCGTTCAGCTCAATCCAAACGTTGAATACACCGACGCCACGGTTCCGGCGGGACAGGCGCAGGAACAAGCATCCGCGCTTGCGCAGGTTTCCGCGCCCACGCAAGCGCCGGTACCCGCGCGCGCAGCCCCAACGGCTGAGGACCTTATGGTCACGGCGGACACGGAGATCTCTGACGAGATCAAGGACCTGATCCGGGACATGAGCGCCGTGGACATATATGAGTACGTCCGTAACAATATAGACTATGAGCCGTACTATGGGTCTAAGAAAGGCGCGACCGCCGTTTTCGACCAAGGAAGCGGCAACGATTGCGACACCGCCTCGCTCCTGATAGGGATGCTGCGCTTCAAGGGCGTCCCTTCAAGCTATGAGCGCGGAACGGTGGAAATGACGGCGGACCAAGCCATGGCCCTTACCGCCGCCAAAACGCCGATGGCAGCGGCCTCGGCGCTGGCCGCCATGGGGGTTCCCACAACGGCGCTTATCTCCAAAGCTGTAATTTCCGGGGTGCGGGTGGAGCGCGTTTGGGTGAACGCGTACATCGCCTACGACAATTATCGGGGAGCGGGTGACGGCAGCGGGGAAAGAACCTGGATCCCGATGGACGCAAGCTTCAAGCGCTATTCGCTGATAGAAGGCCTGGACATGAAGGAATCGCTGGGCCTTGATATCGCTGACGCGACGGCGGTCGTCTCGGACAGCATCGCGTTCTCGGGCAGCAGCTTCATGCTGCGCCCCATGAACCTGGAAAGCATAGGGGCCGATATAAACGGCTCCCCCGACAAGGTCGCGCGGTACATAGCCGATAATGGTTTGGAAGACGGCGACTTGACGGATATCTGCGGCGGAAAGCGGATACAGACGGAAAGCCTTGGCTACCTGTCCCCGACGCTTCAATACAAGGTCACCCAAAGCCTCGGGACGTTCACCGGGATACCAAACAGCAGCAAGGAACGGATCACGTTCTCCATCGATGGCGGCAGTCTGTCCTACAGCGTGAGCCTCAGCGAGCTCTATGACAGAAGAGTGACGCTTACCTGGGAACCAGCGACGCCGGATGACTCCTCCATCATCGAAAGGTACGGCAGCATATTCGAAACCCCCGCATATTTGGTCTCCATGAAACCTCAACTTAACATCGACGGCGCCACGGTCGCCGTGGGAAGCCCCGTCGGCTTGGGCAAGGCCCAAACCCTGAGCATGCGTTTCGACATGCCCGGGATGCCGAAGGAGTATACAAGCAACATCCTAACCGCCGGCGGAATCTATTGCATCGTCTTCAACCACGGTAGCACAAGCACTAACGAGCTGCTGTCGATCTCCGGCAACTTAGACAGACTGAAGGATACTGCGGTCGAGGAAGACACCTATTCTGACGCTTTATTGGGGGAGATACTGCATGCCGTAGGGCAGGCGTACTTCGCCGCAGTGGACTTCGGCAGTTTGATCCTGTCCGGGCAGTACGGCGTCATAAAGGGTCGGGTTTCAAGCAAGCTGGTCACCGGCTACGGCATCAGCGCGAGCGCGTTATTCGGCAGCCCCGTGCGCGTGAACGAGGGCGGGCTGTTCATTGACGCCGACCGGAACAGGTTAAGCGCAGTAAGCGCCGACGGCGACCGGGACCAGGAACTGAACTATATGTACGCATTGGGCTTCATCAGCTCATACATGGAACACACCGTGCTGGAGCACCTGACGGAGGTCCCTTCCGTATCCACCGTGAAGGTGTTCCAGGTGGCGATGGAACGCAATATCCCAATGCATACAGTCACCAAGGGCAACATGAATGAGACGCTCCCAAAGCTGGCCCTTCCCCAGGCTGTGAAGAACGATATCAGGAACGCGGTGGGCAGCGGCATGGTAGTGACCGTCCCGGAGCGCAGCCTGCAGTACCACGGCTGGAAGGGCACCGCGTACCAGGTGATAGACCCGGTGACGGGGGCAAACGCGTACATGCTCAGCGGCGGGACGGCGGGCGGCGAGACGACAGTCCGGTTCATGATTGGCGAGTACTTCAAAAGGGTTAGGGATGGATCGTTCTCGAGCCTGATGTTCGTGCTTGTGGTAACCCTGCTTCCTACCGGGCCAGCCAGCGCCATCGCCACTCTGGGGATGATAGTCGCGTTCTGGATGATAGTGTTCGCGTTTTACAAGGTCCTCTTCCTATGTTTCATGTACGAGGCCACAGGCAACGTGGCCTTCCTGCAGGAGGCTGTCCTGGAGGTGGCCGTCTTGGTGACGGTGGCCGCGCTCACCAGCCCGATCAGCGCGCGCTTAGAGATGAATGGGTGGCGCAACCCGGACGGCTCCATAAGGGAACCCGACCTGAGCGGAGACTTGCCCGGGTCCGAGATAATCATCCACTTAACCGAAAAACAGGTAATAAAGGTTTTCGGCCACTCCGAAAACACGGATACAGCCTATCCGGCCGCGGCGGATATCGATACGCTATCGCTGCCGCCTACGGTCGACTCCTCCGCCTTTATGCTGTACGAGGTCACTGAGTCGTTTGAGGTCGTGCAAACCACAGTAGCCCCATTTGGAGGCTCACCGGGAGGTGGGACCAAGTACTACCTGCCGGAAAGGGTGATAGTTTTGATCACGCTTGGCTACTTGGCGTTATTATTGGATTAGCGATACGGCAGCCTGCCTGTTGGCCTCTGTTAGGTTGGGTACCTTGCCCTGTGATTTTCTATGATTACAGGGGTCAATGGTTCCCAGCCTTATTTTAATGCTCAATTTTCCTAAGTACCGTATCAAAAGTCGTTTTTCAATTATGGTCTTGAAAAACATATCCAATCCACCCACAAAATAAGTTATCCACAATACTGCACGAGTTATCCACAAAAACTCGCAAAATTATTCACAAAATCGCAAAATTTTATCCACAATACCCCCCCCAGTTATCCACAAAACCGTATCAAAAGTCGTTTTTCATCGCCTAGGCGACCGTATAAAAAGTCGTTTTAAACCGTATGAAAGGTCGTTTTTAACCGTATGAAAAGTCGTTTTTCAAACGCGGTTTTAGGGCCGACAAATGGCTTGTTCTCAACGTTTTCGCGCCCCCCGCGGGTTTAACGCTAAATATCATAAATATAATAAATAACATACGTGATAGCGCGCGCGCGACCAAGGTCAACTAATAAACGACCATATATTGACAAGGTCGTTTTTAAGTGTTAAGATCAAAACAACAAGAATTTCCTAACGATGAGGGGTGATCGGAATTGGACCAGAGTCACCAGAAGAGACAAAAAATCATCGAAGCCCAAACGTACAAAGTGGTTAAGTCCAATGACTTGATCCAAAAATCAAGATTCAACTTATCGCTTCAAGAACAAAAGATCGTCCTCTACTTGATCAGCAAGATTAAACCGGAGGACATGGACCTCAAAGAACATATTTTTGAGATTAAGGATTTTTGCCAAGTTTGCGGTCTTGACTATGACAATGGGACAAACTATAAGAATATTAAGCAAACCCTCAAGTCTTTGAGGGATAAATCGGTTTGGATCAAGATTGACAGAGAAGAAACAACATTGGCATGGATAGATAAAGTTACCATCGTGGAACGAAGCGGCGCTGTCAGAATCAAACTTGACGACATGATGAAACCTTACTTGCTTCAGCTTCGGGAAAAATTTACCCAATACGAACTACTCTACACCCTGGCGATGAAAAGCCAATACAGCCTCAGGCTCTATGAACTGTTAAAAAGCTACGAATACCGTTATGGCCAAATATTTACCGTAGAAGAACTAAAAGAAAAGCTGGGGGCTGAAAATTATGATCGCTTCTACGATTTTCGGCGTAAGGTCATTGAAATAGCAATGCGGGAAATTAACGAATTATCAGATTTAAACGTCATTTGCACCATGATGAAGGATAGCCGAAGCTACTCCAAAATCAAATTTAATATCAAACCAAAAAAAGACTTGGATGAACGGTTAAAAACATGGCAGCAAATTGAATTGAAACTGAGAAATAGCAAAACCACCCAAGATACCCAAGCGAATCAAGTTACTCAAGATGCTCAAGCCAATCAAGATACTCAAGATACTCAAGATACTCAAGATGCTCAGGATACTCAAGAAACTCAAGTTACTCAAGATACATAGTAGGGGGGTATTTATGGCTAATAAAGTAGCTTTCATAAACGGGAAGGGCGGCTGTGGTAAAACAACCTCGATATTCCATATCGCGGGCGTCCTTTCAAAGGCCGGTGAGAAGATTCTGGTGCTTGACTTCGACAAGCAACGGAATACTACCGACATAATGCTTATGCACACGGAACGGCGAAACGGTACAATATTCGATGTGATGGTTGACATGCCGCCGGATGAGGTATTGATAAAGGTGTTGTTTCCACACAGGGGCAACGCCAAACCCAAATATTACGGGATCGATAGCATCGCCGGCGATATACGGCTTGAGGATGAAGCCGAACTTAACCAAATCGATGCCGATCTTTTTGGAATAATCATAGGCGATTTTATCAAAAAAAACAAATACTCATGGGTCCTTGTGGATATGCCGCCAAGCAACAAGACCATGAACGACATCTGCTTCGAGCATATTGTCGATTACCTTATCGTTCCGATGACTTCCGACGTGTTCAGTGTAAGCGGGTACGGCGATATCATGGAAACCGTTCAAAGGGCGAGACTATTGAATCCGGGTCTTAACGTTTTAGGCGTCTACCTTTCGCGATACATGGACAATTGTTCTGTTGACCGCTACATACGGGGGCAGCTACAGAGTTATGACACATTTATCGATGTGCAGATTCCCCATGCCACGGATATACGTGAAGGTGTCATGTTTGGCAGGCCTATCAGCTATTATAAGGAGTTTTCCAAGAGCCGCAGAGCGTATGAGAACCTTGTGGGCGAAATAAAGAAACGCGTCAACAAGCTAAGATAGGGGGCAATAAGTGAGTAAGAACTTCGATAAAGCTGGAAGCTCCAAGGTTTTTGCCGAGGTCGGGAGGATAAGCGCGGAAAAGGCCAAAGTGATTACCGTCAGGATGATAGCCGACAAGGACTTGGTGGATTACCCGAATAACCAGGAGGATATCAGAGATACGGCGGACCTTGAAAACAGCATTAGAGAGCTTGGGTTTATAGATCCCATTGAAGTAACAAACTTTGGACAGTCCGACGGAACCTTCATGATCATGAGTGGCCACAGACGCCGGGCGGCGGGAAGAAAGAACGGCATCGACATATTCCCATGTATCGTGAAAGGCTTCGATGGCATGAAGGCCGTTGATAACTACGTGTTGCTTGCCAACAGCCAGAGAGACAGCTCAAAGGACCCACTGTTGTTCTGCAAGCGGTATATGATGCACGAAAAATACCTGCATGATATCGGTTTTGACGGGAACGTCCGCGAGGAGATCGCGAAAAGGTTGGGTATCAGCGTTCAGCAAGCCGACCGGTACAGGAATATGAATAAGGTTATTTCACCCGTGTGGGACATGGTTCGCGACGAAACGGTGGGTATGTCAAGTATCCTGCCCATGGCCTCCCATACCGCGGACGAACAAGCCGAAATTCTTGGTATGATGAACAAATGCGTCGCTTTGGGAGGGACGTTAACCCGGGAAACCATAAAAGGGATTATCGACAACTATAGGGATAGAGAACGGAATTGTACGGAAGTTGTTGAGGACATGCCGGCGCTTGTAGAGGATGTACCGCCTCAGGACGACGATATAGGTATTGAGCCAAGCGAAACCCATGATGAGGATATTGGGATCGGATATAACGACAGTAGTGACGGTGGTGATGATGTTAATGGTGGTGGTGACGACAGTGATGGTGGTGATGGTGATGTGCCAAGCACGACCGATACCGGGAATGCTATCAGGGTGACTAAGGTCACACAGGATATCGTTAAATACTTGGATAAGATTAACGTTTACTTCAACGGTACATATGCGTTTAATAACTATGATGACGCGGAGAATACGCTGCTGATTATGGCGGATACCCTCTTAACC
>Ga0123356_10002810_pt1 | contig 18442 bp, 15 predicted proteins | sample TergutEmb28metaG_2_FD_92546 | JGI IMG/M metagenome (GOLD analysis project Ga0123356, IMG submission 92546) | Embiratermes neotenicus P3 segment gut microbial communities from Petit-Saut dam, French Guiana - Emb289 P3 | ecosystem: Host-associated > Arthropoda: Insects > Digestive system > Gut ...
CCGCTCCCGGCAGCGGCTCCGGTGTTCGCCCAGGCGCTCAAGCCCTTGCTGAAGCGCAAGTCCCACCGGCTGCTCGCCTGCTCTCGCCGTGTGCAGGGTCTGATGGTCCGCAAGGAGCACGCGGCGCTCGTGCGCTCGTTTACGGATGTGGTGGGAGGAGGGCTGCGATTCGTGAACCGCCAGCCGGGGTCAGGCACGCGGCTTCTGGTCGATCACCTTGTGCAGGCGCACGGTGTGCCTCGTCGCTCGGTGGACTTCGCGCACGTGGAGAACACACACGTGGCGGTCGCTCTGTGCGTGGCAAGCGGCGTGGCGGATGCAGGAGTGGGCGTCGAAGCGGCCGCCCTGCAGTTCGGGCTGCACTTCATTCCACTCGTGGAGGAGAGTTACTTTCTCGCCTGTCTGGACTCCGGCATGGAGCACCCCGGCGTGCAGCGTCTGCGCGAGATCCTGGTCGGGGAGCGCTGGCGGCAGATACTGGAGCAGCTGCCCGGCTACCGGCCTGCCGAGCAGCCCGGTGCCCTGCTCAAGATCGAGGAGGCGCTGCCCTGGTGGCCCCGAGCGGCCGTTCAGCGGCCCGCGAGATCGCACGCTGAGAGGCGCTGAGCGCACGGGTCTTCTGCTGCGCAAGCCTGCTGATCCTTGCCGGAGCCAGCATAGCAAGCCCTCAGCTCGCTAGGCGCCGGGCAGCGTGAACCAGCAGTTGAAGGCGATGGTGATGCGCTCGCCCTCGCCCTCGAAGGGCTTCACGTCGTGCAGCACCCAGGAGGGAAACAGCACCAGCTGGCCGGCTTCCAGGCGCACATGAGCGATGTGATAGCCGTACGGGAGCGGCATGCGCGTGTTGGCGGCATCCAGGTACATGGCGCTCGCGATCATGGGGTTCTGGAAGGAGAGCAGCCCGCTATCCCGCTTGTCCTGATCGCTCTGCCCTGGGCTCACGCAATATACCCCGCTCCAGGAAGCATTGGGGTGGTTGTGCAGCGCGAAGAATCCCCCACGGCGGGTCACGTGGAACCAGCAATCGTTGTAGATCTGCAGCCGCTCGAGGGTCGCTCTGTCGTAGCCGTTCAACCCGCCGATCAGCGCCAGCAGCTGATCCCAGCAGAAGCCCTTGAGCTCCTGGATTGCAGGGTCCGCGGTGCGGAACAGGTTGAAGTGGCTTTCATACACTGCGGCATTGCGCTGCGTGAGCGGTCGTGGGTTGGCCGCGGCACCGCTCCTTTCCGCGGCGAGAACGAGCTCCCTCAGACACGGATTCAAGCGTTCGTGCTCTGCATGGCGACTGAAGCCGAACGGCACGGCGAACATGTTGACGAGCTCGGGCGCTCTCACGGGTGGTCTTCCTCGCCGGACTTTGGAGTCCCCTGCTTGGATGAACTACCTCATAACGCTTGAGGTGTCCACATCCGAGCGACGGAGGGCTTCTTTGGAATACACAGAGCAGCGTTGCTGCGCTTTGAGCTCTTCGACACGGCGCGTTTCAGCGAATAGCACGACTTCGTGCAATGGCCAAACGGCCGCACCCGCGGCTGTCACGCGAGCGGCCATTGAGGAGCGGCGCAAGTGGCATTCAAACACTACCGCGCTACCCTGGGTGAGCCTCGCATTCGGGGCGTGCCGCTCACTTCCGTCACCCCATGTTTGTTGATGAGATCGGGGGCTCTCACGGCTCGTCCTCATATCTGATCTCGGGCTCCGAGGCGGATGAATGACATCACGGATGGTCTTGGGACGGTCAGGTATGCTACGAAGCGAACATACAACCTACCGATGAGCCAGTGTCAACGCTGCAGGACCGGCTCGGCAACGGCGCGCCGAGCATCCTCTGCCAAGGCCGGGCCGAGCTTGATCTACGCATATCTCTTCATCCCCATGCCGCGATCTTCATGCTAGGGTCAGTGAACCCCGGGGCGGCACGCACACACCTTGAGGCAGGCCCACGGGCCGACCGCACCCAGGAACGGCGGACGTGACAGTCACACCCAACACAGGACGCACTGACACCCTCATCGGCTTGACCGAGGAGGAGGCTGCTCGCCGTCTAGGCTTCGATGGCCCGAACGAGCTGGCCTCGAGCAAGCCTCGCGGTCTCCTGGATATCGCGCTCGAGGTGGTCCGAGAGCCGATGTTTCTGCTGCTCGTTGCCGCCGGCAGCCTTTACCTCGCCATGGGCGAGGTTACCGACGCGCTCATGCTGCTGGGATTTGTCCTGGTCGTGATGGGCATCACGATCTTGCAGGAGCGTCGCACGGAGCGTGCGCTGGAAGCCCTGCGTGATCTCTCGAGCCCCCGCGCTCTCGTCATCCGTGCGGGTGCCAGGCGGCGCGTCCCGGGGCGAGACGTCGTGAGGGGTGACATCCTGGTCCTGTCAGAAGGTGATCGTGTGCCGGCCGATGCGATTCTGCGCGCCTCCACCAGTCTCTCGGTGGACGAATCCTTGCTCACCGGAGAGTCCGTCCCCGTCCGCAAGGTGCCCAGTGCACAAGGTGGGCTAGACAGACCGGGAGGCGAGGATCTGGCCTCCGTGTTCTCCGGCACGCTCGTGACAGGCGGCCAGGGTGTCGCCGAGGTGGTCATGACGGGCTCAGGTACTGCGCTCGGTCGCATCGGCAAGGCACTGCAAAGGATTGAACCGGAACCGACGCCGCTGCAGAGAGAGACCGGGAGGATCGTCAGGTGGCTGGCCGTTCTGGGCCTCGCAGCCTGTGCTGTCGCAGTCCTGGCATATGCGGCAAGTCGGGGCGGAAGCTGGTCGGCCTGGAAGAACGGTCTGCTCGTCGGGATCGCGATGGCGATGGCGCTGTTGCCCGAGGAGTTTCCGATGATCCTGACCGTGTTTCTTGCCCTCGGCGCCTGGCGAATTTCCCGCAACCGGGTGCTCACCCGTCGTATGCCAGTGATCGAGGCACTCGGCGCCGTGACTGTGCTGTGCGTGGACAAGACGGGGACGCTCACCGAGAACCGCATGACCTTGCGTGCGTTCGCTGTTGGATCGGATACTGTCACGCTCGGTCCGGATGCGGCGAGTCTCCCGCCGCAGCTTGCCACGCTGTTGCGCACCGCGGTTCTCGCCAGCAAGCCCGACCCTTTTGATCCCATGGAACGTGCGCTCCATGAGGCCGGCAGCCGCCGGCTGCCCCGGCCCAGCGAGCAGCCCCCTAAGCTCGTGCGGGAGTATCCGCTCAGCCATGAGCTGCTCGCCATGACACTGGCATGGCGCTGCCCGGAGCGTCCCGACCGCGTGCAGCTGGCCATGAAAGGCGCACCGGAGGCGATTGCACGCCTGTGCGCCCTTTCTGGTGAGCAGCAACAGAGCCTGTCTCTGCAGATGAGTCGGCTCGCCGCGCAGGGGCTGCGGGTACTGGGTGTCGCGAGCGCCGAATTGCCGCTGCATGCGCTCCCGGCGCAGCAGAGCGAGATCCGGCCGGCTTTCCTGGGCCTCGTCGGCTTCGAGGACCCGGTTCGCCCGAACGTGCCGCCGGCCGTGGCCGAATGCCGCTCGGCGGGTATCCGGATCATCATGATCACGGGTGACAGTCCCGAGACGGCCTTGAGTGTCGCCAGGCAGGCGGGGATTACCCACTCCGAGCGGGTGATCACTGGCCCGGAGCTGGATCGGCTTTCGGACGCAGAGCTTCAAGTGAGAATTCAGGATACGCCGGTATTCGCCCGCGTCATCCCCGAGCAGAAGCTGCGTATCGTGACTGCCCTCAAGCGCAATGGTGAGGTGGTGGCGATGACCGGAGATGGCGTGAACGACGCCCCGGCGCTCAGGGCCGCCCACGTCGGCATTGCCATGGGTGGTCGTGGTACGGACGTGGCACGGGAGGCGGCAGGACTCGTGCTACTCGACGATGATTTCTCCTCGATAGTCGCGGCCGTGAGGCTCGGACGTCGGATCTTCGACAACATCAAGAAGGCGATCGGCTTCACGGTGGCGGTGCACGTGCCGATTGCCGGGCTCTCCCTCGTCCCCGTCCTGATCCCGGGCTGGCCTCTGCTGCTGCTGCCGGTTCACATTGTGTTTCTCGAATTGATCATTGACCTGACCTGTTCCCTCATCTTCGAGGCCGAGGAGCCCGAGGCCGACATCATGGACCGTCCGCCGCGCAACCCTGCGGCGCCACTGCTCACTCGCGCGCTGCTCGGAGTGGCCTTCCTGCAGGGCGCGAGCGTGCTTGCGACCTGTCTGGTGGTCGTTGCTCTGGCGCGTCCGGGGCATGGTGATGAGGCGGCCCGCGCCCTGGCGTTCGTGACGCTGGTCGTGGGATTTCTCACCATCATCCTCGTCAGCCGCTCCTGGACCCGTTCGTTGCTCAGCATGATGCGTGTGCCAAACCGAGCACTGTGGTGGGTCGTGGGCGCGGCCAGCCTGCTGCTGGGCTTGATACTGGGCGTCCCGCAGCTGCAGCGCCTGTTTTCATTCGCACCCTTGCACCCGGATGACCTGCTCTTAAGCGCCATCGCGGGCGCGGCGTGCCTGGTCTGGTTCGAGTTGCTGAAGCTCAGGAGCTCGAGCGACTGATCGCGCTTCCCCGGCAAGCGCATCCCCGAGCACGAGGCCTGATTCAGGTTGCAATCGAGCTGCTCGGCCCAGGTGCGGGATCTGGCCGCTCACCTGCAAACGGTGCGTGGCCAGGGCGGATCAACGCCGTCGCTCGCGGCTGTGCGCAGGCTGCGAGTTGGCATAGGCTGCAAGCGATTCAAGCCGCTAAGCGAGAATGCCCATGTTCTGGACGAAAGCCCTCCCGAGCGCGCAGATCAATGAGGAGCAGATCCGGCGCAGCTTCGATGTCGTCGAGGCCCCCGACAGCGCGGTCTTTCTCACCTCGGTGATGCACATTCTCTCGGCGGGGCTCGGTTACAAGGTCTCCATCGAGCAGAACACCTGCGTTCTGGGCGACGGGCGCCCGATCCCCATGATGTCCTACAGCCTGGTCGAGTATTTGCTCGGGCTCGACCTGTCCTCGTTCGATCTGCTAGAGCTAGGGGGTGGCCGCTCGACATCGTTCTGGGCGAACCGCACGCGCTCGGTCTTCACTTTTGAGACCGATGCCGCGTGGCTGAAGGTGCTGCAATCGAGCTCCCTCAGGAATCTGGAGACGAGGTTGACTACGGCTCAGACGCTGGCACAAGACATGCTCGCGCTCGGTCGCAGCTTCGATGTCATCGTCATCGATGCCGCGGCCAACCGCTATCAGCTGGCGAGAAACGCTCTCACTCTCCTGCGCCCGGGTGGCTTCATCATCCTGGACAATTCGGACTGGTACCCGAATGCGGCCGGCTTGCTGCGCAACGCCGACCTCATCCAGGTGGACTTCCACGATTTTCGCGCACAGCACCACTTCCGGTGCACGACCTCACTGTACGTGCACCGTGAGGATCGGGCCAAGCAGCGTTCGACACGGATGCCCCTGCCGCCCGTCGGCGGCAAGGATGTCGCCGGCAGCAACGACTGGGACCGCCCCGAGGGGTGAGGCCGCGGGAGCCGACTCGCTCAGCTCCACCAAGGGAGCCGGGACCTCGGAAGGTCCGCAACCCTTCCCCGTCGCGCGCCTGTCGGTCATCGATTCGCGTCAATGGCCTTGCGGTCCGCCCATGGGATGCGAGAGTGCGTTCTTCTGCTGCTCGAGTTGCTCGATCATGACCACGATCTGGTCCTCGTTGTAGCAGGTCTTCTTCGTCGGGAAACGTGTGCCAAGCTGCGTCTCTCCATATTTGCAGTAGAGGGTGACGCCCTTGTGGGTCTCGGGGGTGAATCCGACATTCTTGGCGCGCTTGGCGACGTCACGCGCGGTGGCCGGCGGCGTGCTGGCGGTGCTCGAGGCGCTGGCGGCCGAGGTGGGTGTGGTGGTGGGCGCCGCACTGGCGGTGCTCGAGGCGGGCGACGTGTTCTGAGGGGACGGCTGCTGTGCCAGCGCTCCCGCGCAGCCCGTCAAGGCAAGCAAAGCTAGAAGAAACGTCGACGAGGATTGCATGAAAATCTCCTGATGTGCGCTGGGTAGGATCAGTGCGGGGGCTGCGTCTGTCCCCGCGACGATCCGCAGGGCGCAAGCCCATCCGCCCTTGACTCTTCCGGGGCCTGGATGTGCTCCACTGCGGGGGCAATCATACCGCTAGGGTCTGGTACGGTTCCTGCATACATCGCGCAGTTCGCATCTTTGGGGCGGGTCCGGCCGGCGGGAACGGGATACGCCGCGAACCATGACGGCGCAAGTGCACAGCACGAGGTGTTCACGCTGCGCTCGTTTCCTCGCGCGCCAGATCCTGGGTTTCGGCAATGAATGAACGGCTCGCATTGGCCGCCCGGGACCAAACGCAGTGCGAGCGAGATAGCTGATTCGCCTCCAACGGGTCTGCGTCAATGAACGAAGGTGGGAGTCTTGGCGTTGACCGGCATGCTCCATTGCTCTTCGAGCTGCTCGACTGGCATGTCGGCTTCTGCAGTAGCGGGCGATACCCTTGTAGGTAGGGAGCGCTCGAACTCGGCGAACACGCCGCACATCGGCAGCATCGCCTTACCGGCCGCCGTTGTGCTGTCGATCTGCTGCTGGTGCAGATAGATCGCCACGCCCACACCGTGCAGCTCGTTCATGTTCGTGAGTAGATCGAGCGACGAGCGACCGAGGCGATCGATCGCCCAGGCCATCACCACATCGAACTTGCCGGCGACCGCGTCCTTGAGCATGCGGTCGAGCCCTGGCCGCTTGTCTCGCCCCTTCGCCCCGGAGATACCCACATCATCATAGACGGCGGAAACGTGCCAGCCGCGTTGTTCGGCGACCCGGATCAGCTCCAAGCGCTGGTTCTCGGTGGTCTGGTCCGCGGTGCTGACGCGCAGGTAGAGCGCAGCTCGCTTCGATGGCTTCGGTGTCATGGCATCGCGTCTTCGACGCTTCAGATTGCAGCCTGCGCATAATTTCTTACGTAGGGGGTCGATCGGAAGGTGCACGCCGCCGCGGTGCAGGCAGAGCTGGAGTGGCGGCCCAACGGATAATGTCAATAGTGAACGCTGCCCTGCTTCGCACTTCGCGATCGGAATCGTCCAATGCCTTCGTCAGTGACGGAAGCGCGGCACTAATGTCGATCGGCTTCAGTAACGGGCACCAGCCGCTGCCCAGAGCGCCGCTCAGCAATTGCAAGGCTAGAAGGACATTCAGTCTCAGGTCTACGTCTGAACTTCGCAGACCCCGCGCCAAAGCCCGAACTGCAGGAACTCCCAGCTTATCCAGCTGACTGTAAATCGGACACCGCTTGGTCTCCCACGGTGGCGGTTTCGGACGATAAGTCCCCCCCACCTGAGGCTGCACGTACAAGTACGGCGGCAAGTCACGCAATTGCTGAACAAGAGCATCAGCGCCCAACCTCTCCACTGGAGGCTCCACGGCAAGGAGAGTCGGCGAAACAATCACGGCCAGGGCCAGCATCGCGCTGGGAGGGCTACAGGGCCTGTTCGAACGACCAACCACGGTTAAGGCTCCCAGGTTAAGGCTCCCAATTGAGCTGTCCGAAATCAACCACACCGCCTTGGCTCACTCGCTGGTCGCGCCGCAGCGGATCGATGGTGTTTGAAGTGGTCCATGGCCTTCGGCGGCGCGCTGGTCGGGCTTGGCTCGGCGGGCCACCGCTGTGTCGGCGCCGGGGCTTGAGCCCGCGGCTTCAGGTGCGCTGCCGCGCCGCGGGTCAACCCGTGTATGTCATCTGGGTCTGGACGTGACAAATGAGTGAACTGGGTCGCTGTCCGTTCCGATGGTACGTGAGCCGTTGATGAAGAGGTCGGCATGCTGGAAGTCGATGCCGAGCGACTGCACGGTGCCGAGGACATCCATCCCGATGATCAGGGCCGGCTTGTCCTCCATGTTCCAGACCTTGAATATATGAAAGTCGCCGAAGACCAGGGTCACATCGGCGATTCTCATGTCGTCGATGGCGATGGTCGGCGCGCGCTGCGCGTCGCCCGGAACGACATCGCTCGTGGCTCCGTAGACCTTGGTCGTTCGTGACACGGCGGCGAAGCGTCGATGGCTCAGGGCGTCCTGCAAGGCGAGGTTACCCAGGGAGCGCTCCGATCCCGTGTCGATCACGGCTCGCACCCGGACCCCTCCCACGAGAGCCGTGACCGTGATGAGCCCGCCGGTCACCCGTTGGGCCCGAAGCCTCATGTAGCCAGAGGGTATGGTGCGGCGGCCGGCGCGGGAGATCACGACTCGATTGTGCTCGAAATCCACTGTCAGACGCTGCTGCGTGAGACCTGCGGCTCCGAGGATGCCGTCTGCTCCGGCCATCAGCGGTGCCCACACGACAGGAAAGTCCGTGTTCTCGATCTGAAGATCGCCCGCCTGCAGCTTCTGGACTCTGACCGCCGGGACCTGCGCCGTGCCGGTGATCCCGTTCACCTCGATCAAGGAGTCAGCAGAGATCTTCAGGCCCAGCTTCGCCGCGAGTGCCGGCGAGAGTGTCGAGTGGCTCGCCCCGGTGTCGATGATGAAGCGGAAGGGTCCCTGGCCGTTGATCATCACGGGTGCCACGATGCGCCCGATGCGGTCGAGCCGCGTGGGCGCGGCGAACAGGTTTGCTTCCTCATCCACCTGTTCTGCTGCGGGGGCCGCGGGAGCGGGCCCGCCAGCGACGCCCTGGGCAAAGATTACGCCCGCAGGCAGTACGGGGATCAGCCATGCCAGCCAGTAGCGAAGCCTCACGTCGCCCCCTTGCGCAGGCTCGAGTCGATTCGTTGCGAGCCCCGGTCACCGCGATAGGCCGGCGTCCAACGTAGCACGAACCCTCGCGGCTCGCTGGGCTCAAGGCATCTGGCAGCACGCCAGAACCCTCGAGCACCACGAAAGGTCCGTTAAGCTATGGATATGATTACCGAGCAGGAGCTGCTCGACTCGCCTGCCTGGCTGCCCCTGCAAGCGGTGGGCAATGGCGAACTACACCTGATCTGCCTGGAGGAGGTGGCCTACCGGGCGGCGAGCTTCCTGGACCAGCGCCTCTTGCGGCGGGGACTCACGGAGTTGCGCTGCGGGACCGAGGTCGCCCAGGGCGCTGCTGCCCAGCTCACGCCGCGCTCGCACTACGTCTTTCACACCGGCCACGTGGGCTCAACCCTGGTGTCCCGGCTACTTGGCGAGCATGAGAGCCTTTTCTGCCTGCGTGAGCCCGCCATCCTGCGCGCTCTGGCCCAGGAGGGCTCCCTGCCAGGACCGCCCCTGCCGGCCGCTCCCGGGCTGGATCTGACGGCGATGCTCTCGTTGCTGTCGCGGACGTGGCGGCCGCAGCAGCGGGCGGTCATCAAGCTCAGCAGCTTCCTGAGCGAGCACGCCACCCGCATCCTTTCCGTGGGCGATCAGCCCGCCGCACTCCTCATGTTTACCGATCCGCAGTCCTACCTTCGCGGAATTCTGGCCGGACCCAACTCGCGGATCGAGTCCAGGATGCTGGCGCCCTCACGCCTGCATCGTCTGCAAAAAAGGCTAGGCGAGCGCGCAGGAAGCCTCCGGCCGGGCTCCGAAGGCGAGCAGGTGGCGATGAGCTGGCTGTGCGAGATGGCGGCGCTGCACGAGGCGGCTCAGCAGCACCGATCCCGTGTGTTGTGGGTGAACTTTGATGCCTTTCTACTTGAGCCGCATTCGGGGCTTGAGGTGATGCTGCGTGCGCTTGGTGCGACTGCGTCTCGGCGCGAGCTCGAGGAGGTCCTGGCCGGACCGTTGATGCGCCAGTACTCGAAGGCACCCGAGTATGCCTACGATGCCGAGCTGCGCCGCCAGGTCCTTGAGTCGGCAGACTCTGAGCATCCGCTCGAGATCCGCCGCGGCATGGAGTGGCTCGGCAGGCTCGCTCAGCATCATCCCCTGGTGGAAGAGGTTCTCGCATCTGCCGCGCGTGAAGGTCGCCAGGGTGCGCAGTGCGGAAGTGGCGCTGCGCCCGAGCAGTAGGAGGGGTGCGCCGGATAGGCAAGGAGCAGGCGGTGCGGGAGCTACTGGGTCCACTCACGCCGCACGCCTCCGAACCGATCGATCGACTCGAGTGTCTCGGTGACGAGGCAGCGTTCTATGTCGGTGAGCTCGGGACGCCAGATGTCGAACAGCAGCACGGCGCGCAGCTGCGAGCTGCGGTTCCAGGCTTCGTGCTCGATCGTGTCGTCGAATATCACGAGCTTGCCCTCGCGCCAGGTGTGTGTCTCGTTGCCGATCCGCAGCGCGCACTGCGGTGGCACGATCAGAGGCAGATGGCAGATCAGGCGCGTGTTCAAGTAGCCGTGATGAGGCGGAATGTGCGTGCCGGGGCGCAGCAGCGAGAAGAGCGCGGTGGGCGTCCTGCCCTTGATCCTGAACAGCGGCACCTGGGCGAGCGCCTGCATGGTGTTCGGGCAGCGGGTTGCATTCGGCAGGAGAGGCTCGCCCTGCTTGAACAGATGGTAGGCACCCCACGAGAGATCATTCAGCAGGCCATAGTTGTTGAATGCGGGCCGGTTCGATTCCTTCTGCAGGTACGGCTCGATGCCGCTACCGCTGGCCAGCACGGCTTCAAGCTCCTTGCGGATCAGTGGCGCGGCGTTCTCGAGCGCGCGGACCCACGGGAACTGCGCGTGATCGAAGATCTCGATCTCCGGCAGCTCCGGGAAGTGGAAAGCGCGCGGCTGCTGGTGGTAGATCTGGCGCCGCCCCACGAGCAGGTCCATCGCTCGTCCGAAGCGCTCACTGCCGGCACTGCCCAGACCACGCTGGCTGAGTTCCGCGAGCAGATGCTCCTCGTAGGCGTGCGCATTCTGCTGGCACAGCCCTTCGATCCGCGCCAGCTCCGCTCGCCACTCGGACGAGAGGCCCTGTACCGTGCTCGCCACGCGGATCGCCGCCCGGTAATAGACCGTCGCGGCCCTGCGGTCGTCCCCCTGGATATAGAGGTCGCCCTTGCGTATCAGCGCAGGCAGATGTCGGGCGTTGAGCTCGAGAGCCTTGTCGAGCGCGGCGCTCTCCTGCGCCGTCGCTTCCTGGCTCTGATGGACACGCGACAGGCCGAACCAGGTGTCCGCGTCGGCGGTTCCGCTTGCGATCACCCGCTCGAATAGCTCGCGCGCCGCGAGGGTATCGCCGCGTCTCAATGCCTCCATGGCCTGGATGGATAGGGAGCGAGCATCGCGGACTTCGGGACTCATGGTCCGAAGCATAAGCCCAAGGGAGGAGGGACCGCGACAGCGCGGAAGGTGTTGCTGATCACGTGCCGCCGGAGCTCTCCTTGCGGCGCTTGCCCGTGGCGATGATTCCTCTGTACACACAGCGCCGGGCACCGTGCTGGACTTGCCGGGCGCCGCTATCGTACGGTGCAGGCATGTACCTGCAGATCGAAAGCTTCCTCACGCCAGCGGAGGTCAGTAGCCTCCTCGAGCTGGCCCGCCAGACCCGGTTCGTGAGCGGCCGCCAGTCCAATCCTCATAACGTGACGAAGACCAGCCTGATCCAGGACCCTACCGACCCGGCCGGCAAGCAGGCCTCCCAGATCGCTCTGGCGGCGCTCCAGCGCAACGAGCAGGTCAGAGACTTCGTCTTCCCTTTGCGAATCGCGGTGCCTACCTTCGCTCGCTACGACACGGGCACCTACTACGGTCCGCACACCGACGCCGCCTTCATGCCGCTGGGCCCATCGCCGCTGCGCACGGACGTCTCCTGCACCATCTTCCTGACGGACCCGGGCGCCTATCAGGGCGGTGAGCTGCTCGTGCATCAGGGCACCGAGATCCTGAGCTTCAAGGGCAAGCCGGGGTTGGCCCTGTTTTATCCGTCTACCGCGATCCACCAGGTCCGGCCGGTGAGCTCCGGGGAGCGCCTGGTGATGATCACCTTCATCGAAAGCCAGATTCCGGACCCGATGCAGCGCGATCTGCTGTACGCGCTGGGGGAGATCCGTGCGCTGGAAGCCGCCAAGATGGACTGGCGCAACCGCGTGCAGCTCGAGTACGTGCTCCAGAACCTGCAGCGGATGTGGTCGCGATGAGCGATCGAGGTGCCGTTGCCTCGGATGCAGCGGCCGATCAGACAGCCCTGCGGGCGATCCACGAGGCGGCGCAGGCGGGGGATCAGTCACGCGCCATCGCTCTGGCGCAGGCCGCGCTTGACGGGGGGCTCGAGCACCCGCTCGTGCTGAATGTGGCTGCGCTCGGTCTCGAGCGGCAAGGCCGCCATGCCGACGCCCTCCCGTTGCTCGAGCGGGCGGTGCAGCTGGCGCCCCGTGATACCGGCTCGCGCAATGCACTCGGCCTGTGCCTGCAGCAGCTCGAGCGTCCGGCCGAGGCGCTGGCTCATTTCGATGCGCTGCTGCTTCTTAACCCCTCCTTGTCATTCGCTCACGCGAGCCGGGGGAATGCGCTGCTCGAGGTAGGTGAGATTCAGGAGGCCGAGGCGAGCTTTCAGCGAGCCTTGTCCCTTGACCCAGCTCAGGCGGTAGCCCTGGCGGGGCTCGCCCACATCGCCAGCGGTCGTGGCGCCTCGGCGCCGGCCCGCGAATGGGCCGAGCGGGCGCTCGAGCTGATTCCGGGGCTGCCTCGGGCCGTGATGAGTCTGGCCGCGGCGGAGCTCACCGACCGCCGGGCAACGCAGGCCGAGGCACGGGTCCGCTCGCTCCTTGATGACGCGGGGATCACCGATCTGGAGCGCGCGTACGCCAGCGGCCTGCTCGGGGATGCCCTGGATGCGCAGGACCAGATAGCGGCGGCGTTTGCAGCCTACACAGCCTGCAACGAGGAACTGCGTCGAGCGTACGCGACTCGCTATGCGAGCGGTACCACCGCGCTCGAGTATGCGCAGTCCATGAGGCGCTACTTCGAGCGCGCGCACCCCGAGCGCTGGCGCGCCACGGCGCCGCCCGGCAAGGACTTCTCGGGCATCCGTGGCCACGTGTTTCTGCTGGGCTTTCCGCGCTCGGGCACCACCTTGCTCGAGGTGATCCTGCAAGGGCATCCCGAGGTGGTCAGCCTTGGGGAGCACGAGCTGTTCATCGACTCCGTGCAGCAGTTCATGCAAAGGCCAGAGGATCTGGAGCATCTGGTGCAGGCCAGCCCGGCAACGCTCGCGGCGGCTCGAGAGGCCTACTGGCGGCGGGTGGCTCAGTCCGGGTGCGAGGTGGCCGGCAAGGTCTTCGTGGACAAGTATCCGCTCAACACGCTCAAGCTAGCGCTGATTGCACGGTTGTTTCCCGGAGCGAAGATCCTGTTTGCCTGCCGCGACCCACGCGACATCGTTCTGTCTTGCTTCCGGCACCGATTCAGGATGAGCGCACCCGTCTACGAGCTATTGTCGATCGAGGGCGCGGCGCGCTACTACGATGCCGTCATGGGAGTCCTGGTGCGCGTCACAGGCCTGTTGCCACTGGACATCGCGCTGATCCGGCATGAGGATCTGGTGAGCGCCTTCGCGCGGGAGATGAAGCGGATCTGCGAGTTTCTCGGCCTCAAGTGGGACCCGGCGATGGGTGATTTTGCCCTGCGAACCCGGGATCGCCCAGGGGCTGCCGCGAGCAAGACCCAGCTTGTGCGCAGCTTCGCAACCGAGGGGCTCGGATACTGGTACCGCTACCGGGATCAGCTCGCTCCTCTCCAGGGGCTGCTCGAGCCGTGGGTGAAGCGCTTCTACTACGATGCGCACTAGATGGGCGGTGCGGCATCATCTGGCAGGGTGAACCAGCAGTTGAAGGCAATCGTGACGCGCTCGCCCTCACCGGCGAAGGGCTTGACGTCGTGCAGCACCCACGAGGGGAAGATGACGAGCTGTCCGGCCTCGAGGGAGAAGCCCGCGACTTGATAGGCATACGGCAGCTGCATGCGGGCGAGGCTGGCATCGATGTACATGGCGTTCGCGACCATCGGGTTCAGGAAGCTCAGGACGCCGCTGTCGCGCGCGCCCGCATCGTGCTGGCCGGGGTCCACGCAGTAGACCCCGCTCCAGGAGGCATTCGGATGATTGTGTAGCCCGAAGAAGCCCCCGCGCCGCGTGATGTGGAACCAGCAGTTGTTGTAGATCTGCAGGCGATGCAGGATGTTCAGATCATAGCGGTTGAGAGTGCCGATCACGGCCAGCAGCTGGTCCCAGCAGAAGGCCTTGAGCTCCTGCACTGCCGGTTCGGGATCTTGGAACAGGTTGAAATGGCTCTCGAAGGTCGCGGCGTTGCGCTGAGTGAGCGGACGAGGATTCGCGGCAGTGCCGCTCTTTTCCACGGCGAGCACGTGACGCTTGAGCGCCGGGTTCAGCCTCGCGTGCTCCGGATGGCGGCTGAAGGCGAACGGCACGGCAAACATGTTGACGAGCTCCGGCGGCGGCATTCTTTGCTCCGTTTTGAGTGAGATCAATCCTGCGCAGGCAGCAGCTATACTCTACACAATGAACGTACGCAGCGCGGAAGCCACCGCCGCCGAGCAGAGGGTGGCGCTGCTCATGGCCAACGTCGAGCGCTTGGTGGCCGAGCGCCGTGACCTTGAAGCCCAGCATCTCCTCAGGGAGGCAGAGGCGATTCTCCCCGAGCACCCACTGGTGCTGCACGAGCGCGCGCGGCGCTCGCTCGCAACGGGGGATGCGCCAAGGGCGCGTGTCCTGCTGGAACGGGCCGTCGCTCTTGCTCCGGCGCATCTGCCCTTCTGGCTGAGCCTGGCGGCGGTTCTGCGTGCGCTCGGGCTACGTGAGGAGGAGCTGCGGGTGCTGGAGCGCGCGCTGGCGCTCGATGCCACCCACCTGGTCGTGCTCTTGCAGAAGGCGGCACTGCTTGACCTGATGAACAAGCCCCGGGCCGCGGCAGCCGTGTACGGTCATGCGCTGCAGGTGCTCGCCCCGGGCACGGCCCTGCCGCCCGCGGTCGAGGCCCACGTGAGGCATGCCGAGCAGCGCGTGCGTGAGAATGCGGCGGTGCTCGCCGCCCTGGTCGAGGCGCAAGTGGCGTCCATCAAGCAGGCCGACCCGGGTTCGCACAGGCGCTTCGAACGCTGCCTCGATCACGTGCTCGGGGGCCGGCGCATCTACAGACCCGAGCCCACGGCCATGCTCTTCCCGTACTTGAGCAACTACGAGTACTACGACCGCGAGCTCTTTCCGTGGCTGCAATCCCTCGAGGCGGCGAGCGGCGCGATCCGTGAGGAGCTGCTCGCCGTGATGAGCGGTGATGACGCAGGCATTGAACCCTATATCGCCTTCGTCGAGGGCCTGCCGTTGCGACAATGGCGCGAGCTGAATCACTCGCGGCGCTGGAGTGCCTACTTCCTGTGGAATCAGGGCAAGCGCGCGGAGGCCCATCTTGCGCGCTGCCCGAGGACGGCTGCGGCGCTTGCCGCCGTGCCGCAGGTGGACATCGCTGCCCGCGCCCCGACGGCGTTTTTCTCGATACTGGATGCGCACACGCACATTCCGCCGCATACCGGTATCACCAACACACGCCTGACGGTGCACCTGCCCCTGATCGTGCCGCCGGGCTGTCGGTTCCGGGTCGGTGGCGAGACGCGTGAATGGCGCGTGGGTGAGGCATGGGTCTTCGACGACACGATCGAGCATGAAGCGTGGAATGATTCGGATGTGCCTCGCGCCATCCTGATCTTCGATGTGTGGCATCCCGAGCTGACCTCCACCGAGCGGGATCTGGTGCGGGGAGCCGTGGCGGTGCTGGCTGACTATCACTCGGCCGAGGGCGAGATCCCGGGGGTGGTCATTTGAGCTGGATCGCAGGGCGCATGGGCCGTTGCTGGCTCATCGCAGCCATCGTATGGGCGGCGCCAAGCCTCGCAGCCGAGCCGCTCGCGCCGCTACTGGCTTGCCGCTCGATCCCGGATACGCTCGAGCGGGTCAAGTGTTACGACCGCGAGTCCGCCAGGCTCGTCCCGGGAGCCGCGGTAGCGTCGCCCGCCGCAGCCGCGAGCCCCGCAGCCGTACCGACAACTATCCCGACGGCTGCGCCCAGCCCGGAAGCGGCAGCCGCGCCGGCGAACACCGCCCAAGCTGCCGTGGCGAACTTCGGTCTGGCGCAAGTCGAGATCGCACAGAAGGAGGTGGCTGCCGGGACGCGGGCAGCCGACCTCAACAGCATCCAGGCGCACATCGCCCGTGTATCCATATCGGGTGCCGGGGTCGCGACCTTCGCCCTCGACAACGGCCAGGTCTGGGAACAGCTGCTGGCCGAGGGAGATCTGCTCGCCACGCCCGGTCTGGCGGTCAAGATTTCACGTGGAGCATTTCACTCCTACTGGCTGCAGTTGAAGACCGGTCGCGGCTGCAAGGTCAAGCGCATCCGCTGAAGCTCGCGTGCTTTCAGTCCACCGGAACTCCGGCCGCCGCGAGACGCTGGCGCAGGGGGGCGAGCTGTTCCGCGTGGTGCTGCCACTGGTGCAGGGAGGAGGAGTAGATCGGCTGGCTGACCTGGGAGGCGCTGGCCAGCATGCTCATGGGCGCGCGGCTCAGATGGAAGTCGAGGCAGGACTGTTCGAAGGGCAGGTCCAGGTACTCAAGGAGCCGGCGCGTGGTCGTCTCCTGCGCCGTGACGAGGTCCTCGTAAGCGACCTCCAGCACGCACCGCGGGAGCACGCGGTTCCAGTGCGCCATCAGCTTGCGGTAGGAGACATAGAAATCACTGATCTCCTCCAGGTCGTAGGCGAAGGGGTAGGCGGCACCGAAGCGACTCTTGTAGATCGCGTAGCAGGTCGCCACCGGATGACGAACCACGTGGATGATGCGCGCCTGCGGGAAGGCCCTCATGATCAACGCACAGTGGAAGAAGTTAGCGGGCTGCTTGTCCACGAAGCGTGGCTTGTCGCCGCGCTGTGGGTAGGAGAGCCCGAGGTACTCCCGGGCGATCGTTGCCCCTCGCAGCGCACCGAAGCTCGCAGCAAACCCGGCCCAGCTTGGCACGCGCGCTCCGGAGGCCTTGGCGGCCCGGCTGATCGCTTCGGAGAGGGCCGGAAGCTCGCCGGCGGAATGGACCTGCGAATGACTGCTTAAGATGCGCTCCACGAGCGTGATACCCGTACGCGGCAGGCCCACGACGAAGATGGGTCGTGCACCCGTGGAGTCTTCTGTCTGGGTCTCGATCCGCGGGAACGCCGCGAGGATCTCGTCGATGACGGCCCGGTCAGTCTCGCGGCTATAGGGCTTGCGCGAGCGCTCCAGCCGGTTTCCGACGCTCAGGTGGTGCCAGCTCCGCGGGTATTCACCCAGGTCCTCGTAGGACTTTGCCAGCGCAAAATGCAACGCGCCGCTCGCCTCGGGGGCGGCCTTACCCAGCGCCTCTTCCAGCCTAGCGATGTAGTTGTGCTCCGGGGTCTGCCGCCGCAGCTCCGTGAGCGCCTTCAGGGTCTCGGCGTCTGCGGGCGAGATCGCAAGCACCGCCTCGTGATCGCGTGCCGCGAGATCGAAGCTCCCGAGCAGGCAATGCAGGATCGCTCTCTTCTTGAGCAGCTCGATGTTCCCCGGCGCTGCAGCGATCGCCCGATCGTAAAGTGCCAGCGCCCACGCGTGCTCGAGGGTATTGAAAAGGAAGCGCCCGGCGGCATCCAGCGCGATGCTATCGGTCAGCTCCCTGCCGGTGGCGCTGGACACGGCCTCCAGGGCGTCCGCCCGCCGTCCGAGCGCCATGAGACACTCGGCGCGCTGCAGCAAGCACCGCACATCCCCCGGATGGGCCGCAAGGCACTCATCGATCAGCGCCAGCGCGGTCTGACTCTCCTCGGTGCAGAGCGCCGCGATGCTGCCCAGGACCCACCCTGTCTGGGCAGACGGCCAGGCCGCGCGGCACCCCGCGGCGGCCAGCTGTGCCCCGATGAAGTCAGCCCGCTGGAGCCGAGCGGAGATCTCGCGCTCGAAGTCATACAAGGAAGGTGTCGTCATCCGTCGTGTCGCAAGTTCATCTGATGCGACAATCATACGGTATTGATTGTGCCCCACTTTGGTGCGTCCGTCGTGCCGTATGCACCGTTTTCGTTGCGCTCATGCAACGCACGGCCGCTCTTCGCAGACCCCTGGTTTGCCGCCAGAAAGCAGTTCTCGCCGTTCCTGGTGTGCGTTGCACCGCACAGGAGCTATGCTATATTCGGTTGAACGGTGAAAACTGCTGCAAGACACCGACCAATTTGGGAGGGATCGTCGCGTTGACGCTACGAGCTCGCATCGCCCATACAGGGGCGCCGGAGCGGTACGCGTAGCTGTTGCGTCGGGGCACTGCCGTCCACGGCGGTAGCCTGTTGAGGGGGCTGCGTTTCTTCAATGGCCCAGCGGTCGGTGGGGCGGCTTTTCATCGTCTCTGTAGACCTTAGGTCTCTTAGAACACTCGGCAACGCTATCCAGAGACGGGAGAGCCATACAATGCATTCAGACCCATCCGTAAACCTCGCACTGCGGCGAGCAATCCGCGCCGCCCTGACAGGCAGCTCCCTCGCCGCCATGGGCGTCGCTCATGGGCAAACCCAGGTGGCCACCCC
>Ga0123356_10002811_pt1 | contig 18441 bp, 9 predicted proteins | sample TergutEmb28metaG_2_FD_92546 | JGI IMG/M metagenome (GOLD analysis project Ga0123356, IMG submission 92546) | Embiratermes neotenicus P3 segment gut microbial communities from Petit-Saut dam, French Guiana - Emb289 P3 | ecosystem: Host-associated > Arthropoda: Insects > Digestive system > Gut ...
TCGGTCACCCGGACCGAGTTGTTGGCGTTCTGATACTGGACCGAGTGGCTGTCCTTGCCGTCGAGGTCCATGTCGAAGCCGGCGTCTTTGAGGGCGCGAGCCTTGCGCTCCTCGATCGCCTTGCACCAGATGAAGTCCTCGATGTCGGGGTGATCAACGTCGAGCACGACCATCTTCGCTGCACGCCTGGTCGCGCCGCCCGACTTGATGGTGCCGGCGGAAGCGTCCGCGCCGCGCATAAAGGAAACCGGGCCGCTCGCGGTACCGCCGGAGCTCAGCAGTTCCTTGCTCGAGCGGATCCGGGACAGGTTCACCCCGGCGCCGGAGCCGCCCTTGAAGATGAGGCCCTCCTCCTTATACCACTCCAGGATCGAGTCCATCGTGTCGTCAACAGCCAGGATGAAGCAGTTATGCACGCGCAAGTTGCCAGAAAGGTACTCGCCGCTCTCGGTCTGAATGTCGAAGACTTCCATCGGCCCGAGATTCTCGACCTTGCTGATGCGAAGAAGTGTCCGGTCCGTTCCGCCGACCTCCGGCTGCACGCGCAGCAGGTAGTCACCCGGACGAAGGAAGCCCGCCACAGTGAACTCGCCGACCTCCCGGTCGCTCGCACGCCACACCAGGTGATCCGCAGTCGCCTCGAGCACCTGGCCCTCGGCGGTGTGAACGCGCAGCACTTCCTTGACGCCGTTGGCCTTTGTCGCCACGATCCGGGTCGTACCGTGCGCGTCGTAGACCTTCGCGCCGACCGCGTCGTCCTCGACGAGCTTGCCTATGGGAATCTGGCCAGCTGGTGTGCTGACCAGCGCGTCATACGGCTGGCACGCGCTGACCTGCTGGGGTGACGACGTGCCCACGTTGAACCAGACAGGCGAGTTGAAGCTGAAGATCTGGTGGATCAGCGCGTACTTGAGCTCGTGCTCGAAGATCTCGGCGTCCTGCTCGGTCGCGAAGTAGCCGTGCGCGCGCCCGGCGGCCCCGTAGGTTCCGACGACCCGGTCCACGAGCTGCTTGAGACTCCACTCGCGCTGCGGCGTGCCGATCGCGCCGCGGAAGTACTTGGTCGTGACGATGTTGGCCGCGTTGACTGACCAGAAGTCCGGGAACTCGACGCCGTGCTGCTCGAAGTTGACCGACCCGTCGCGCCAGTTCGTCATCACGACGTCCCGGCGCTCCCAGGTGACTTCGTCGTAGGGGTGGACGCCGTCACGGGTGTAGATGCGGTGCAGGGTGAGGCCCTTGGCCCGCTTGCTCCGGCCCTGCGACGCTGCCCCGCTCGCCGTCTCTGTCATGTCCTGTCCCCCTTCTCGGGTCCCCTGCGGACCCGACAGCGGACCGTGAGGCCCATTAGCTGAGTTCGTATTCTCTGGCCGTCTAGCTCTGCGGCGCCGGATGGCCGGCCGGCCCGGTCCTGCGACGCGCCGTCGAGGCGGGGTCAGGCTCGGGACCCGCCTCGCCGGCGAAGAACTCCATCTCGTCGGGCCGCCAGCCGCCGAGGTGCGCGGCGCGGAGCGACGCGATCTCCTCCTCGAAGTCGGCTAGCGACTCGAATCCCCGGTACACCGAGGCGAATCTCAGGTACGCGACCTCGTCGAGGTCCCGGAGCGGGCCGAGGATCGCGAGCCCGATCTCCTGCGACGGGATCTCACCGCTACCCCGGCTCCTGATCAGGTCCTCCACCTGCTGCGCTAGCAGCGCTAGCTGGTCCTCGGTGACCGGCCTGCCCTGGCAGGCTCGCCGGACTCCGCGCACGATCTTGTCCCGGTTGAACGGCTCGGTGACGCCGCTGCGCTTGGCTACGGTCAGGATGACCGTCTCCTGCGTGGTAAACCGGCGCCCGCACGCCGGGCACGCCCGGCGACGGCGGATCGCAGCCCCATCGTCCGCGGTCCGGCTGTCGATGACCCGTGTGTCCAGATGCCTGCAATAAGGGCAGTACACGCGATCACCTCCCCGGCGGCCCGCGATCCCCATCTCCGTCAAGCACAAGCTATAGGAAAATTACACGCGTGCAACTACTACATATTGTGGTCCACCCTGTCGCTGTTGGCAACCCCGACCGGCAGGACGCCGAACGCGCAGGTAGACGCCGTGCAAACGGCCGGTGGCAGCCGCGGTTTTCCGCGACACGCCGGCGTGTCGCGGAAAACGCCAGCCACGCGAGGCCGCCAGCCGTGCGGTCTAGCGCGGGACCCACAGCAACTGTCCGGCGCTGATCGTGGTGCCCGTCATCGCGTTGGCGGTCATGATCTGCTGCACGACGTCGCGCGGATCGGCCCCCGGCTCAGCGGCCGACGCGATCGACCACAAGGTCTGTCCCGGCCGCACGACAATCTCGCGCATGCCCTGAAAGCCAGCTCTCGGCTGGCCACTATTGGTCGCCTGCGCCCCGCCTGCGGCGGCCAGGCCAACGACGAGCGCAATGGCTGCGGCAACCACGACGAATAGCACTGCCACCACCATCCGGCCGCGCCGGGTCAGCCGCAGCGGTGGGGGCGGGCTGACCTGCGCCCTGCCACGCATCGGGCGCGGCGCGATCACGGCCGATGGAAGGAGCACCTCCTCGGCCTGCCCAGGAAATGGAACCGTGCTAATCGAACTAGAGCGCGGCTCCGGCTTCTCGGGGGTCACCACGCTGTCGCTACCCCGCTCCGGCGCGGTGACCGAACGCACCAGCCGTAGGGGGCGTCCCGAGGGGGCGGGCCGAAGCTCTCTCGTGCCGACACCCTCAGGTTGGTCCACGATGGGCGCCTCAGCGGCAGTCAGTGCACTCATGCCAGCCTCCATCTACGAATGACAGTTCGATCGTATCTCTGTTCTATCGCAGTTTCGTTCGATCGAACGGAGATACGGTACTGTCTTATCGCAGGGGTACGACATTTTGCCGGGCCGTCCGAACAGATGTTTGAGATCTGGGCGCGAAGGCATTAGCGTCAGCATCGTTACCTGAAACAAGAAACCGAGCCGGAGGTCTGAGCATGAGCGATGCGACCAGCGATGACGGGGCGCGCCAGGTCCCGGCCACCGACGCCGAGCTGACCGAAAACGCAGCTGCCCAGACCGGGCGACCGCGCGGCAAGCCCGGCCGCCGTCCAAAGGGCAGCGTCCCTACCATCGTCGCCGACGTTCCCGACAAGCCCGATCCCGGACATGTCCTGACCTGGCGCCAGCGGAAGGTCCTGCAGGTCATCCGGGACTCGGTGCAGCGCCGCGGCTATCCGCCGTCGATGCGCGAGATCGGCGAGGCAGTCGGCCTGACCAGCACGTCAAGCGTCTCCTACCAGCTCTCGACGCTGCAGGCCAAGGGCTATCTGCGGCGGGATGCCGGCCGGCCGCGAACGGTAGAAGTGCGCCTGCCCGGCCACCCGGCCGTGCGGCCGGAGCGAGAGCCGGACGACGACTCGCCGATGGATATCGCCTCCCAGGAGGCGGCTTACGTGCCGCTAGTGGGCCGTATCGCGGCTGGCGGACCGATCCTGGCCGAGGAGGCGATCGAGGACATCTTCCCGCTGCCCAGGCAGATCGTCGGCGAGGGCAACCTGTTCCTGCTCAAGGTCGTAGGCGACTCAATGATCAACGCCGCCATCGCGGACGGTGACTGGGTGGTCGTCCGCCAGCAGCCGGTGGCGGAGAACGGGGACATAGTCGCCGCCATGCTGGAGGGCGAGGCCACGGTCAAGACGTTCAAACGTGCCGCCGACCACATCTGGCTGATGCCACACAACCCGGCCTATACCCCCATTCCAGGTGATGACGCTGAGATCCTGGGCAAGGTCGTCGCGGTCCTGCGGCGGGTCTAGCAGAGCGGTACGGCCGACGTCGGATTACGCACGCTGGCGCAGCGAGGCCGGCGAGCTGGCCTTACTGCGCCGGCGGCACCGACCTGCCCGCGCCTGCTGGGCTGCCTGGTCCGCGAGTTCGCGCCAGGTCGTCGTCGACAATGTCATCCGGCTCGAGCCGCATCAAGTCGTCGCGGGTCCACCGCTGTCCCGCGTCGGCAGCAAGCCGGTGAGCGTGGTGCAGCCGGGCCCGGTCCAGGCTGTTGCGAACGCTCCGGGCGTTGGCAAATCCAGGCAGCCCCATCTGCTGCCTAACGTGATCACGGAATGCTCCCATCGCAGCCGGCGACAGGTGGTAGCTCGCCTCATCCAGCATGAGCTGCCCGATGGACACCAGCTCGTCCAGGTCGTACGGGGCGAAATCGAGGTGGTGCGCGATCCGCGAGCGCATGCCCGGATTGACGGTGAAGAACTCCTCCATCCGGTCCTTGTAGCCGGCCAGGATGACCACCAGGTTCTGCCGCTGGTTCTCCATCACCTGAAGCAGGATGTCGATGACCTCCTGGCCGTAGTCCTTCGAATCGGCCGCGCGGTACAGGTAATACGCCTCGTCGATGAACAGCACGCCGCCCATCGCCCGCTCGAGCACCCGCTTGGTCTTGGGCGCGGTATGGCCGACGAACTCGCCCACGAGATCGTCGCGCATCGCGTGAATGAGCTGGCCCTTCTCGAGATAACCGAGCCGGTGCAGCAGCTCCGCCATGCGCACTGCCATGGTGGTCTTCCCGGTGCCCGGCGGCCCGGTGAAGCACATGTGCATATTTGGCCGGGGCGCGGTGAGGCCGAACTTGTTCCGGGCCTGGTCGACCAGCAGCAACGAGGCGATCTGCTCGACCTTCCGCTTCACCGGCACCAGGCCGACCAGATCGCGATCCAGCGCGCCGAGGACACCGTCGATGTCGGCTTCCTTGCGCTCCTCGTCGAAGCTGACAGTGGCGCTGGCCGGCAGCAGGTCGCTGTCCCGCCGCCGACGGCGGACGCCGGAGCGTTGGCCGGGCCGCGGCGCCCCGGGCCGGGACGCTCCGGGCCGGGGCGCACTAGGGCTAGCCGAGAGCGAGAATGCCGGACCCCGTGCGCTCACGGGCATTGCCCAGCGGAGATTGGTCACCGAGGATTTCGAGCCGCCCCCGCCGTCCGACTCGGGCAGATAGGAGGCACCATCCGTATGCCGGCCCGATCGGTGGGCTCCCAGAACCGCGACGACGAGCACGACGACCAGAAATATCGACGGGATGATGAGCAAAAGCATGGTGCGATCGGGTGCCTATCCAGGTCGGGCGGCCCGCGCCGTCTGCTGGCAGCCGCATCCCTCGACAGTACCGGAGTGGCCGGTTTAAGCCCACGGGGCGAGTCCGGCGGCAGCTTCCCGACATGCGGGCCGGTCACCAGCAGGCCAGCAGAAGGCCCCGGCAGGCCGAGGCGGCAACGTCAGCCGGAAACGATGTTGACCAGCCTGGGCGCCCGGACGATGACGGTCCGCACCGTGCCGCCTGCCAGCGCGCGCTCGGCGCCGGGGGCGGCCAGCGCCAGATCCCGCAGTTCGTCCTCGCCAATCCCGGCCGGCACCTCCAGGCGGTCCCGCACCTTGCCATCGACCTGGACGACGCACGTCACGACGTCCTGTACCAGCAGTGCCGGGTCCGCCTCCGGCCAGCTGGCGCGGGCAACCGACGGCGCGTGCCCCAGCATCTCCCAGCACTCTTCCGCCGTGTAGGGGGCGAACAGCGACAGCATGACCGCCAGTGCCTCGGCTGCCTCCCGGACGGCCGGGTCGCCCGCGCCAGGGCCGGCGTCAACACTCCGGCGGGCGGCGCTGACCAGCTCCATCAGCCGGGCGACGGCGACGTTCAGCCGGGTTGACTCCACCAGCTTGGTGACCTCGTCGATCGCCTTGTGCGTCACTTTGCGCAGTGCCAGGTCACCCTGTGCCAGATCACCGGAGGCCGGGCCAGCCGCGGCCACCTCGGCCGCCACCCTCGCCACCCTGCCCAGGAACTTGACCAGGGCGTCCGGGTTCATGTCCGCCCAGTCGATGTCATCCTCGGGCGGGCTCGCGAAGATCATCGTCAGCCGGATCGCGTCGACGCCGTGCGCGGCGAGCTGCTCCCCCAGGTTGACGCCGTTGCCTAGCGATTTCGACATCGCCTTGCCCTGGTTGATCACCTGCCCCTGGTTCACCAGCGCCGTGAATGGCTCGGTGAAGTCCAGCATGTGCATGTCGTGCAGCACCTTGACGAAGAAGCGCGAGTACAGCAGGTGCAGGATCGCGTGCTCGACGCCGCCGACATACAGGTTCACCGGAGACCAGCGACGGACCGCCGCTACCTCGAACGGCCCGTGCTCGAACGACGGCGAGCAGTAACGCAGGAAATACCACGAGGAGTCCACGAACGTGTCCATCGTGTCGGTGTCCCGCCTGGCCGGACCGCCGCACTTCGGGCACTCGGCTGTCACCCAGTCCGCGGCGGCCGCCAGCGGCGACACTCCCTTCGGCGCCAGTTCCTGGCCGCGCAGGTCGGGCAGCAGCACGGGCAATTGCTCGTCGGGCACCGGCACCTCGCCGCATGCCTCGCAGTACACGATCGGGATCGGCGCACCCCAGAACCGCTGCCGCGACAGCAGCCAGTCGCGCAGCCGGTAGTTCACCGCCGCACGGCCCAGCCCGCTCTCGGCCAGGATCTCGACAATCCTTGTGATCGCAGCCTGCTTGGTCAGCCCGTCCAGCGGCCCGGAGTTGATCAGCGTGCCCTCTCCGGGCGTGGCCACGCCGCTGACCACAGGGTCGGCCGAGCCGGTATCCAGCACGACCCGGACCGGCAGGTCGAATGCGCGGGCGAAGTCCAGGTCACGCTGATCATGGGCCGGAACGGCCATGATCGCACCGGTGCCATATTCGGCCAGCACGTAGTCGGCAGCCCAGATCGGGATGCGCTCGCCGTTGACCGGATTGACTGCATGGCGGCCCAGGAATACGCCGGTCTTGTCCCGGTCGGCCGACTGGCGCTCGATGTCGGTCAGCTTGGTCACCTCGGCCACGTACGCGGCCAGGGCGGACTGGTGCTCTGGCGCACACAGCTCGGCGGCCAGCGGGGAGTCGGCCGCGACAACGAAGAACGTCGCGCCGTACAGCGTGTCCGGCCGCGTTGTGAAGACGGTGACTGGCTCCGCCACTCCCTCGATCTCGAATGCGACCTCGGCGCCTTCGCTGCGGCCGATCCAGTTGCGCTGCATCAGCAGCACGCGGTCGGGCCACTTGCCCTCCAGCGCGGCCATGTCGGCCAGCAGCCGGTCCGCGTACTCCGTGATCTTGAAGTACCACTGGGTCAGCACCCGGCGGATCACCTCGGACCCGCACCGCTCGCACTTGCCGGCGATCACCTGCTCGTTGGCCAGCACTGTCTGGTCGACCGGGCACCAGTTGACGTAGCCGTCCTTGCGGTAGGCCAGGCCGCGCTCGTAGAAGCGCAGGAACAACCACTGCGTCCACTTGTAGTAGTCGGGATCGCAGGTCTGCAGCCGCCTGGACCAGTCGAACGACACGGCGTACTGGCGGAACGACGCCGCCTGTACCTCGATGTTCCGGTAGGTCCAGTCAGCCGGGTGAGTGTTGTTCCTGATCGCTGCGTTCTCGGCGGGCAGGCCGAACGCGTCCCAGCCGATCGGATGCAGCACGTTGTGGCCGCGCAGGTTGTAGTACCGCGCCATGGCGTCACCGAGCGCGTACGCCTCCGCGTGCCCCATGTGCAGGTCGCCGGACGGATAGGGAAACATGTCCAGCAGGTACGTCCGCGGCCGCGGATCGTCGGGGTCATCGCTGGCGCTGAACACGTCCATCTCGGACCAGCGCTGCTGCCACTTCTCCTGGATGGCACGCGGATCGAAGCGGTCCGCGGTTTCGGCGGCTGTCATGGCTCCTCGCGTCGTGGTGCGTAGCTGTGAGGTCCGGATCGGCCCCTGCCCGGCCTGAGCTTCCGTTGCCCTTCAATAGAAGCGCCCCCCGGGTCACGAGGGGCAGCCGCGCCAACGACAGGACAGTCGGCGCGGCTAGGTAAGGAGCAGCCGGGCGAAACGCATGCGTTAAGGGTAGCGCACCACCGCCCGGGCCTGCTGGCGGCACGAGATGCCGGCCTCCGGCTGCCTCCCCCATTCCGCCGCGCCGCCTGGCAGGCAACTCAGCACAGGACGGCCAGTTCTGGCGGACGCGGACACATAACGCTAGCCGATGCATTCACTCCTCAATGACCCTGCTATCCAGAAATGCCGCTAGATATGAAAAGTAGTACGTTCCGCAATTCAGTTCTTGACCACATCCACCAGCCGTCAAATAATGGCGGGACACCTAACCGCTCAGGCTGTCAGGTAACGGGGTTCTCACGCTGGCGGGGGCCAGCAGGGGGCGTTTGAGCCGCGCTGGCGCTGGGTTTGCGCGGCTGGGCTGGCCCGTCGGGAAACCGGCCAGTTATCCGGGGGATTAATGCTTACGTGCGCGTTGGCGCCGTTACCGCACAACAATTATCGAATTCGGGCAACGCGGACTCCAGCGGGCGACGGACTCCTTTTCTGCTCCCCTGGCTCCGGCTACCCGGCGACGGCGGCAAATCGGGCCTGCCGTGGCTGACGCAGCGTCGGCGAGGCGGACCCCCGCTGTCCCGACCGTCGCCGTCGTGGGCCTGGCTTGCCGCTTTCCGGACGCCGGGGATCCCGCAGAACTGCTGGACACGACGCTGACCGGCCGACGCGCGTTCCGCCGCCTGCCGCCCGCCCGGATCAGCCTCGAGGACTACCACCGTCCCGACCCGGCAACGGCCGATGCCACGTATGCGAGCCGGGCTGCGCTGATCGAGGGATGGCGATTCGACTGCGCGGCCTTCGGTGTCGAGCCAGCGGTCTACGCCGCCTCCGACCCAGCACACTGGCTCGCGCTGGAAACGGCCGCCCGCGCTCTCGCGGCTGCCGGCCTGCCCGCTGGCGCCGGCCTGAACCGGGATCGCACAGGCGTCATTCTGGGCAACACCCTCGCGGGCCAGGTGTCGCGGGCCAACGCGCTGCGCAGCCGCTGGCCGTACGTGCGCAGAACACTCGCCCGCGCCCTCGATGAGACCGACATCCCGGCGACGCAGGCCGAGCAGGTGCTGCTTCGGGCCGAACGCGGCTACCTCGCCCCGTTCCCCGCGATGGGCCCGTATTCCCTGGCAGGCAGCATGCCGGCCACGATCGCGGGCACCGTCAGCGCCTACTTCGGATTCCGCGGCGGCAGCCACGCCGTCGACAGCGCGTGCTCCTCGTCACTGCAGGCGGTGGCGTCCGCGTGCCTGGCGCTCGCCGCCGGCGATCTCGACGCTGCCGTCGTCGGCGGCGTCGACCTGAGCCTCGACCCGTTTGAGCTCATCGGGCTGTCCCGGGCCCGCATGCTGGCGACGACCGACGTTCGCCTGTACGACCAGAACCCGTCCGGTTACCTGCCCGGCGAGGGCTGCGGTGTGCTGGTGCTGATGCGAACGGCTGACGCACGGTCCGCCGGACTTCAGGTCTACGCGGAGATCGTCGGCTGGGGTACGTCGAGCGGCGGTCTGCCGGGCGAGCCGCGATCCCAGGCCAGTAGCGAGCTGCTGGCAATGCGCAAGGCGTACGACCGGGCTTGTGTGGACCCGGCGGAGGTCGACTACATCGAAGGGAACGGGGCCGCCACCATCGCAGCCGATGCCGCCGAACTCGCGGCCCTGGCGTCGCTCCGGAGCGGGTCGCCGCGAGCTGCCGCGCTTGGGTCGGTCAAGGCAAACATCGGCCACGCCGGGGCAGCCGCCGGCGCGGCCGGCCTGATCAAGACGGTGCTGGCGGTGAGCGCCGGCGTGATACCGCCGACAACGGGCACCGATCGGCCACACGAACTGATAGCCGGCGGGGACGCCAGGGTTGCGCTGCCAGCGGCGCCGCGGCAGTGGGACACCAGCCGGCGGCTGGCTGCCGTCTCCGCCACCGGCATCGGCGGCAGCAACATCCACCTTCTCGTCCGGCATGAGCCGGCTGGCCGGTCGCAGGCGCCCGGCTGGCGGAAGCCGGCCAGCCTGGAGCCCGCTGTCGAGCCGAAGCTGGCCCGAGCGGCCGAGCCATTGCCCTTCCTGCTTCACGCGCCCGACCGGCGCGCTCTCGGTGCCGCGCTGACCAGGCTGGCCGACCGCGCGCGCTGGCTGTCTGACGCTGAGATGCTGGACCTCGCGTGTGCGCTCGGCCGCGATCCGGCCGAGCAGGGCCCAGCCCGGGCCGCGCTGGTGGCAGGCCGGCCGGAGCAGCTCGCGGACCTCGCCGGCCAGGCGGTGACGCTGCTGCCGGATCTGGCTGGCGGACTGCCGGCGGCCGCCCCCGGCGTCTTCGCCTCCGACAACGCCGACGGCCGGGTCACTCTGCTGCTGTCCGGCGATGAGCCGAGCGGCTCAGCCGATGCCGCGGCCAAGGCCCTCATCAGCCAGGTCGGGCACTGCCTCGACATGCTGCGGTGGCTGGACTCGCTCGACGTTGCCGCCACTGGCGCCGTCGGGCACGGCATCGGGCTGCTAGCAGGGCTCGCCTGGGCGGGCGTCCTGGGAGGCCGAGAAGTCACCGAGATCGCCGAGCTGCGCGCACGGTTCCTGGCGACGGCCGCTCCCGGTGCTAGCGAGACAACCTGGCCGCCAACCGACGGCAGTGCCGCCGCAGCGCTGCGCAGGTCGATCGGGCAGCGATTCCGCTTCGGCCCGCCCCGCCGACGGCTCATCTCCACCGTCACCGGAACAGAAGTAGGGACGGTCGACGATGCCATCGATCTCATCTGCCGGGGCTTCGCAGGCTCCGACGCCGTCGCGGACGCCGTCGCGGCCGGCGCCGTCGGCGCGACCCTCATGCTGGACACCGGACCAGGCCAGACCCTGACCAAGGCTGCAGCAAGCGGCCGGGTGCCGACTCTGAGCCTCCGGTCCGGCCTCACCGACGCGGCCACCAGCGCCACGGTCGCGGCCGCCCTGTACGCCGCGGGTGCCGTCGGAGACACTACGGCCCTGTTCGCGGGGTGGCAGGCCAGGCCCTTCGACATCGGACGCGAGCAGGTATTCCTGGCCAGTCCGTGCGAGGGAACAGCGTCACGAACCACGCCGACACAAGCCGCCCGGCATCCGGCCCAGTATCGGCCGACGGAGGCCCGGCCGGCCCAACCGCGGCCAGCCAATTCCGGGGCTGCCCGCGCAGAGCGAGCCCAGGCATCTCCGCCGACGGCACACAAGCGCCCGTCGCCAGCGCCGGCCGACCAGCCGACCTTGACATTCCTCGCAGGCCGGGCCGAGATGGCCGACGCCGAGCTCACGACGCCGATCCGGGCAACGGGCCACGCCGCCTCGGCGGCCGTGGCCGGCAGTGCTAGCAGGACCGGCGCCGGAATGGCGGACATGGCTGCGGGGGCCGGAAGGCGGCTGGCCGACAGCCCCGGTGCGGGCGGAAGGGGCAGTGCTACCGGTCCCGGCGGCGCGGCCGTAGCTGGCCGAGCGGGCGTCCCGGCGAGCCCGCGAGCCTGGTCCGTCCCGGGCGTGACGCCATGGGCACGCTGTTTCACCGAAGGCCTGCGCCCCGCACCGCAGCCCGCCGACCCTCCGCCGAGCCGCTCGTGGCGCGTGTTCGCGGCTACCCGCAGCCCGCGGCTCGCCGACCTCGGCAGTCGCTTTACCGCGGATCCGAAGGCGGGCCGCACGCTGGCGGTCGTCGAGGATCCCGCCGACGAGCGCTCGCGCACGACAGCGCTGGCGGCCGCACGAGATGCCGTCAGCACCGGCGAGCTCGTCGTCGTTACCACGGGCGCTGGATTCACGGGGTTCTTCGCGTCCCTGCATGCCGAGCACCCGTCGATCGGCATCACCGTGCTGCGCGTCTCGCCCGAGGCTGCGAGCCCGGCGGCCATCATGCCGTTCGCCACCGCCCGGCCCGGCCAGTTCCGGGAACTGATCATCGGACCAGCTGGCGCGGCCAGTGAGGCGGTCCTGACCGAGGTTTCGCTGCCCGGAGGCGCGGGTTTCCCGATCGGCCCCGACGACGTCATCGTCGTGACCAGGTCCGCCGGCGGCGCGGCACTCGCGCTGGCTCGGGTGCTCGCCTGCTCCGGAGCTGGCATCGTGGTGGTGGGGCGGGCCGGTGCCGCGGGCGACGGCGAGCTCATCGCGGGCCTCGAGGAGCTGCGGTCGGGTGGAGCGAGAATCGGCTACGAGGTCATCGATGTCGCCGACGAGCCCAGCCTGGCGAGCGCGATCAGCCGGATCGAGCGCCGGCTCGGTCGTGTGACTGCTGTCGCGCACGGCACCAACCCCGGCGACCCCGTTCCCATCCTCGATCTGACGGACGAAGACGTCACTGGCCGCCTGGCCGCTGAGAGCAGCGCGCTGGACCGGCTGGCCAGCTCAGCGGGAGCCGGGCAGCTGAAAATGATCATTTCAATTGGCTCGCTCGCCGGCCGGTACGGCCTGGCCGGCGCCGGCCTGCACGCACTCGGCCGTGGCAGCGTCGCCAGCCGCGCTGCCGAGATCGGCGCCGCGAGCACCGGCTGCCGCGTGCTGCACATCGACCTGCCGCCGTGGTCTGACAGCGGTCTGGGCGAGCGGCCGGAGCTGGCTGGCCGCCTGGCCGCCGCTGGTGCGCAGTCGATGAAGGTATTCGATGCGAGCAGGCTGCTTCTGAAGATGATGCTGACGGCCGACCTGCCGCCGAGCGTGGCCGTGCACGGCCGCGTCAACGGCCTAGCCAGCGTGCGGGCGCCGATCGTCACCAGTGACCAGCTGGCGGCAGCGGGACTGCCGCGAGGCGGCCGGTTCCTGCGCGAGGTCGCGGTGCACTACCCCGGCCTCGAGCTGATCTGCTCGGCTCGGCTGTCGCTCGCATCCGATCCCTACCTCGCCGACTACCGGATCGACGGGCTGCTCGTGCTGCCACCGGTGCTCGCCGCCGAGGCGCTCGCTCAGGCGGCGTCGGTACTGGCCGGACGACCGGTGCGTCAGGCCGCCCTGCGGCTTGACGCACCGATAGTGATACCGGACGACGGCGATGCCGCCCTGCGTGTCTGCGCGCTGCGGAACGGCGACGCCGTCTCCGCCGTTCTGCGCAGCTCGGCAACCGGCTACCGGGTGGACCACGCCACCGCGCTGTTCAGCTGCGCGCCCCCGCAGCTGCCGGAGTCCGCTGTCGCCGTGCCGTCGTCCGCCGTGCCGCCGCTGGTCTCGACAGCCGGAACCGGGCTCGTAGACGGGGCGGAGCTGTACGGGTCCGTCTGCTTCCAGTCTGGCCGGTTCCGGCGGATCGCGCTGCTCCCCGAGATCACTCCGCGGTCCGGGCGGGCCATCGCCCGCGGCAGCGACGAGCAGCCATGGTTCGCGCCCGGCAGCGACCTGAACTCCACCGGATTCCTGCTCGGCAGCCCCGGACTCAACGACGCCATGCTCCAGGTCCTGCAGGCGTGCGTGCCGCACCGCCGAGTGCTGCCCACCGGGTGTGAGTCAGTGCAGTTTTCCGGCCGCGAGGCCACCGGACCGACAGAGATCCGGGCGATCGCCGAGCCGTTGCGGCGCGCTGGCCGCGTGCCAGACCAGCCGGGGGCGCCGGCGGCCGAGCAGGACGCGGAGAAGCCGTCGGCCAGCGCCGCCGCCACGCTAGCAAGTCGGCAGGACGGCGGCCGGACGGTGCGGCGGGCCGGAGACGTGCTATCCGCCGCGCCTGCGCCGCCCAGGAAGGCACGGCACGCACGCACCGGACGGCTGGCGCGCGGCATGACGAGCCCCGCCAGGGAACCCGTGAAGGCACAGCCCAGGAGGTCTTCGGGCCCGGCTGCCCCGGCCGGCGCCGCCGTCCCGACTCGCACCGACCAGCTCTGGTCGGTCGAGGCAGTCGACGCATCCGGGCAGCTGCTCGCCGTCTGGCGGGGCATCAGGCTCGCCGACGCCGGGCCGCTGCCACGCAGCTCACCGTGGCCGCCGGCCCTGCTGTCGGTATTCCTCGAGCGCTGCGCCACCGCGCTCGGGCTGGACGAGGGCCTGCGGGTAACGGTCTCCTGCGGTCAGCCTGACGTGACGCTGACGGCCATCCCTCGCCAGCCCGGTCCGTCCGGTCGCGGATCGAAGGGCCCGGGCGGAGCTGCGACCCCGGGACTGCTGCTCGCCGGAGGTGACCGGCGCAGCCTGAGCGCCGCCACGAGCCGGGGAACGGGCCAGCTAGCTGGCTTTACCCTCGCGGCACGGGCGCCGACGCCGGTCGGATGCGGCTGGGCCACGGTCGAGAAAGCGGGCCGTCCGTACCAGCCACCGGCTGACCTGGCGGTCTCGTACGGCCAGCTGCAGAGCGAGCTAGGCGAGCAGCCCGCCGTGCTGGCGGGCCGGCTCGAGGCCGTGCGTGCCTGCCTGGCTAGCGCGGGCCTGCGAGCCGACAGCGACCTCCACGTCGCTCATGCGACTAGCGACGGCTGGGCGGTCCTTGCAAGCCGGCGCGCGAGGATCGCGACCACCGTCGCCGAGATCAGTGGCGTGGCCGCTCCGGTCGCGATCGCCTTGCTGACGCTGCGCCGGGCACACGCCCGCGGTGCGCCGACCCGCTCGCCAGCGGCAGCCACTCGCTGATCAAGGCTCTCGTCGCCAGGCGTAGCCACGAACTGGCGGGAAATGTCAGACTGCGGGCATGACCACTCCTGCTGCGGGCTCCATCGAGGGCATCGACCTCTCGGTCACCGAATTCTGGGCGCTGCCGCTCGCGGAGCGGGATGAGGCATTCGCCAAGCTGCGCGCGGTCGGAAAGCCGGTTCACTTCGACGAGCCAGAGAATCCGTTCAACGCGTCCGGCACCGGGTACTACGCGTTCGTCTCGCACGCCGACGTGTCCGAGGCGAGCCGGCAGCCGGACCTGTTCTCCTCCGGGCGCGGCGCCACCAGCGTCATCGACCTGCCGGCCGAGTGGAACGAGTACTTCGGCTCCATGATCAGCATGGATGACCCTCGGCATGCCAGGCTCCGGCGGATCGTGTCCCGGGCGTTCACGCCGAAGATGATCCAGAAGTTCGAGGACGATGTGCAGGTCACGGCGGCGTCGATCGTCGACGATCTACTCGAGCGCGGCCCGTGCGATTTCGTCCAGTACGTCTCTGCTCCGCTGCCGCTGAAGATCATCTGTCAGATGATGGGCATCGGCAGTGACCACTACGACATGGTCCTGCACAACACCAACATCATTCTGGCTGGCGGCGACCCCGAGTTCCTCAGCGAGGACATGGACACCGCAGTCGGCCGGATTCTCACCGCAGGTCAGGAACTGACCGACCTCGTTGTGTCGCTGGCCGCCGAGCGCGCCGAGCGCCCGGCCGATGACCTGATCAGCGCGCTCGCCAGCGCCAACATCGACGGCGAGCAACTCACGCCGACCGAGCTCGCATCGTTCTTTATCCTGCTCGTGTCGGCTGGCGCGGAGACCACGCGCACGGCGATCTCGCATGGCCTCAACCTGCTCACCGAGTACCCGGATCAGCGTGAGCTGCTGCTCGCGGATCTGGAGGGACGACTGCCCGGCGCGGTCGAGGAGATCGTCAGGTACTCGTCCCCCGTCATCTGGATGCGCCGCTCGGTGACCAGGGACTGCACGCTGAACGGAAATACCTACCTGGAGGGCGACAAGGTCCTGATGTACTACTGGGCCGCCAACCGGGATGACACCGTGTTCCCCGCGCCAGCCCGTTTCGATATCACCCGCTCGCCGAACCCGCACGTTGGCTTCGGAGCGGCAGGCCCGCACTTCTGCCTGGGAGCGCACCTCGCCCGGCGGGAGATCAGGGTGATGATGCGCGAGCTGATGACGCGCGTGCCCGACATCCGCGCCGCCGGCGAGCCGGACCGGCTGCTGTCGAACTTCATCAACGGCATCAAGCACCTGCCGTGTGAGCTGGGCTGACGCACTCCCGAAGCAGGGTCACGCAGGGTAACTGGCAACACTTTTCGTAACTAGCCGTGATCAGGCTGGTACTCCGTGTATAACTAGAGACCCATGCGGCACTCGGGCCCGCTCGCCGGGCCGGGGGACGAGGCCGCTGGGGAGGAGAAAAACCGTAAGTCGCGGAGGGGGACCTTCGTCCGGGGGCCGGCGTGATCCTCGGCGGGATCGCCCGGCTGCGTGCCGCCCTGGTCTCGGGGGAGCCACGGTGCACGCGGCAGACGAAGGTCGCGACGTACGGACGGACCTTCGCCTGGCGGGCAGCGCCGCCGGGGTGGGTGCTTCTCGGTTGTACTCGGGAGCGCTGCCTGCAGGCGAAGGTCTCACAGGGCGGAGCACACGCAGGGGGGCCGTGCGCTCCGCCCTCGCCGGGCGCCCGCTGCTCCGGGTGCGGCCATGTTCCGTTGGCCTCGATATCACGTGGAGTAGGCCAGGAGTTTCTACTCCCAGGCGTACCGTGCGCCTGTGTCTTTAGCTGGGGGGCTTGACCGGCTGCGCGGCCGTCCGGTGACGTGCCGTACCGGCCGGAACATCCGCCGCGCTGTGCTGACGGTGACGTTGACTGCCCTGACCGCCGGGGTGGCGGTGCAGACGGCAGGCCCGTCGCTGGCCGCCGTGGGCACCGAGCCGGGAAACCTGGTGCTCAGCCCGGCCACCGGCCCGCTCACCACCCAGGCGACCTGGTCCACGACGGACCCGTGCCCGGCTGGTTTCCAGGGATCGGCCGAGATCTCGGAATACACGATCTCCGGGACCTTCGTCAGCCTCATCTCAGACATTGCCGAGTCACCGGGGGCGTCCCCGATCACTGGCGGGATCCTGCAAGGCACCGTCGGCGCGCTGCTTGCCACTCAGGGCAGCGGCCTGAGCGCGACGAACCCGGGGACCGATGAGTGGGTGGTCGACTGCTACAGCGCTCTCGCCGGGACCGGCAACGTGGCGTCCGTGCAGGACCTCTGGGTTACTGCGACAGCGAGCGGCACCTACACCACGAGTGCGAACGCGCCCACGGCCACGGTCACGACACTGACCGCATCGCCGAGCCCGGCGCCATCTGGCGGCACCGAGACGCTCACCGCGAGCGTGACGGCTGCTGACGGCACGAGCCCGGCCGGAACCGTTCAGTTCGCGTCCGGCAGCACCAACATCGGCGCTCCGGTCCCGGTGAACACCAGTGGCGTTGCCACACCGGCGACCACCACCTTCACCGCGCCGACCACCACGGTGTCGGCGACCACGGTGGCGCTGTCGGCGGTGTTCACCCCGAGCGACATCACCGCCACCGTCGCCCCCTCGACGGGCACCTTCTCGCTCACCGTCCAGTCGTCCGGCGCCCTGCTGGCCGGGAATATCCCCGTCGATGTCAGCGTGCCAGTGACCGGATCCCTGACCGTGACGGTCTCGACCGAGCCGGTCAGCCTGACCGTGCAGAGCGCGAGCTCGGTGCCGAACTTCGTCGGCACGCAGCCAGGCGACCTGCAACTGAACCCGGCCACTGGATCCCTGACAGCAACGCCGACGTGGTCGACAACGACGCCATGCCCGGCGGGCTTCCAGTCGGTGGCTGAGCTTGTCGAGGCCGCCGAAAGCAGCTTCAACACGACCAGCGTTGTCGCGAACATCTCGCCCGCGGTGGCCAGCATCACCTCCCCGTTCAGCGGCACGCTGGATTTCCCCATTGGCACCCTGCTGAGCAATGCTGGCATCGACGCGTCGAACCCGGGCACCGCCGAGTTCCTGGTCGGGTGCTGGACCGGCCCCGGCGGTGCCGGCAACGTCGAGTACGTTCAGTCAATCCTCGTGAGCGTGGCGGCTGGCGCGACCACCTATACCACCAGCACACCGCCTTCGCTGACGGCACCGCTGACGGCCACCGGCGGGATTGATGCGGCGAGCATCACCATCACCGACACCCGGAACACCGCGCCCGGCTGGTCAGTGTCGGGCCAGGACACCGCCTTCACCGGCAGCGGCAGCGCCACCGGATCGGCCATCCCCGGTGACAACCTCGGCTGGACGCCACAAGGGCTGGCAACCGGCGGCGCCACGCTCGGCCCGCCACTAGCTCCGGGCGCGAGCCCCGGCCTGGCCGACGCGGCGCAGGTGCTTGAGTCCGCGCCGTCCGGCTCGGGCGTGGGAACGAACCAGGTCGGCGCTGCTCTGACGCTGGACATCCCGGCCGCCGCCCCTCCCGGCGATTACACCAGCACGCTGACGATCACCTACCTGCTGACCGGGCCTTAGTACGGCGCGCTCAGGTCAGCCGGCTAATCTGCGCGGCCAGGGTGAAGTCCTTGTCGGTCAGCCCGCCAGCCGAGTGCGTCGACAGGGTCAGCGTCACCTTGTTCCACTGGACCATCAGGTCCGGGTGATGGTTCGCCGCCTCGGCCAGGTAGGCAACCGCGCCGACGTAGAGCATGGCCGCCTTGAAGTCGGCCAGCGTCTCCACGTGCACGATGCTGTCGCCGTCCCGGCTCCAACCGGCCAGGCCCGCCAGCTGCTCGGAAACCTGCTCATCGGACAGTACGCTCATGGCGACCTCCGCAGTGCGTGAGCGATCAGTACCAGTCTGCGCCGGCCTGAGCTGGGACCGGTAGGCTGCCTGACCGTGACCGAGACCCCGGCGGCA
>Ga0123356_10002812_pt1 | contig 18436 bp, 11 predicted proteins | sample TergutEmb28metaG_2_FD_92546 | JGI IMG/M metagenome (GOLD analysis project Ga0123356, IMG submission 92546) | Embiratermes neotenicus P3 segment gut microbial communities from Petit-Saut dam, French Guiana - Emb289 P3 | ecosystem: Host-associated > Arthropoda: Insects > Digestive system > Gut ...
CAATAATCAGCACCACATCCATCACAAGTCCATTCTCCCTCTAATGGTGCAGGTTCTTTTTTATTTTTCCATTTAAGTTTAGAAGATTTATTTTGGTGGGATTTTTCATCAGCAAATGCACATCTATTAACAAATGTAACTTTCCATCGTCCATATTTATATCCTTTTTCACCACAAGAACAATAATAGTAACCATTAGTTATTTCACCCTTATTCTTTGTTGGAGGAGTTACTGTACCATATTTTTTAATTAATTTTTCAATGTCTACAATGATGTCATCACCAGGTATAATAAGTCGAACAGTTAAGGGGTTTTTATTATTATCATTTTTAAATTTATTTACCCTGTTTTGACTATCTTTCCATTCTTTTAATTGTATTTGATTTCCTTCAATTGTCACATAATTTGGATCTCTTCCATTAGCTTTTTTAAAAGCTTGAAAACGTTTTTCTCCATCTGACCATATTTCCCATGATACTGTTATATCTTTTGTCATTGCGTTCCATCCATTATTACTTATTGAACTCACTTTTTCTTCAAACTATGAATAGGAGTAGAATTACCTTTTCTATCAATAGCTTTTTTAAGAATGTTTAAATTTATCCATCTAGCACCATATTTACTTCTACCAGGATCTATAATCTTAACAGTATTTGTTTTATAATCATAACCAAGAACAGATATATAATGTCCAAAGAACCTATCATATCCAAGTTCAGGAATAGCTCCAATATGGCAAACAATTGGAACTCCTTTATCAATCCATTTTTTAATTGTACCTAAGTTTACATATTTTTCCATACTCATTGTAAAATTAGAATTAAATTTATTTACAGCAGAATCAAGATTTCCAGGAGTTGTACCATCACTATTGGTTTTAGATAACTGCCTGAATTTAGTTACACTAGAACTAAAATTATCTTTATTAATAATATTATAAACAGACAATCCTATCATAACACTTGTTGGACCACAAGTAACATTATCCGGTTGTGCAAATACAATTGCTTTTAATTCTTTTTTCTTTATATCCTGTGACTCAGCATTTACATTTTCAATAGGAGGTTCAGGAACTATAACTGGTTCATCACATAATCCTAAAGATTTTAATGTAATTGGCCCAACCATCCCATCTACAACTAATCCATTATCTTTTTGATAATTTCTTACAGCTGTGTCAGTCATTGGACCAAAATCATTGTCAATTTTACCAAAATAGTAAACCTTATTCATTTTACCCATTTTTCCACTTAATTTAACTTGGATATCGCCAATAGCCAAGTCCCCATTCATTGGTTTTTTAAAACCATTTTTAGCTTTTGTTGATTTACAATCTACCATGTTTATACCTTCAGTTATTTTCTAATATATTATCAATTATACGCCCAAAGTTCATGAATAACTACTTCTTGATTATCAAAAGTAAAAAGAGCGAACCTTTCACAATGTTTAACCCCTGTTCTTTTTTAAGATTTTTTTTAAAAAAATTCAAATTTTTAAACAAAATTTTATCATTGGATTCAATTTGAACATAGATATATGATAATTATATATAATTAGTACAATAATATATATAATGTTAAGTACCTTGTAATTAAATTTAATATTTAATTGAAATTTATATATAATAAATCAAAGATATTATGTTTAAAAATATTGGTAAAAAGCTATAATATTAAAACAAATTATTAATATGAAAAAGGGATTGATTTTTTGTGGAAAAATCAATATTAAAAAGTAATAATGAAACAAAAGAAGAAAACAATTTTATGAATATTACTCCATCTATCCAAGAAGATTCATACAACTTCCACATGATAGATGTAGTGAATAATGATCCTCAAGTTTTTAGTAGTTTGGATCCTGTTCAACAAGTTGATTTAGTTCATGATCTTCAAAGGAATTATGGCAATCAGTACGTTCAAAGTTTAATCAAATCACAAAATAAGAATAAAAAAACCAATGAAACACCTCTTCAAACTAAAGAAAACACAAATAATGATTCAGAAACTAAAACCCACCATCCATCCCCTAAATATACTAAACTAGTACTCAATACTCTGGATCACCAAATACAACTGAAAAATACTTTACTTCAGGCAGGAGTCCAGTCACGCCTGGAAATTGGTGCAATCAATGACTCCTTGGAGCATGAAGTGGATGCCATTGCCAAACAAGTTATGCACATACCTGATCCCTTTTTATCCTCTCTCGGTTGCGATAAAAGAGTTGGAGGAGAAGATTGTCTCATCCAGGCAAAAGTTTCAACCGTACCAACCTCTGTCGCTTCGCTCCAGCTCAAATCCCGTCTGAATTCGTTAAACCATGGAGATACCCTCCTTGACGCCCCCAACCGTGCCTTTTTCGAACCCCGTTTTGGCCAAAACTTCAGCCAAGTACACCTCCACACGGACGACAACGCAGCCCGAATAGCTGAATCCATCGATGCCAAAGCTTTCACACTGGGCAACAACATTGTTTTTGGTGTTTCCAGCAGTTTTACAGACCGAAAACTCTTGGGACATGAGCTTGCACATGTTGTTCAGCAGCGTAGCATGGGTGGTGGTGCAATGCAGCCAAGATTGGTTCAGCGCCAGAAGAGGTGCCCCAATTATGGACCTCCAAACAGAGTCGAAGACTTGGCCAATTTCTTTGAGTTGGAGGAAATCAATGGTGAAAATGTAAGTAACGACTCTGCTTTTGACAGAATGCAGAAATTACTCGATGCCACTGAGCACCGGGTTGTACCTGGGTTGAAGACAGGTGGAATCGTTAGTGAATGGAAAGACGAAGGCTTTGGTCCGTTGCTTTGTGATCCGCACCCATCCAGCGCTAATCAAGTGGGACATTTTCTAACCGCCGTCAACTTTGGTCTCAATCCCAGGTTCGTAGCAGAACCAAATGCAAAGATCATTGCAGTATCGGCCACGGCAAACACACTGGCGAACACACTTATACCACCTATTTTGCTGTCACCCCCACTCGTTACAAGCATCAGAGGTGTGCTTGGCGTCCCTGCATCAATTAACGATGAAGACGTGGCGATTGGTTTGATGGTTGGGCACGAAAAGGTGGCGGACCCAACAATAGACCTGAGGATATTAGACCCGAGGAAATTTGCGAAGCAATTGACTACATTTCATAGGCAATATAACGCAACCACCCCTGAAGATCTTCAAACTTTCAAGCAAGCCAACATGGCACTGGGAGAGGACCCCAACGAGCTTAAGTTAGATGCTGCATTGAAACTTCTTCAAGGGGACGCAACGACCGAAGGTATTGCCGTGAATCCTACTCAAAAAGGCAATTCATATGAGGATTTATTATTGAGTTTGGTGGGTTGGCGTCTCGGGGTTGATATCCGAGAGAAAAAACTCACGGACAAACAAAAAATTGCAGATTGGATTCGAACCCATCTATCTCAATGAGGCACGCAAGTGATCAAGAGCGTGAAGACTCACAATAATTAAGGACAATAAAGTACCTCCGATTAATTATCCCAAACGATTGGGCAGAAGGTGCAGGAAGTTGTTGATGCCATAATTCAACAAACGCTGCCAAAAATTGGAGTGAAAAGGTCTCTGTTTAGCAATATAGTCTTTCAAACAACATACTTCTTCTGGAAAAATCCCACCCCAAGTGGTACTGCCGTAAATAGAGGGCAGTGAACTACACTCCAAAAGTAAGTGTGGCCTCATCACTTGATGCAGAAAGAGGTGATCATTAAAAACCATACTGAAGTAAAAACTCGAATTCCTTCCAGTAACCATGCCACATTGGTACCCAATGTTTTGGCTCACCAAGCACAAATGTACAGTGCCTTATTTCAGGCGAACGTACAGTCGCGACTGGAAATCAGTGCAGTCAACCCCTTTGGAATGCAAAATGGATGTCATTTCCGAGTACATCCTGCAGATGCCTAAACCCATTCCCCGATTTCCCACAATCAGTAGTGGTTGGGAAATAGGGTAAAACTCATGGAGGGAACCCTGTTCAGGTAAAAATCTCACTCTTCCAGCCAGAATCCGTTAAATAACAATGGTACACAGTCGGACACTTCAACCAATTCCTTCCTAAAACTTCGTTTCAGTCAGGTGCACCTCCACACTGACACCAACATCGCCAAGATGACCAACTCCCTGAACGCCGAGCTTTCACCTTATGCAAAGACATTTCCTTCGGCACTAACCAACATTCCACCTATATCCTCACAGACAAAAACTTGTTGGAACATGAACTTGTGCATGTAGTTCAACAACAGGGGTTGGATAACAGAGTGCCTTAGGCGAAACTGATGTAGTGATTTTCTAAAGATGAAAATATTCACAACAAAAAATGAATTTGGCTACAATTTTGGTTTCTTTGAGTACACACGATATTAATGCTATAAATTGTTTCCAATTAGAAAAAAAATAGTATTTAATTTTAGTAATAAAACAATGTATGATAAAATCTATATAGTCTATTACAAAACTTTTTACACAATAAATTATATTTATTTACATATAAATTACAATTTTATTGAAAATTGTTAGGTAACGAACTATAAACTAAGAATTTAAAATAGAAAAGGTTTAGAAAATAAAATTATCCTCTTGACTCTTTGCTTTGTATCTTAATCCTTTGTAACCACATTTTCTACATCTTGTAGCTGCTACAGGATTACGTGCATTATGTTTCAAACAAATTTTGACTTTAAAAATTCTATTTTCTGCTTCTTCAAACCTTGCCATATCTAACTCCACCTATAAATTGCTTTAGTCTTATTGTTAAAAAATGCAGATCCTTAATATCTACTGTAATTTAAATGTAGATTTTTAATATCCATTTTTATTTTAATAATTTAATATTCAATTAATATATAGAGGGTCGGACAAAATTCCATATCAGTTTGTCAAAACCTTAGGAAAATCCTTTGTTTAGCAAAAGAAGAAATTTTTTTTGAAAAAAGCTATTTTTGTCCGACCCTCATATAATAAAAAAAACTATGAAATAAAAACAAAAATTTTTAATTGTTTTATGGTTATTAATAACACTAAAAACCACACCCTGAAAGAAATATCATCATATATTGAAAATTAGAATGATGTTAATGATCAATCTATTCAACAATGGGGTTCTCTGGGATACTCACTATAATTATATATATTTAGTATACTAATATAATATATAAAACAAGTGATAATATAAAAAAAGGGATTGATTTTCTATGGAAAAATTAATGATAAAAAATAATGAAACAAAAGAAGAAAACACTACCATAAATACTATATTACCTATTCAACAGGATTCTTATAATATTCAAATGATGGGGGCTGTGGATAGGGATCCTCAAGTTTTTAGTAGTTTAAATCCTATTCGGCAAGCTGATTTAACTTGTGATCTTCAAAAAACTTATGGTAATCAATATGTTCAAAGATTAATCAAATCACAAAATAATTATGAAAAGACCAATGAAACACCTCTTCAAACTAAAAAAGAAAACACAAATAATACTATAGAACCCAAAAATGAAACTGGGCTACCAGATGGGTTAAAAGAGAATGTTGAGAAGTTATCTGGTTTAAGTCTAGATGATGTACGAGTACATTACAATTCAAGTAAACCTGAAGAACTAGATGCTTTAGCTTATACTCAAGGAACTGATATATATGTTGCTTCTGGGCAGGAAAAACACCTCCCTCACGAAACATGGCATGCAGTACAACAAAAACAAGGTCGTGTACAGCCCACCATGCAATTTCATGGAATAAATATTAATGATAATGAAGAATTAGAAAGAGAAGCCGATGTGATAGGTGAAAAATCTATAAAAATGGCTTCAAAATCTAATGATATGAAAGAAAGTTTTGAAAGCATACCCGACTCATCGTTTGAAAATGTACCAGTACACTATAATTCAGATAAACTAGAAAAATTTCAGACACTCACATATACAAAGCACAATGATGTGTATATTGCTCCTAGACAGAAAAAGCATTTGGGAAACGAAGTCACCCCTGTTGTTCAACAACAAAACAGAATAGTAACAAAAATAATTCAAAAACAAGATAATAATGATTTCACCCTAGATATATCACCTGATTTTATGCGTAAAATAATGGATGAACCAATTGAAAAACGATTATTTTCACCAATAACACCCTTTTCCAAAGAATATTATGAGACATATAAAGAAATGAAGCGACGTGAATTTATTGAAAAAAATAATCTACCAGAATTTGCATGCCCCGATTGGGGTCCAATTAATGATTCCAAAGAAGGTTGTATTCCTAAACCGCTTAAAATCCCATCTTTTAATGTGAGAGCTTTGAAACTAACTCCTTTTCTGAAAGGACTTAAACTGAGTGAAGATGAAGAAATAGATAAATATCGGAGAGGCAAAGAAGAAATATATAACTATTTAGCTAGTGGTAAGTTCAAACCATATTTTGGCTTTGCTCTAGGACTTGGGTTAAACTTTTAATAGGTCTATCTACACTCTAACATACCCATATACGTTGTAGAATAGAGTTATACATCACAAGGCACTACAAGAAACAACTAATAACCAGAGGTGAAAACACTATTTTTACACATAAATTTATTTTTCATAATAGTAACTGTATCAAACCATGATCTGGATGTCTTTTAAACAAAAAACATATTAATATCTATGTTTGCTCTTTTGAGCAGCGAATATACTGATACATTTCTTATTCCAGAAAATATTGATGTATTTGCTGTTTCTGCCATTAATGTGAAAATGTTCTGTGACACTTTTGATGAAGACTGGCTTCGCGATTGGATTGAATAAATGATTCCAACAAGAATCCCCTGTTTCTAGACAGATTAATATAAAACAAGTATTAATATAAAAAAAGGGATGGTTTTTTGTGGAAAAATCAATGATAAAAAATAACACTGAAAAAAAGGAAGAAAACACAACCCTAAATATTAGATCACCTAATCAACAGAATTCTTACAATATTCAAATGATGGAAGCTGTGAATAGGGATCCTCAGGTTTTTAGTAGTTTGTATCCGGCTCAACAAGTTAATTTAGCGCATGATCTTCAAAAAACTTATGGTAATCAATATGTTCAAAGATTAATCAAATCACAAAAAAGATATGAAAACCTCAATGAAGTTTCTCTTCAAACTAAAAAAGAAAACACAAATAATACTATAGAACCCAAAAACGAAACTGGGATGCCAGATAGTTTAAAAGAAAATGTTGAAAACTTATCTGGATTAAGTTTAGATGATGTACGAGTACATTACAATTCAAGTAAACCAGAACAATTAGATGCTTTAGCTTATACCCAAGGAACTGATATATATGTTGCCCCTGGTCAAGAAAAACACCTCCCTCACGAAACATGGCATGCAGTACAACAAAAACAAGGCCGCGTACAACCCACCATGCAACTCCATGGAGTAAATATTAATGATAATGAAGAATTAGAAAGAGAAGCTGATGTAATAAGTGAAAAATCCATACAAACGGTTTCAAAATCTAAAGATATGAAAAAAAGTTTTGAAAACATGCCTAAGTTATCCTTTGATGATATAGTTCCGCAGCGAAAGATGAATGGTAATGTGTCACAGGCAAAGTTGGTGCAACGGCAAAGCGATAAGTCAAATGAAAAGAAAAAAACTTCACAAAAAACCCTAGAAAGAAGTGATGAGCAAAAATCAACCCTATATTTGGTTCGTTCAAAAGAAGAAAAATCCTACATTAATAATGAACTCCTTATAGCAGCAAAAACATCAGCTCAAAAAGCTTTGGAATTTTTAAAAGTGAACGTGGTTGTAATTACAGAAGAAAATGAATTACCAAAAGCTTTTAAACGAACTGATGGACGAGTGGACATAGTTCATGATGAAAAAAAGATACTAAATATCTGGAATGAACATGAAAAACAGGCTGAAAAACTTACTGGTATTAAAACACCACATCCTAAGTTGCCAGATGGAGACAGCTATGGTTACTCTGGCTTTGGTGGCTTTTATTATTATAAAAAAGATGATGGTAGTTATATATATGTGCCATATGGTGCTGTAATTGTAAGTTTTCCTCTTTTAGAAAGTGATGCTGATGAAGGCGAAAAAGTTGGCAGGATTGTTGCACACGAATATCGTCATCAACTTGGTATTAAAGAACATGTGGATAAAGGTATTGGTGATGTATCAAGTGGGGAGAGAGGTCAGGAATTCTCAAAAGAAGATAAAGAGATGATGGAAAAAAAATATAAAGAAGCTAAAAGTATAGAAAGCAAGATGAAAAGTTTGAATACTCGGGAATAAAAAATAATACAATGGATTAAGAGAAAAGACCACAATTACTCCCATTAGTATGATTATCTTACTGACCTATCAAAAAACACGAAGTTTATTATACAAGAGTATATAAATAAAAAATTGTAACTTAAAAACTCTTAAAAATATAAAAGTTTTTATATAAATTAATGAATTTTTGTTTTAAAAATTGGTAATTATCATGCTAAAATGTGGACAAAAACCCGGTATAGGTCGTTACATCTGTATAAATTGTGGTGAAGACTTATTCTTAGATGATGATACTGATAGATTGCCTCCTTGTGCAAGATGTCACAAATGTGAATTTATAAACGATGATATTGCCATATCCACAACTTCAAGTGAAAAAAACCTACTATGTGCCCTATTTCCTAGGATGTAGCTAACTTGAATACCTGACCAATGTAAGAAGAACCTAACGAAGGTAGCTATTTCTGTACAAATTGTGTTAAATCCTTAGAATCAGATGATAAACCCAATACTTGTACAAGGTGTGATAAGTGTGATTTCAAAAAAAGAATAATCTGTAATTTCTAAAATAGATAATTTTTCTTTTATGCAAATGAATTATAATAAAAATGAAGTATTAATCCTTAATTCACTCAAAATATTCCCCAAAATCTGATTGTGAATAAGCCTTTCCTAACTTTTGATACTCTCTTTTTATTCCATGAATTATATGATTCATATTTATTTTCTTTGAATCTTCAGCTGCTAGGAAAGCTGCTGAAACAATAACATTTTTTATATTACTACCAGACAATTTGAAGTTATTAGCTAAAAAATCAAAGTCAATATCATTTTCTCTTAAATCTGCACTAGGAAAAGTCTGTTCCCATATAGCTTTTCTAGATTCACAATCTGGAAATGGAAACTCAACTGAGAAATGAATTCTTCTTAAAAATGCATCGTCCATATTTTTACTTAAGTTAGTTGCCATTATTACAATTCCCTCATGTTCTTCCATCTTTTGAAGTAGATAACTAACTTCAATATTAGAGTAACGATCATGAGAATTACTTACATCTGTTCTTTTACCAAAAAGTGCATCAGCTTCATCAAAAAATAGAATAGCGTCACTATCTTCTGTTTCTTTAAAAACTTTATTCAAATTTTTCTCAGTCTCACCAACATACTTACTTACTATCATTGAAAGGTCGATTTTATAAATATCTAAACCTAAATTTGTTGCTATAACACTAGCTGCCATTGTTTTTCCTGTTCCAGAAGTTCCTGAAAATAAGATATTTGTTCCTTTTGCTAAGGATAGCTTATCATCAAACCCCCAATCATAAAATACTATTCCTTTATTTTTTATATAATTTTTAAGTTCAATTAGCTGCTCTTTCTTATCTTCTGGAAGAATAAGATCTTTCCACTTAAATTTAAGTTCAACTTTTCTAGCTAAACCACTGAGACTTTCATTAAACTGATTTCTACAAAGACTATAAATATCATCTAAAATAATCTTCTCTTTATCTCCAATAGCCAGTAAATTTTCTACTGACATAGCTATATTTTTAATTTGAGAAGGAGTAAATTTAAATTTATTTGTAAGCTCATTAATTTCACTATCATTAAAATCAAAGCTTTCCAAATATTTTTTCCAAGCTTTTTTCCTTAAAAAATAGTTAAACTCTGGAATTTCAATTTTAAAGAATTTTTTTCCAATTTTTTCAAGATTTTTAATTGAAACTTCAGTTCCTAAAAAAATAGTACCTTTATGTTCTTTTAAAGCTTTAAAAATAATATTTTTAGCATGTTTTTTTTCATTATTATTAAAAAGAACTTCAAAATGTTCTAAGTAAAGTGCCGAATTTTGAAGTAAAGACTCTCTAAATATATAAGAGATAATATTTTCAAAGTCATTTTCATTTATTAAGTAAGAAATATCAAATTCTAAAAGTGGAATTTTCCATTTACTAGAAATTATCCTAGCTATGGTCTTTTTCCCATGGAATAAATTTCCTTGAATTAAGACTATAAGATTGTTATCTTCTTCATGATATTTTTCTAGATTATTAATTGATTTTTCACTACTTTCTGCTAAAAAAAGATCATCTAAATTTATATTGTCATCGAATAAATTTACTTTATTAGCTATTTTTGAATCTAAATTATCAAAACCTAGTAAGTAGTTAGCTATTCTATCATCAATCTTTAAAGGTTTTGATAACAAACTTAATGAATCATCCCCTAAAAATTCAAGTAAATTATATTTAAACAGATTTTCAGATTTTTCAAAATACTTTAACTGGTAAGGTTTTTCATCTTTATTAAAACCTAAAAGATTTAAAATCAAGTCAACAGTAGCATGTTTTTGAGTAATATCATCATTTAAATAACCATAAATCTTTTCATACTTCTTATCAATAGCTACAGCTAAACAAACTAACAAACAATCAAGTTCAAAATCAGTTAAATTAAATAATTCACCCAATGATAAAAGTTTAAGTTCTATTCCTTTCTTCACAGCTTCAAATTTGGTTTCTTCTATGTTTAATATTAGATATCTTAAGCTATTTTCTAAATCAACCATTTCATTAGATTGATAATCTAATTCATTCTCTGAGAATAAAATGGAATCAATCTCTTCATCCGACACAAAAGCTCCTTGAAATGTATTAAAAGCATTATTATTATTTTCTCGGAATCTAATAATTTCCATAGCTATTAAAGTATCTATTCTTTTTAAATTATCTAATAAATACTTGAGATTTTTTTTATAATAGTCGTCCATTTAAACACTTTCATTTTATTAGTTATCATATATTTGGGTTTCCAAATGAAATAGTGATATTTTCATTTAATCAATGATTTAAATTTAAGTTTTTTTAGTGAAAGTACTATTTAGATTTAAAAATACTATTTAAATTTAATTAGGGTTCTAGAATTTTACATGAAAATCTATTATCCTGAATCTATCATTAACATTTTTTGAATAATATTATTCAATTTTTCTATACCCATATTATATCTATGTAGTTCTTTGTTAGATTTTTTCATATAGATATCTTGATTATATACTGATATAAAATCTAAATAAAGTTCATATAAATCTCTCTCTTTATTAGAGATCAAATACTTGGAATTAATCTCATTATGTTTATTTACTGCATCATAATATTCTGTTGAAACTTTACCATCTTTATTTAAAAAAATACTATCTATTTTTTCAAATTTTTGTTCAATATTATTTAAAGAACTTTCAATGTCATTGGTAAAATAACTATCATCAAGATCAAATTCTGGGAAAAAATCATTACACCTATTTACAATATTTAAAATATCATTTAAATAAGTGTTATCAATTTTTTTACACAAAAATCCTTTTGAAGGTGAATTTGCTCTTATCTGAGGAACAATTTTTCTTATAGAATCAAAAGAAGTTTTAAAGCTAGATAAGTCAGGTGGATATAATATGTCTTTAGGTGGTTCTGTGCTGAAACTTATTACAATGGATGATCCAGTAGTTTTAATTTCAACACCATTTCCCCCCACAATCTCAAAATTCCCTTTTTCATCTGGTCCAAGATTATTTATAGTCACAATCGAATTTTTATTACCAAAATGTTGTGTTTCTTTATGTTCATTTAATTTTCCTTTATAATCTTCACTTAATTCTTTAGAATGCTCATTTAATTTTTTAGAATGTTCATTTAATTCATCAGAATGTTCATTTAATTTTTTAGAAATTTCTAAATTAGATTTAATTTCTTTTTTTTCTTCATTAAAAATTTTTACCCTATCAGCACTGTCTTTTTTAATTTCAGCAATTTTAATACTACTCCTCTCAGAACTAGGCACCCAACCCCATTTAAAATTTTCTTTCATTCTCGATTGGTTACCATCCTTTTCTGCACAAAGTGAAGGAAATTCATCACATTCTTCTTCAAAATACCATATATAAAGAAAATGAGACTTATTCTTTTCAAGACCATTTATGTCCTTTGTAAGATTCACATCTTGTGAAACTATTATTTCGTTTCCTTCAGAGTCTATTGCAAAACCTCGTGAAAGTTTGATATTTGAATTAGAATCAGGTTTACTAACTTTTAAACCATAAACAATTCCTTCACCCTGCAAATATTTATTATTTAGTTGGTTTTTTAATCTAAAATAGTCTTGCTCATCATCAAAATCCTTTACTGTTAATAGTTTCCCTTGAAAATATATATTCCTTTTAAATTGATCAAATTCAAATCCTTCATCCATATCTTCACTCATATTATCACCTCATGATAAATTTTTAAAATATATTAAATTGTAAATATTCTTTTATTTTTAATTATAATATTTTAAAAGTGATTGTAATCAAAAATATATCATTAAAATTATCTATTAATATAATAAATAAATTGAAATTATTAAATAAAAATTATAATAATTTTAAAAAATATTATATTAAGAACTTTATCAAATGACTATATTTTCTTAATTTGATTTAAATTAATTAATTCTTAGCTTTTATTAGTCACAATTTATTATTATATCTAAATCTAGATAAACAATATTCAGTATTATTTTAAAAAGAAAACATCTCCCCTATAATTGAATTTTTTTCAAGTTTTGGAACAAATTCTGTTAAATATGAATTGATTCCAATATAACTATGATTATCTAAGAAAACACCTGGTTTTAGAATAATACCTGTAGATGTTGTATGTGCTGGTTTTTGATGATTAATCAAATTATCTAAAATTACTTCAGATAACGTATTTTTAATAATAGAGTTAAAGTCTTTAGGAATCAAAATCACATAAAAGTGAAATAATTCTTCTGTTTTAAATAATTTATTAAACCATTCATTTCCATCTTCTGAAAATTCATATTTTGGTTTTAACTCATTTTTTTCATTTAATTCATAAAATTTTTCCCAATTTTCAATAAATATAATTTCTTTAATTTCAATATCTATGTATAATTTTATAAGTTCCTCAATTCCTTTTTTTGTTCCTTTTATTTTGTAAAATTCTACTGCTCTATTTAAAAATTCTCTTTTTTTATCATCTGACCAAGTTTCGTCGAATAATGTTGAAGTCCAGGTTCCAAGACGTGGTAAAAAGTCAGAGGGACTTTCATCAAAAACTGTTGAAGTCCAGGTTCCAAGCCATGGTAAAAAGTCAGAGGGAGCTTTATCAGGATCAAAGTAATTAGAAACATTATTAATTTTTTCTTCAGAATCATAAAAAAAAGCTTCAAAAATAGATAAAAATCTCTCTAAAAATTCTTTACTATCTGTGTCTTTTTGATAAATTTCTGGAAGATAATTTAAATAAGATACTTTATTTTGTCGTAACTTAAGAGATCTTATTTTAAATGTTTTTAAAATGCTAGATGAAATTAGCTCTAGCCTGACCCATAAATATGATTCATTATTTTCTCTAGGAAGAATACATCCCATGCTTGAAGTATAGAAATTATTGTGTGGTTCTGGTTTCTTCCATTCCAATGGTTTTGAAGGGATTTCGGTATTAGTAGTTATGTAAGATACATTTATTTGACTTCCATCAGGTGTATCAGCATCTAAAGACAATTCATAAAAATTACAATTCAAGTCACTAACATCAAACCTCTGAATAGGGAACAAGTTAATAGATTTTAACTCAGGTGTTTTTTTTGGATTAGATGATGTTAATTCTATTTTGGTCCATAAATATTTTTTAGGATGGGCATCTCCTATGTTTGAGGCATAGTAACCAATGTGTGATCTTTTCCAGTCTACTGATTCAAAAATGATTTCAGTATAGTCAGATAGGTAATAAGATATATTTATTTGGGTTCCATCAGGTATATCAGCATCTAAACATAATTCATAAAAATCACAATTAAAATTACTGATATCAAACCTACGAATAGCTATTCCTAGATTTAGATAATCATCATGATTTTTATCTAAAATAATGGTTGAACAATTATTTAAGAACTTTAATTTCTTTATAAAATAAGTTTTTCCTTCTTTTGTTTTAGTTTTTAAGAATTTAAAGTTATTATTCATATGAATCAACTCTTTTACAATAGTTATTAGAACTAACAGATATATAATGATTTTTTGGACGGATTAAAGCATTATCTGGGACAGATAATTTCTCCCCATCATATTTATACTTCATATTTGAGCTGTATATATCCACATTTTGAACAGATTTAACACCATCAACCTTAGCCAATATTCTATAAATTTCTGATTTAAACACATTTCTACCAAAAGGCCATCCTTTTTTCGAAATTCCCCCTTTAAATGGATCTAAAAATTCATTTAAACTATTTTTAACTTTTTCTTTAACAATTTCCACGTTGTAATCCTTTTTTTCATTTATATCAGCAGAAATAGAAACTTCTACAAATTCTGGTTCACCAACATAAAGAGGAGTTCCAATTAGTCGACACTCATCTAAATGAGAATAAATTTCATTATATAAATTAGAACAATTATTATTACTATTATCTTCATCCATACCTTCACAAACAATAATGACTTTCATTATGTGATTGTTTAAATCAGGAATTGCTTTTACTCTAAATTGATTTTTAGTTTGTTTTTCTGTTGTATTAGAATCCTCTAAAAATTTATCTTTAACTTGTTTTCCTGTTAATTCATCAAAACTCTCTAAATATTCATAGACTAAATACTCATAATCATCAGGATTTATAGCAGAATATGGTTTTTCAATATCCTTACGTGTTTTGGATATAGCTACATTTAATTCTTGATTCTTTTTAAGACTTGATTCTATGAAATTTGCTTCATCTATTGGATTATTATCATCTAGTTCTTGATTCTCATCAATATCTCCTAAAATTTTTAGAAAGTTAAGCTTATTTTCTTCAGTAATTTTACTTAAATAATATAACTGCATCTCACTAATCCATGCAAAAAGTTCAATTAAAGTCATTCCAGGATCATGAATATCATGATCAGTCCATTCTGGAGCATAAATTGGTATATACTTTTTTGCTTCCTCTACTAACTCATTAAAAGTTTTATCATCTAAATTTAAGTTAGGAAGTGGCATTTTAATTATCCTCCGATTTTTCAACAGTTATATCATGTTCTCCACTATAAATCATCATATATGGGCACAAATTGAATTTTGAAATATTTTCTGGATTAATTTCATATTCAGATTTGATTTCATCTTTTTCATAGATTTTAAGTGACATTGAAATATTTTTAACATAATCAACCCAGTAAATATCATCTAAAATTGTGTAAAAATCATTAAAAGATGGTAATTCTCCAAAATCCCATCCTTTATTTTCATGTCCTCCATTTATAGGGTTTAAAAATTTTTCTAAAATATTATTAGCCTTTTTTAGTATTTCTGGAACATGTTCTATATTTAAAGTTGTTACTGTAGCTGTAAGGTTAATTTCCACATAAATTGGATCTAAAACTTTAATATTAAGTATATTCGATGCATGTTCTATTAAATATTTTTCAATTTGCTTTTTAAGATATGAAGAAAGATTAGGTCTAAGGCTAATATCTGTTTTAGGAGAAGTAAATATGGTAATTAGACCAGATTCATTGAATTTATAGTCACTGTAACTATTAGATATACAAGAATCATTGTTCATATTAGTTATACATTTAACTTTAACAATATCTTTAAACTGTCCAACAACTATTTTTTCAAAATCATCAATAGTAACTCCTCTATTTCTATGTTTTAAGACATTTAGACTTCTTTCCTTCAGTTCTTCAATATTTTCTCTATCTGAACCTCCACTAGATTCTATTAAATTAGTAACTTTATCGATAGATGGAACTGAGCTTTTTAAGTCTGTTATTGATTCAATAGGTAAGTTACCTTCACTACTTCCACCGATACTATAATTTATTTTTATAATATTACCTATAGGAGGTATTAGTCCATTAATTCCATCTCCAAACTTTATTAATTGAGAGAATTTATCTATTTCATAATGTCTATCGTGATTTGAAGAGCTTTCAATATTGTCAATACTTTCCCATTTAACCCAAAACTCTATTATATTTCCTTTAATATCTTCAAACTCTTCAAATAACAATATTTTATCTTTTTTAATAGAATTAATATCATTTTGTGAAATTGAATTTACTTCATTCACCCAAACTTCTTCAGAAATAATTGGTGATCTATTTAAAGTAAATTTTTGAGATTTAGTTCCATCACTAGTTCCTAAAACTTCATTTTTAATCGTTTCAGAATTAGTAGCTAATGTAGTATTTAATAAAACTTTTTTTAGCACAGTATTTGGATCTTTAGACTGAATTCCATTATTAGTTCCTAAATCTTCTAATTTATTATCGGGCTGTTCTTTTACTTGAAGAGCTTTTATCCAATATAAGTCCTTACCAAACTTCATTCTTTTTTCAAAATCTTTTGGGAAGAGAAATTCAATTGTTCCTTCTCTATTAAGACCAAATGTTTTATCAACAAGATCTAGTTTAGTCCATTTTCCTATTTTTGAAAAATATTCCCATCTAAATCTATTTATATTATCAAAAGATAATTCATTTTCTTCTAGTGAAAAAAACAAACTTATTGGACCACCTTTTATTTTTCTATCAAAACCTAAATAAACGGCTTTATCTTTATTTTTTTTTGATTTAAATCCACGGATTCCATCATCAACCGTTAAATTTTGAAATTCTAACTGATTGAAAGTTAAAATATTATCTATAGGTTTCTTTTTAGCTTTTAATATAATTGTAATATTAGATATAGATGGTGCATTATATTCAACACTAGATTTATTTTCTGAAACTTTAGCATAAACATTATTATGCATTTGGAATTTTATCCAATAATTATGATTACCATTAATTTCAGTAGGTTCTATATCTGATGGACACATAAAACTTAAATTGTGGTTTTCAGCATCTAAAATCGAAAAAAAATCCTGTTCTACATTTAAAACATTCCATTTACTCCCATTCCAGTATCTATATGAAAATGAAGGATCAGAGTTTTTATATCCTCCTCTATTTTTAAAAGTAAATTGAAGTTCAATAAATTCATTTTTCTTGGAAAAACAGTTTTTATTAGCAATATAAAAAGTATCATAAATTTCTGGTTTTTCACTAAAAGGATAAAAAATATTATCTTTTTCAATATTTAAAGGAATATCATTATAAAAACAAATATCAGGATAATCTATTAATTCAGCAGAAGTTTGAATATTTTCAATATTTTCAAGCCATAGTTGTTCTTTTTCCTCAACACACCTTATCCAAAAACTATTAATTCCATTAATATCCTTTTCATATGGAGATAATAATATATCATCAAGTGAAAATGTAAATAAAATTTCTTTTCTATAATCATACCCTCCTTGGAAATTATGTTTCAAATCATTCCATTTTTCACCATCCCAGTATTCCCATTTTAAATTTTCAATAGGATTTATATTTTCTATTGTATCTAAGATAGTAAAAAAGATAGTTAATTCTGATTCATTTGGATTGTTATTTTTAAAATTAAATAAAATATCATATAAATTATCATGTCCAAGGTAGAGAATATGTTCTTGCAAATTCTTTCCATTAAATATATCAAAAGTCAGTATTTTTTCAATTGAACTACCTTCTAAATAATCATTTTTTAATCTATCAGAAAGTATAATCTTGTTATCTATAACTTTTGAAATTGTTAAATATTCTGTTTTATAAACATCCTCAATGTCTGTAATAATTAAATCATCATTTTCTTCTAGTCCTTGAGGATTATCAATCGTGATTTCATTTGCATATGCTTCAACATCATTTGATAAAGTAGTTTTTAACTTATCAACTGTTTCTCCAGAGATAACATTAGGAGGACATTTAAAAATATTATCTTCACCATCACAGGAGTATATATCAGTTAATTTTGAGGGAGTGGCATAAATATTTTTTTCAGTTTCGAAAATCACATCTCCTGAAGCTATTTGTGTTTTTGAAGGTATTAACACTGATTTTAGAGCTCCTTCTGTTAAATAAAAAGTTATAGGAGCAGATGCTGCAGCAGGCGGAAGTAACTTCATACCTAACATATCTAAAAAAGCTATAAAATTCATATCAGGAACTTTATTTAACCTATCAATTATTATCCTCATCATATTAGCAAAAATATGGAAAAGTGCGATTTCAGCTCCTTTATCTTTTGAA
>Ga0123356_10002813_pt1 | contig 18430 bp, 17 predicted proteins | sample TergutEmb28metaG_2_FD_92546 | JGI IMG/M metagenome (GOLD analysis project Ga0123356, IMG submission 92546) | Embiratermes neotenicus P3 segment gut microbial communities from Petit-Saut dam, French Guiana - Emb289 P3 | ecosystem: Host-associated > Arthropoda: Insects > Digestive system > Gut ...
GTCGCGGATCGCGGCGGGCGGCCGGGACGGCCCCGTCGAGCTGGACTCCGTCATAGACGAGCTGGACTCCGCCATAGACTACGTATTGTTACTGGGATCTCACGATCCGGCAACAGGATGTCACGCTAACGCCGGCAACGTCCCCGGCCATAGCCACCCGCCATCGCGCTAACAAGCGGAGAACAGCAACATGGCCGCGGGGTGAGCCTGTGCCGGGCGAGGGTTACCAGGGCCCGTCGGGGTCGCTAGATACCCTCGCGGTAGGCGATGGCAGCGGCCTCGGTGCGGCTCGCCGCGCCCAGCTTTCCGAGGATGTTGGAGACGTGGACGCTCGCCGTCTTCGGCGTGATGAACAGTTCCGTGCCGATCTCGCGGTTGGACAGGCCCCTGGCGAGCAGGTTCAGCACCTCGCGTTCCCGGTCGGTCAGCGCGGCGAGCGGACTCGTGCGGCCTGATCCGTTGGCATGCTCGCCTCGGTTCCCGTTCCCGGGGTCCAGGCGCGCGCGGCGGGCCAGGTCGTCGAGGGCAGCGGCAAGAGGCGCCGCCCGCAACCGGGACGCGGTATCGCGCGACGCGCGCCAGACCGCTGCGGCCTCGTCGCGGCGCCCGGCTTCCACCAGCGCCTCGGCGAGCCGCCACTGGGTGCGCGCCGTCTCGTACACGTAGCCGGGTCCGAACTCAGCAAGGACCCGCTCCCAGGCTTCCGGGGAATTCGTCCCCGTGAGGCGGGCGTATTCGGCTTCGCAGCGGGCGAGATAGCCGCGGCCCTCCGGCCCGAGCACCGCCTTGGGCCGGGCCGGGTAGCTGGCGCCTTCCCTGGCAACGTTCAGCAGCGCGGCACCGGCGGCCGCTTCCGCGTCAGCGCCGGAGACATCCCCGGCTACCCGCAACTGCGTCGCCCGGTCGGCACGGGCCGCCAGGGCGGTCGCCGTCACCCGGATCACCGACGGGCTGTGAGCTGGCCACGCGTCCGCGTCGATGGCGGCTTCCGCCTCCGCCAGCGCACCCTCGCAGTCCCCCAGCCACAGGGCATGCTCGGCAAGGATCCCGCGTGCGATGTACGCGACGAAGACGTCGTCCCAGAACGGCTCCAGCCAGATCCGGCGTTCGCTGACCGCCGGATTGCCGCGGGCCACGTCGATGAACAGCGCCATCGCGGACAGCACCGCCTCCGCCTGCCTGGTCACTCGTACCGGGAACCCGTCCGCCAGGTCCTGCGCGGCGTCCCAGCGCCCTTCGGCGAAGTGCGCCTGGAAGTGCAAGTGCTGCAGGTCCAAGCCGAATGGCGCGAGGGCGAGTCCCTCCGCCTCCGCCCATTCCACCCCGCGGTGGGAGACGCTGCCGGCCTCCGTGAGTTCGCCGCGCGACAGGCGTTCCGCGGCCAGCTGGTAGGCGGCCCGCAGCCGGACACCGACTGCCCCGGCCGCTCCCGCCTGCTCGATCGCGGCGGTGAACATGCCGATCGCCTCGACGGAGTTGCCGGCCCGGAGGGCGAGCTGCCCGGTCGTGGCGAGCGCGTCCGCCTCGACGGAGGCCGACCCGGCGGCCCGGGCCGCTTCCCGGGCACGGCTGGCCCAGTCCCGGGCGTCGTCATAGCGGTGCGCCGCCATCAGCGCGATCGAGTACGTGGCCATGGCGCGGGCGCGGTACCAGGTCGGCGGCTCGTCCTGCGTCTCCCGCACGGTCGCCTCGGCCACATTGAGGGCCTCGACGTACCACTGGGTGTTCTCGCTCTGCAGCAGGTGGTACGCGAGCCGCTCTCCGACCCGGCAGCGCAGTTCGACGCTTTCCGCCGATGCCGCCGCACCGGACACCCGTTCGCGGATGCGCCGGAGCAGGTGCACGGCGCGGGGCACGTCACCGCTCGCCGCCGCGGCCAGGGCGGATTTCAGCCCTAGCTTGCCGCGCGTCATGCCCGCGAGCTGTTCCGCCGCCTCCACCCGCACCCACAGTTCCAGGGCGAGGTCGTAGTGCCGGTGCGCCTCGGCTGGGGCGCCGATGCGCTCCGCCTCGGTGCCGGCCCGGACCGAGGCCGCGAACGCACCGGGGATGTCATGGCTCGCCATGCTGTGGTGCGCGAGTTCGGCGGCGGCGCCAGGCCCAGTGGTGGCAGGCACAGCGGCGAGCAGGCTCGCGAGCCGGGCGTGCAGCCGGGTCCGCTCCCCCGGCATCAGGTCGCCATACACGGCCTCGCGCAGCAGCGCGTGCCGGAACCGGTATCCGTCAGGCCCATCGGGAGCCAGCAGCTGGTGGCTGGCCGCCTCGCGGACCGCCTCCTCGTAAACATCGTCAGGCAGGCCTGAAGCTGCCCGGACCAACTCGTCGGCGGCGCCACCGCCGGCCACGGCCGCTGCCCGCAGCACCTGCTGCGCCGCGTCCGACACGCGTTCGACTCGCGACAGCAGCAGCCCGGCCAGCCCTGTCGGCAGGCTGCCCTCCGAGCATGACGACGCGGTGAGGAGCTCCTCGGCGTAGTAGGCGTTCCCTTCCGCTCGCTCCACGAGAGAGTTGAGAGTGGCTGCGGACAGGCGCATCGGGGCGTTCGGCACATTGGACAGAATCTCGGCCAGCGCAGCCGCGGAGAGCGGCCCGAGTTCCACCAGCGCGACCATCGGCAGCCTTAGCAGCTCCGCGATGACGCCGCGCAGCGGGTGGCGGCGGTCCAGGTCATCGGTGCGGTACGTCCCGATGATCGCGACGCGCTCGCGGTGCAGCATGCGGGCGAGGAAGGTGACCAGGTGCCGCGTGGTGGCGTCGGCCCAGTGCAGGTCCTCGATGACCAGCAGGACTGGGCTGTCGGCGGCTAGCTCGGACAGCAGGCCGAGCACGGCGCCGAACATCTGCTGGCGTGCCAACCCCGCCCAGTCTGCCTCCTGGGCCTGGCCGTCACCGTCCGGAAGCAGGCGGGACAGTACCGGGCGAGCCTTGATGGCCTTCTCGATGTGCTGCGGCGCGGTGCGGAAAGCGTCCGCAAACGGGAGATACGGGACGCTGTCACCAATCTCGGCACACTGGCCGCACAGCACGGTAAAGCCGTCGCGTTCGGCGATCTCCATCGCCTCGGCGACCAGGCGGGACTTGCCGATACCCGCGTCACCGCTGACGAGGCCCGTCACCGCGCGGCCCGCCGCGGCGTCCTGCAGGAGACCGCACAGCCTGGCCAGCTCCGCATCCCGGCCTACGAGCGTCCCCATGTCCCCATTATCCGCCCGGACCTGACGTTCGGGCCAATCGATTACCAGGCCAGCCCGGCCACGCCACAGCCCGGGTCCGCGACGGCGACATGACGCATCCGGCGGCAGCCGGTGCAGCTGAATATGTCCCGGGACGTGACCGCAAGGCGTTCGGGGCACGGGTTCTATGGATTTCTCCCAATGATCAGCGGCGGGTCTTACTGCGAGCCTGAAGGCAGACCACGAAGGAGGCAGCGATGAAGACAGCACTACGGCGGGCCGCCGGCAAGCTGGCGGACACCGTTCGCGAGATGAACGAGGCGCAGCAGCGGGTGATGGTCCTGCGGACCGCCATGGACCGGTATGTCGAGAGCCCGCATACCGCGCCTGACACCTACGAGCAGTTCCTCGCCAGGACGTCCGGAGTGCTGCTGCACGAGCCGCCCGCGCACAAGCGGACCCGGAAGACCCGACGGGTCTAGGGTCAGTGATCATCAACGCGAGCACGAAGGTGACCGTGCTCCTCTATGCCAGCCGGCGCTCGGGCTGCGCCATCGCAAGCTCGGTCAAGGCGGCATGGTACTCGGGTCGGGGCGCAGCCACAGGACACCGCCGTAGCCTGACGCTTCGTGATTAGACGCCGCACGTTCCAAGGCAGACACCAGACGGGTGACGTAGGACTTCGTCCGGGGAAAGGTGAGGTCGGACGTGTAGATGAGTGCCGGGACCTCGCCGCCGAAGGCTTCGCGGGCCCGGCGGAGGCTTTCGAAGTCGGGAACGTTGCTGGTCACGACGACGCGGCCCTCGCGCGGTCCGGTGTCGAAGATCTCCAGGTCTGATTGGGCGCGCAGCATGGGGTCCGCGGCCACCGCCAGGCAGTCGATGCCCCGTGCGGTGAGTTCAGCGGCGATCGCCGGCGAGAACATCTCGTCGAGCAGTAGCGCGTCGGGCTTGTCCCCGGGCATTCACGTCACCGGCCAAGCAGGTCCTGCTGACGCTCCCAGCTGGCGCGGGCCTGCGCGGCTTCGGCGCTGGCCCTGTCGAGGAAGGCGTCTACTTCCTCCGGGTAGTCACCCCAGTAGGCGAGCGCAGCGCGGAGGAACGGCAACGGCACCCCGGACGTCTCTGCGACAACCTCAAGGACCTCGTCGCCGGTCAGCGCCGGATCGGCTGCCCGCACAGACCGGACAGCGGCGATCACCTCCCACACATCTGGGCCGCCGACCAGCCGGGCGCGACGGCCGGCCGGGCCGTCCTTGAAGGTAATCAGCGGGTGCTCGTGCGTCCGCAGTGCCTCGTCCACCAAGCGGCTAGTGGCGCTGGACAGCGTCAGCTCCCGATGGGCGGCGACGAACGCCGTAAGCCGCTCAAGGACACGCGGTTCGAAGCGGACAGAGGATGGACTGACGGCTACCATAGCGTACATTGTAGTCTGATGTAGGTGGCGGGACAAGAACAGCGGACCTAACGCGGCGCGGGCGACGGCAGCGCTGAACTCATCGGCTATGAACTCCTCGGCACGACCGATATCCTCACCCGTGGAAAGCGAGTCGTCACCGTCGGCGCGCTTGCGGCCGGCTACCAGTTCCAGTCCCCCACCTGGAGGCAGCCTTGCGTGATATGACCGGGTCGTTCGAGCGGGAGGCAGGCCGGTGAGGCGGGCGGTCGCGGTTAACCTCACCGTCTGCGTACTACTTTTCGTCCAGTACATCCTCGGGATGGGCGCCAACGTGTTCATCACGCTGCCTGCCAGTCATCCGGGGGCCAACGCCTCGAACTACTTCTCCGGGGTCGGGTCCGGGGTCTCCTGGGCGATCTCAAGCGGGCCCGGGTGGGTGGCGGCGCACGCGGCGTTCGGGCTCGCGCTCGTCATCGTGGCCATTATTGCCGTTCCGCTGGCGCGGGGCGTGAGCCGGACCGCGACCGCGCTGGCGGTGCTGGGCGGGCTCTGCATTATCGGCGCGGGGTTCAACGGCGCCAGCTTCCTGAACTACGGGCATGCGGTCAGCTCGCTGATCATGGCCGGGCTGTGGGCGGCGGCGCTCGCCTGCTACGCGGTCGGGGCGCTACTGGCTGTGCGGGCTGAGCGCTACTCGCCGTCCGTCGCAAATACCTAGCCGGACAGACCGCAGGCCTTCGGTGTCCGCCGCGGGCCCGCGGCGGACACCCGGTTGACGCCTCACCACGGGACAGGGCCAAAGCGGTCGATGAACCGGCCGGTGCCAGCCGAGGGGTCCTCGGTCGCGAGGGTAACGATAGCGTCGGTGCCTTCGGTGACCGTCTGAGGGCCGCGGTGGTCATTGAAGTCGGTGGCTGTATGTCCTGGGTCAGCGGCGTTGAAGCGGATGTCCGGCAGCGCCTTCGCGTACTGGGTCGTGAGCATGGTGACCGCGGCTTTGGACGCCGTGTACAGCGGCGCGGCGATCCTCGACTCGGTCCGCTGCGGGTCGTGGGTGAACGCTTGCGACCCCATGCCGCTGCTGACGTTGATCACGGCAGGTGCCTGCGAATTGCGCAGCATAGGAAGGAACGCGCTGGTCACGCGCACGATGCCGGTGACGTTGGTGGCGAAGACATGCTCCGCGTCGGCGCCGGTGAGCTGGTCAGCCGACCCGTAGCTGCCGATAATCCCGGCATTGTTGATCAGGATGTCGATGCGGCCCTCGCGGCTCTCGATGTCGGCCGCGGCTTTCTTGACGGAGACGTCGTCGGTCACGTCGATCGGGACGAAGCGCACGCCAAGGCGGTCGGCGGCGGCCTGGCCGCGCCCGGGATCCCGGGCACCGATGATGACTTGCTGGCCGAGTTCGGCCAGCCGGCGGGCGGTCTCGTAGCCAAGGCCCTTGTTGGCCCCCGTGATGAAGGTAATCGTGTTCATGAATCCAGCATTGCTTATCCGCTGCAGACAGCCAGGGATGCCTCGACAGTAGGAAAACCAGTACCACCCATGTCCGCGCCCGGGGTCGGATAATTGACGCATGAGTGCCGACGAGGCGAGCCTAGGGGCGACGATTCACGCGTGGCGTGACCGGCTTGCGCCAGCGGCCGCCGGGCTACCGTCCGGCCGCGCGCGCCGGGCGGCCGGGTTGCGCAGGGAGGATCTCGCCGAGCTTGCGGGCGTCTCCGTTGACTACGTCGTCCGCCTGGAGCAGGGCCGCGCGACGTCCCCCTCGGCACAGGTGGTCAGCGCGCTCGCCCGCGCTCTGCAACTGTCCCGCCAGGAACGCGATCACCTGTACCGGCTGGCCGGCTTGCAGCCGCCACAGGACGGCACCATCACCGAGCACATCCCGCCCGGCATGCAGCGCGTGCTCACCCGGCTGGGCGAGACGCCAGTCTCGGTGTTCGCGGCGGACTGGCAGCTGATCTGGTGGAACCGCAGCTGGGCGGCGCTGCTGGGCGACCCGTCCGGCGTTCCCGCGGAGGACCGCAACCTGGTAAAGGCGCGCTTCCCGGTCGCGGGCCGACGCAGCCAGTTCACCGGCTGGCCCGTGGTGTCTGAAGACGCCGAGGCCACCGACCGAGCGGTCGTCGCCGACCTGCGCCGCGCGTCCGCCCGCTACCCGGGCGACGCGCGGCTGGCTGAGCTGATCCGCCGCACACTGGACGGCAACCAGCGCTTCGCCCAGCTGTGGCACGACGGAGCGGTCGCCAGGCACACCGAGGACCACAAGACCATCAAGCACCCCGATATCGGCGATATCACCGTGGACTGCGACGTGCTCAACGACGGCGACACCGACCTGAAGATCGTCATCTACACCGTTGTCCCGGGCAGCGAGGACGAGACAAAGCTTGACCTCACCCGGGTGGTCGGCGTCCGTTCCGTCCGCTGACGGGTCGAATCAGCGTTGTGGCGCCGAAGGGCACAACCGATCGCGTGATGCTCAGAACCAGCGGGAATCACCACCAGGGTGATCCACCGCGCCCTCCCACGCCTCCAGTCAGGCGGCCTTAACTCGGTGTCTTCACTGGAGCGACCGCGGGAACCATGGGACCGTTACATGTAACTGTTCTTCTCGTCTCTAGAGGGAGGCGGGCCATGACCCACGACACCAGTCTTGGCGATACCGCAGCCGAGCAGCGGAGCCTGGCCAATCCGACGGCGCGTGCGGGCATACCGGTAGTGCACCCGGAGATCAAGGTGCGGCAGTTGTTCCACCACGCGTTCCGGGCGAAGGACTCCGAGGCAACCCGTCACTTCTACGAGGACCTGGTCGGCATGCCGCTGATCGCCTCATTCGTCGAGACGCGAGTGCCGTCGACCGGGGCGCCGACCAACTACATTCACACCTACTACGGGCTCGGCGACGGCGGCGCGCTCGCGTTCTTCCAGTTCGCTGAGGACAACGAGAGCCCGAGCGGGTTCGCGCCGATCAGTTCCTTCGACCAGCATGTCGCTCTGTACATGGACTCGCTGGAGTCGCTGCGCGAAGCCCGCGCCCGGCTGGAGGCCGCGGGGGTACCGATCCGGGAAGTCGACCACGGCTACTGCTACTCGCTGTACATCCACGACCCCAACGGATTGCAGGTCGAGCTGGCGGTGGACGTACCGAACACCGACGAGATCATGGCCGAAGCCCGGCTGACCGCCCGGGCCACACTCGACAACTGGCTGGCCGGCGCGCGCGAGGGCAATAACCCCTGGCGCGGCCACGGGCTCGACGCCTAGCCTGGCGACCATGGCCGAGACACCGGGGCTCGTCGAGGCTCGCGAGCTGACGAAACGGTACGGCGACAAGACGGCGGTCGACCACCTGTCGTTCTCCGTCGAGCCGGGGGTAGTCACCGGCTTTCTGGGGCCGAACGGCGCGGGCAAGTCCACCACGATGCGGCTCATCACCGGGCTGGACCGGGCTGACGGCGGCTCGGCGACCATCGGCGGCCAGCGGTATGAGCAGCTGACCAGGCCGCTGACCGTGGTAGGGGCACTGCTCGAGGCGCGCAGCCTGCACCCAGGCCGCAGCGCCCGCAACCACTTGCTGTACCTAGCCCAGACCCAGAGCCTCCCCGACCGGCGGGTCGACGAGGTTCTCGACCTGGTCGGGCTGCGCGATGTGGCCGGCAAACGGGCCGGCGGGTTTTCGCTTGGCATGACGCAGCGGCTAGGCATCGCAGCAGCGATGCTCGGCAACCCGCGGGTGCTGCTGCTCGACGAGCCAAGCAACGGCCTCGACCCGGAGGGCATCCGCTGGGTCCGCAACTTCATGCGGCAGCTCGCCTCGGAGGGCAAAACGGTCTTCGTCTCCAGCCACCTGATGAGCGAGATGGCGCTGACCGCGGACCATCTGGTGGTGATCGGGCGGGGGCGGCTGATCGCCGACTGCTCTACGCAGGAGTTCATCCAGCGAAGCTCGGAGCACTCGGTGTTTGTCCGGTCGCCCGACCATGTCCGGCTGCGCGAGCTGATCACCGCCGATGGCGGTGCCGTGCAGGACGAGCGTGGCCCCGGCGGCCCGGGCAGCGTCGGCGGGGCGGGCGGTGCCGAGGGCGGTGTCGCTAGTGCTAACGGCGACCCTGACGGTGGCGGGATGGTCGTGACCGGGCTCGCCGCGCCACGGATCGGGGAACTCGCCGCGTCGGCCGGCCTGGTGCTGCACGAACTGACCCCGCGGCTGGCCTCGCTTGAGGAGGCGTTCATGGAACTGACCGCCGACAGCGTCGAGTACGGGGACAGGAGGTCGCGATGAACGCGGGCCTGTTCGCCGCCGAGTGGACGAAGATCCGCTCGGTGCGCTCCACGGTGTGGTCGCTGATCGTGTTCGTCGTCATCGCGATCGGCTTCAGCACCCTGGTGGCAACCGTCATCAACAACACCTGGAACCAGCCGGGCAACCACCCCAACCACGTCACGCTGATCAACAATCCCACCGCGCTGATCTTCGGCGCGGGATTCGGCATCGGCCAGCTGGCCATCGGCGTTCTCGGCGTGCTCGTCATCACCAGCGAGTACTCCACCGGGGCAATCCGCTCTTCGCTGCTCGCGGTGCCCCGACGGCTGCCGATGCTAGCCGCCAAGGCGATCGTTTTCGCGGTCATCGACCTGGTATGCAGCGCGATCACGGTGTTCGCCGTCTTCTTCATCACGACGTCGATCCTGCGCAGCCACGTGAGCATCACGCTCGGCCAGCCGGGGGTGACCCGCGCGTGCATCGGCGCGATCCTCTACCTCACTGTCCTCGGACTGTTCGCGCTAGCGATCGGCGGGCTGATCAGGCATACGATCGGCGCCCTCGCCACCGTGGTCGGGCTGGTCATCGTCATCCCGCCGCTGATCACGCTGATCCCCGGCACGATCGCCAACCACGTCCACGGCTACCTGCCGACCATCGCCGGGCAGTTGATCGCGCAGACGAGCCAGCAGCCGGCGGACGTCTTGTCACCGTGGCAAGGGTTCGGCGTCTTCTGCCTGTGGACCGCGGTGCTGCTCGCCGTCTGCGGCTACCTCCTCGTCCGCCGAGACGCCTGACCCGTTCAGCAGGGACGTTCAGGTACTTGGTCGGCTGGCCTTGGAAGTCGGGGCAGGTGCAAGATGGGACGCGTGAGCGACACCTATGAACGTGATGCGGCGCTAGAGATCAGGAAGGTCATCGAGGACTGGGCGCTGTTCCGCGACGCCGGGCGGTGGGACGACTTCGCGACCGTGTGGCATGACGACGGGTGGATGACCGCAACGTGGTTCCAGGGGCCGTTCCGTGACTTCATCGCGGTATCGAGCGCCGGGTTCGAGCATGGTGTCAACATCGCGCACTTCCTCGGCGGGTTCACCTGCGAGGTCAACGGGGGCCGGGCCATCGCGCAGACCAAGATGAAGATCGAGCAGCGGGCCGAAGTCGACGGCGTGGAGGTCGACGTCACGTGCACCGGCCGGTTCTACGACTTCCTCGAGCGGCGCAGGTTCCGCTGGGGCATCGTCCGGCGTCAGCCGATCTACGAGAAGGACCGGCTTGATGTCATCGACCCCGCCGCGTCGCTGGTGCTGGACGCGTCCAAGCTCGCGTCGTTCCCTTACGGGTACCGGTATCTCGGGTACGTGCAGGAGGCTGCCGGGCAGCAGGTGCTGCGCGGCTTGCCAGGGCTGCGCGGTGCTGAGGTCGACCTGCTGTACCGGGAGGGCGCGGCGTGGCTGGCCGGGTCGCCGACGCCGGGGGTGCCGCTGGGTTCGACCGCTAGCGCGAGCTAACGGTCTGTCTATCGTTTTCCCTTCAGCTTCACACGCGCGATTGCCGGTTAATAGGATCATGTCGCCGACCGGACGAGCCAACGGAGGACACCGCGATGTCGCGCATCGATGTAGAGATTCCTACCAGTGACGGCGTTTCTAACGGGTCGCTGCATGTGCCAGACGGGGCGGGGCCGTGGCCTGGCGTCCTCGTCGTCACGGACATCTTCGGGCCGCGTGACACCTTCCTCAAGTTCGGTGACCGGCTCGCCGGCCTCGGCTATGTCGCGCTGATCCCCGACATCTACTACCGCGAAGACTACGAGCCGTTCGACCTGCGCACGGCGTTCACGGACGAGAAGGAGCGCAACCGGCTCTTCGCCCTGGCGGGGACCGTGACTAACGAGCGCTTCGCCGCGGACGCGAACGCCTACGCGGACTTCCTGCTGGCACGGCCGGAGGTGCGCGGGCCGTCGATCGGCATCCAGGGATACTGCATGGGCGGGCGGCTCGCACTTGTCGCGGCTGGCAGCCTGGGGGACAAGATCGGGGCGGCCGCTTCGTTCCACGCGGCCGGGGTCGCGATCCCGGACGACCCGAAGAGCCCGCACCTGGGGGCGGACGGGATCCGCGCCACGGTGTTCGTGGCCGGTTCCATCGAGGACCAGGGGTTCACCGACGACCACGCCGAACTGCTCCGCGGCGCGCTGAGCTCGGCCGGGGTGAAGCACACCGTCGAGCACTGGCCCGGGCACCACGGGTTCGCGGTGCCCGACAGCCACGTCTATGACGCGGGGCTTGAGGAGCGGCACTGGGAGACGCTGCGGGTGCTGTATGCGGAGGAGCTCGCCTGAGCCGGGCTGGTTGCTTAGCCGGGGACGCCTAGGTAGGCCTTGAACGCTTCGACCGCGGCCTGGTCGGTCTCGGCGTCGAGGTCGTCGATCTCCCGCTCGGCGCCGTTCGTCTGGTAAACGACGTACCAGGGACCGATGCGCAGGAGGTAGTCGCCGCCGCGATCGGCGCTGGCCGGGGAGGAGCTTGCGGCTCGTTCTTCCTCGTCATCCCGGTCGGTCTCCCAGCGGGACTCGGCGAGCACTAGGTCCGGAACGCTCGCCGCAGACGCCGGGTACGCGCGCGACCCGTCGCTTGACCACTCGGTGGCGTCGACCAGGAAGTTCTGGTCAGCGAGGAACGGTGCGAACAGCGAGGCGGCCTCTCCGGCGTCCCACGAGACCGCTTCGAAGCGGGGTGCCTGCTCGAAGACCCCGGCCGCCGCGAGTGCATAGGGGACATCGGCGACGGGGATCATGCGTCCCGGCTCGCCGGACCGGGCTGTCGGAGTCCGCACGGGCGGCGGGAGCGGCGCGGGTGGCGCGGTTTGCGCCGATGACGGGGCTGGCGTGCTGAGGGTTACGCGCGTGCTGTCCATGATCGCGCCCCCGAGGAGCACGCCACCGGAACCGTCGCCGCGCAAGGTGATCGTGCTGTCCGCGGTGTGCACGGTGCACAGCAGGCCCGCGCGCTGGCCTAGGGATTCTGGCCAGTCGGCCGTGCCCGCTCCCCCGCCGTCTTTCGCCATCGGGCCGACTCTGAAGTTCTCCCCGAAGACCGTGACCTCGATGTCGCTTCCTGGATGATCCTCCGGGTCGTGGTCCGCCGGCTCGACGTGCCAGCCGGTCTTCGCGATCTTCCCGGTGGCACAGTCGGCAACGGTCAAGGACGTCGGGGTGAGCAAGAAGACGGCCTCCTGCCCGAACCGGACGCCGAGTTCGATGGCGTCGGGCAAGGTGAGACCCGGCACGGCGACGCTTTCCTCGACGTGCGTCCATGATGGGTCCGCGCCATCTGCCCGCCACCACGCCAGGCCTCGTCGGTCAAGTTCAGCCTCAAGACTGCGCTGCGCCGCGGCGTTCGTCTGCTCGTCCGCCCGCTGTCCGCCCGGGTTATGCGCGGTGATCACGGCGATGGTCCGGCCTTGCGGATCGGGGTATTCGCCGGCTGTCTGCATGAGCGGCATCGGCGATACCAGGACCCCGCCCATTGGCGTCTCGATCCAAATTTCGGCGCTCAGGTATGCGCCCCAGCGGCCCGGCACAGCACTCCTCCTGTCCCCCGCCTTGCTCCCCGGTTGCCCCTCGGTTGGCCGCGCCCTTTGCGAGCCAGCGCTATCCGCACGCTACAGCGCCCCGGATGCCGCCGACTCGACCGGTGTGTGCCACCGTTCAGTCACCGGGCGCTTGAGTCGTCTGCGATGCCATGGACAATGGTTCTACGACACGTTGTAGTGGGCCGGAGGTGCGCCGTGCGAGTGCTCATCATCGGGGCCGGGATCGGCGGGCTTGCCGCCGCCCGGGGGCTGCTGGCCGCCGGGCATGACGTCGCTGTGTTCGAGCGGGCGGACGGCCTGCGGACCGAGGGTGCGGCGGTGACGCTGTGGTCCAACGGGACGGGCGTCCTCGGCGAACTCGGCGTGTCGCTCGACGGCGTCGGCAGCCCAATCGACGTCCTCCAGCAGCGCGCGTACGACGGGCGCGTGCTCGCCACAGTGGATGTGGCCCGGTCCGCAGCGCACTACCGACAGCGGAACGTCTGCCTGCCGCGCCGCCGGCTGCTCGAACGACTGGCCGACGGCCTGCCGGACGGTGTTGTCACCTTTGGACGTCCCTGCACCGGCGTCGCCGACCTGGGCGACGGGGTGCGGGCCACGTTCAGTAACGGGACCGCCGTGACCGGCGACGTGCTCATCGGGGCGGACGGCCGGAACTCCGTGGTCCGCGAGGCCGTGTGGGAGCGCGATCCCGCTGAGCCGACCGGCTGGGCGACCTGGCAGGGCGCCACGCCGATCCCGATCGAGGTCACCAGCGGGCGGACTGGGGCCATGCTCGTCGGGCCGGAGGGATCGTGCGGGCTCATGCCATGCGGTGAAGGGCTGCTCCAGTGGTGGTTCGACATCCGGTGGACGCCGGGCACGCCGCTGCCCACGTCGCCGGTGGCGATCCTGCGGGAACAGTTCGGCAGTTGGACCGCACCGGTGCCGCAGGTGCTCGCCGCCGTCAGCGACGCCGATGCCGGGTTCTTCCCGCACGTCCGGCACCCCGTCCCCGCCACCTGGGGAAAGGGGCGGATTACCTTGGCCGGCGACGCGGCCCACTCGATGCCGCCGACCCGCGCCCAGGGCGCGAACCAGGCGCTTGAGGACGCCTGGTTCCTTGCCCGGACCATCCGGGAGGCCAGCCAGCTGATCGGCGCCGCGAAACGAGATGGCCGCGACACGGCAGGCATCGTGCCGATGGTGCTGCGGCGCTATGAGGGCGCCCGCGCGCCGAGGGTTGGCCGAGTAGCCAAGCAGGCGGGCAAGGAGGACATCAATCAGTTCCGGCCGCTGCTGATCCGGACCATCCCCGACGGCCTGGCCTCCCGGTACTTCACCACGTTTCTCGGCCAGGTCAGTAATTACCTGAACGACCATTGAAGCCACGCGATGGTCAGCCGGCGTAGTAGGCACCGGTGAGGGTTATCGTCACGGTGACGGAGCGCGTCCCGGTGTTGTACAGGTTGAAGGACCCGCTGGACGAAACCGCTATCTGCGCCGCTCCTACGGCTGTCGCTCGCGCTGAGTAGCTCAGCACGGGCGAGTTCGGCCTCGCGGTGCCAGCGGGCCAGCCTTCGATGGTGCCCGCCTTGGCCGCACCGGCCGCGGTGAGGCTGACCAGGGCGGCGTCCACGCCGGTGGCGGGAAGGCCGTAGCGTCCGCTGATCTTGACCTGCATCGTGTGCCGTGCTCCGATCGTCACCTTTTCCACAGTGTCCGGCCCTACCGGGAGGAACGCCGCTCCTTCGTCGACGGGGCCCCAGGGGAAGTAGCCGACCACGGTCGCCGAGATGACAGCACTGCCTGCGCTGTCATTGCCGATGCCGATGTCCTGGCGATCCTCCAGCGGGAGGATCTCCAGCTTGGTGACCCGCTGTCCGGCCGCCCAGTCGAGGTCGTTCATGCTGTACAGGTCCGGCCCGATGACCAGGGAGCCCGCGCGCGTGCCCGAGACCGTGACGTCGAGCGCGACGGCCGCGAGCTTGGCATTTATCCCGTCGACACCCGCGACGCGCAAGCCTGTGCTGCCTTCGGCGACGACTCGCTTCGGGGCCAGGACCCGCACCGATCTGACCGGTTCGTAGACGAAGCCGCCGAGCTTCGTCGGATCGGCCACTTCGACGCCAGTGCTGTATATGGTGATGCGGACCTGGGCAGCGCTGTGATTGGCGAAGTCCACTCTGCCGTCGGCGCCGACTGTCGCGAGCGCCGTACCCGAGGCGGACTGTCCGGCCCGGAAAGCCGTCGCCGTTGCCGCCCGCTGCGCTGCACCGTCGGGATAGACAGCGATCGTCCCCGCTTTGCGCGGTCCGCTGATCAGGACATCGGTCATCGCCGAGCTGTATCCGGTGGCCCGCCCGTCGCTCAGGGCAGCGACGGAGATCTTGACCACGCCGCGCGCTGGGATGGTGCCTTGGTAAACCCGGACCGGGAACGAATATCCGCCGTTCCCGTCCCGAACGGTGTAGTCCTCACCGGCGGTGACCAGGAGCGTCTCGTTCGGGCCGCCGAGGCCGTTCAGGTAGGTCGCGGTGTAAGTGCCCGGCGCGGGGTACGTGTGCGTCACTCCCCCGGCGCCGACAACAAATGTCTCAGTGCCGTCTCCGAACTCAAGCGTGCCATAGACGGCCGATGTCGTGGAAAAGTTCACGGTGTCCCCGGCTCCGAGCCAAGCCTGGGCGGTCACGGGCGGCGGGGTGGCGGCCGCCGAGCGCGGTGTTCCGGCGGCGGCCCGTTGCGATCCCCCGGCCATCACCCCCGTGGTAAGCAGAAGTGCGGCCGCTGTCATCGCCATCCGCGGGGAAACCAACACGCACGCCGCCTTTTCGCCTGTTACGTATGTCCGTAGTTGATACCAGCGGGACCGACGGGCCGCAAGGGAGCCTGCGCCTGAGACATCGCTGAGCCATCCGAGAGGCAGCTCAGCTGTTGCCTGGAACCACGGGACCGTTCCAAGCAATTGGCCTTCTCTCTTTTACCAAGGACAACTTCTTACGACTGCTTTCACGCTTACATCAGAACTCACGCCAGTCGCAAACCGGATTCTTATCGCCATTTTGTTACTGGTTGAGGTGTTGACGCTTTATTAAGCGTTCGGTATACATCTTGCATTGCTGAAATTCTGTCCTTAGCGAAGCCAAAGGGGGCTTTGATGGACGTTCCCCACCTCATTTCAGCGCGCCTTTTCGGCCGAAAGTTCAAGACCATCGGCACCGCCGCAGCCGCCGCAGTCCTCGTCGCCGGCATGGCTGCGGGGTGCAGCAGCTCGGGCGGCGGGAGCTCGGCAAACTCTCCCCTGACGATCTGCGAGATCGCCGCGACATCCGGCCCCTTCTCCCAGCTTGGCGAAAATGACGAACTCGGCGCCACCGCCTGGGCGGACGGGATCAACAAGGCCGGCGGGATTCTCGGCCACAAGGTCACCCTCGTCCCGGAAAACGACGCCTCCGACCCGGCCACGGCGGCGGCCCTGGTACGCAAGTGCGTGACCCAGGTGCACGCCAACTTCATCTTCGGCCCTGAGGAGACAGCGACGGCTAGCGCCGCCGTGCCGATCGCCAACCAGCTGAAGGAAGTCACCATTGGGTGGCAGTCGGGATGGGCAGGGCAGGGCATCAGCGCCGCCAACCTCACCTCGTACTCATTCCCCGGCATCGGCAACGTCTTCTTCGCCGACGATCTGGCCACCATCACCCAGCTCATCGTCCCTCGGCATTACACGCGGGTGGCGGTCATCGAGGACAACGCTCCTGGCGGCCTCGGCAACACGCAGTACATGCAGAGCCTCGCGTCGCAGTACGGCTACCAGGTCGTCGCCTCGCAGATCACCAACCCGGGAGCGACGGATGACACGCCGCAGGTACTCAACCTGCTGAAGGCCAATCCGCAGATCATCGTCCTTGGCCTGATCCCCGGGCCGGACACGATCACGTTCCTCAAGGCGGTGCGGGCGCAGAACCCGACCATCCCGATCAGCGAATGCTCCGGCTGCGCCACGTCGACGTTCGTTAATGCGGTGGGCGGCCCGACGCAGATGCAGGACGTCTACATGATCGGGACACCGGAGAACGTGCTGACCGCCATCCCGTCGAATTCGACCACGGCCCCGGCTCTGTCTGACACCAGGGCATACATCGCGGCCATGCAGGCGGCCGGGATGGGCTCCGCAAACCAGATCGACGAGGGCGGTGAGGGCTGGGACACCGGCCGGGAACTGGCCGCAGCCATCGATGCGGCCAAATCCATCTCGCCCGATGCGGTGAAGAGCGCCCTGCAGCACCAGACACTGGTCGTCGGCGGCATCCAGGCCTACTACTGGCAGCGGACGCCGTCCAACTACGCCAACATCACCAACATCTACTCCGCGGTGGTGACGGTGGGCTCTAACGCGTCCACCTTCAACGTCCTACCGCACGTGGGGAGCTAAGGGGTACCAGGCCAGTGCCAGCCAACCCGGCGCCATCCCCCGCCGCGGCCCTGGAGATCGAGGGCGTCTCGGTCAGCTACGGCAAGTTCGTCGCCGTCGAATCCGTGACGCTCTCGGTCGGGGCCGGCGAGTGCGTCGCCGTCATCGGTCCCAACGGCCACGGGAAGTCGAGCATGGTTACCGCGGTGGCCGGCCTCGTCCGCCGGGGAGGCATGGTCCGGATTTTCGGTGAAGCGCTCCCGGCAGGGAGCCCGGGAGCGGCGGTTCGCGCGGGCCTGGTCCTCGTGCCCGAGCGTCGTCACCTGTATCCGGAGCTCACCACTCGAGACAACATCATGCTCGGCAGCTATAGCCGGACCCGTCGGCTCTGGGCCCGCAATGCCTGGGAGGACGTGTCCGACGTCCTCGAGATGTTTCCCGAGCTTGATCGGCTCCTCGAGCAGAAGGCGGGCACCCTGTCGGGCGGCCAGCAGCAGATGGTCGCCCTGGCCAGGGCGATGGCCGCCAAGCCGCAGATCCTGCTGCTCGACGAGCCCTGCCTCGGCCTGGCCGAGGCGGTGGCCCGCAGAGTCTACGACTGGCTGCGCGCGATGACGGAAACCGACATGACCATCCTGCTGGTGGAGGAGAACCCAGTGCATGCCCTGCTAGTCGCCGACCGGGCGGTGCGCATGTACAAGGGCGTGGTGGAGCGGCCGGGGGTCGCGGCGTGAGCATCGCAGGGCCCGCCGGGAGCGGCGGGCGATCAGGAGGCGGAGCGTGAGCCAGTTCCTGAACCTCCTCGCCGCCGGGCTGACATCGGGCGCGATCTACGGGATCTTCGGCGCCTGCCTCGCGGTGTGGTTCCGGGTGTGCAACGTCCTGAACCTGGCGGTGGGCGATTTCGCCATGCTCGGGGCAATCAGCACGGCCTATCTCGCCCAGACCGACCACCTGCCTTTCGTCGTGGCCATCTTGCTCACGCTGGCGGCCGTGGGAGTCGTCGGCTGGCTTTTCGACCGGCTTGTCCTGCACTTCGCCTTCGACCGCGGCTCGGGCGGGCACGGCATCGTGAGTGTGTTTTTCTACACCTTCGGACTGTCCTTGATCCTCGAGGGGGCAGCCAGAGGGATCTTCGGCACCGACGTATACGGCGCGCCGGCGATCTGGTCCGGACCCGCCCTCGCGATTGCCGACTTCCACATCCAGCGCGCCGGCGTCCTGGTGATCGCCCTGGCCATCATCAGCGGGCTCGTGCTGTGGGCGTACTTGCGCTTCACGGTGTCCGGGCGGGCGGCGAGCGCCTGCGGCGAGAGCGTAATCGGCTCACAGATCGTCGGCATCGACAGCGCCATGTTCCGGAGACGGATGTTCATCGTGACCGCGGTGCTCGCCGCCCTCTTCGGCATCGTCGAGTCGCCGCTCACCGGGTTCACGTACCAGAGCGGTCCCACGATCAGCCTGATCGGGGTCGTCGCGGCGGGCTTCGCGGCGTTCCGGAAACCGGGCCGTGCGGTGGTGGCCGGCCTGGTGATCGGCGTCGCCGAAGCCATGCTCGGCGGCTACGTCAGCACCAGCTACAACGACGTACTGCTGTA
>Ga0123356_10002814_pt1 | contig 18426 bp, 20 predicted proteins | sample TergutEmb28metaG_2_FD_92546 | JGI IMG/M metagenome (GOLD analysis project Ga0123356, IMG submission 92546) | Embiratermes neotenicus P3 segment gut microbial communities from Petit-Saut dam, French Guiana - Emb289 P3 | ecosystem: Host-associated > Arthropoda: Insects > Digestive system > Gut ...
CATATCCTTGAGTTGTATGACGAACTCTGGGTTGAGTTGAAACGGTAATAGTGTTTTGTGATCTGTTGACTTAGCTGCTATGTCCGGATTTGTTATTATTATAAGGAGAATTGTGTAATGAAATATCTTTCTTTTGGGGAAATCATGCTGCGACTAAAAGCTCCCGGTGTTGAACGCTTTTTCCAGAGCGCCGCATTTGAAGCGACTTTTGGCGGGGGTGAAGCAAATGTTGCTGTTTCACTTTCTAACTACGGCTGCGACTCTGCATTTCTGACTGTGTTACCGAATAATGTTTTGGGTGATGCTTGTATCTCGGAGCTTCGACGTTGGGATGTTGACGTCGGTCGTATTCTTCGGGGGCCCGGCCGTATGGGGATTTATTTTCTTGAAGGCGGGGCAAATCAGCTTCCTAGCAAGGTTGTATATGATCGGGCAAACTCCGCGATCGCTTTGGCTAAACCCGGAGATATCGATTGGGATGTTGCTTTTGACGGCATAGATTGGTTTCATATTACCGGTATAACGCCAGCTATCAGCGAATCTGCTATGAAGCTGTCTTTAATTAGTGTTAAGGAAGCAAAAAAGCGGGGTATTACAGTATCTTGTGATCTAAACTTTCGAAATAATCTTTGGAAGTATGGCAAATCCGCACCTGATGTAATGTCTAAGCTTGCGGAGTATGTTGATATTGCTATCGCCAACGAAGAAGATGTTCAAAAGTCTCTTGGCATCACAATAGATGTTGAGGTGGAGCATGGTAATCTCGATCGTATGAAATACAAGGTATTATCCGATGAAGTTCTTGCAAAATATCCGGATATGAAAATGATCGCTATTACTTTGCGGGAAAGTAAAAGTGCAGATAGCAACGGCTGGGCTGCATGTCTCAATGACAGAAAGACTTTTTTTGAGAGCAAGTATTATGAAATCAACGACATTGTTGACCGTGTCGGCGGTGGTGACGCTTTTTCCGCAGGTTTGATTTTTGGTTTAAATAACTACGAAAATCATACACAAGCGCTGGAATTTGCTGTTGCGGCAAGCTGTTTGAAGCATTCGATCAGTGGAGACTTTAATCGTGTAAGTGTCTCCGATGTGGAAAAACTTATGGGTGGAGATGGAAGCGGCCGCGTTTTGAGGTAGTAAATGGATATTCAGGTCATTATCAACCAGCTGGCTGTACTTTTCCTTATTATGGCAATCGGCTTTATTGTCGGGAAAGCAAAAATGCTTACACCTGATGGTAATAAGGTCTTGTCAAAGGTTGTTCTTTTTATTGGTATGCCGTGCACAATACTCAGCGCTGTGTTTGAAAATGAAATAGATATCACTGTTGGTGATACAGCATATTTTTTGTTAATGTGTCTGGTCACTATTATGATCGCTTTTCTTATCTCCATGCCTGTAATACGACTTCTGTGTAAAGAGAAAGCAAACCGGGGGCTGCTGAATTTTATGTCGGTTTTCAGCAACTGCGGTTTTATGGGATTTCCTGTAACGATCGCGATTTTTGGTGCTTCTTCCGCGTATTTTGTCGCGCTTTTTAATATACCTTTTAATGCACTTGTATTTTCAATCGGTATTTTGATGATTTCCGGTGGAAAACAAGGCGATGAAGCCGGATCGGCGTATAAGTTCAATCCAAAGCTGCTTTTAAATCCGACACTTATTGTCGCTTTGCTTGCGATTTTTATCGCTCTTTCCGGGATGGAGTTTCCAAGAGTTGTTACCGAGGCAGTAAGAATCACCGGCAGTATTACTACTCCCGGTGCTATGATCGTTATTGGTTCAACACTTGCATATGTACCGCTAAAAACAGTGTTTTCGGAGTGGCGAATCGCTCCTGTCACACTTTTGAAGCTGATTATCATTCCGGTCATAACGTGGCTTTTACTCAGGCAGATAATTACAAATGATTTGCTGCTCGGAGTGCTTGTTGTGCTTTCCGCTATGCCTACGGCTGCAATGGCATCTATGATTGCGATCGAATATGGCGGAGATGAGCAGGTTGCTTCTGCGGGTGTTTTTGTTACAACGTTGCTTTGCGGGATAACAGTGCCGCTGATCGTTTACTTTTTGCTAATGTGAAGATTCTTCGCTTTGCTCAGAATGACGAGTGGGTTATTTCGTGTAGTCGAACTCCATGTTGTATATGCTTATTGTGTCTCCGTCTTCTATGCCTAAATCCTCCAGGCGTTTATATACTCCGGCGTTTCTAAGGACTCTGTCAAAGTACATACTTGATTCATAATCAGAGAAGTTTACGTTTTGCATCAGTCTTTCTATCCAAAGTCCTTCGATCGTCCAAACGTCATCGTAGTTTTCGATAATCAGATCTTCAGGACTTCCTTTCATTTGTGGTTTTGGAACGTAGTCTGCTTCAAAAACCGCGACCGGAGGTAATGTATGTAATTTCGCCGCTATAGCACTAACCAGCTCTTTTACACCTGTGTTTGCGGCAGCCGATATCATAAACAACTCATATCCGCTTTCTTTTATATATTTTGCAAAGCGTTCTACAATAGTTTTATCCTGCGCTATATCTATTTTATTTGCCGCCACGATTTGCGGACGATCTATCAGCTCCGGGTCATACATCCGGAGTTCTTCGTTGATGGTTTTAAAGTCTTCGATAGGGTCTCTTCCTTCATAACCTGATACATCGACAACATGAACGATCAAACGGCAACGGTCTATATGGCGCAGGAAATCATAACCCAATCCCGCTCCTTCGGATGCGCCTTCGATGATGCCCGGTATATCTGCCATCACAAAGGAGTTGCTGTCTCCCACATACACAACTCCAAGGTTTGGAAAGAGTGTTGTGAAGTGATAGTCGGCTATTTTAGGATGAGCTTTTGAAACTACTGATAACAAGGTTGACTTGCCGACATTTGGATATCCGATAAGTCCGACATCTGCAAGGAGTTTTAATTCAAGCTCTACCTCAAACTCTTCACCTTGAAGTCCGCCTTTTGCAAATCTCGGTGCTTGACGTGTCGGTGTCGCAAAATGCTTGTTGCCCCACCCGCCGGATCCGCCTTTTGCCAGTTTGAATGCTTCGATATCGGACATGTCAACTATGATTTTGCTACTTTCTACATCACGTATGATAGTACCCTTTGGAACGCGGATCGACAGGTCTTTTCCGTCTTTGCCGCTTTTATTTTTGCCTGATCCGTCTGCTCCGTTGCCTGCAACGTACTTTCTTTTGTATCTAAAGTCCATTAGTGTTGACATACTTTTGTCAACGCTGATAAGTATATCACCGCCTCTGCCGCCGTCTCCTCCATCGGGACCGCCTGCTGAGATATATTTCTCTCTATGGAATGATACCGAGCCATTGCCGCCCTTGCCTGCTTTTACAGTAATCGCGGCTTTGTCTACGAACATTTCTTTCCCCTTACTATCTTACAAACTTATTGGTTATCAATCCTCATAAACAGCCGGAGGATTTCGTTTGTGTGCGCTAACTTTGTGATAATTTGCTATTATTTCCATGTCTTCCGGTGCACATGTACCGCTTTGCAAATACTCGTCTATTGCTTTGTATGAGACTCCCATTTCACCTTCATCTGTTTGCCCGTCATACAGTCCCGCGGAGGGTGCTTTTTCGATTATCCTGGTTGGTGCGTCGAAGTATACAAGAAACTTTCGAATTTCGGTTACTGTAAGGTCTGCTATCGGGTTAAAGTCGAATGCTCCGTCACCCCATTTTGTAAAGTAACCCATGTACCGTTCGCTTTTATTCCCCGTACCTGCCACAAGTCTGTTTTCGGAAGCTGCTACCGCATATAATGCTGCCATACGCAGGCGGGGTGCAAAGTTTGCTTCGACTGCTTTTGTGATGTCTATTGTGTCTTTTAGAGATTTTTTTAGATCATCGGCGGTTTTTGTCAAATCTACCTTGCGTTTTTCTATTCTGTAAAGACCGGATATCATAAGCGCATCGGTCATATCTTCACCATAGTTACATTTTGATGTACATGGCATTATGAGTCCTACGGTGTTCTCGCATGCCTTTTTGCACAGTATGCCAACCAGCACGGAGTCTTTGCCGCCACTGTTTCCGAAGACGATCCCGGTTGCGCCGGACTGCTCAAGTTGCTTGCGAATGAATTCAACACGTTTTTCTGTTTCAAGTTTGTAATCACGCATAATAGACCTCTCTGATTTTCTATTTACAGTACGATGTGGTTTATATCGTTTAGGTCATCTATTTCTCCGACAACTCCGATCAATAAAAACAGGTCGGTTATCGGTTCTTTGAGCAGTTCTTTGATCAATGTCACCTTTTCGACGTCTCCGGTGCTTCGTACGTGCATGCGCGGTCCTGTACATGAGTGCAGTTCTTCTCCGAAGAGTATATGGTTTTCGTCGGCATATGAGACAGGTACATCTTCTTGAATAAGTTCGTTTATTTGTTCTTCCAAAGCTTCCAGGTCTATTTCCGGTTTTGAGAAAAAGCTTAGTATGAATCCGTTTCGTACATCGGCATGTTCATACAGGTGTTTTCCGATGCCCTGTTTTTCCAGGAAGTGCTCACACATGTCTTCCGCTGTGTGCACCATTAGTCTGGATGTGACCGATTTGAATACGATCTCTGTTATTTCCTGCGGTCGCGGTCCAAAAAGTGTCGGCCGTGTGATAATGACTTCTTCCCCGATCCCGATGAGTAGATGTGCGTTGCGTCCTAATTGATCGTATATTAGATCGAAGTGTTCGACTATTACTCGTTTTCCTTTACTTACTGCAAAGAGGATCGCTTCTGCGAGCTCGTGCAGTTGTACAAATGCTGATTCAAAGCGTATGTCTACGTGATATGTGTGTGCGGTATAAAATCCTGTGTCTTCTATGTTAAGAAGCGGAAGCGGGCGTACGTTTACGCCTTCGTCGTCATTTGTCAGTTCAAGCCCGGGGAACATGCCTTTGATTATCATAGACTTGCCGCTGCCTGCAACTCCAACGAGGCCGATGATTTTGTCGAACGGGCTCAGGTATTGCTGAGCGATTTGCATGCCGAGGTCTGCCATTCGTTCGTTTCCACGAGGAGCGAAAAAGATGCTGTACAAATGGCTTTTTTGCATTCTAGCTGAATATGGCATAATTTGTCTCCTTGTGCAATAACAATCTTATCCTCACCATTATAATCCTTTATGGCTGATTTTTCAATAATACCAAAACCCGATTTTGCTTTACACAAACCGGTTGCTCCAATGGTATTGATAATACCAACCTGTTGCGATAAAATGTATTCAAATCAATCAATGTTATTAAAACTATATGAAAGGTAAAAGAGAATGAAAGCATATCAACGTTTGTTACGCTATGTTAATTATCCCACTGCTTCAAATGATGCATCTAACACATGTCCGAGCACCCCTGAACAGATTGAGTTTGGCAAAACTTTAGTCAATGAAATGCTGGAAATGGGTATAGCTGATGCTAACATGGACAGCAATGGTTATGTATTCGGAACTATTCCGGCAACGAACCCGGATAACAAATCTGCAGTAATCGGGTTTATTGCCCATATGGACGTTTCACCTGATGCACCATGCCAACCGATGAATGCACGTGTTGTTGAGAAATACGATGGCGAAGATATCATTTTAAGCAAAGGTATTATTTTGTCCCCGGAAGAGTTTCCGGCACTTACTCAATATAAAGGTGATGACCTTGTTGTTTCTGATGGAAAAACACTCTTAGGATGTGATGATAAAGCCGGAATTGCTGCAATCCTGACTATGGCTGAATACTTTTTATCTAACCCGCAAGTCCTGCATGGAACAATAAAAATCGGCTTTACACCGGACGAAGAAATTGGACGTGGAGCAGATTTGTTTGATGTTAAACGATTTGGCGCTGATTTTGCATATACTGTTGACGGTGGAGAGTTTGGTGAGGTTGAGTACGAGACATTCAATGCGTCTACTGTGACAGTTAATTTTTCAGGAGTTAATATACACCCGGGAACAGCTAAAAATAAAATGATAAATGCTTCAAATATAGCTATGGAGTTTGCTTCAATGCTTCCGGTTACAGAAAGACCTGAACACACAGAGCAGTATGAAGGTTTTTACCACCTCATTTCCATGACAGGTGAAGTTGAAAAAGCAACACTCACCTACATTGTTCGTGACCATGATGAAGGTATACTTCATTCCCGTGAAGAACTTATGCAAAAAATTGCCGCTTTCATAAATAAAAAATACGACCATGACATAGTCACGGTTGATATAAAAGAATCATATAGAAATATGGAAAGTATTCTTAAAGACCATTGGCATCTTATTGAAAATGCTGCAAAAGCAGTTAAAAAACTTGGAGGAACACCCATCATTAAGCCGGTTCGCGGTGGTACTGACGGCTCAAGATTGTCTTTCATGGGTCTGCCATGTCCGAACCTCGGCACAGGCTCCCACAACGCCCACAGTCGCAAAGAATTTGCATGCGTAAGCGCAATGGATAAAGTCGTTGAATCCCTGGTTGAGATAGCAAAGATGTATACTGATTTTTAGTTGAGACTATAAAAAGACAAACCCATCTTTCCTAAATATCAAACTCCAGAGCTAAAAGCGGGGCGTGTTGTTGGGCTCCGTAGACGTCTGTTTCTCCAAGGTCGCCTGAGCAGAGTGGGCGTTTGATTGTTGCTTTTATTGCTTTTGCAGGGTCGAAGGCAACGATTTTAATAATTTTATCAGGTGTCACGTTATATAGCTTGCATATCAGTTCTTCGTTTATGAAGTTGCCGTCTTTTACTTTTTCAAAGTCTTTGAGGTCATTAAATATAATATCAAGCGTCAGCTCGTAAGGTCCAGAGTTTTTGCTACGTATAACGCTTGCTATATCAGTAAGTTTTGTCATTTAACTTCTCCTATAAATCAATATATTCGATTGGGAAGTAGGATTTTGGGTCTTTTACTTTTAATAGATGGTAGACGCTGAAGGCGTATACTTCTCCTGCTTTGAAGTCGCTTGGGGAGTAAGGGAAGGCGAGGTTTCCTGCTGTGGCGCGGCGGCCTTCGTAGCCGTAGTGCAGCATTGTTGAGCGTGCTGTTGCGCATATGGTGTTTGCTAGTTCCTGGCTGTCTGCTACTGCTTCTATTATTATTCCGAGCTCGTGCGACTGTGATTTATCCCGTAGCGGCTCGAGTTCTCCCATCACTCCGTCACGCCCGTAGACGATGAAGCTTAGATTATACTTAATGTCTTTATCATTGAAGTTATCTGCTACCCGTTCTTTTACTCCTGCTATGATATCATCGATTTTCTGTATCATTATCGGATCTCGTGTACCTGCTATAGATACTGTGCGATATCCGATTTTTCTTGCTCCTTCAAGCTTTAGCGAGTAAACTTCGCTTGGTATGAATTTGCTGCCTCTGACTTTAACGGTGTTTTCTGTTTCCTGTTCAAATTTGGTTTCTGTCAGATCAAGGTGTCCTCCAGGTCCCGGTAGTATGCAGGGGTCTGTTTTTTCATACAGTGTATGGGCTGCTACCGATACTGTTGTGCATTTTCTTACGTTGCTTAATGGTTCTACACGGAAGTAATCTTCACCTATGTATCCAAACATACAGTCGGAGCCGCTGCCCGGTATTGCACATATTGCAGCGCACTCCAGGATCTTGCCAAGATGGGTAGCGAGTCCCATGTCGTAGCCTTGAGCCACTGCAAGTGCTGCAAACACTGCAGGGTCATAAGCACGACCTGCAAGAATTACCAATGCACCGCTCTTATGAGCCTCTATGAACGGCGGCACACCCATTTGTGCTACTATTCGTGTTGTGTTGTCGATCATTTCTTCCGTTAATTCGGGAGCAGGATCCAGTGCTGTGATGTTCCCGGCTTTCAACTCACTTTTGATCATATCCTTGGGAAGCTCTGCATTAATTACTGCAAGCTTAAAGTGCAAATTGTTTTCCCGGGCGATTTCTTCAATGATTTCCCGATTCCAATCCAAATGCGGCTTGCCACCACTACCCCCGGCAGAGCCAATACTCACAGGTATACCTTTTTCCACACCTGCTTTTATCATGATCTCCAAGTCACGCTTTACAGCACCACGATCTGTAAAGGAGACTCCTGCTCCGAGGTAATACGGTCCGGGGTCGGTTGAGCCGGCGTCAACAGCAATTAGATGCGGGTTTCTTTTCATACCCTCCTCGAAGGATGCCATTGGGAATCCATAGCCGAGGATGGCTGTTGTGGACAGGATTCTGAACTCTTCTTTACTCATGTTGACTCCTCTATATAAGCTGCACTCTGGATTGCCGCGTCGCTACGCTCCTCGCAATGACGGGGGGAGGTTGCGATGACGGGGGGAGGTTGCGATGTCGGGGGGTTACGCTTGATGTGTCAGATTGCTTTACATGCGGCTTTTTCTCACAGCCAAGATCCGTTGCATTTCATTGTAAACTACCATATATCCCTCGTCTACGCCCATTCCGGGTTTTGCGAGGATTTGATCCGGCTGTGTTGCCATTGCCAGGTGGACACATACTTGAGCCGAGCGGTCTGTTTCGTTACATGTTCCACCCTGATATGCACCTATTCCACGCTCTTTGCAATAGAGTACAGCTTCAACGGTGTTGCCTATTCCTCCCAAGTCAGGAGTTTTGACTTGTACCATATGACCTGCTTTGTTATCGGCAAAATACTTGATGTCTTCCAGCGTATTGCACCACTCGTCGGCGACTATTTCCACGTTTATTCCACGTTCATCCACCACTTTCGTGAGCTCTCGAAGTGCGATCATTTGCTTCTCGCGCTCTTCCATATCCATCGGTCCCTCGATGCGCAGCTTAAATGGATATGCGGCTTTTTCGAGCTTAGCCAGATAGTCTGCCATATCAGACGGATTTTGTCCAAATACCATGGCTATTGTGCCGTAAACATCCAGATGCAGCACCGGATCGTACTCCGGTACGGGTCTTAGTGTAATAATTCTGTCACGAAGCCAGCCAATGTATTCCTCAAGTAACTGTCCTTTGTCTCCAAGCTTTGTGGCTACATGATTTACCAGCCCGTGCGGTAATACTTCCGCTCCTTTTATTATCATCTTGTCCGGGTTTTCGTATCTGCTGTCACCACTTTGAGTAAATATCGGGATCATTTTTTTGCTTATTTCCGTGTTATACTCATCGGCTATGACTTCGCACATCATCTTATGTTGTGATCTTGCAACTGCGTCAAGAAGGGATTGACTTATGCCATATCGTAGAGCTGTGTGCAAGTGTTTTCCTTCGACTTCCATGTTTTCAAGTTCTTGCGACATCTCTTTGAATGTTGTGATCTTGCGGTCGATCAATGTCTGCTTTATGTGTTTTTCTATAAAAGGTATGAAGTTTCCTGCAAGAAACAGAGGGTCGCGTCCACCCGCACCTGAGTATTGTACGGCTGCGCAGTCTCCCCATGCTATTTGTCCGTCGTCCAGGCGCAGCATCACCGATATTGATTCACCCGCTTGTCTTACGGTCGTGAATCCTTCTGTTACAGGTTTGCCTTTATATGCTGCTCCGTCCGGCTCGGCGCCTGATTTGATCGCACGTTGATCATCGAAAAAGAATCCGGTTCGTCCGGGTGAGCATATGACATCAACAATTTTCATTACCTAGGTCTCCCTACAAGATTTCCTTTACCTATTGCGTATACGTCATCAATCACCATTTGGAATGATGCGTTACGTCTTTCTATTTTTGCACGTTCGGCTATTTTACCCTCATGGAATTCCAGAAGTTCTTTTGTAAAAGGTAATGCACCCGGAGCGAAAATGCGTATCGCGCCATCATTGTCACGTGCAGGCAGCATTTTTCCTGCGTTGTGCTTGCTTGGTGCAAACGGGACATCTATGACACCAGCCTGAAACGCTCTTACGGCTCCTTTTGCAATATCGCCTTCACCGAGCTCAAAGCATTTATCTATTATACATCTTGTTTCAGCTATTATTATTTGCTTTTCTTCATCAACTTGCGGGTTTTCAAGACGTTGGTCTGCAAGCATCGATATCAACTGCTTGGTACAGCGCAGTCCCTGTGCGTTTGCTTCCATTGTAGGTATACCCATTGCTTCATGAGGTGTTTTTACTATGATTTTTGTTGCTTTTGCCAATGCACCAACTGCACTTCCCCATGAAATGACTCCAAATGCTTTTGCTTCGTCCGGTGGGAATCCTCCCATGAACTGGTGCAGCACAGTTGTCACGATAACGTCATTATATCCATGTTCTTTTAAGTAGGTCTCTGTCAGTTCCTCAAGTGTTCTTATCGCTGATACATCCTGCACAAGATTGCCGCATTGACCATATCCGACTGTTATATTTTTGACACCTTGCTCGGCGGCGAGCAGGCTTTCGATGACTGCGACCGCATGTGAAATACATGGTGGTACAAGAGTCCCTGTAAGTGGTCCAAACGGCTCGCGGTTGATGCTGATACCCATTTCTTCATAAAGGCCGGTGAGACGGTCGACGTATTGCCAATTACGTATCGTTGATTCGAGTGTTACGTCTTTAGCATACGGGATGTTATATGATATGCCGCCTCCTTCATAGCTTGTGAAACCTCCTGCATATGATATTTCTGTAAGTAATCTTGCATCCGGTGTGCCGTGCCTTATTTGGATTGGTATATTCAGGCTCTGGATCAACGACCGGCAACTGTCGACACCGTGGTTTACCGCAGGAAATCCATTAAGCATTGATTTGCCTTGCCGTACACTTTCTTCAATGCCGTCTTCTGCTTCTTTATAACGATTTTGTCTTGTGTAGCTGTCTATAGTCGTCGGTAAAAGATCAGCTTCACCTTTGTCCTGCAAGTATGTGAGCAACTCTATGTGCTCACGTACCAATGCAACACCTGCACGTGGTTGAATCAGGGTTTCTCCCCTTTTCTTTGCATCTTTGAGCTTGCGAGAAAACTGTTTTTTTGCGGGCAATTTTTTGTGAAACTCCAATGCATCATCAAGGTCGACACGAGCACCTGTCGGCCATTGGTCAAGTACTTCACTTCGTGATGCAAGAAATTCGTCTTTAGCTATTTTCTTATTGATCAGTTCCATCGCCTACAACTCCTAACTAAAAAAGTCATATTATATTTGATTTCATGATTTCTATCGCGGCTTTTGGTGCATGGCTACTCAGCAGTCCCATTGCTGCAAGTATGTAGTGTTTATCTATAAGCAATTTTGCTTTCTTCGGGCGAAGCGACTGGGGCAGCATGTCGTTGTATAAGGCGTGTTCAACGAGTTCACTTTGTCTTTTTGAGTTGAGCAGTGCTCCGCCTGTCATTACTATTGTTTTTATGTTTGTTAAGTCTTTGCCTGACTGTACAAGTGCTCGTCCGGATGATGTGTATACTTCTTCAATTGAACCGGCGTGACGTATTGTTGCTGTTTCTATTGCTGATGCAGCCAGTGAGAAGTCTAAGTTCTTTTCTTCATTTGTTTTTGGAAGTGTTTCTGTGTGCTTCGTTAGGTGTTTTACATGCTCCGATACTGTTTCTTCCGATGATTTTGCCAAATCCGCGACTCGCTTTAGCCCAGCCGCTTCTATGATACCTGATGCGGAGTAACGCATTCCTATGTCTCCCTCAACTGTACGCTTGGTATATGGCTCGGGCAATCCTTTATATATTACTCCGGCGTTTTGCGGGGATCCGTCTGATATGGAGTATATATCTGTTGTGGCACCCCCCACATCGATTACAAGCATATCTCCGAGTTCTTTTGCCAGAAGCTGTGTGGCAACAAGCACTGCCGCAGGTGTCGGCATAAGTACCACTTCGCTTAGTCCTTTTGCTTCGACGATCCTTTCCAGGAATATTTCTCTTATCAGTTGCCGGGCGGGTTCAATATTGAGTGTACCGATTGCCGGCATAACATTTTCGCATTGATAAGTCCGGCGGTTTTTTAGGATTTCCATTATCTCTCGACTGCTGTTTCTGTTTCCTGCAACGATGATCGGAAAATCGCCGAATGCATCTGCAAGCATTTTTGCATTATGCAAAATGGTTTTTTTATTCCCGCCGTCGGTACCACCGGTCAAAAGCAGAATATCCGGAGATGTATCAGTAATCTCTTTTATATCATCTTCTGTGAGTTCGTAACTGTAGAGTCCAACTACTTTTGCGCCTGCTCCCATAGATGCCATTGTTGCTGCTTTTGCTGTGAGATCAGGTACCAATCCGCATGTTACCATTCTTAGTCCGCCCGCCGCACTTGAGCAGGCAATACGCTTATGAAATTTTCTTATTCCGGTTTGCTTACTCAGTTCTTTCAGCGCATTTTCAAGGCCTTCGTTAACATCGGTTTTTATCGTTGTATATGCAGATGCATTGCCCAGTAGTTTTGGTTCGGATGTTTCTACAGCAATAACTTTTGTATATGTACTGCCAAAATCTATAAGCAGAACGTTTTCCGTACTATTCATTGATTTCCAAATCTTCTTTCAAAGCAGCGATTGCAGTTTCGGGTGCTGTTCCGGGACCGAACACCCGGTCAAAACCCATTGCTTTGAAACGTTTTTCAACGTCTTCAAATGGCTGTTTTCCTACAACTATGTTGCCTCCGACATATAATAATATACCTTCGAGACCGCTTTCGTCGCATTTATCTCGCATGCCACGGCAATCCAGCTCACCGTGTCCGTACAAGGATGAAACTATTATTGCATCGGCATCTGTTTCTATTGCCGCAGCTATATACTCCTCTTGTGAGACCATAACTCCAAGGTTAGTCACATCAAAGCCTGCTTCCGTAAAAGCGTGGTACAGGATTTTATTTCCGACAGCATGGACATCTGCTCCAATGACTCCAAGCACAAGTTTTTTCTTTTGCATTTATTGCTCCTCTTTCAAGTCAAGGTATTTTAAACGACCCAGTTTATACAGGTCATTACCTTTACTGTCTATGATTATTGTAAGTGGCATTTCTTCTACTGTCAGCTTCCGGATCGCTTCTGCTCCCAGATCTTCGTAGGTTATGATCTCCGAAGACTTTACTGTACGTGCCAGAAGTGCTCCTGCACCACCGATCGCTCCGAAGTATACAGCTCCATGTTCTACCATTGCTGCTATAACTTCAGGGCTACGTGCACCTTTGCCTATCATTCCTTTTAGTCCAAGATTCAATAATGCCGGTGTGTACACGTCCATGCGACCGCTTGTAGTCGGACCTGCCGAACCTATTGCCCTACCGGGCCTTGAAGGGGTCGGTCCGACGTAATAAACTATAGCATTTTCTATTTGGAATGGCAATGGTTTGCCCTGATTTACCGACTCTATCAGACGCTTATGCGCCGCATCTCTTGCTGTGTATATTTCACCGGTCAGGTGTATTGTTTCCCCACAATGTAAAGAGCGTGTTATCTCTCTCGTTAATGGTGTTGTTATTTTTCTCATATTATTTCACTCACATGTCTGGCAACATGACAGTTTAAGTTGACTGCTACCGGTAAGCCTGCTATATGCGTTGGCATAGATAATACCTTTACAGCCAGTGCTGTTGTTCGCCCGCCAAATCCCTGCGGCCCGATACCCAAGTTGTTGATCGACTCCAGTAATTCTTCTTCGAGATTTCTATAAAACGGGTCTTCGTTAAAATCGTCTGCCGGACGAAGCAGTGCTTTTTTCGCAAGGTTTGCGGCTTTATCAAATGTCCCTCCGATACCTACGCCGACGATCACCGGCGGGCACGGGTTTGCACCTGCATTTTCAACAGTTTTTAGCACAAATGCTTTTACTCCTTCTACACCATCAGACGGTCTGAGCATAGTTATCCGGCTCATGTTTTCACTTCCGAAGCCTTTGGGTGCCACTGTCAGTTTTACTTTGTCACCGGGTACTATGTCGTAATATATCATTGCCGGGGTGTTGTCACCGGTATTTTTTCTTTTTAGCGGATCTGCAACTACAGACATTCTGAGGTATCCGTCTTTATATCCCAATCTTACACCTTCGTTGATCGCTTCGTTTAAGTCACCGTTTATATATACATTTTGTCCTATTTCAACGAACACACATGCAACACCTGTGTCCTGGCATATCGGTACCATATCCTGCTTTGCAATCTCATAGTTATCTATTAGTTGCTGAAGAGCTTCTTTTGCAGGCGCCCAGTCCTCTTTTTCTTTGCAACTTTGAATGCACCTGCGTACATCGTCGGGCAGGTTTTGATTTGCTGTGATGCACATTTGAGACACAGCTTCAGTTATTGTTTTTGCTTGCAGTTCCCGCATATCAAGTGCTCCTGATCATACTACAGCCGGTTCAAGTAAAAGCTCACCTTTTTGGTAACGCTCTGCCGAAAACAGGTTAAAGTCCAAACTATCCTCTTGCTGTGTTAGGTGATTTGCTACAAGAATCGCTATTCTCGGGGCTATCATAAAACCGTGTCCTGATAATCCTGCTATTGTGATAAAACCGTCTGCTTCTTTTGCCCGGTTTATTATCGGATAACGGTCAGGACTCATATCGTAAAGACCTGCCCATTGGCGGACAACACGCAGATCACGAAAAGCCGGTAAAGTCATTGTGATCAAATGAGCGGTCAATTCAAGGTTCAACCAGGTTGAGTTTATATTTAAGCTAATCGTTTCTGCCGGGTCACCAATGCCCATTATCACACTTCCATGTGGAGTTTGCTGTACGTAGAAATGCCGATGGAATGACATGACCATCGGATCCATTATATGTGCCACCGGTTCTGTAATCAGAATTTGATGTCGCTCCGGATATATAGGCAGCTCGTCTCCAACTAACCCTGCAAGAATAGCGGCATGCCCACCAGTACAATTAATGACGATATTTGCCCGCACATTTCCTTTGCTGGTTTGCACAGTTTGTATTTTGCCTTTTTTTGTTAAAAAGCCTGTTACCGTTGTATATGTTTCGAATTCAACACCCATTCTCATAGCGCCTTTTGCGTATGCATAGGTGCAATGAAACGGGTCGGCATGTCCGTCTTTAGCACAGAAGCATGCGCCGAACATTCCTTCTGTGTTTATGTGCGGAACTATCTCTTTTGCTCCGTTTAAATCTACCGCATATGAGTCTATACCAACTGAGTGCTGCACTTCCAGGTTCTTATGGAACTGCTCCCATTCTTTTTCCGTATATGCAACAAGTAAATATCCACCTTGATTCAGACCGCAATCACCTTTATATCCGGTGTACTCCTCGAGATTCTCAAAGATATGTGTGCTTTCAAATGCTAATGTTGCGTTTATTTTTGAAACCCACTGTTGACGGATGCCTGCTCCGCAACGCCCGGTCGCACCGGATGTCAGGTATTCCTTTTCAATTACCAGTACGTCTTTGCGCCCGCGTTTAGCAAGCTCAAAAGCAACACTGCAGCCGATGATCCCTCCGCCGATTATAACAATGTCGTAGGATTTTTTCATGCGTCTTCTCCGTTGGTATTTTCTTCATAAGCATCAGCTAAAGCACCCAAGCTAACCGGTACAGTGGGAGGTCTGAATGTAGTCATAAGTATGTCTTCCATTGGTATACCAAGTTCTCTTGACAGCTCGGTTGCAATCAGATTGCGGCATGTGCGACCTTGACACGGACCCATGCCCGCTCGTGTGACTCGCTTGATTTCATCAAGTGTTGTATATCCATCGGCAATACAAGCAAGGATTCTTTCACGAGAAATATCTTCACAGCGGCACATCATAGTTTCCACATTTTTATTTTCCATCTCAGCGCCTCCTGATTTAGACATCACTGACCCTGATATCCCGGACTTCCATAGCTAACTCCTGTGGAACAGCCAGTGATATCGTATATGTCATGTTCTTTTTCCCGCCTGAAGTCACTTTTATCACTTCAAAGCTGCCGACATCTTCTCCTGCTCTGTTTAGAGCCGTAACATATTGTCCCGCTTGCGGTACAGGTACATACTCGTAGGGAAGCTTTACAAGGGCGAGGTTTATACTGTAGGTTTTGTCAACAACAAAAATCGCAAGTCCGGGGCAAAAGGATAAACATATCCCGCATCCGTTACATAAGTTGAAATCAATAAGCGGAATATCATTGATGTCTTTCGGCATAGTGATCGCGCCTTTTCTGCAAGCTTTAACACAAGGATTACATGGTATTTCCTGAAAGCACTCAACAACAGCCACAGGACCTTTGGCCAGTCGCTTGCCCGAAGGGAACACTTGTTTTAAATCAACCTTGGTCGGTATGCCGTCATTGAGTAGCATTACTAAGTTCCTCACTGTATTTTTGGTTAAATGCTGAAATGCCTGCTTCAAAGTCATTGATTTCTAAGATATCTTTTTCGCGGATCTTCATCTTGTCCATCTTAGTTAAACCCTTGAGAATATGTTCACCTGTAGGACCCGAGCGCAACTCATGCAGGTCTCTTTTTGCTTCTTTTTGCATGAGTTTAGCTTTTTTCTTACAATGCCCAAGGCTTGCTGCCGCTGAGATGCCGGCCAATCGACCTTCGACCATAGCCGATGACGCTTCTTCAATTCCACTTACATCTCCTGCGCAATATATACCGGGACGCGTGGTTTCCAGGTCATCGTTAACTATCGGAACATGACCTGACAATTCACGAATATAAGCAATATCACAACCTGCCTGCCAGGCGAGCTCTGTCAGTGGCGACAGTCCTACTGCAAGGCAGATTGTGTCGCAGGTAATTTTCTGTTCTGTTCCGGGTTTTATCTGCCATTTTTCATCTATCTCTGCTATTACAGCGCCTTCGACTTGTCCATTACCATAGGCTTCCAGTATTGTATGGCGTGTCAGGATCGGGATACCGGCACGTCTTATTTTTGATGCGTGAACTAAATATCCGCCGATTTCCGGTAATCCTTCTATTACTGCCGCTACTTCAACACCTGCCTGCTTAAGCTGATATGAGACGATCAGACCGATGTTTCCTGCTCCAACCATCAATACTCGCTTCGCCGGTTTTACACCTGATACATTCATCAGTGTTTGTACTGCTCCCGCTCCATAAACACCGGGTAAATCATTGCCGGGAAAAGCTAGGAACTTCTCTGCTGCACCGGTAGCGATTATTATACGTTCGGGTTTTATCTTTACGTGCTTTTCCTCGTGTAGAACAGTTACCACATCGTCTTCATATATACCAAGCACAGTGCTGTTGGTCCATATCTCTATGTTTGGGTCATCTTGTGCATTTTTGACCAGCATTTGTCCAATGTGGATGCCTCTGTCTCCTGCATATTGTTTCTCTGAACCGAAAAATTTATGGGTCTGCTTTACAAGCTGTCCACCGGGGATATCATCACGCTCGGCGAGTAATACTTTTGCACCCATTGATGACGCAGAAAGAGCAGCGCACAGTCCTGCAGGACCGCCGCCGATCACCATTATTTCTACGTTATTGATCAAAGTAATGCTCCTTTTCCTTTTTGCTCTTTTACACGCATGCCGGGTTTTGCTTTAATAACACAAACACGTATATTCGGCTCATCATCAACGATCATAAAACAAGATGAGCAGTTTCCAATAGCACAAAACAATCCTCTCGGACGGTGTAATTCCGGGCTTTCTCCAAGTTTGCGAACCCCTGCCGCATGAAGTGCAGCGGCAATTGTTTCGTTAGGATATGCTTCTATCTCCTGCTCATTAAAAAAGAACGAAATTTTCTCCCCGCGCTCGAAGTCCAGCACGGGATGCTCTTCGATTCTCAAACAGCTCACCTGCCAATCATTTTACATATAGGATGATATCATACTTGAATGTTGAAAACAACAGCAAAGGAAGCTAAAAACAACTTCCCTGACAGATATATTTTATGTTATGATAATATAGTCAATTTGTGTATCACAGAGGGTTTATATAAAGAGGTGAATTGTTTTTTGAATTTTATTTTTGATGTCGGGAATGTTCTTGTTGATTATATGCCTTTAATATATTTACGTGGCTTATTTAATGATGAGTCGTTTGCCCAGAAGATGTATGAAAGTATTTTCAAAAGTCCGGAGTGGCTCATGATGGATGAGGGGCTTCTGACGCATGTTGAGGCGACTGAGCGTTTTATCGCTCGAGAGCCGGAGTTTGAGTCAGAGATTTGTCAGGTAATGGAAAGAGTAAATGAAATGTTCATTCCAAAGCTTGAAACAATAGAACTTTTGCCAAGGTTGAAGGGACTTGGACATGGTGTTTATTATCTGTCAAACATTCATTATGAGATTCGGGATTTTCTATTAGAGAACCATGACTATTTCGGTTTGTTTGACGGTGGTGTGTTTTCATGTGATATAAATAAAGTAAAGCCTTCGCCGGAGATATATCGTCATTTAATCAGGAAGTATGATCTTATACCGAAGGATTGCGTATTTTTCGATGATATGGAAGAAAATGTTGCAGCGGCAGATAGAGAAGGCATAAAAGGCGTTCTTTTCACTACCGCTGATTGTGTTTTGGGTTTTATTTAGGG
>Ga0123356_10002815_pt1 | contig 18423 bp, 15 predicted proteins | sample TergutEmb28metaG_2_FD_92546 | JGI IMG/M metagenome (GOLD analysis project Ga0123356, IMG submission 92546) | Embiratermes neotenicus P3 segment gut microbial communities from Petit-Saut dam, French Guiana - Emb289 P3 | ecosystem: Host-associated > Arthropoda: Insects > Digestive system > Gut ...
ACGGCCGCAGTCGTCGATGGCCCACTGACCGAGCACCCGGATGAAGCCGGTGTCGGGATCGACCTCGACGAGGCTGCCCTGGACGCCGTTGGCGAGATAGCACATGCGGTCGTTGGCGACATGGCTCTGGGTGACCGCGAGCTGGACGTCGAAACCGGCCGGCAGAGTATCCTGGCGGAAGTAGCCGATGCGGGCGACGTCGGCGAGACTCGCGACCGTCATGCCGGAGCTGCGGTTGACGATCTCGCCGCTGACGATGTCAAGCTCGCCGGGCGGGGTCTGGGTGACGGCGCTGGCGAGGCCGAGAATGTTGTTCTTGAGCTTCTCGCCGGCCTTGAGCGCGGCCTCGCCGCCGGTGGCCATGCCACGCGATGCCCAGGCGCCGCCGCCGTAGGGAGAGATCGTGCTGTCGCCGGCGATGACGTCGACGTCGTGATATGAGACCCCGACGGCATCGGCGACGATCTGCGCGATCCCCGTCAGCGTCCCCTGGCCCTGGTCGGTGATGCTCGTCACGCAGCGCAGCGCCCCCGACGGTTCGAGCCGCAGCGTGCAGCCGTCCTGGGTGGAGATGGCGGCGCCGGACGGACCGTAATAGGGAGGGCCGTAGGCGGTCTGCTCCACGAAGGTGGCGATGCCGATGCCGCGGAAGACGCCGTCCGCGCGCAGCCTGCGCTGGTCCTCGCGCAGGTGCTCGTACCCCATGAGCGCCGTCAGCTTGTTCAGGCATGCGTGGAACGAGGCGGATTCCAGCTTCTGGCCGCCGGGCGTTACGCACGGCAGCTGGTCGGGCCGCCAGTAGTTGCTGTGGCGGAACGCCACCGGGTCGGTGCCGAGCGCCGCAGCGGCGAGATCGGCGAAGAGTTCGGTGACGACGCAGGCGAGGGGCATGCCGACCCCGCGGTACATGCCGACGAGGTTCTTGTTGATGTAGACGCTGCGGGTCCGGCCCCGGTAGTGCGCGAAGTCATAGGGCGCTCCCGCCATCGTGATCGCCATCATGCCTTCGGCGACGTTGAACCGCATCTGCATGCCGTAGGCGCCGACGGCACCGACGTCGTCGAGCTCCATCGCGGTGATGCGCCCGTCCTTGACCGCCATCCGGGCCTTGAGCCGATGGTCGCGGGCATGGCTGTCGGACAAAAACGACTCCAGCCGGTCGACGACGAACTTGACGGGCCGCGCGAGCCGTATGCTCGCCGCTGCCACCGCGAGTTCCTCGCCGTAGAGGTTCAGCTTCATGCCGAAGCCGCCGCCGATGTCGGGCGCGATCACCCGGACCTTGTGCTCGGGGATGCCGAGATGGCGGCTGAAGACTTCCTGCATCTGGAACGGCGACTGATGGCAGTGGTAGACCGTGAGCGCGCCGTCGCCCGGGCCGTAGTCGGCGATGAGGCCGCGCGGCTCCAGCGTCATCGCGAGCTGGCGCTCGAACCGGAGCTCCTCCTCGAGCACGAGGTCGGCATCTGCGAACGCCCGTGCCGGCGCCCCCTGCTCGATGGCGAAGTCGAACGCGACGTTGTCCCCGAGCTCGGGATGGATCGGCGGGCGGGTGCGATCGAGCGCTGCGGCGGCGTCGGCGATCGCCGGCAGCTCCTGCCACTCGACGCCGATGCGCTCGGCGGCATCCTCGGCCTCGGCACGGCTCGCAGCCACGACCGCGGCGACGGGCTGTCCCTGCCACACCGCCTTGTCCTCGGCCATCATCGGCTGTCTGGCCGAGCGGTGTCCGGGCCGGTGCAGCGCCACGCCCAGAAGCGGCAGGCACATGGGATTGAGGTCGGCGCCGGTGAACACCGCCTCAACGCCCGGCATCGCCAGCGCCGGCGCGGTGTCGATAGCGCGGATCACGGCGTGCGCGTGCGGGCTGCGCACAAACGACAGGTGGAGCATGCGCGGGAGCCTGATGTCGTCGAGATAGCGGCCGCGGCCGCTGAGGAGCCGCGTCAGCTCGCGCCGCGGTACGGGGGTGCCGATTGCCCCCGGTGCGGTGGCAGCAGGGTCAGTAGAATGAGGGACGTCCACGGCTGAAACCTCACGATCGCGGGCTGGCTTCGATCACCTCGGCGATGGCGTCGATGATCGCGTGATATCCGGTGCAGCGGCACAGGTTGCCCGAGATGGCGTCGCGGATTTCCTGACGCGAACGCACCTCGCCACGCGCCACGATCTCCCAGGCGGTGACCAGCATGCCGGACGCGCAGAACGCGCACTGGGCGGCGTTGCGGCTGATGAAGGCGCGCTGGAGCGCGGCGAGCCGGCCGCTGTCGGAGAGGCCCTCGATGGTCTCGACCTCGTGACCGTCCGCCTGCGCGGCGAGCATCAGGCAGCTGCGGACCGCACAGCCGTCGACGAGCACGGTGCAGGCGCCGCACACGCCGTGCTCGCAGCCGAGATGGGTGCCGGTGAGCTCGAGTTCGTGACGCAGAAAATCACCGAGGTGCTGGCGCACCTTGACGCGCCGCCGCAGCGGACGGCCATTGATGGTGGCGGCGATCTCGATCTCGTCACGGCCGGCAGGTTCAGGAAGCGACATCGCTGGTCTCCGTGCGGCCGAGGGCATTGAGAACGCGCCGCGTCAGCACCCTCGCGAGGTGCAACCTGGTGTCGGCCCGGCAGCCGGGGGTGTCGGCGGGGGTCAGGTCGCGGTCAAGCGCCGTCGCAAAGGCGTCGTCGGACAGCGGCAGGCGGGCTCCCGTGACCGCCCGGGAGACGGCTTTGGCGACCCGCGCGTGCTCGCCGCAGCCGAGGTAGACGATCCGCGCCGCTTCGATGCGGGACGCCTGCAGGCGGGCGACGGCGGCGACGCCAACGAGTGCGAAGTCGCCACGCCGCCGCGACAGCTCGGCGAAGGCGGTCGCCGGGCGCTCCACAGGTGCGGGAAAGCGCACGCGCAGCACCAGTTCGCCCGGACGCAGGGCGGTCTCGAACAGACCGGTGAAGAAATCCTCCGCCTTGACCTCGCGCTCGCCGTCGCGCGAGCCGATCACGAGGGTCGCGTCGAGCGCGACCGCGCAGGCGGGCAACTCGGCCGCGGGGTCGGCGTGGGCGAGGCTGCCGCCGAGGGTGCCGCGGTTGCGGATCGCCCAGTGGCCGACATGGCTCGCGGCCGTCGCCAGCAGCGGCACGCGCTCGCGCACCAGCGCGGAGCGCAGCAGTTCGCAATGCCGGGTAAGGGCGCCGAGCCGGATTTCGGCGGCGTCGTGATCGCAGCCGTGAAGCTGCGCCAGCGCGCCGATGTCGACGACGAGCTGCGGCGACGACAGCCTCATGTTCAATGCTGCGAGCAGGCTCTGGCCGCCCGCGACCGCTACCGCGGCAGGGCCGTGATCGTGCAGGATCGCGTAGGCTTCGGTCAGCGAACGCGGCCGGACGTAGCGGAAGTCGGGGGCCTTCATGGCGCGGTACCGGAGCGTGCGGCGTTTCGGTGCGGCCGCGGCCCGGCGGCGGTCTCACAGGCCCAGGAAAGCGTCCCGCAGCGTGGTCTCGCGCAGAAGGTCGGGGCTTGGCCCATGCAGGCTGATGCGGCCGGAGTCGAGCACGTAGCCATGGTCGGAGATCTCCAATGCCGTGATCACATCCTGTTCGACCAGCAGGACCGAAATACCCTGCGCCCTGATCCTGAGGAGCCCCTCTGCCAGCGCCTCGACCATGCCGGGGGCGAGGCCGAGCGAGAGCTCGTCGATGATCAGGAGCCGCGGCCGGGCCATGATGCCACGGCCGATCGCGCACATCTGCTGCTCGCCGCCCGACAGCGTGGCGGCGTCCTGGCGCGCGCGTTCCCTCAGCACCGGAAAGATGGAGTGGACGAGGTCGAGGTCGCGCCGGACCTGGTCGCGCCGGTGGCGGTGCCAGGCCCCGAGCAGGAGGTTGTCACGCACGCTCAGGGTCCGAAACAGCCGCCGCCCTTCCGGCACATGGGCAATCCCGGCGGCAACGATGCGGTCCGGCGCATGGCCGGCGATGTCCTCGCCGCCAAGGCGGATCCGGCCACGGCAGTGCGAGAGCATCCCGGAGACCGCGAGGAGCAGCGTCGTCTTGCCCGCCCCGTTCGCTCCCATGAGCGAGACGATGGCGCCCTCCGCAACGTCTAGGTCGACCCCCCACAGCACCTGCACGTCGCCGTACCCCGCCTCAAGGCCGCGCACGCTCAGGAGCGGTTCGCCGCACCCGTCCGCGGCGGGCGCGGGACACTGCGTCACGGGCTGCGTCAAGGGCTGCGTCAAGGGAAGGGTTGCCATTGCACTCGTTTCCGGCGCTCGCGCACGGGTTTGCCTGCCGCCTCCTGTCCGCTGCCGCCAACTTGCGCCGTCCGCTTTTTTGGGCGTCCGGTCGTCGCGTCGCCCAGCGTTTGGGCGGCGACCGATTTGACAGCGCACGGAACCCTGGAGGAGGATAACGTTTCCAAACCCGGCCCGTCGAGCCCGATCTTTGAGGTGTGCCCATGGTGTTCCGTCTGCTCTCCCGCTCCGTGGCCGGCGTCGCTGCAGGCGCGCTGTCGGGTCTTGTCACAGCGGGGCCGGGCCTCGGCGCCGAGGCGATCCGCATCGGCGCGCCGCTGTCGCTCACGGGGTCCCTCGCCGATGAGGGCAGCAAGGAGCAGCAGGGTCTCGACATGTGCATCGACGCCGTCAACGCCAGGGGCGGGGTGCAGATTGGCAGCGAACGGCGCCGGCTCGAGGCGGTCAAGTACGACTATCAGAGCGAGACCAACCGCGCGATCCAGCTGGTGCAGCGGCTGCTCACCGTCGACAAAGTGAACTTCCTGTTCTCTCCCTACGGGTCGGGCGATACCAAGGCCACGGCGGTCCTCGCCGAACGCTACAACGTTCCGATGATCGCCTCGTCGGCGGCGACCGAATCGGTCTACGATCAGAAGCTGACGACGCTGTTCGGAATTCTGTTTGCCAATCACGCCACGACCGAGGCGGAGGTCAATTACTACAAGGAGCGCATCGTCGGTCCCAGGAAGGTCGCGGTGATCGCCATGAACTCGCTGTACCCGAAGGCGATCGCCGGCGATCTCCGTCAGACAGCCGCGAAGACCGGCTATGAGATCGTGTTCGACGGCCTTTATTCGCCAGGAATGCTCGACTTCTCGAACGTGCTGACGCAGATCAAAGGGGCGGGCCCGTCCTGGATCTACGCGACCGGCTACATTCAGGAACTCATCACCATGCGCCGGCAGATGGCGAGCCTTGGTGTGACGGCGCAGGTGGTGACGATGACGGCGGGGGCGGCGTACCCGGAATTCGCCCAGAACCTCGGACCGCTCGCCGACAATGTGACGAGCAACTCGTGGTGGCATCCGAGCGCGACCTACAAAGACTCCTATATTTTCGGGTCTGCGCCCGGATATGCCCGCGAGTTCGAGAGCAAGAACGGCAAGGTGCCGACCTATCTCGAGGCCGCGGCCACCGCCGGGTGCGAGGTGCTGGCGGAAGCGATCGAGGAGGCCGGGACGGTGGCGCCGGATGCGGTCAAGAAGGTGCTTCACGAACGTCGCTTCGAGACCTTCTACGGTGCCATCAAGTTTGGTCCAAGCGGCCAGAACGAAGTGGCGAGCCCGGTGCTGCTGCAGATCCAGAAGGGCAGGTACGCGGTGCTCGATCCCGACGCGGTGAAGACCGGCGATCTCGTCATCGGCGTCGGCGCGCCGTAGTTTCCGTCGGAGTGACGCCGGGTGCACCGACATGATGGCGCAGTACCTCGCCAACGGGCTTCTGATAGGTTCGCTCTACGCCTGCCTCGCGGTCGGGTTTTCGCTGATCTGGGGCGTCATGAACATCGTCAACATGATGCACGGTTCGATGGTGGTGCTCGGGGCCTACGCCACGATCTACTGCACCGACTACCTTAACGTATCGCCGGTGCTGGCGGCGATGATCGGCTGCACGGCGATGTTTGTGTTCGGCTACCTGGTGCAGCGGCTGCTCATCAACCGGGTGGTGGCGGCGCCGATCCTGACATCCTTCACCCTGACGTTCGGGTTCGACCTCCTCCTCAACAACGCGATGATCCGGACCTTCACGGCAACCCCGCGTTCGCTGGCCGCCGACTATGGCAGCGTCGAGCTCTTTGGGGTCGAACTGCCGGTCGCCAAGCTCGGGGCGATGGTGCTGGCGCTGTTCATGACCGGGATGCTGTACTGGCTGCTCAGGCATTCGCGCATGGGGCGCGCCATCGTCGCCGTGCGGATGGACCGCCATGCCGCGGCACTGCTCGGCATCCCGGTGCCGCGCATCCATGCCCTGACGTTCGGCGTCGGCGCGGTGATGGCGGCGGCAGCCGGCGGCGCCATGGCCACGGTGTTTCCGATCACCCCGCTCCTGAGCGGCACGTTCCTGGGCAAGTCGTTCGTGATCTGCGTCCTGGGCGGTCTCGGCAGCGTGCCGGGGGCGCTCCTGGGCGGGCTGGTGCTCGGGGTACTCGAAAGCGCCGGCGCGCTGGCGTTCGGGTCGCAATGGGCCGCGACGGTCGGGTTTGCGCTGATGATCGCCGTCTTGGTGGTGCGCCCGGCCGGCCTCGCCGGGCGCCGGGGATTCGAATGACGCCGGCGCGGCACGAACGGTGGCGGGAACGGCGGCTGGCAGCCACGCTCGTTGCCGGCGCGGCCGTGGTGGTCGGGCCGTTCGCCGCGTTCGCCGACAACTATCTGCTCCAGGCCGGTACCTCGCTCGCGATGTACGTGGTGCTGTGTCTCGCCTGGAACGTCGTCGGAGGCTTCATGGGCTATCCTTCGTTTGCCACCGCGGCTTTCTTCGGTCTCGGCACCTATGCCGCCGCGATCCTCGAAAACGCGGGCCTTGCGCTGCCCGTCGGATGGGCCGGCGCCGCCGCCGCGGGAGCGCTGTTTGCAGCCGCGCTCGGCGGCTGTCTCCTCAGGCTGCGCGGGCATTATTTCGCGATCGGGTCGATTGCGGTGGTCGAGGTCATGCGGGAGGTCGCCAACAATTGGGAGGACGTTACCGGCGGCGCCGTCGGCCTCAATCTCCCGATCGTGGCGGGGTCGGCCAGGGACGTGGGGGTATTGTTCTTTCTGGCGATGTGGGGCTTCGCCGCCGTTGCCTTCGCGGCGACGGTGGTGATCGCACGCTCCCCGTTCGGCTTCGGGCTGCGCTGCATCCGCCAGAACGAGGCCGCCGCCCGCATGGTCGGGATCGAGGTGTTCCGCTACAAGCTCGCCGCCTTCGTCGTTTCCGGCGCCATGGCTGCGGCGGCGGGGGGCGTCTACGCCTCGATGGTCGCCTTCGTCGAACCCAACGACGTCTTCAGCGTGCTGCTCTCGATCGAGGTGCCGGTGATGGTGATGCTCGGCGGGGCCGGCACCGTGGCCGGGCCGCTCGCCGGCGCCGGCCTGTTCTCGGTGCTGAACGAGGTCGTGTGGGTGAATTTCATCAACTTCCATGCGGCGATCCTGGGCGTCATCATCGTCGTGGTCATCTACCTGCTGCCGCGCGGCGTGCTGCACCCGCTGCAGGCGTGGTGGTCCGCCCGGCTCTCGCCGACCACGGGGAAGACCCGATGAACGTCCCGGCGGCCGGCGCAGCTGCGGAGGAGGGGTCTGCAGGCGGCGGGCCTGCAGGCGGCGTGGCTGCGGTCGAGCCGTTGTTGCGGATCAAGGGACTGACGCGTCGCTTCGGCGGGGTGGTAGCCGTCGACGGCGTCAGCCTGACGATCGGCCGCGGTGAAGTGGTCGGTCTGATCGGGCCGAACGGCGCCGGCAAGTCGACGCTCGTGAACCTCGTGACCGGGTTTGTCGCCAAGACCGCCGGCGAGGTGGTGTTCGGGGGCCGCGACATCGCCGCGATGCCGCCGCAGCTGATCGCGCGTGCCGGTGTCGCCCGGACGTTTCAGATCGTGCAGCCGTTTCCCGAGATGACGGTGCTTGAGAACATCATGGCGGGTGCGCTGTTTGCGGGCGGCGCGGGGTCCATGCGCGCCGCTGCCGAGCGGGCATGGGAGAAGCTCGAGTTCACCGGGCTCGGGCCGTTCGCCCATGTCCCGGCTGCGGATCTTTCGCTCGCCAACCGCAAGCGGCTCGAGCTTGCCAAGAGCCTCGCCATGGAGCCGCAGCTGCTGTTCCTCGACGAAGTGAACGCGGGGTTGAATTCGAGCGAACTCGACGGTGCCCTGGAGCTGATCCGCACCGTCGCCCGGACCGGCGTGACCATCGTCGTCATCGAGCATCTCCTGCGCGTCGTGCTGTCGCTTGCCGGCCGCATTGTCGTGCTGCACCACGGCGCGCTCCTGAGCGAGGGGCCGCCGCACGAGGTCATGTCCGATCCGGCCGTGATCGAGGCCTATCTCGGCAACAGGTTCGCGCAGCGCCATCGCGCCGGGCTCGAACACGGCCGCCTGGGGCAGCAATCCCGGGTGGCGCCGCAAACCGGAGGGTAGAGAAGCGATGTCAGGCGAACGGCTCCTGGTCCGCGGTGGCCGGGTCTACGACCACGACGGCGACGTGCACCGGCCCGCGGAGGCCGACGTCCTGATCGCGGGCGCAGACATCGTCGCGGTGGCGCCGGGCCTTGCCGCCGACGGGGCGCGGGTGATCGACGCCCGGGGTCATATCGTGATCCCCGGCCTCATCAACGCCCATTATCATTCCCACGACACGCTGTGTCGCGGCATGTTCGAGGAGCTGCCGCTCGAATTCTGGTTCATGTACACGGTGCCGCTGGGCGCCAACCGCAGCAAGGAGGAGGTTCGCGCCCGGACGCTCGTGGGGGCGCTCGAATCGCTTCGCGCCGGCATCACCACGGTCCAGGATATGCTCGGTCTCGCGCCGCTCAACGAGGACTACGTCGACGTCGTGCTTTCGGCCTACCGGGAGGCGGGGATCCGGGTAGTGTTTTCGCCCATGGTGGCCGACCTGCCGCCGCTGGCGATGGTGCGCTACGGGTCCGATCTGCCCGAAGACGTCCAGGCGCTGTTCGGCACCACCGCGCTGTCGCGGGACGAACAGATCGGTTTCCTCGACAGCCAGTTCCGTCGCTACGGTGACGTCGGCCACATTCATTGGGCGGTGGCACCGTTCGCGCCGCAGCGCTGCACGCCGGGCATGCTGCGTGATTGCGCCGACCTCGCCGAAAAGCACGATCTTCCGGTCTTCACCCACGTCTACGAAACACGCGGTCAGGCGCTGATGGGCCGCGACCTCTATGGCGGCTCGCTGATCGAGCACCTTGACGGCGGCGGGCTGCTCAACGGCCGCCTCAACATCGCCCACAGCGTGTGGATCTCGCGGCCCGAGATGGAGCGCATGGCCGCCGCCGGCGCCGGCGTCGTACTCAATCATCTCAGTAATCTGAAGCTCAAGAGCGGTATCGCGCCGGTGTGCGATCTGCGTGAGTGCGGGGTGCGGATCGGGCTTGGGTGTGACAACTGCAGCGGCAGCGACGTGCAGAGCATGTTCCAGGCGATGAAGCTGTTCTGCCTGTTCGCCGCCGTCAGCGACCCGATGCCGGGTCCGGGCCTCGCCCACGAGGCGCTCCGCCACGCGACCCTCGGCAACGCCCGCAGTGCCGGCCTTCAGGGCCGGCTCGGTGCCGTCCGGCCCGGCTACAAGGCCGATCTCGTGCTGGTCGACCTCAATGACGTCAGCTACCTGCCGTTCAACAGCGCCGCGCGCCAGCTCGTCTACACCGAGGCAGGACGGGGCGTCGACACCGTGATCGTGGACGGCCGGCCGGTGATCGAGGACAGGAAGGTGCGCACCATCGACGAGGACGGCCTGCGGCGCGAAGTCGAGGACCTGATGCGGTACTTCGTGGCCGACCACGACCGCCTCGTGAACGAGCGCAGGGACGCGGTTCCCCATCTCCTGGCGGCGCACCGCCGGGTGTGGGGACGCGACCTTGACATCGACCGCATGGTGCCGCGGACGCGGAACTGAGAACCGGGCGGCAGGCCGCGAGAGCCCGCGGTTGAAGGGCATCGTGGTGATCGGCTGGCGCGCGCCGGCAGCAGATGTGAAGAGCAGGGGAAACGCATGAAAGCGGCAGTCATCGAGAACCAGGGCGGCATCGACAACATCGTCTACCGGGATTTTCCCGATCCCGTGGTGGGGCCGGGGGACGTGCTCGTGAAGGTCCGGGCGTGCGGTCTCAACTACTTCGATATCTTCGTGCGTCGCGGCATGCCGGGACTCCCGGTGCCGATGCCGTGGATCTCGGGTGGTGACATCGCCGGCGAGATTGCCGCGGTGGGTGCGCAGGTGGTGGGCTGGCAGGTCGGCATGCCGGTGCTGGTGGACCCGCTCACCAACGAGGGCATGATGGGCGAGGAGGTCCAGGGCGGCATGGCGGAGCTCGTCCGCGTTCCCCAGGAATTCGTGATCCCGCTCGATCCCCGGCTCAGCTTCGAGCAGGCCGGGGCGATTCCGGCCAACTACGGCACCACCTATCGGATGCTGTTCACCAACGGCGACGTTCAGCCGGGCGACCTGGTGTTGATCCTGGGCGCCAGCGGCGGCGTTGGAACCGCGTGCGTGCAGGTCGCCAAATCCCACGGCTGCCAGGTGATCGCCTGCGCCGGCAGTGACGACAAGTGCGCGCGGCTCGCCGAGCTCGGGGCCCACTACGTCATCAACTACAATGCCAAGGACTTCTCGCGCGAGGCGTGGGGCATCAGCGGCAAGAAAGGGGTCGACGTCTGCATCAACTTCACCGGCGCGGATACCTGGAACCCGTCGATCCGCACCCTGAAGCCGCACGGCAAGCTCTTGACCTGCGGCGCGACCGCGGGCTTCGACGCCAGCACCGACATCCGTTACTTGTGGCAGCGTGAGGTCAGGATTGTCGGGTCCAACGGCTACACCAAGGAAGACGTCCGGCGCGGCATGATCGAGATCGCCGACGGCAGGATCACGCTTCCGGAGATCAGGACGTTCCCGCTTTCGAAGCTCGGCGAGGCCGAGGAGGTCATGGAGAACCGTGACTTCTTCGGCAAGATCGTTATGATACCGTGAGCAGCGGGAGACGCCGGGCGCGGAGCGGTGACTGAAGACCTGCCCAGGCGGCGGCGCCAGCATGAAGAAGCGAACCGGTGATCCTCCCGCGGTCGGCAGCCGGACCGTCCCGAGCCGGACTGTCCCGAGTCGGACCACCAGCACTTCGAAGGACCCGGCGCCGGCCACTGCTCCGACAACCCGGAGCCGCGCTCGGGCGCCCCGCACCCCTACGATCCGCGATGTGGCGGCGACCGCGGGGGTCGCGGTCGGGACCGTCTCGCGGGTCCTGAACGGACACAAGTCGGTCAGCGAAGACGTGCGCCGCCGCGTCCTCAAGGCAGTGGGCAAGCTTCGCTACGAGCCCGACCGGGTGGCCCAGAGCATGCGGCTCGGCAGTACCCGCACGGTGGCGCTGGCGGTGCGCGACATCACCATGCCGGGCTTCGGCGACATCGCCAACGCCGCCGAGGAGGTACTGCGCAGCGAGGGTTACACGCTCCTGCTCGCGATCACCGACGAGCGCAAGGAACGCGAGATCGACCTCCTGCGGATGTTCGTGCAGCGCCGCGTCGACGCGGTCATCATGACCACAAGCAACGAGGAGGATGGCGAGCTGCGCCGCCACATCAAGCAGCTCACGATACCCGTGGTCCTGCTCGACCGCGACCATCCCGGCGAAGTCGATTCGGTGACGATCGACCACCGGTCCGGCATCCGCGCCGCCACCGAATACCTGCTTCAGCTCGGGCACGCCCGGATCGCGCTTCTGACCGGCCGGCCGTCGGTGCGACCTGCGCGTGAGCGCATCGCCGGCTTCGAGCGCGGCCTCGCGGAGGCGAGACGGGGCCACGAGGCGGTGGTGCGCACCGGCGGCTTCTCCGCGGAGTTCGGGTTTCGCGAGACCTCGACGCTGTTGTCGGGGAGCAGGCCTCCCACCGCGATCGTCGCTGGCGGCATGGCGATGCTCGCCGGGGTGCTGCGGGCGGTTCGCGTCCACCGCCTGCGGATTCCCGACGACATCTCGGTGGTCGCCGGCTCCGATACCGATCTCGCCGCGCTGACGACCCCCGCGATCACCGCCGTGCACTGGAGCGGGGCCGACGAGGGCCGGCTCGCGGTGCAGCTGCTGCTCGAGCGGCTGCGCGGCGAGCGCGGCGCGCCGGGCCGGCACGTGATGCTTGGAACCGAACTCATCACCCGCGGTTCTTGCGCTCCGCCCGGCGGCTGACGACTGCTCCGGGGCGGCATGTCGGGGGGCATTGTCTGGAAACGTTTCATTGACAGGGCCTGGCATTTTGCCGATGCTTGCGCGCAATCACGGAGGAAGCAGTCGATGGCGGCAGCGGCGGGAGGTCAGTATCGGTCCTGGATGTTCGTGCCGGGACACCGCGACCGCTTCATCGAAAAGTCGAAAACCTGCGGGGCGGACGCGATCCTCCTCGATCTCGAGGATGGCGTGCTGCCCACCGAGAAGGCCGACGCGCGCCAGCGCATCGCGGCCGCCCTCGGCGAACCATGGGGTGACGGACCGCAGCGCTGGGCGCGGGTGAATGCGCTGTCGACGCCCTGGCTCGGGGCCGACCTTGAGGAGGTGGTCCGTCCCGGCCTTGACGGCATCTGCCTGACGAAGGTGGTCAGGGCGGACGACGTCCGCGAGCTCGCCGCAAGGCTCGACGCGCTTGAGCCCAAGTACGGCATCACCGCCGGCACGGTGGCCATCCTGGCGGCGATCGAGAGCGCCCGCGGCCTCCTGAACGCCCCTGCGATCGCCGATTCCCACCCGCGCCTCGCCGGGCTGATGTTCGGGGCCGAGGACTTCGCTCTCGATCTCGGACTTGGCGCCCGGCGCGAGAATGAGGCGGCGGAGCTGATCCATGCCCGTTCGGCGATCGTGGTGGCGGCGACGGCCGCGAACGTCCTGAGCATCGATGGGGTCTATCCCGATCTCGACGACCCCGAAGGTCTCATGCGCGACACGATGCAGGCGCGGCGGCTCGGCTTCACCTCCAAGTCGACCTTCAACCCGCGTCAGATCAAGGTCATCAACACGGTGTTTGCGCCGCAGCCCGACGAGATCGCCTATGCGCGCAGGATCGCCGAGGGATTCCGTGCCGCCGAGGCCAGGGGGGACGCCGCAGTCGCCGTCGGCGGTCAGCTCGTCGACCGGCCGATCGTGCTGCGCGCGCTGCGCATTCTCGATATCGCTGGAAAATGAGCTGCCGCAGGGACAAGGGAGAGCGTCGTGGCTACCGTGAAGGAAGGCTGGATCGGGCGGTTCTTCGAAGATTTCGAGGTCGGCGACGTCTACCGCAGCCGGCTCGGACGCACGATCACCGAAACCGACAATATCCAGTTCACGCTGATCACCAACAACACCAACCAGATCCACTTCAACGCCGACTATGCGAGCCGCACCGAGTTCGGCAAGCCGCTCGTCAACAGCGCGCTCACACTGTCGGTGGTGGCCGGCCTCGGGGTCTCCGACGTCAGCGAGAACGGCTTTGCGCTCGGCTGGGACTGGATCAAGATCCCCAATCCGGTGTTTGCGGGCGACACCCTCTATGCGGAAACCGAAGTGGTGAGCGTGCGGCAATCGAAGTCGCGGCCGGAGCAGGGAATCATCAAGGTGCGCACGACCGGCATCAATCAGAACGGCCAAGTGGTCATCGAATACGAGCGCTCAGTGATGGTCTGGAAGCGCGCACACGCACCTCAGGTGAACCTGTTTCCAAAGCGCAGGCCGTGACGGGGGCAGCCCCGCGAGAGGTGCGAGGATGGCGGAGGAGCTGAGGGCGACCGGCACCCAGGGGTTTGCGGACACCGCCGGCGGAGCCGGCGACCGGGCGACCATGACCACGGATGCGACCGGTGCTGCCGCGCACGAGCTGCCGCTGAGCGGGATCACGGTGATCGAGCTCGGCCACAGCGTCGCGGCGCCCTATGCCGGGGAGATCCTCGGCGACCTCGGTGCCGACGTAATAAAGATCGAAAGGCCCGAGGGCGACGACGCCCGGAAATGGGCGCCGCCCTACTGGGGCGCGGAATCAGCGACCTTCCAGAGTCTCAACCGCAACAAGCGCTCGGTCATCGTCAGGCTCCGCGACCCGGCCGACAACGCCCGCCTGCGGGCGCTGATCCTCGAGCGCGCCGACGTGGTGGTTCAGAACCTGCGGCCGGGCGCGGCCGCCGAGGTGGGCCTTGACGTCGGGTCGCTGCGGTCGGCGAAGCCGCAGCTCATCTACTGCACCATCGGCGCCTACGGCGCCGCCGGACCCCTCAAGGACCGCCCGGGATACGATCCGCTCATGCAGGCATTCGCCGGGCTGATGAGCGTCACCGGGGAACCCGACCAGCGGCCGGTACGGGTCGGGACCTCGATCATCGACATGGCTTCGGGCATGTGGGCGGTGATCGGGATCCTTGCGGCGCTGGCGCAGCGCGGCGAGAGCCGGCGCGGCAGGACGATCGACGCCTCCCTCTACGAGACGGCGCTCGGTTGGATGATTTATCATGCCGCGAACTTCCAGGGCTCCGGCGAACTGCCCAGGCGCCAGGGGTCGGGCACCGGCATGATCGTTCCCTATCGCGGCTATCCGTCCCGGGACGGCTTCATCGTGATCGCGGCCGGCAATGACAAGCTGTTTGCGCAGCTGTCGATAGTTATGGGGCATCCGGAATGGATCGGCGACGAGCGCTTCCGCACCAACCCCGATCGCGTCGCCAATCAGGGCGCGCTCTATCCCATGATCGAGGACATCGTACGGCTGCGGACAAGCGCGGAGTGGCAGGACATCCTCGACCGTGCGGGCGTTCCCAACGCGCCGATGCAGACCATCGATGAGGTGCTTGCGCATCCGCAGACGCACGCCCTCAAGATGCTGCAGAAGGCCGCCGACGGCGACATCACCCTTCTGGGGCTGCCGCTGTCCTTCGACGGCGAGCGGCCGCCGTTCCGGCGCGCGCCGCCGGCGCTCGGTGCCCATACCAGGGAGGTCTTCGGCGCGCCCGCCCCGCCGTCGGGGAAGGATCCGCGCTAACCACATGCTGTCGCCAACCGCAGCCACGGAACCATGATGCAGACCGCGAGCCAAGAGATCAGGAACCACACCGGGAGCGGGGCCTCGGACGGGAGCGGGGATGCGATCAGGCTCGAGCTCGGCGAGACCTATCCCGAGATCCGCGAACTGGTGCGGCGCATCTGCGCCGGCTTTACGGGGTCCTACTGGCGCGGTCTTGAGGCCGAGCAGGCCTATCCAACCCGGTTCGTTCAGGCGCTCACGGAGGCAGGTATTTTGGGCGCGCTGATCCCGGAACAATTCGGCGGCCTCGGCCTGCCGCTCGGCGCGGCCGGGGCGATCCTTGAAGAGATCCACGCCAGCGGCGGCAACGCCGGCGCCTGCCATGCCCAGATGTACATCATGGGGACGCTCCTGCGGCACGGCAGCGAGGTGCAGAAGCACGCCTATCTCCCCGCGATCGCTGCGGGACGGCTGCGGCTGCAGGCGTTCGGGGTGACCGAGCCGGACACGGGGTCGGACACCACCAGGCTCAAGACCCGGGCCGAGCGCCGCGGCGACGTCTACGTGATCACCGGCCAGAAGGTGTGGACCTCGCGGGCGCTCCACTCCGATCTCATGCTGCTGCTCGCGCGCACCGTGCCCCTCGATCAGGTCAAGAACAAGAGCGACGGCCTGTCGGTGTTCATCGTCGACCTCAAGGCCGCGCGCGGGCGCGGGGTCGAGATCCGTCCGCTGCCGGCGATGATCAACCATCACGCCACCGAGGTGTTCTTCGACGGCCTGGAGGTGCCAGCCGCCAACCTCGTCGGGGAGGAGGGCAAAGGGTTCCGCTATATCCTCGACGGCATGAACGCCGAGCGCATCCTGATCGCCTCTGAGGCGATCGGTGACGGGCGCTGGTTCGTCTCGACGGCGGTCAGGTATGCCTCCGAGCGCGTCGTTTTCGATCAGCCGATCGGGCGCAACCAGGGGGTCCAGTTCCCGATCGCGCGCGCCCATGTCGAGATCGAGGGGGCCGCGCTGATGGTCGCCAAGGCGACCGCGCTGTTTGAGGCTGGCCGGCCGTGCGGCAAGGAGGCCAACATGGCCAAGCTCCTGGCATCGGAGGCATCCTGGCATGCCGGCGAAGCGGCGCTGCAGACCCACGGCGGCTTCGGCTTTGCCCGGGAATTCGACATCGAGCGCAAGTGGCGCGAGACCAGGCTGTTCCAGATCGCGCCGATCTCGACCAACCTCATCCTCGCCTATCTCGGCGAGCACGTGCTGGGCATGCCGCGCTCCTACTGAAGCTGCAGGAGGGTGCCGGCGTCGTTGAGGCGCTCGAGCGTCTGCAGCCGCTCGAAGGCGCGCTCGGCGCTGCCACGCGGCACGCCCTCGCCCAGGCAGTCGGAGAACTTGACCCACAGTTCCTCGCGCGACAGCGGACGCTCGTGGCTGCCCCTGGCATGCACGACGGGGTCGCTCGTGAAGACGTCACCGCGCAGGGTGCGGATTGCGACGGTCTCAGACGGCGAAAACGCGGAGGCCTGCATCTGCTCGGTGGTCGTGGTGGCGGCTACCCGCGGGAACAGGGCCTGCACCTGCGGCACCTGGACGAAGGCGTCGGTGAGCTGCGCGAGGCCGACGTTGCGGGCGACGATCGCCGCCGCCATCGCGAACGGCAGGCTGAATTTGGCCTCGAACCCGGTCTGGGGCCGGTCGTTGCGCATCATCAGCATTTGCATGGCCCCGATGGCGACGTCGATGCGGTCGATGTCACCGGGTCTGAGGTCATGGCGCTGGGCGAGATCGATCGCGGCGTCGATGGCGCGGTGGGCGCCGTAGCAGACCGGATAGCGCTTCACATTGAGGCCCTGCCGGGCGAGATGCCATGGCCGGGCGGCTGGGTCGAACGGCCTTCCGAGGTCGGGGGTACCGGGCGAAAGCGCCATGAGCAGCCCCGAGCGGTGTTCGAGGGCGTCGGGTGCGGCGGTGAGACCGGCAGCGGCGAGCCGCGCCGCCAGCACGCCGGACTGCGCCGCGCGGCCGACCTGAAACGACTTCGTCAGCGTCCCGAAGTTCGCGACCACGCCCGACGCCATGGAGGCAGCGACGGCAAGCGCGGTGGCAGTCGCGGCGCCGTCAAGGTGTCTCAGCCGCGCGCACGCGGCGGCCGCGGCGACGGTGCCGCGCACCGCCGTCGGATGCCAGCCTTTCTGATACAGGGGCACCGGCTCGCGGATGAGCAACTCGACCCACACCTCGTAGCCGGCGACGTAGGCGGCGAGCATCTCGGCGCCGTTCGCCCCGCTCGCCTCTGCCTGGGCGAGGATGGCGGGGACCAGCACCGCGCTCGGATGTCCATCGAGAGTGACGTCGTCGTAGTCGAGGACGTGGGCGGCGATGCCGTTGACGAGGGCGGCGTCCGCAGTGCCGCGCCGGGCCCCCGAGGGCACGAGGGACGCGAGCTCAGTCCCCCCGGCGCCCGACAGCTCGCGGTCGATGAGCGCCACCACGGGGTCGCGTGCGCCCGCCACCATGACGCCGAAACAGTCGGTGAAGCCGGTTTTGGCGATCGCCTGCACCTCGGGCGGGACGCTCTCAAGCGCAAGGGCGCTGACGAACGCGCCGAGCGCGGCGGTGAGCGCCGTGCCGTCGCCGGGCGTGCTTGCGTCCATGGCGGTCCTCCGTCGATGACCCCGGCACGTTGCCCGCTTCGTGAAACGTTTGCAAGCAGACGCTGCGTCGGGTTTATTGCCGGAGCGTCCGGTTCGTGCCGGGTGCGCACCGGAGTACGAGGCGGCGGCTGGTGATGACGACGATGCTGACCCTGCAGGACGTGGAGCGGGCGCGGTTGTTCTACGAACGGGGCTGGTGGCGTTCCGAAACGCTCTACATGATTCTGCGCCGCCACGCGCTCGAGCAGCCGGACCGGTTCGCGCTGCGCGACACCAACCGCCGTCTGACCTGGCGGGCCGCGCTCGAATGGACCGACGCGATCGCGCTGAGCCTTCACGATGCCGGATTGCGTCCGGGCGACCGGGTGTCGATCTGGCTGCCCAGCCGGGTCGAGACCGCCCTCACGCTCCTGGCGTGCTCGCGCATGGGCTATGCCTGCAACACCTCGCTGCATCGCGACTACACCTGCAGCGAGGTCGCCGCGTTGATCGCGCGCGCGGGATCGGCGGCGTTTCTCGGTGAGCCCGGCTACGGCGCCGACGCCGCCCGCCACGACATCTTCGCCATGCTCAAGGGCGCGACGCGGCTCATGGCAACCTCGCGGATCGAGCCCTTGCGCGCGCAGCCGGCGACCGACGACCCGGCGGTTCTGTGCGGGCTGCGCCGCGGACCGGGCCAGGAAATGCCGTGGGCGACGTCGCCGGACCGCATCGTCTATCTCGCCTTCACCTCCGGCACCACCGGGCTGCCGAAGGGCGTCATGCACTCCGACAATACGCTGCTCGCCAACGG
>Ga0123356_10002816_pt1 | contig 18415 bp, 14 predicted proteins | sample TergutEmb28metaG_2_FD_92546 | JGI IMG/M metagenome (GOLD analysis project Ga0123356, IMG submission 92546) | Embiratermes neotenicus P3 segment gut microbial communities from Petit-Saut dam, French Guiana - Emb289 P3 | ecosystem: Host-associated > Arthropoda: Insects > Digestive system > Gut ...
GTCGGACAGGCGGAAATATTCCTGAAAAACGGTTTTGATGAATTTATATCAAAACCTATAGATATCCGTCAGTTAAATGCCGCAATGAACAAATATGTTCGCGACAAACAAACTCCCGAAGTGCTCGAAACAGCTCGACAGGAAAAAGAAGAAAGTAAAGTTTTTATTGTTGACGGACATATCATGGAATACGATCGTGTTGCGGATCATCTTGAAAAAACAGATGTATATCTGTCCGGCGACAATACGGGATCGAAATTGCTCAGCCAACGGGTCGAAGGGATCGATCTGTTCAAGGGTCTTCAACGATATGACGGTGACGCAGATGTATATATGGGAATAATACGTTCATATATCGGAAGTGTACGGTTTTTATTGGACGGAATGAAAAAAGTCAAAGAAAGTGAACTCAGCGATTATAAAATAAAAATCCACGGAATCAAAGGTGCAAGCTTTGATATCTTTGCCGAAAAAATCGGTGAAGCGGCAAAAAAACTCGAAGAAGCGGCAACTGTAGGGCATTATGAATATGTGGCGGTCAATAATCCGAAATTCATCGATAAAGCCGGAAAATTTATCAAATCGCTTGAAAAAATGTTTGAAGATATGAAAGAGAATGATACCAAACCGGTCAAAGAAAAACCGGAGTCCGAACTTTTGTCAAAACTTGCACATGCATGCGGCTTATTTAATCTTGATGAAGCGGAAAAAATAATGGACGAACTTGAAAAATGGGAATATAAAACAGATAACGATCTTATCGTTTGGCTCAGAGAAAATGTTGATATGATGACTTTTTCGGCAATAAAAGAAAGACTTTCGGAAGGAGGGTACTGAATTGGCAAACAACGGATCGGACGTAACTATAAAAAAATTGACAAAACCGGCAGAATACAAACAGGCAAAGACAAACAGTGCAACGATTTTTAACTACAAAACAGATACGGAATCGGCATGGATACGTGAAGCGCCTCCGAAACATATAGATATCTATGGTGTTTTTGAAAATGATATGTTGGTATCACAAGCATATTCATATCATTTTCAAATGATGTATCACGGAAAATATATTCCCTTGCAAGGGATCGGCGATGTTTGTACATTGATCGAAGCCAGAAATAAAGGATATGTGCGACAACTGTTTAACAAGATATTTGATATTGAACGTGATGCGGGATATGTGTTCAGTTATTTATATCCGTTTTCATACGAATATTACGGAATGTTCGGTTACGGATTCGGAAACAGTATTATCAAAGCAGAGATCCCTGTTGCCGGATTGACAGGGTACAAATGTGATTATGACGTTAAAATGTTCAAACCCGGTGATTCATATGAACCGTATTTGAAAGTATTTGAAGCATTTGCCGGTCAATACACAGGTACCGTTAAGCGATATGAAAGGGGTTGGCTTGACGACTACGTTCCGGTAAAAACTCATAAAATGATGTATTTATTTTCCCGTAACGGTGAACCGAAAGCGTTTTTGGGATTTCGTAATTATCACAATCAGGGCGGAAACCTGCATGTCAAAGGCGACATGGCATGGGTCGATACTGAGGCGTTTGATAATATATTGGGATTTATATACCGACTTCGAATGCATAATGATAAACTCATCATGGAGTTGCCCGAATCATTACCGATCGAATTCATGTTAAGGGAATTGCAGGACACAAAGTTTGAAAGATTTGTTACCGGACAGGCTCGTGTTTTGAACGTAAAAAAAGCACTTGAATCATATCCTTGGTGTGATGATGAAAACGTTGTTTATATCGGTGTTCGTGATGATTATTTTGCGGAAAATAACGGAGTGTTTAGTGTAAATTTCGGCGGCGGGAGCAGCAAAGGAACCGGTGGTTGCTGTACCGGCAAAAACGCGATGGTTGAACTTTGCAGTAACGATCCGGATATTGAAATCGATGTCAGGGTGTTGGCACCGCTTCTGTTGGGTGTACACGGATATGATGATTTAAAGCATTTACGCAATGATTTTATAAAAATAAATAATAACGAAAAATGCTCAGAAAAGTATTTACAAGAAGACCGGTATATATTACGGAAAGATTTTAAATTTGTATTGACATTACGGTTGATATTTGATGTATTAAGTAAAAATCATAAATAAATTGAAAAATGGAGGATCGTTATGAATCAGGGAATCGTTAAAACACCGATACCGCAAGGCGCAATGGGATGGTCTGCTATTGGTGATGAAGAAATCTCGGCAGTTACGGCACTGCTTCGTGAACCGAAAAACTTATTTCGTGTCGGAGGAGACGGCCGGTTGAGCGAATGCGAACGCCTGGAAAAAAGCATTTGTGAAAAAACAGGAGCAGCGTATTCATTGTTTGTCTCTTCGGGTACGGGTGCTTTATCCTGTTGCCTGACCGGATTTGAAATCGGTCCGGGCGACGAAGTTATAGTTCCGGCATACACATTCATAGCAACACCTGCGGCAGTCGTTGATGTCGGTGCGATCCCGGTCATTGCCGAAATTGATGATTCGTTGGGTCTTGACCCCGTTGATCTCGAAAAGAAGATCACGCCTTATACAAAAGCGGTCATTGTTGTCAATATGGTAGGTGTACCGGCTCGTCTTGATGCGATCAGAGCGATTTGCAAGAAGCATGATCTGGTTTTGATCGAAGATTGCTGTCAGGCGATCGGAGCAACATACAAAGGTAAATATTGCGGTGCAGAGTCCGATGCTTTTGCATGGAGTACAAACTTCTTTAAAGTCATCACATGCGGTGAAGGCGGTGTTTTCATGACAAGCAATCCGGTTGCTTTTCAAAGAGGAGTTTTCCAATCCGATAACGGACTCAACAGTGTAGGCAGAGAAATCAAAGGCGGCAAAGAAATAAAATCATTTTCGCGCAGCGGTATAAGAGGCAATGTCGTTGCAGCTGCCGTATTGAACGCTCAGGTCGAAAAGCTTGACGGAATGCTTGCACATACAAGAGCTTTGAAAAAACGTTTCTTTTCACAACTTGAACCTTCAAACAATTATAAACCTCAACATGTTGATGATCCCGAAGGTGATTGCGGTTTTTGCGTGAATCTTATCGTGAATGATGTCGATAAAATCAAACCGATGCTTGAACTTGCCGAAAAAGAAGGCCTTCCTCTTTCCAGACTTTATGAAGTCAACCTGTTTGAAGGCGGAGACCTGCATATTTATTCCAATTGGGACCCCATCATCGAAAAAAGAAGTCCGACCGCTGCAGGATATCCGTGGAAAGACCCGGCATACAAAGGTAATGTCGAATACACAAGAGATATGTGCCCGCAGTCAACAGATATATTGAACCGCACTGTCCGTTTGTTGTTCAACATAAAAATGACCGATACGAATATAGACGAGTTTGCGGCTGCTCTGAATAAAATCGATAAGGAAATATAAAATGAGAAAAAATATGGCATTTAATGTCGGTGTTTCCCGGGAAATAATCACTCCCGAGGTCGGCGGTTTTCTGTTCGGGTATAACGATCGTACGGTGAGTCATTCGATAAATGACGACCTGACGGTCACGGCACTTGTTATGAAATCGGAAAACACTGCCTCAATGCTTTTGAGCACAACGCTGTGCCTTATTCATGACGATCTTGTTAAAGAAATCCGTGAAAAAGCGGGAGCTGCGGCGGGAGTACCTGCCGAACATGTGATCGTAAGCTGTACTCATACACACAGCGGTCCGCGGACAACATATTTTTCACAGTTTAAGCATTTCGGAGATATTGATAAAAAATATTGTGAAACCATTCTTGTTCCGAAATGCATTGCTGCGGCAAGCGCGGCAGCTTCGGCACCGGTTGCGGTCGAAGTCGGAGTCGGTACGACCCGGTCGTTTGTCGGGATCAACAGAAGGCAACTCGATCGGGACGGAAGAGTCATGCTGGGTCAAAATCCGTGGGATGTATATGATCCGACAATGACGGTCGTCGTATTCAGAGACATTCGAAGCGGGAAACCGGTTGCCAATATCGTGCATGTCGGAGCGCATTGCACCGCGGCGGGGATCAATCATGAGGTCACTCGTGATTGGGCAGGTGTAATGGTCGATCGACTTGAAGCAGAGTCGGGTGCGGTTTCTTTGTTTATCAACGGAACGCTCGGCGACGTCGCGCCGCGAATGGCAAACGGCGGCTCGACCGGAGACTTGCAACATGCAATGGAGGTCGGAGGTCTTGCGGGAATCGATGCGGTAAGGGCATATAAAAGTGTGCGCACTTTTTATAATGAGCCGCTGCAGGTCATTTGTGATGATTTGGTGCTTAAATACAAATCACCGATCCCGCCGGATGAAGCGCGTTTGCTTTTGAAGTCGGATAATATCAATGAGAGAGGTTTTATGAAATCTTCACTCGAAACGTTATCCGAAATGCATGAAGCCGGTGATACCGGACCGGATGAATGGAGTGTTCCGCAGGTTATTTTGCGGATCGGTCCGGTTGTGATCGTACCGTATCCGTTTGAAGTCTGTTCGGAGATCGGTTTGCGTTTGCGCAATTACAGTCCGTATGCACATACACTAACACTTTCATGTACAAACGGCAGTCATTCGTACTTACCTGCACAAAGTCAGATTTGTCGCGGAGGTTATGAAATCGAATCGTTTTTATGGTTTCGCCCCCGTCAGTTACCTGATGATGCGGACACACAATTGATATCACAAAATTTAAATATGATAAACCGGTTTTAAGCTGAAAGGAAAAATTTATTAATGAAGATTACGGATGTATCCTCTTTTCGTGTACGAATCCCTTTAAAATACCCTGTTAAATGGTCGGGGGGAACAAGATATTCCGCACCTGCTCTGATCGTAAAGCTGACTACCGATGAAGGTATAATCGGCATAGGTGAATGTGTCGGACCGACGATACCGACGGTTGAAACGATTGTGGAGCAAGAGTTTCGTCAATTCTTGATCGGGCGCGATCCTATGAAAACCGAGCTTCTTGTACGCCGGATGGAAGAATTTGCCCGTAACTGGACACAAATCGGAGCTTATGCGATCTCGGGACTTGAAATGGCGCTTCTCGATATCAAAGGAAAATACCTCAATACACCGATTTATAATCTGCTCGGCGGTGCCTGTAAGCAACATGTTGAATATGCAGGTTATTTATTCATCGATACACCGGAAGAAAATGCAAAAAAAGCTGCGGCATATCAAAAAGCCGGATATAAAGAAGTGAAGCTCAAAGTCGGTCGCAATTTGGCGAATGATATTGAAACCCTTGAAGCTATCCGTGATGCAGTGGGTTATGATATGAAGATACGCATCGATTCAAATATGAACTGGAATGTTCCGACTGCGATCAAATGGATCAAAGCACTGCGAAAATTCGATCTTCAATATGTCGAACAACCGGTACCGGAGTTTGATTTGGATGCAATGAATGCCGTGCGACGTGCTGTCGATGTTCCGATTGCAGCGGATGAAGGGTGTTCGACGGTTGAAAGAGCATTGGCTCATATAAAAAAAGAAGCCTGTGATGTGTTTGTTATCTACGTTTCGGAAGCCGGCGGACTTATGCGGGCAAGACAGATCGCATCTATGGCTGATGCATGCGGCATGTGGTGTACGATGGGTACATGGGCAGAAACGGGTGTAGCCACCGCTGCCGGAATGCATGCGATCGCATCGAGCTGCAATTTCGTTTTTTCAAACGATACACATTATATGCTCCAGGAAGGAGATATACTGAAAAAACCTCTTGAAATCATCGACGGTCGTATCGATCTTCCGACAGGAGCGGGTATCGGTGTTGAGATCGATGATGCAAAAATCGAAGAATTTTCAAAAGTCGATGTAAGAGAATCGGTATTCTTTGACGACATAGAAAACGAAGCCATGCCCCTGATAGGGCAAATATTATGAAGGTTCACAACGTGAACAATGCCCCAAAGGGCAGATATTATGAAGGTTCACGACGTGAACAATGCCCCAAAGGGCAAATATTATAACCGGAGGTGATCGTATGAGTACGATGATGAAAGCAGTTTTACTTGAAGGGCAGAATAATGCGGTTCTTAAAGAGATCCCGATCCCTGAAGCGGGACCGGGAGAGATATTGGTACAGACAAAAGCAGGGACGGTTTGTACTTCTGACATAATGGATATGAAGTACAGTATATTTACGGACAATTTACCGATGGTAATGGGACATGAAGCTTCGGGGATCGTTGCTGCTGTCGGTGAAGGTGTGACCGATATAAAAGTCGGCGATGAAGTGGCGGTGCATCCTGTTATGCCGTGTTATAAATGCGCTTCATGTACACGCGGGTTGATTCATTTATGTGAAGATATGGGACATTTATGCTTCAACAAACCGGGTGTGTTTGCGGAATACTTTGTTACACGTCCTGATTGTGTGCGAATAAAACCGCCGGAAATGTCTTTTCCGACGGCAAGTTTGATGGAGCCTGTTTGTGTTTGTCTTGAAGCGATCAATCGCGGTAATGTTAAAAAAGGTGATCGCGTTTTGATTGCGGGAGACGGTCCTTTCGGAATAATGATTTCAAAGCTCTGTCTTTCAAAAGACCCCAAACAGATCATTCAAACAGGGTCTCATGACAGTCGGCTTGATAAAGTCAAAGGTCCTCTTGTAACGACACTTAACAGAAAACAAGAGCCGGACATGAAAAAAGCAATTATGGACATCACTGACGACGAGGGTGTTGATTGTGCGATATTGAGTGTTTCATCAACCGATGCTGTCGATCTTTGTCTTGAAGTGCTTCGCCCGCGCGGCACACTCGTCATCTTCGCGGCTCTCAGCGGTAAAACACCGATCGACCTTTTCAGCGTACACATGAAAGAATTGAACATTGTCGGTTCAAATAATGACGAAGGTTATATGGACGAAGCCATCCGCCTCCTCGGTGATCCCGAGCTCGATCTCAAAAGCATCATAACCCATGAACTCCCTCTCACCGAATGGAAAGAAGCTTTCCGTCTCGCCGACGAATGCAAAACCGACTGCCTCAAATCAAGCATGGTTTTATGATTTTTTGATTAAATAATATATTCATTCGTTAAAAATCAATTTAAATTCCGTGTATTCGCTCTGAACGGCGGATGCCGTAAGTTTTATTCCGAGTTGATCCGATATTGCTTTTGCTATTGACAATCCTAAACCGTAACCGGTGTTTTCCGATGATCGGGCGGGGTCGCCTCTGTAAAAGCGATCAAAGATATTCGGAAGTTCTTCGGGGGAGATACCTTCCCCCGAATTTCTTATTGTGCATATTATTTTATGCTTTTCTTTTTTTATTCCGGCTATTATTTCACCGCCGTGCGGAGTGTATTTTACGGCATTGTCCGTCAGGATCGTCAAAATTTTACGGACCTGTTCTTTATCGCTTTCAATATTTATATCAGGCTGAATCGTTTTTGTGACACAAATATCTTTTTCAAGCAATACTGCTTCGGGTTCGTTTATTACTTCAAAAAATTCTTCACTGAGGTTAAAAGATATTGACTGAAGTTTGAGTTGTTTGTCATCAATATTTGCAAGAGAAAGCATGCTGCCGATCAATCCGGTCATCCTGTCGGTCGCTCGGGATATGCTGTCGACCCATTTTATTTGTTCGTCGACGGGTTCTTCTTTATTTGCATATAACACTCCGCAGTTTGCATTGATAACGGACAGCGGTGTTTTTAATTCATGAGACGCATCTGTTATGAAGCGACGTTGTTTTTCCCATGCTTCTTCCATCGGTTTTACTGCCTGTCCCGCGAAAAAGCGACTGATGAAAAAGAAAATCGTCAATACCGCAATCAATGCTCCGGATAGTGTAAGTGCCAGGGAGCGTAACATTCTGTGAGAATCGGTCACGTCAACGAAGCGGATGTAACTGTATCCTTCATCATACGTTATGTTTGTTGTGATCCCGGTTTCCTGTGTTGCAGTCAAATATGCACTCGTTACTACTCTTACCGGAGAGGACATAAACTGCCAGGTCCGTCCTTCAACAGATATGATTTCATTACCTCTTGCGTTGTTAACGGCTGATTGTGTTATGAAAGAAAATGATTCAAGTGTCATATCGAGTACCGAATCCACTTCAAGCACATTGGTTTCGGGGTCGATCAAAACTGAAAATGATATACCTCCGCCGGGTGATATAAGGCCTTGAGATACTCTGTATTCATGGTGAAACAGGTCATCTTCTGTCGCGGGATTTTGCCAATATTCGTTGATTTCGGGGTGTTCATTACGTATCAATACTCCCGATGATAAATGTATTTGCGCGTGGCCGGGTGAGTTTACCATAAGTTTCGTTTGATTTTCGTTTTGGACTCCTGTGTATGCTGTTATGAATATAACCGCAAATACAAGCAATACAACCGATGATACCATCACCATATTCAGAAGCATTATCCTGTTTCGTGTTTTTTTGAACATTTTATTCCTCGATCCTGTATCCGATGCCTCTTGATGTTTTTATTGTTATTTTTCCGTCTGCGTTTGTAAGCTTTTTTCGCAAGAGGGATATGTGGCTTTCAACATGGCTGTCTTCGACATCGGCGTCGTAACTCCACAGTTTTTCGATAATAGTGTCTTTTGATACGTAGCTGCCTTTATATGATATGAGCAGTTCCAACAGTTGCGATTCTTTGAGTGTCAGTTTGGTTTCATTGCCGTTTTTTGTAAGTGTAAGTGTTTGCGGGTTGAAGTTCAATTCGCCCACCGGGATGATCCCGTCGACATGCAGTTCTCCTTTTCTTCTGCCGAGTGCACGCAGTCGTGCCAGCAGTTCGTCGACATGGAACGGTTTCGGTAAGTAGTCGTCGGCTCCGGTATCGAGTCCGACGACTTTGTCGCGCAACTCTCCTTTTGCCGTCAGCATCAGTACGGGTGTTTTGATTCCTTCTTCGCGCAACTCTTTGAGCACCCGAAGTCCGTCTTTCTTCGGCAACATGATATCAAGAATAATAAAATCATATATCCCGGAAAGCGCACAATCAAGCCCGTACTCTCCGTCGTACGCATTATCAACCGTAAAATTATTTTTTTCAAGTATCACCGTGACCGCTTCAGCCAAATCACGCTCATCCTCAACCATCAATACCTTCATACCCGACTCCGCTCCGATTTTTACCCCATACTACCCCACGAACCTGAAATGAACCCGGATATATTATAACATATTATTTCCGGTTTCGTTCCGGTTTTGGGGAGTAGGCTTCACGGCAGAACAAATCCGGGGGTGAAGAAATTCGGACTTCGGGTGAGAAAGGAAAAAGGGAAATGAAAATATTTAAGCGTTTTCTGAGTTTTATTTTGGCGGGAAGTATTATGTTTTTGGCAGCCTGCGGAGGTGCGGGTAACGGAGGTGACGGAAGCGGTGAAGTCGGTTACGGTGAATCGGGTAATGGGTCCGGGGGTACCGGCGGTCTTTCGGTCGAAGGGAGACAGGGGCGGTTTGTTGAGGTTGATATTTCGCCGCCTGTTGAGGGCAAATTTATGAGTTTTGCGGATTCGGACGGGACGATCATTTGCTTTGACGGTGATTTGGAAACCCGTTATGAAAGTACGGATTTAGGTGAAACATGGGTTTCGTCGCCGGGCCCGTTTGCGAATTCCGAAAATCCTTATTTTATTCTTGACATGGTTTTATTACCGGACGGTAACTTACTTGCGTACGATTTTAATGAAGGTCTTTTATTGATTTCGCCCGACGGGAACACAAAACCGTTTTCGGTAAAAGACATTGATGCGGCAACAGAAAAAGGTGATATGGTCAATGTAAGTCTTATTCAGCTTTTGGGTTACGATAAATTGTTATTGTCATATTCGATCGGCGGAGGCGGAATGATATCACACGTTTCGGAACGTGAAGTTGACGGAACCGGTGCAACCGAATCTGATGGTGTTCATGAACCGGAAAACGGCAATGAAGACGAAAGTTTGCAAGATGCAGACGAAAGTATACCGGAAGAAGACTTCGATCCGCAGGATGGAGATGATTCACATTATGAATCAAATGTTTTTACGCAGTGGGATGAAAAGACCGTGATCATTGATATTGAAACAGGTGAGGTTTTAAATGATTTGGCAATTGAAGGTGCAGTTGCGGCGGTTTCGGACGGGACATTCATTTATGTTAAAGATCGTACTGATTCTGTTTCGGTTTACAACCTGCATGACGGTACACATTCCGGGATTCCCGATATAAGTTTCATCAAAGATGCATCGGACTCTTCGGGAGATAATATCAAAATATTCGGCGGTTTCGGAGGTTCGGAGCTGCTTGCACTCGGTCCTGACGGTGCTCTTTACGGTATTGTTGACGGTGAATTGTTGCGTGCGGAAACCGGCGGAGTTCTTGAAACCGTTCTCGAACGTTCGGCATATACATTGGGAACACCGAGAAACAATGCTCAATCCGTATTTATACCGGATGACGATACTGTCATAGTGAATATATTGAGTAACGGTCAAAATAATATTTTGCTTAAGTATGTTTGGGATGAAAATGCAACGCTGAATTCCGATAAAGAATTGACGATCTGGTCACTTGAAGAAAACAGCTTTGTTCGTGCCGCAATTGCGCAAATGCGTAAAAATCATCCTGATGCATCGATCGTATATGAAATTGCTTTGGACGGTTCGGGTGCCGTGTCTGCTTCGGATGCGATCAGAAATTTAAACACACGTTTGCTCGGCGGTGATGCTCCGGATATCGTTATATTTGACGGTATCGCGTATGAAAGTTATACAGGCAGAGGGATGATGCTTGATTTAAGTGAACTGCTCGATGTTTCGGATGTTTATGAAAATCTGCTCGATTCATTTAAAACCGACGGGAGAATATTCGGTATTCCGACTCAAATGAAATTGCCCGTACTTATGGGCAGTACAGATGCACTCAATAAAATAAACAACATAAATGAATTCAAAGAAACCGTTGAAAGAGGTAACTTTAATCCGATAAATCACAATCGCGGCAGAGATCCGTTTGCCAATATCGACGAAAGCGAACGATCAGAAATTTACTTCAATGACTTAAAAGAATTGTATGAAACTCTTTGGATATCGGCAGCTCCGGGCATTATTAATAACAACGATCTTGACAGCGGTGTGCTTCGGCAATTTTTGGAAATCGTAAAAGCGATAAGTGACAAGCTTGAATTAACGGTCGAAGCCTTCGATACCGAAATGACTTCAGGCAGTATTATGATCACTGACGGCAGTTCGGCAGATTCGCTTCAAGGTTCATTGACACAATATTTCATGCATCAAACGAATTATGCGGCGTTTTCGGTGACAGGTTTGATGATACTGAGAATGACGATGGAAAGAAATGATTCGGATGTGAAGGTTTTTCCCGGTTTTTCACCCGGTATATGGCAACCGTCTTCGATAACCGGTATTTCGGCAGACAGTATGCAACCTGAATTTGCTGCCGAATTCCTGCAAACAATGCTTTCTTTGGAAGTTCAGCAATTCAACTACGCAACGGGTTTACCCGTGACCCGAGAAGGAATGGATGCGCAAACGGAGGCTGTAAAAGAAATGAAAATGATGAGCGATGATGAATTTACGTTTGATATCAATTCCGTTATAAAAAACCTTAAAGATATTTCGATACCTGATGCAGTATTGACCGATACGGTTTGGGAAAGTGTTGAACGTTTTTGCAAAAACATTACAGATATCGAAGGAGCCGTGAATGAAATTGAGCAAAACATCAGGACATACCTTGCAGAGAGAAGTTAGTCGGCGGAAAATCAACAGAGGAAAAGGTGAGAGCAGTGCCGCTCTTGCCTTCCTCGCACCGAGTTTTATCGGGATACTCGTGTTTTTCCTGATACCGTTTGCCGATACTGTCCGGCGAAGTTTTTATGATGTTCGCGGTGTTGATTTTATCGGATTTTCGGGATATTCATCGGTTCTTGAAAATAATGCGTTCAGGCTTGCTGCCGGTAATACGGTACGATTTGTTGCGGTTTGTATCCCGTTACTGTTGGCGGTGAGTCTGATCATTGCACTTGTATTACGATCGGTGCGTCCGCACGGAAGGATATTGAAAACATCGTTTTTGTTGCCGATGGCTGTTCCGGTAGCAAGTATTGTTTTGCTTTGGCAGGTTTTGTTTCATTACAGGGGTCTGATGAATACGGCACTCGGTTTTTTCGGAGCCGACCCTGTTGATTTTATGGATTCGTCAGCGGCATTTTGGGTGCTTGTATTCACGTATTTGTGGAAGAACAGCGGATATAACATGATTTTATGGCTCGCGGGTCTTGACGGTATTCGTGAAACCCTGTATGAAGCGGCACGTATCGACGGTGCAAATTCATGGCAATGTTTTCGTTATGTTACGCTTCCGGGGCTTCTTCCGACTGCAGGATTGATTTCCATACTTTCACTGCTCAACAGTTTTAAGGTGTTTCGGGAAGCATATTTGGTTTCGGGTGCGTATCCGCATGATTCTGTGTATATGCTTCAGCATTTGTTTAATAATTGGTTTTTGAATCTTGATATAAGCCGATTATGCGCCGCTGCTGTTATGTTGTGTGCGGTGTTGTCGGTTATCATTTTGTTGCTCCAAAAAGTTTTTGTCAGCGGGGATTAAAGTATGGTGATCAGATTTGTCGGGCGTATGATATTTCTCATCGGGCTTGCAGGGCTTGTTTGGTGGGTTTTGTGGTTTATGTTTTCCGGGAGTCTGATGTCTCTTGAAGAATTGAAAATCACGATCGGACCTGCTCTTTTATATGATGAAGGGAAAGCAACATGGCCGTTTCTGCCGTCATGGCCGACTCTTCAGCCGATTACGGAACTTCTTTTGGATACACCGCAATTTTTTGTTATGTATTTTAATACATTTCGCCTTGTCATACCGTCGGTTTTGGGACAATTATTGCTCGGTGCTCCTGCGGCATGGGCTTTGAGCAGATTTCGTTTTCGCGGACGCAGATTACTCACAACAATTTATATAACATTGATGCTCATGCCGTTTCAAGTGACCATGGTCCCGAACTATTTAGTTATGAATTCACTCGGACTGCTTGACTCCCTGCGCGCAGTCATACTTCCGTTTACATTCTCGGCATTTCCGGTTTTTATCATGCTCAAGGGTTTTGATGCTGTTCCGAAAGACTTGATGGAGGCGGCCGGAATTGACGGAGCGGGTCATTTCAGGACATTCTTAAGTGTCGGACTGCCTTTGGGTATGCCGGGTATACTTGCCGCAATGATATTGGGGTTTTTAGAGTGCTGGAGTGCGATCGAACAGCCGATGACATTTTTGAAAGATCCCGCCTTGTGGCCGCTTTCATTATATTTGTCGCAAATAGTTTCCGAAAGATTGGGTTTGGCAATGGCAGCATCACTCATGATGCTTGCACCGACTGTACTTATATTCATGTTCGGGCAAAAATATCTTGAACTCGGAATACAGGCAACCGGGATAAAAGAATAAAAATAAATTTAAATTGCATGAAATATAAACGAGGATTAGTTTTATGATCAAAACAATGATATCAAAAATCCCGCGATTTACCGACTCTTCTCAAAGTAAGGCCGGTTTGAATATAGTGAAATTTGCCGCTTTGTTAATCGTTATAACAGTGATTGCAAGAGGTACAAGCGGTATGACATTGACTCGTGTTACGGTTGCAAGTCCGTCTCGCGGTGAGATCATAAGCGGCGTGACCGGCAACGCTGTTGTTTCTTCCGTTGATTCGCTTGAGGTTTATGCTCCCGAAGGCTTGAGCGTTAACGAAGTTTTTGTCAATACGGGACAATCGATCAACATCGGTGATCCTGTTTTGGGATTTGATATACGGGAAGCGGAAGAAAAGTTGATTCGGGAGATCGCATCATTGGATAAATTGCTTTTGGACTTGGAAAATCTTGAGCGTTCGGAACCTGTCAACACCTTTTCATTAGAAAGTGCACAGCAGACACTCGATAGGGCTTATGAAGATTACAATATTACAAAAGCGCAGGGAGACGCAGATGTGGCTGCAGCGCAGGCTGAGTTGAATGAGCTTATGAGATCGCAGGCGGATGCGGCAGCGACAGCGGTCGAAGCGGATTCGAGCGGGGTGAATGCAGCGAGGCGGAGCAGGGATCGTGCGCTTGAAGACCGCGATGCGGTTTTTGCACAGGGTGCGGCTGAGATCGCTGCGGCGCAGGCTGCTTTGGACGCAGTGCAAAGCATTGAGAGTGCCAAATATGACGAGTGGCACAGTGCAGTCGGAGATGATGCGATCGCAGATGTATATCGGGCATATTTGGCGGCGCAGGCGGATGCGGCAGCGGCCGAGGCGGTGCTTTCCGCGGTGCGGAGCAGGGTTGCCGGCAGCGAGACAAGCGCTCAAAGAGCGCTTGAGGACGCTGAAACAGCTTTGTTCAATGCTGAACAAAGTGCTGTTGCCGGAACCCGCAACGCGGAAAGCGAAAGATCGGCCGCGATCGAAAGGGCGCAAAACTCATTGACCGCCGCACAAAAGCGTGCGGAAAGCGACCTTTTATCCGCCGCGCGTCGCATCGAAGATGCGCAGGCAGGTTTGCAAAATGCACAACGCGATCACTCCGGCAACATTGCACAACGCAGTGCAACCGATACGGGGAATAAGATAACCGCAACAACACTTCGACTTGATATCATGAATCGGGAAGAAGCGGTATATAAATTGCGTGAGCTGGTAAAAAATGACGGTGTTCTTTATTCCGATATAAAAGGTGTTGTTTCATCGATCAAAAATAGAGGTGATGTCACCGGTAAAGATGCAGCGTTATCATTCAGGGACGGAGCGAAAGGGTTTGAAGCGATCATGACGATCGATAAAGATGATGCCGAAATGTTATCTGTCGGTGATGAATGTGAAGTCACGACCGGAAGGAGCACGATGTTTTATGTACCGACCGTGACAGGGATCGTGTCCGCAATAACATTACCGGATGATAACGATTCGGTTAAAATAACGATCAAATTACCCGCAGGTGACTGGAATGAAGGTCAAAGGATCGATGTATATGCGATCGGGGATCGAAGCGTATATACGATGTGTTTGCCGTTATCTGCACTGCGGTCGGACAATACAGGTTACTTTGTGTTGATCGTTGAAACCGGCAACAATGTTCTCGGAACGGAAAATGTCGCAGTAAGAATGCCTGTGAATCTGCTTGCATCGGATAACAATATTGCGGCTATCGAAGGCCCGATCGGCGGAAATGATCGGGTCATAATCGGCAGTGGAAAACCTGTTGCTGAAGGTGACAGGGTCAGAATTGAATGAGGCAGGGATCGAACCATGACGATTTTCGGAATGACTTTACATAAATTTATCAGCGGATCGATACTTTGGATCGTAATAACCGTTTTGTCTGTCGCCGGTTTTATGAATGTCGGTGAAATGCGACAATATTCGGGGATTTCCATAAGGTTTGATGGACCGGTAAACGGGGAAGATGCATACAGACTCCGACGTCACTCGATCGACCGCAGAAGCCATGGTGATGATGTATTTTGGCCTTCGTTTTGGCATGAAACAAGAGTTGATGTTAAAACAGAACACAGAAATTTCAACACTGCTTGTATCGTATACAGCGGTGATGCCGGACTGATATGGAACACCGATTACACAGACGGAACGGCTCCCGGAGTGACTGACGGATACGGATGTGCAATATCGTCCGCTTTGGCACATGCTCTTTGGGGGAGTGATGATGTTACCGGCAAATCTCTTGAAGTCGACGGTGAAAAACGTGTTGTACGAGGTGTTTTTAAAGGTGATAAACCGATGCTTTTATTATCGGTCTCAGATGAAGATACAGGTCCCGGTTTTACATCGGTTGAACTGTACGGCGGTCCGTCATCACCGGATCGAAACGATGTGATCGGTTTTTTTGCATCAGCCGGAATAAAAACTCCTGATGTGATTTTACTTGCCGGACCGACTTCAATCGCATCTCTTATATCAATGTTACCTTTGATAATATTGGTGCTTTTTGTTCTTATAAAAATCGGTATAAAAATACATAAATACAAAATCGCATTCTTTATTGCCGTATTCTTTTTATTTTTGGTTTTTGCACTTGCACTGCCCGGTTTGCTTGAATCAGTACCGTTACGGATGATACCTTCACGATTCAGCGACTTTGCATTTTGGGGATCGTTGCTTGATCAATTTTTCCTTGATATCGGGGAATACCTGAAGCTGACTCCGCGATCGCGTGATATAATTTATACAACATTATTTTATAAACAAATCGGAATTTTATTTTTCTCTGTCATATTTGTTATGTTGATTTGTTTAAGAACCGACAGTATAATAAATAAAAAAATGATCGCAGGAGGCTGACTGATGGAAGAACTGATAATTCTGGGCTTGGACATACATAATCTTGAAGTGATCGATATCATCAACATGGGAGGGAAATATAAGTTCATCGGCTTGATTTCCGATAAAGATGATCACCCCGATGAGCATTTGGGTTTACCCGTTCTGGGCGGTCCCGCAAAGCTTGCACAATATCCTGATGTAAAACGTGTTCCGATGCATGTATGGAAAGATCGCAATGATAAAACCGGCTGGGTTAATGTGATTGCACCTTCTGCATTCGTCGCATCGACCGCAATCATCGGAAGAGGATGTATAATATATCCCAACTGCTTCATCGGAGCAAACGCCTGCCTCAAAGACGGTATCTTCATGCTGTCGCGCAGTGTGATTAATCATGACAACATAATCGAAAATGACGTAACGGTAACATCCGGCGTGACCCTCGCGGGAAGCGTAACGGTAAAAGAAGGTGCATACCTCGGACAGGCATGCACGGTAAAACAATATTTGACGATCGGTACAAAAAGCACGGTAGGCATGGGTGCAGTCGTTACCCGCAACGTCCCCGACAACACAACCGTAATCGGTTGCCCCGCAAGGGAAACGGAGCGCTCTCCGTCCGCCTAAATCGCCCTGTCTTCCAACAGAGAAAGGATGGGGTAGAGGGTGTTATAGTGTTTATGGAGGAATAGGGGGGAGCGGGTTTTATAAAGGGTTTCTGCGACATTGTCGGCGATCGGAGTGAGGAGTTGTTCGTGAGCGCATTGGACGGGTGAAATATCGGGGATGATTTCGGTATTTTTTGATATCAAAGTATCGTAAGCGTAATTGCAACGTGTTCTGATTGCACATTCTGTACACGGAGCAGGGGGTGAAGACCCTTTTTCAAAAATGTATTTTTGTTTTTCAAAGTCGATGCCGGTCAAAACATTTCCGATCTCGAAAACAGGATTGTTCAAATATCTCGAACCGGGATAAATCGTACCGTCAGGTGCAACCGAAGGTTGGTTGAGAGCCATAGAGCGCCTGTCAGTGATATTTTGCTCTTCTTTAAGCAATGACATGATTTTTATATCGATCGGTCCGAGGTAGAATTTTTCTTCCGCCTCTGTTTTTTTGATGTATAATTCAGCAAGTTTTTTATATTCATCTTCAAGTACCGTAAGGAGTTCACGTGTCCACTTTGCATCTTTTCCGTAATTGAGATTAAGCGTGATGTAGCGAAAACCTTTATCGAACAGAAATGTCACTGTTTGTGATGTATTTTGAACTGTTGATGAATCGATCACACTCAAAGCAACAGCGTAAGGTTGATATTTAAGCAGAAGTGAAATTTTATCATTCAATAAATCAAAAGTGCCGCTCCCGTCATTTGTCAAACGGCATTTATCCTGTACCTGTCCGTCATGGGAAAATCCGATCGTAAGATTTACTTTTTTTGCAAATTTCAAAAATTCATCATCAAGTAATGTTCCGTTTGTGGTCATTTTATAAATGAAGTTATGCCCCGTCGCTTTTTTTATGTTTTCCGCATGGTTTACCGTTTCATAAATAAGCTTTTTTTCAAGAAGAGGCTCACCGCCGTAAAACAGTAAGCCTGATGTTTTAGTGTTTTTCATTCCGAGCTCAACGGCGGCAAACGCAACTTCTTTTGACATACGTTCGGGCCCGCGCGGAACGAAGCAATATTTACAATTTAAGTTGCAATCGTTGGTCAAATGAAGTGTCAACTGCACTTTTATATAACCCCTTCCGCTTTGAGAATTTCTATGAATGCCTGTATTTGTTCAGCAAGACGTTCTTCAAGGATCGGTCGGGCTTTTTCTTTGACAAGTGCGATCTCTTCATCGGTCGGTTGAAACACAACACCTTCTTCATTCCAATTCATATCCCAATCGTAATCCCATTCTTTATCAGGACTTAAACCCGGTGTGAAAAACACTCCGACAGAAATATCATCGCTTTGCTCACGAAACTTTTCAGCGACACGATCTGCAGTCCATGAACCCTGACTTTGCCCGACACCCGATACAGCTACGTTTTTTTCTTCATCAAATAAGTCAATGCCAATTCTTAACGTCTCTGTGCGACCAAATTCA
>Ga0123356_10002817_pt1 | contig 18408 bp, 17 predicted proteins | sample TergutEmb28metaG_2_FD_92546 | JGI IMG/M metagenome (GOLD analysis project Ga0123356, IMG submission 92546) | Embiratermes neotenicus P3 segment gut microbial communities from Petit-Saut dam, French Guiana - Emb289 P3 | ecosystem: Host-associated > Arthropoda: Insects > Digestive system > Gut ...
GTAGCGACGGCGGTCGGCTACCTGGAGGTGCGGTGCGGCTGAAAGAATGGTCTGTCCGAGCTATCGCGGACGGTTGGGTTGCAGGCTCAAGTTGTTTGTCACGACGCGGGTAACACCAGGCACGTTGCTGGCGATCGTGCGCGCACGGTTGATCGCTTGTGAGCTGTGGACGAAGCCACTGAGAGTGGCGACCCCGTTGTCGACCCTCACGTCGACGTGACGGAAGAAATGGTGGGGGTCGGCATCCAGCGCCGCATGGATGGCCCTCGTTAATGCCTCATCGCTGGTAGCCGCGGCACCCTTCGCTGGCTGCGGGGAGGCTTGCGAAGCAGTCGGCGGCGCTGCGGCCTGCGGGAAAGCGGCCGGGCAGTACACCGAGAGAGCGAGGACGAAGAGGGCGGGCGAGCGCAGCATATTGGTGGAAATCATACCGCGAGGCAGACACGGATGTCGCACTCAATCGCGAGGTTGTTACAAACCGCTGCCTCGGCAGCCGGTTGTGTCGAATCTGGTGGCGGCGGCCCGAACTGCCGCTTGCTTTCACCTGTTGCCGCGGGCGCTTACCGGGCGATTAAGATGACCTGCAATCATCAACAAGATCGCTGTCGGCGCGAAACGCGTGGAATTCGCCATGATGCGGTTGATGAGACCAGTGATGATCTGCGGCCGCCCGGCCTTAAGCGCCGCATAACCCTGGCGTGCCACTTCGGCGGCTGTCATCACCGGCACTGGTCCTTCGAACAAGGCGACGCCTTGCATATTGCCGAGCGCGGCAAATTCGCTGCTCGTTGGACCAGGGCATAGAGTCGTGACTGTTACTCCGCTGCCGCGCAACTCGTGGCCGATTGCGCGGCCGAAGCTCAGCACGTAGGACTTGGTTGCGTAGTAAACTGCCATGCCAGGACCGGGCTGGAATGCAGCCACAGACGCAAGGAGCATGACCTTGCCACGCCTGCGCGCCACCATCTGTGGCAACACCAGCCGGGTTAGTTCGGTCAAGGCGATAATGTTAACTTGCAGCATGGACAGAATTCTTTCCGGATTTTCTTGATCGAACCGTCCGGTGTCACCAAGGCCAGCGTTGTTGATTAGCGTGTCGATGGCCAGACCGCGTTGCTCCACAGTTCTCATCAATGCCGCTGCGGCGCCCGGCCTGCCAAGATCGGCAGCGATGACGATGATTTCGGCACCGGATGACTTGAGTTCCGCTGCGAGCGCTTCCATCGGCTCACGGCGGCGCGCGACGAGTACAAGATCGTGTCCGTCGTTGGCAGCCTCACGGGCAAGGGCGGCGCCGATGCCAGCCGACGCGCCGGTTATGAGCGCAACAGGACGGGCTGAAGCAGCCATGCTGAACCATCCTTTCGCCCGCCCTCTTCGAGCGACGGGTGAAGTTACGGATGAGGCGCGTTAACGTTCGGGTAAGCTGGTTATAGACGGATACCGCCGAGGACCTCAAGCGTCCGTCCGCTCTTGGACTGCTTACCGCGTATTGGCCGCAGACTGCGCCTACGTGATCTGAAGCGTAGCAGGCAGCCACGCCGTCCGTGATCACCGGCGCAGGGATCAATTAAAATTGAAACACCGGCAGCGCGCGCCCAGCTCGGAGGTTGTAGCTTTCCTGACGGGGAGACCAACTACAGCGAGATCACGCGCCAGGGCGACGCGGGCGCGCGCCGGTTGAAGCCAATGCCGATGGCTTCGTGGTGACGTTTCTGCGTCGCGTGGGTACTGTCAGGGTTATTGGCCATATAATCTGGCGGGGGCCTGGAGAATGATCATGGCGGCTTGGTCCCGTGCTGCCGAGCTTGCTGACCGTACACCCCCGTCCCGGAATCGCTACGTCGACTTTCTGCGAGCCATGTCGATGCTGGTAGTGACCGTCGGACATTGGCTGGCGGCCGCACCCTATTTCGACGCAACCAACACGCTGAGGACATCCCACATCCTGACGGTCGTTCCCTGGACCGCTTGGCTCACATGGGTCGTGCAAGTCATGCCGATCTTTTTCATGGTTGGCGGATACGCGAATGGTATCAGCTGGCGCGCGGCGCGTCGGGACGGCAAGTCGTACGCGGCCTGGCTCGAAGACCGTCTGCGCCGTCTCGTGTTGCCAATCCTTCCGCTGTTGGTGGTTTGGGTGGCGATCGTTGCAGTCGAGAACGTCCGCGGCGTGCGGCCGGAGCTGATCAGCTATGGCTCGCGGGTGGCGTTGATACCAATCTGGTTTCTGGCGGTGTACATCGGCATCGTCGTGCTCGTCCCGGCGATGGATGCCGCATGGAAGCGGTTCGGACTCAAATCCTTCGCGGCACTGACAGCTGCCGCAATTGTCGTTGACGTCATGTACTTTGCCGTTGGCCTGCGCTGGCTCGGCTTCGCCAATTACCTGTTCGTGTGGGGTGCAATCTTCCTGCTTGGGTTCGCGTGGCTCGACGAGCGGTTTTCCGAGCGCAGGACGCTGCTTGTCGTGGCCGCCGCGGGCCTTGCTACGCTACTCCTGCTCGTACACTTCGCGCCCTATCCGGTCGCAATGATTGGCGTTCCAGGCGATCCCATCAGCAATACGACACCACCGAAAGTCACACTGATAGCGCTTGCGGTAGTGCAGGGCGCCTTGTTGCTTGCCGCGCAAGCGCCCGCGCGCCGCTGGCTGGCCGGCCGCTTCGCGTGGACGGCAACCGTAGCCATCAATGGCAACATCATGACGCTCTTCATGTGGCATCTGACGGCCACCACCCTTGTGGTCCTCGCCGCCTATCTCGCCGGCGGCGTGGGTTTGCGGCTCGAGCCAGGAAGTCCTGAGTGGTGGTGGTCGCGGCTCCCCTGGGTCGCAGCGAATGCGCTTGCGCTCATTCCTCTTGTGGTTGCGTTCGGGCGCTTTGAGCGGCCGCGCTCGGTCGGCGGCTCACCGGCGCCCGCGTGGCGCACCATTCTCGGCGCACTCATGACTGGCAGCGGTTTTGCGCTGCTGGTCGCGCAGGGCATCGGTGGACGTGGGAACCTTGGGCTGAACGTGTGGGGTCTCACACTCGCTCTCATGGGCATCGGTCTTGTCGCAGGGAGGAGCGGTGCGTCGTTTTTCACACCGCGCTAGCTTGGAGTTTTCGCCGCTTCGTCTCGCAATTGCCGGCGCAATATCTTGCCGACATTGTTCTGCGGCAATTCCGCCCTGAACTCCACTGATTTCGGCACCTTATAGTGGGTGAGCTGCGTTCGGCAGTACGCCAGCAATTCCGCTTCCGTGAGGCTAGAATCCTTCCTGACCACATACAGCTTGACCACTTCCCCCGAGCGCTCATCGCGTATCCCGATCGCGGCGCTTTCGAGCACGCCCGGATGGCTGGACGCCACCGCCTCGACCTCGTTCGGATAGACCTTGAATCCGGAGACTATGATCATGTCCTTCTTCCGGTCGACGATCTTGACGCACCCCATCTGATCGACGACGCCGATATCACCGGTGCGGAAATAGCCGTCAGGGGTCATGACCCTCGAGGTTTCGTCTGGAAGCTGCCAATAGCCGGGCATGACCTGCGGGCCGCGAGCACAGATTTCCCCTGGTTCGCCAAGTGGAACCTCGTTGTTTTCATCGTCACGAATAGAGATGTCCGTCGAGGGCATCGGCAACCCAATTGTCCCACTCCATTTGGAAGCGACGGGCGAATTGCAGGTGAGCACCGGGGAGGTCTCCGAGAGACCATAGCCTTCCACGATCGGGCGGCCGGTAGCATTGAGCCATCGTTCCGCTACTGTTTGTTGCACCGCCATGCCGCCGCCGACCGCAGCCTTGAGCATGCTCCAGTCAATCCTGCCGAAATCCGGATGATTGAGGAGTGCGTTGTAGAGTGTGTTGACGGCCGGGAAGTGATTCACCTTGTACTTCGCGAGCTCCTTGATCAGGTTCGGAATATCACGGGGATTGGGAATGAGAATACATTGACCTCCGGTGTGGATGCTCAGCAGGAAGCACGCGGTAAATGCAAAAATGTGATAGAGCGGCAACGCCGCCATGACGATCAGGCGGTCGACCTTGGGCTCCTGTTCCAGCACCGGCTGCAGCCAAGCATCAATCTGCAGCATATTGGCGACGACGTTGCGATGCAGCAGGACCGCGCCTTTGGCGGTGCCGGTGGTTCCGCCCGTGTATTGCAGGAGCGCGATGTCATCGGGTCCGAGCTGCGGCTTGTTCAGCATCATTCTTTTGCCGGCAGCGATCGCTGCGTTGAACCGCGTGGCGCCCGGCAATGTGTAAGCCGGCACCATCTTCTTCACCCACCGCACGATCACATTGACGATCGCGCCTTTGATCATGCCCAGCAGGTCGCCCATGGAGGCGATGACGACGTGCTTCACGCTGGTTTGGGCGATCACCTGCTCGAGCGTGTGCGCGAAGTTTTCGAGCACAATGATCGCCTCAGCACCGGCATCCTTGAGCTGCAACTGCAGCTCGCGGGCCGTGTACAGCGGGTTGACATTCACTACGGTGTACCCGGCCCGCAAAATGCCGAGGATCGCAATGGGATATTGCAGCACGTTGGGCATCATGATCGCGACACGCGCGCCCTTCTGCAGGCCCTTGCTCTGCAACCAGGCACCCAATGCGCGCGACTCGTCGTCGAGATCGTAGTAGCACAGCACCCTGTCCATACAGACAAAGGCGGTGCGATCACGGAATTAGGCAAAGCTCTCCTCGAGCAAGGCCACGAGCGACGAATACCTGGATGAATCAATCTCCGCAGGAACTCCTGGCGGATAGTGCTTGAGCCAGGTACGTTCCATGGTGTTCTTCCCTCAGGACTGGCGAGGATGCCGACTATCTCGTCCAGTCAGATTCAGTGAAGCACGAGCCAGTCGGCGGCTATGCCGGCCGTCCGCTGGTGTTCGCGCAGTGCGGCCCGACTGTCGCGAGCGACGGCGCGCTTGCGTCTGCATCAGGTCCTGCGGCGAAACACGAGCACGAAGCGGTCGGTCTTGCCGAGCATCGGTGGCTGGTAGCTGATCTGGTCGCGCTTGTCGTCGGGCCGGCGCAGCACGTCGCTCTGAGTGACGAACTCAAAACCGTGCTTCTCGAAATCAGAGCGCGCAAACGCCTCATCGATGCGGTGTAGTTTCTGGGCATCCGCGCGACCCGTGCCTGGCCTGGCCGAGTGATCGACCAGCAGCAGGATGCCTCCGGGCTTGAGCGTCCGCGCCATCTCATCGAGCACCATGCTGGGCCTCATTTTCGGCCAAAGGCTGTGCGGGGCGTCATCGACCCAATACAGGTCGTGATAGTCCTTGATAAACACCTCAGCATCGAGTGAACGATCGGGCAGCGGCAGATGCTGGAGGTCGATTGTGCGGTGCTCGACATTGGGCAGGCGATTGTTCGCCAGGCGTGTTTTCCAGTAGTTGCCACTCCAGTTGTCGGTCGCGGCATTATTCAACATCAGCACGTGACCGCGCGAACCTACAATGTAGCTCAGCAGCTCGCTGTTGTAGCCGCCCGCGGCGAGGATGTCCGCCACCTGCATTCCGGGTCCTATGCCTGACAGCCGCAGCACCTCCGCCGGGTGATCGATAGCGTCGCGCCTCAAGTCATCGGCGGGGCGCCCTGGATGGGCAACCGCATCGTCATAGATGTCCGGGTTGGCGTTCACCGCGGCGATTGGGATGACGCCGAGCAGCATCACGAGCAACACCAAGCGGTGCTTGCTAAGAGTCAAGGCAGGCATTGAGCACTCCTTTTCGAGCCCGGCGCGGGGCAGTGCCGCCTTACGTAGTATGAGCCAACCTGGGGACCGGGGTCAGCCATGGCGTTCTATCGCCGTGGCCTCGGCCTCGCCACCGCTACGACCAGCTGAATCTGGCGCAAGAGACGTCGTCGAGGCTCAGGGCATGCGCTCTTTTGTGAACCCGTGTTGCGCCAGCCAAGTGATCATGATCTGCGGATAATCCGCAACGAACCGCTCTGGAGGGGTTGGATCTCCGTTGTATCCGGTCTTTGACACAATGAGCTGGTGGCCCGCGTCAGGATACATCTTGATCGTGACATCCCGATTTCCGGCGCGCCTCAGGTATTCGCGTAAATGTGTCACTGAGTCGACTGCATCAACATTTCGATCAAGCGCGCCGTAAAGCGCCAATGTGGGCGTCGCTGAGACGCTGAGTAACGTGTGCCTGGGGTCGAACGTGATGAATCGGCGCAGTCCGGCTATCTTCGAGGGCGGTGGCGGAATCGGGATACCCAGGTCCGGCATCAGCGAGTATTGGAACCATGGTTGTTTTGCGTCGATATCATACAGACGCTTTGTGTGATTCCACGAGCCGGTGCCATCCAATGACCTTTCGAACGCATGCCATAGTGCTAGCGCCTGTGGCAATGCATCTTGCGCGTTATGCCGGCGCAGCGTCTGTTCGACTTCATAGTCAACATTTTGCGCCAAGGATTGTGTCGGTGCGCTCTTGAGGATCATGAAAGCAACTGGACGGTGGATCGCTACCAGCGGCGCTGTCCAACCGCCGTTGCTGAAACCCCAGATACCGATGCGGTGCGAATCAACGTGGGGATCACTTTGCATTACGTCATAGACAGCCTCCACGTCATCTGCTCTCTGGCGAGGTCCATTGAGAAGCCAGTCACCAGCTGATTCGCCCACGCCGCGCTGGTCATAGCTTATGACATTTATTCCGTTGCACACGAAGAAGGGGATGATGAATCCCATCTCTCTTGTTTCCGGATCATTGCCATGGACGAGGATCACCGTAGCGCGGGGCTTTTCGCCTGCATAGTAAAGCGAAAACCCAAGCCGGCCTCGTGGCGCTTCGATGACGCGTGACTTCTCGAGGATGCCGCTGCGCAGATGCAAGCCAGCGGTCGCTTGCAGATCACCTGTGCGCTGCGAAGTCGAATCGAAGAAATCGTTTGCTGCCGGACCGGATCGGCCGTGTCGAACACCAACGTATATCGTACCTCCGGAGGCGACGTACGCTCCAGGAGCGAGACTCGAAGCTTCGGCTGTCGCTATGAGTGAGAGCCAGATCACGAGTGCAACGATGGTTCTTGTCATGCGCTGCATAGGTTCCATTCAACGGGTGATCTCTCTATCTGACAAACATGGCGTGTCGGCCCGGTCCGCGATTGGAGAGGTTCAACTTGGCGTATTTGCCCATTACGTCAAAATAGCGCAGGAGATACCGGCCTCACACTGCATATATACGCACGTTGTGCCAGCAGGGTTTCAGAAGATTCGCTGCGGAGATCGCTGGCGTTGCGTCAGGCGCATGTTCACTGTGAAGAGCCGGTTCAACAGGCCTGGGGTCGTGCGACGCGCATCAGGCTGCCGGGGGGCGGCGCCTTGGGTCGCTATCAGCCGTGGACGATCTGAGGCTACGCCTGGCCCGCGTAGATCAACCGCCCCGGCCCGAGCCTCGTCAGGATCTCGTCCAGACTCGAAGGGGCTACGGCAAAACAGCCCTCGCTGCGCCCGAGCATGCCGTGTTGCCCGATCATCTCCTCACTGACGTACCAGGCGCCATGCACCACGATCGCGCGCGATGCGGCGTTGCTGTTGGTCGGATCGAGTCCCTCGAGACGCATCGAGTGTCCGTGGCTGCCGACATAAGAGCCGTCAGTTCGGTAAGCTCCCGCCGAGGTCGCGTGGGAACCTGGCTCATTGGAGAAGCGCTCGAGCCAGCCGGTGTGGGCGGGATCCGAGCCCCTGCCATGCGCGACCAGATGTGACGTTACGCTGAGGTCGGACACTCTCAGCAGGTGGAACCGCGGCGTGCGCGAAGGAAGGGAAAAATCCGCGATACCGACCACGTCCCGGCAGGCGATGCAGTCGCGACGCCTCTCCAGAGCATCCAGCGCGCGCCGCAGGAGATTCGCAGGCACGGGCGCGTGGACATCGCGCGTCCATGCGAGCGCGGGCCTCACCAGCGCACAGGCCGCGCCGGCCAAAGCTGCCCCCACGAATGAACGACGCGTGAATGACAAAGTGCGATCCCCCCGCCACGGACAAGCACCTAGAGACCACCGCGGCCGCGGGTAGTTCACATGATTTTGGCACGCAGGTCCAGCGACTGTGGCCGGAACGGCAACCCGCACAGCACGGCGTGAATACAGGCCTCAGGCGGCTGCGCGCGATGCCCGCTGTACGCAGGGCAGCCACGTTCAGCAGTCATTCACATCCAGGCAGGCGCGTTCACGAGTCATTCATTCAATCGGAGTTGAGCTCGGCGGGCACCGTCGCCAGGCGCTGGGATTCGACGTCTGCGGCGCTTGGGACCAATTGACGGGGAGAGCGACAAGGAACTCCTCATGCGAGTCCTGACTCTTTACGAGATGAAGCACTTTTCCGCAGCAACAGCAATGGGGCTCGTCGCCGCGTTTGCGCTGGGGCTGTCGCCGGTTCCCCCGTCAGCAAAGGCGGAAGGGCGCCAAGCTCAAGAGCGCATCACCGCGCCAGAGACCCCGGACCTTTCGGCGCGAGAACGCTCCGGCAGGGCCTCATACTACGCGCGCCAATTCTTTGGTAGACCCATGGCGGACGGGGCTCGAATGGATCCGCACGGTAACAACGCGGCGAGCAGAAGCCTTCCGCTGGGAACAGTGGCGAAGGTCACTGACGTCGCAACCGGCAAAAGCGCCATCGTCAAAATCGAAGATCGTGGCCCATACGTCAAGGGTCGAACCCTGGACCTGTCGCCTACCACGGCACGGAAGATAGGAATCACACCGCAGGTCGGGGTCGCCAAAGTAGTGATCACGCCGATCGCGGTTCCCCTGCCGGACGGCCGGGTCAAGCTCGGTCCGGCGGCGGAGCCTCACGAACTCGCGGAGGTCACGTCGGATGCCAGGCACAAAGCCAAAACACAGAGCGTCACGCGCACCGCGGCCCAATCCGCGCGTGGATCCGCGTTAGCGGCAGCAAAGCTCGACCCTTCCAACGCTGTTCCGCTGCCGCGTTGATGCGCATGCGCGTCGGCTACTCGTACGGCACGCCGTCCTTGTGCCGGTAATCGCGGCCACCGCTTATTCTGAGATCGATATCCGGATAATCCACGTTATCGCCGTCAGGGCGCCGCGAGCCGATTTCGAGGATGATTGCCTCGGAAGAGCCACGGTTCTGCAAGTGGTGTCCATCCGCCACACCCGCCTTGAAACCGGCGCAGTCGCCGGGGCGCAGCACTTCCTCGCCGGCTTGTGTCACCATCACTACCTCGCCCTCCAGCACGTAGACGAACTCGTCTTCGGCGCTGTGCCAATGCCGTTGACTTGACCACTGCCCCACGGGGAGACGCAGTAGGTTGACTCCGAACTGGGTGAGTCCAGCGGCGTCGCCGAGCCGCGAACGCTTGCGGGTGCGGCAGGCCTCATCGTAAGGTTTGGGATAACCGCTGCCAATCCGTAGCGGTGCGGCATCGACCGTGATTTTCTTCATGGCGTCTCCGGTGCCTGGTTAACCAGGCCGAGCGGATTCTATCGCCCGCAAGGGGTGCCAGGGACACCGACGGAGCATAATTGCAGACCGCACAGTCCTCAACGCGGGAGTCCCGAATGAACGAGGAAGCGCTGAACCTCAGTATACGTAAGTTCTTAAAAACGGTCGGTGTCAGCTCGCAGCGTGCGATAGAGCACGCCGTGACCGACGCTGCGGCTGCCGGAGCCATTGCCGGCACAGAATCGTTTCCCGCAAAAATGACACTGGAGATCGCGGGGCTCAGGTTGAACGTCGCATTTACGGGCGAAATCACTCTGCAATGAGGGGAATGCTGCGAACGATTGAGGAGGGTTGAATGGTGGGCTCCACAAAGCCGCGCGCTATCGGCTTCAATCATGTAGCGCTGGAAGTCGGCGATATCGAGGAAGCGCTGGCATTCTACGGCCGGATCTTCGACTTTCAATTGCGCGGCAAGAGCAGGACGATGGCCTTCATCGATCTTGGCGACCAATTCATCGCGCTGCAGGCAGGGCGCAAACAGCCCGCCGATGACGGCCGTCATGTCGGCCTGGTTGTCGACGACAAGGCGGCGGCGCGCGCCGCCCTCAAGGCGGCGGGGGTCAAGCCGATCGGCGGTCCGTTTCTCGATTTCCGCGACCCCTGGGGCAATCGCATCGAGATCGTGGGCTATGACAACATCCAATTCACCAAGGCTCCAAACGTGCTGCGCGGCATGGGCCTGACGCAATTGACCAAAAACGAAAGCGCGAAAAAGGAGCTGGCGGAAAAAGGGATGGCGCTGGATGTTTGATCGCCAGGCGCGAATTCATCCGGCGCTTCGCTGGTCAGCATTACCAGGCCGAGACCGGGCTCGGACGCTATCTCGCGGCGAGCCTGGCGTGATGTTTCTGCTCGTGGATCCAGTCGTTGGTGCGCGCATCCAGCAGGTCCAGCGGCAGCACGCCGCCGTTCAGCATCTCGTCGTGAAAGCTCTTGATGTCGAACTGGCTGCCGAGCTCCTTGCGCGCCCGCCCGCGTAGCTCCAGGAACTTCAGCTGGCCGAGTTTGTACGCGAGCGCCTGCGCCGGCCAGGCGATGTAACGGTCCGTCTCCGCCTGGATCGTGGGCTCATCGACCGCACCGCTGCTGCGAAAGAATTCCACCACCTGATCGCGGCTCCACCCCTTGGAGTGAATGCCCGTGTCCACCACCAGCCGCACGGCACGGAACAGCTCGCTCGAGAGCCGCCCATAGTCGCTGACCGGGTCCTGATAGAAGCCAACCTCCCTGCCGAGCTGCTCCGCGTACAGCGCCCAGCCCTCGATGTACCCGGAGTTTCCAGCGTGACGGCGGAACCTCGGCAGGTCGGACAGCTTCTGCGCCACCGACAGCTGCATGTGGTGGCCCGGTATCCCCTCGTGGTATGCGGTGGCCTCGTCATCGATCAGCGAGCGCTGCTCGAAGTTGGCGACCGCCACCACTACGCGGCCCGGGCGCTTGCCATCGGGCGTACCGGACTGGTAGTGCGTGGCGTTGCCCGGCTCGAAATCGGGCATGGGCTCTACGGTCAGGGGCAACCCGGGAATGAAGCCGAACAGCTCGGGTAGCTTCGGTTGCATCTGGGCGATGTAGTTGCGGAAAACCTCGACGATCGCTTGCGCGGAAGCCGGGTGGTAGCGAGGATTGCTCTTCAGCGAGGCGCGAAAGGAGGCGAGATCCTGAAAGCCCTCGCGATGCGCAATCACCAGCATCTCCGCCTCGATCCGCGCCATCTCGCGCAGGCCGATCTGGTGGATCTGATCAGGCGTGACATTGCTGAGAGTGGTGCGGGCGCGAATATCATTCAGGTAGCGCTGTTCCCCGCCGGGGAGCGAGGTGACCGCCAGCGTCGTGCGGCCGAAGGGCGCGTACTGCTCGGTGACGAAGTTGGCGAAGTCCGCGTACGCGGGCAGCACCTCTTTCACCACCGCCTCGGTGATCTCCTTGCGCAGCCGCGGCTGCTCCTCGGCCGGGATGCTGCTGGGAAACTTCTTCGTCGGCAGCAGGAAGGGATCCGCCGCGATCACGCCGAAGCACTGCCCCGGCACCTTCTCCAGCAGGAAGCGCACCGGCATGAGGCGGTCCTGCTTGCCCGCACGCAGCACCTCCTCCGTCTGCATGAAGACTCGCGGAATCTGGTGCAGTCGCGCGATGTAGTCCTCGTAATGCTTCACGGAATCCAGCGGCACGGCGAGCGGCAGATCGGCAAGGTGCGTCTGCGGGCCGGCCATCTGGCTGACCGGCATCTCGTACTCCTTGAAGGTGTGGTTCGCGATGCGCTGCTCGAGCGCACGCGCCAGGACCTCGTGCGACAGCCTGTCCTGCTCCGCGAACCCCGCGACCGAGATCGCCTTCAGGCGCGCCAGATAGGCCTGATCGCGCGCGTTCTCGCTGTCGGCCCCGGCCAGCGAGTAGTCATTCAGCTGATCGTTGTAGCGATAGTCCCCGTAGGCCGTGGCCATCTCGGGGTGTGTCTTGAGCTCGGTTTCGTAGTATTCGTCGAACAGGGCGTTCTGCTCGGCGAGCCGCTGCTGCACCGGCCCGGGGCTCTTCGCGCTCAGCGGGGCGCTGCAGACCAGCAACAGGCACGCCAGCAGACCCGGGAGAGATGTGTGTGTTTTCATGGCAGTCGACCCCGTTGGTGCGATTCGATTGATCAGTTGAAATTGCGATTGTGGTCGTTCAGAGTGCCTGGGCCTCGCTGGCGCGCGGGCGGCGCCGCCAACGGCGGTATGCGAAGCCGGCGCCACCAAGAAAGACCATGACCAGTACGATCGCCAACGATAAGGCTGCAAGCGGGTGCTCTGCGCCCGCGCGGGCAACCCGGTAGAACCGATCGATACGACGAAGAGACTCGGCATCGGGGACAGCTTTCGCTTCAATCTGATCGCCCAGCATCATGACCTGGAGGGATGATCGAAAATCAGGCCACCGCGGCAACCCGGCTCCATTCGGGTCGCCCGTCCTGGCAAAATTGGTCCAGTATTCCTGCATCGCGTCTGCGAGCTGCCGGTCGCCCGAGGTCCACGCAGCTGCGGCCGAATCCAGGTTGCCAAACACGTACGGCATCTCCATTCCGTGAGTCGCACCCATGCCGAAGTATCTGCTGTCACTGGCGAAAGGAGGGGCGCGGGTGAATTCGTAGAGATAAACGTGCTTTGATCCCATCCTGGCCGCCAGTCGTGCCCAGGTCCACATGTCCCAGCGGAACCGCGCATCTCCTTCAAACGCCGCCGCCGCGGCGCGCGCTGAGCGATTATCGTTTCCCGCTCGCGGCGCCAACAGACGTACCAGAATCGGCGGGAAGTCTTCCGACAGCGTCTGGGTGTAATTCTCAGTGGTTATCGATTTGCCATGGAGGAAGTACTGCCCCTCCGCAGCGTTATAACCAACCAGGATATCCACGTTATTCTGGCCGTTGTTTGCGTAAACGTCATACGGCGAACCCTTCAGCGCAACGCCGTCGATGACGAGGTGTGGATCGAAAGGGACCTCGAGCAACTCCGCGACAGGCATCTCGCGCAACTGCTCAATCGTTTTGGCACCGGTTCGGCGAACAAAGTCGACTCCTTCGGCCTGGGCGCCAGCCAGCGAATACCCGGGCACAATCGCGAGCGGCTCAAAGAGCCCGCCGCTCTGGCCGATCGCGCGCTGAAACAGTCCCTTGGCAAGGGGCGAGCTGGTCAATGCGCTAACGGATATTGAGCCGGACGACTGACCGAAGATGGTGACCCGGCCCGGATCCCCTCCAAAGGCGGCAATGTTCCGCTGTATCCAATTCAATGCTGCAACCTGATCCAACAGTCCGTAGTTTCCCGATAAGCGCAACTGCGATTCCTGGCTCAGGGTGGGGTGTGCCAGAAAACCCAGTGCGCCGAGACGGTAGTTCGCAGTGACCAGAATGACGCCGTGCTCGGCAAGGCGGTCTCCCCTGTAGAGCGGTAAGGAGGCCGAGCCATTAACGAGACCGCCACCGTAGAACCACACCATCACCGGAAGCGGCTTTGGGGTGGTGCCCGTTGGGACCCAAACATTGAGATAAAGGCAATCTTCGCTGGTCGGCTCCGCTGGCGACTCTGGGGGATAAGCGCCGCTCTGAGGACACCGCGGCGAATATGTTGCAGCCTCTCTCACCCCTTGCCACGCGGTTGCCGGCTGCGGTGCACGCCATCGCAGCCGCCCGACAGGCGGAGCCGCAAAGGGCAAACCTCTGAAAACCGTGACCGAAGAATCTGCCACCCCCTGCACCAGGCCCGATTCAGTCGCTACTGTCGCTGCCAACGCGGTCTGGCTGACCAAGCCGACCCAGAGGGCCGCGAAAGCGGTTCGCAGCCACCCGCCGTGTCGCCGCCGGGAGAGTGCTTCCGGCAGCGCCGGGTCGGCGCCACCGCGTAGGTAGCGGCCGGGTTCACGCCTCAAATGGCCTGTCATCCCGAAAGCTTAGCCGATAGCTTGACCAACCGCGAATGGCAGGTAATGGCGGACCAGAGAGCACCGTTATTCGGCTCGCAGGGCCTCGAATGGCGGGAGGCGTCCGGCGCGCAGCGCCGGAAAGAGACCCCCGAGCAGCGAAGTGACTAGCGCCCACACCAGCCCGAGCGCCCACAGCGACGGCGAGACGTGCAGCTTGAACGCTCCCCAGACCCACATCTCGCGGCCGTCGAATATCAGCCAGGCGATTGCGGCGCCGCTGAGTGCCCCGATTGCACCGAGCAGCGCTGCCTCCACGAGGACCGACAGCGCAACCGGTGTGGCGCCAAAGCCGAGGGCACGCAGTGTGCCGATCTCGCGGGTGCGCGCCCGCACCGCCGCGTACATGATTTTCACGGTACCGAACAGCGCGCCGAGCGCCATGATCATGCCGATCACGTAAGCCATGCGCGTGAAGAAGGCGGTAGTCACCCCGAGCTCACGCAGATCGTAGTCCGTCTTGCGCTCGACGAAGACCGACAGCGCCGGATTTCCCATGATCCACGCCTGGAATTTCGGGTATGCCCTGGCATCTTCGAGCTGCACCAGCACCTGAGCGAAGCCCGCGCGCCGCCGCGCGGCCATCACGGTGATCGCATCTCCGACCAGGTAACTTTCAACAATGTCGGCCCCGCAGCTGAAGATGCCGACGATGGGCCACACCCCGTCGCGCAAACGCACCTCGCTCCCCACCGTGAGGCCGAACTTCCGTGCTGCACCCACGCCCGCCACCAGCTCCCGCGTGCCCGCACGGAACATGTGGCCAGCGACTACCCGGAAGGCAGGGCGCAGCGCGAGGCCGGCGGGACCAATGCCGCGCAGCTGCAGCGAGCCTGCGGCAAAGCCCTCGAGCGGCGGTATGCGCATCAGGAACTCGGCGTCCGCCAGCGGTACACCGTCGGCCCCCCGGGCTATCCCGGGAGCATCGAGGATCGTGCCGATGACACCGGGGTGGAGGCTGCGGCTCTGATCAAAGGCGGCGTGTCTGGCCCACACCACGGCGCGGGTCGCGTCTTCGGGTCTCGCGTAGGCGCGTGCCAAGCCTGCGGTCAGCGACAGCATCGAGGTCAACACCCCGACCACGCAGGCCATACCGAGAACGACCACAAGCGCTGTGGCATACCTCTCACGGAGGCTGCCGACGGCAATGAGGCAGACCGCCGCGATCTGGCGCAGCACACTCACGGTCGTCCCGCGATCACCGCAGCGACATCGCTGTGCCGCAGCCGGTAAAGCGGCGCTACGGCGCTGAGCAGAGCAACGAGCAGCGCGGCCGCGAGCGCCCAGCCAAACGCCGCAAGCGATGCGTGCATCTCGGGCAGGTTGACCGCTCCTTTAATCGCCAGGTGGGCAACGAGCACACTCACTCCCAGGGCGAGCGCACTGCCAATGAGGGCGGCAAGCAGCGTCGGCATGGTGGCTTCCAGCAAGACCAGCGCGGCGATGCGGCCATCTCCATACCCCATGGCATTGAGGACGCCGAACTCCGACAGCCGTTCGCGCACGGACTCGGCGATCCCGTTCGCGCCCAGGAACAGGATCATGAACAGCCCGGCAGCACCGATGCCGAGACTAATCTGCCGCATGTTGATGTTCGCATCGGCCAGCTCCTGCGCGTCCTCTCTGGCCGGAACGCAGTAGAGCGCGGGAGTCGCGTTCGTGAACCGCGCTTCGATCGCTCGGCAAACCGCGCGTGCGTGCTCCGGGCGATCGACCGCCACGCGCAGGACATTGACCAGGTCTCGCTCGTCAAGATCACCCGCGTTCTGCCAGTAACGCAGGTTCCCGACGATCATGCCGGGGTTCGACAGTGGGCCGCCCGTACCCGGCCCCCAGCCCGGCGGGTCCGGGATGAAGCCCAGAACGGTGAAGGGCCAGGTGCCCGAGCCGTCCGCACGGCTTCCCGGCTGCGTGTTCAGGGTTACCGTGTCGCCGACTCGCACGCTGTGGCGCGCCGCCGCCGTGCGAGTCAGGAAGATGCCGCTGGGGGCGACATCGAGAGCCTTCCAGTCCGCCGGACTCATGGGGAGCTCAGGCCAGGCCGAGCGCATTCCCTCGTCCACGAACATGACCGTGATCGGGTGGCGCTCGTCCTGCTGGTATCCCTGCAGCCACAGCTGAGGGCCGACGCCGGTGACACCAGCGATGCGAGCCAGCTGCTCACGGTATCCCAGTGGTATGGTCCCGCAGTCGAAGGCGCACGCGACGATCAGGCGGTCCATCCGGACGTCATCGATGGCCTGCTGGTACGCCGCATTGACCGCGATCATCGCGCCGAAGAGCGCAAAAGCGACAGACAGCGCAACCAACGTGAGCACCGACTCTGTACGGTTGCGCGACAGGGCAGCCCAAACCAGAGGTACGAACTTCACAGTCGCGATGTTCTCCGGATCGCTCTGCGGGAAGCAAGATCAGTTCGCAGCTGTCGAGCCGCTGGTGGCCCGCTCAACCTGCAGTTTGTCCCGCCAGTCCCAGGCTGGTTGCTGCGTTCACGGCGACCTCTAATATCGACCACAGCCGCACTTCGTGGGGCTGGAATCAGATCGGAGCGCCGCTCGCCAATGAAACGCCACAGCAGTACTCTCGCCGGCGACATGCCAGAGTCGCTCACCGCCCGCGTATCGCACGGCGCCGCCGGCGGCGACCCGTTGGTACACGTGCCCCGCCGACGGGGCACGCTCGCGTCGCGCTGGTGGCAGTCGCGCTGGCCGCTGATCATTGCGGTCGCGATACTGTTCGGCGTCTACTGGGGTCTGAACCAGCTGATCGGACAGCGCTACGGTCCGCCGATTGCGGCCTGGAAGCCGTTTGTCTGGGAGTTGAGCAGCGTGCTGGTCATCCTGGCGCTGAGTCCACTCATCGTCCGGATCGAGCGGCGTTTTCGTCTCGACGCGCGGCCGCGCAGCCGCATCGTCGTTGCGCACGCGGTGGCTGCGATCGTGTTCTCGGCGCTGCACACGACGACCATGGTCGTTCTGCGCAAGGTCGTGTACGCGCTCGCGGGTGACTCCTATGAGTTCGGCAATGTTCTCGTGGGGTGGTTCTACGAGCTGCAGAAGGATGTCATCACCTATCTCACAATCCTGCTCATCGTGTTCGCGGTGCGCGAGTTTCGCGAGCGCCGCAGCGGTGAGTTGCGCGCTGCGCGGCTCGCCGCAGAGCTGAGCGATGCACGGTTGCGGCATCTCACGGCGCAGGTGGATCCACATTTCCTGTTCAATGCTCTGAATGCCATCTCCAACCGCATGCGCGAGGACGTCGACGCTGCTGATCGGATGATCAGCCAGCTCAGCGATCTGCTGCGGGCAGCGTACGCGAACGATCAGCAGTTGTTGGTGCCGTTGCACAGCGAGCTCGAGTGGTTGCAGGGTTATGCGGCAATGATGGCGGAGCGCTTTCGCGGACAGCTGTCGTTCGAGCTGCAGGTCGACCCTGGTCTGGATGACGTCAAGGTGCCGCGCCTGTTGCTGCAACCGCTGGTCGAGAATGCCTTTCGGCACGGCCTGGTTGAGGGGCGTGGCTGCCTTTGGGTCAGCGTGCGCCGCGCGGGCCAGCGTTTGAGCTGTACAATCAGTGACGACGGTGTCGGACTTCCGCCTGCGCCCCTGGACCGCGGCACCGGGCTGTCCAACGTGTCACGGCGACTGCAATTGCTGTTTCCACAGGATTACGAGCTCACGCTTGCCGCCCGCGAGCCACGCGGCACCGTTGTGACAGTCGCATTTCCGGTCGCCGCATGAGTTACTCCGTCGTCATCGTCGAGGACGAACCCCCCGCGCGGGCGAAACTCGAGCGTTTCATCGCGGAGCTCGAAGACTTCCGTCTGGCCGGGCACGCCGACAGCGTCGACGCAGCAATCGCCGAGATTGGCTACCTCAATCCCCATGTCGTCTATCTCGACGTGCAGCTCGGCGTGCGTAGTGGTTTCGAGGTCCTGGACGGGCTGCGAGGCATCACGACGCCGTTGATCGTGTTCACGACCGCGTACTCCGAATACGCGGTGCAGGCATTCGAGATCCAGGCCCTCGACTATCTGCTCAAGCCGTATGATCGCGAGCGCTTCCTGCAGAGTGTGGCACGTGTACGTACAGCGTTGGCCGAACCCGATCGCAGCGACTTCGAAGAGCGCGTGCGCCGCCTGCTGGCCGGGATACCGGGCCGGCCAGTGCCAGCCAGACAGATCCTGGTGCGCACGGGCGAGCGCGCCTTCTTTCTCGATGTGGCAGACATCCAGCGCGTGTCGGCGGCGGGAAATTACGTCGAGGTTCACGCGCAGGGCAGGACACATCTGGTCCGCGAGCCGCTGACGGATTTCGTGGCGCAGCTCGACCCGAGTGAGTTCCTGCGGGTGCACCGCTCGCATGTGGTGCGGGTCGGCTTCATCGCCGAGCTGCGTTCCATGTTCCATGGAGACTACGAGCTCGTGCTGCGCGACGGGCAGCGCCTCGCTCTCAGCCGCCGCTACAAGCAA
>Ga0123356_10002818_pt1 | contig 18400 bp, 19 predicted proteins | sample TergutEmb28metaG_2_FD_92546 | JGI IMG/M metagenome (GOLD analysis project Ga0123356, IMG submission 92546) | Embiratermes neotenicus P3 segment gut microbial communities from Petit-Saut dam, French Guiana - Emb289 P3 | ecosystem: Host-associated > Arthropoda: Insects > Digestive system > Gut ...
AGACCATTTGCATTGTTTTATCAGCTGCTGAAACATTTTGAAGACCTCTTCCTGTGGTTTATGGTCTTTTGAAATGTTGAGGATAACGCTTGCATAGGGCTCATATTTCACAAGCGTACCGTCGCTCTCGTCAGCTTCTATCACAAGCAGGTCTGATTTTCCGCAGAATGAATTTCCAAGCATTCCCTTTTGTTCAAGACTTCTTAAACCCGCGCCGCTTATTAGGGACGGAGACATATTGCATGCTGTGAGCAGTTCAAAAATCATTGCTGTAACAGTGGACTTTCCGCTTGTACCTGCTACTGCGATTGATTTGCTGTCTCTTACAAGGGCAGCCAAAACGTCTGACCTGTGCAGTATGGCAACTCCAAGTTTTCGCGCTTGCGCGATATCCGGGTTACTCTCTTCAATAGCTGTTGATACGCATACCGCGCTTGTCGCCTTAGTTATTCCGCTTCCATCCTGAGGAAAAATTTTGCATCCGCACTCAAGTAAACATTCTTTCACTTTGTTTGAGTCCGGCGCGTCAATGAGCCTGTCGGAGCCGCTGACATTGAGTCCCTTCCATGCAAGATACTGCGCTATGGCGCTCATTCCGCTTCCAAAGATTCCTGTAAAGTGAATTGCATCGCACTTAATATTATTGACCGATATATACAAGGGTACCCTCCTTTACGATATGAAACATCTTTATAATTTCATCATTTCTCATACAGACACATCCGTGAGACATCGGCGTTCCGATTTTTTCTTCGTGATTTGTACCATGAATATAAATGTAACGGTCGTAAGAATCAATCCCCGCCCCGGCGTTAACGCCCTCTTCAAGTCCGCGGAGTCTTAGTATACGTGACAGTATTTGATTTTCGTCATTCATTCCCGGCTGCCATATAACACCCGTATTTTCACGGCTTTTAAAAATTGTCCAGGCCGGAGCGTCTTCTCCTATCTTCTCCACAATGCGGTGAAGACCCAAAGGCGTTTTATTTGACCCCTCTTTATTTCCGATTCCATATTGTGAAGTTGATATGGTGAATGAGAGGGTTGATTTTGATTTCTCATAATAAAAGAGCGTCTGCTGCTCTATACAAACAAGAATACCGGAATCTTCTCTTTTAATATGTAATTTATCGCACATCTCATCTAATGCTCTATGAAAGCGTTCTGCAGTAATCAGCATATTCATCCCTTTAATTTTTGTCCTTATTGTCCTTGCTGTCCTTAATATTTTTTATTAAAATAAAAAAATAAATTAAAAAATAAAAAAGAGACTGGAAAAACTATTTTCCATGATGTTATAATTATAATTTGAGTGAAGTATGTTATGCCACATTTTTCAGTAGTAAAGGGGAAAATTTATGAAAGCACCATCGGCAAGAGACGGAATGTTTAAGGAAGACTCATGGAGAATGTTTCGTATAATGGCGGAGTTTGTTGAAGGTTTCGAAACGCTTTCTAACGTAGGCCCCTGCGTTACGATATTCGGCAGCGCCCGCACGCCTGTAAACCATCCGCACTATGAGCTCACTGTAGAGACTGCCCGTATTGCGGCTAAAGAGGGTTTCGGAGTGATTACCGGCGGCGGCCCCGGTATTATGGAAGCTGGAAACAAAGGCGCAAGCGAAGGCGGCGGACAGTCAATAGGACTTAACATTCAACTGCCGTTTGAACAGATGCCCAATCCTTACATAAAAACTATTATTAACTTTCACCACTTCTTCGTAAGAAAAGTAATGTTCCTCAAATATACTTCGGCGGTGATACTGATGCCGGGCGGCTATGGAACGCTTGACGAGATGTTTGAAGTTCTCACTCTCGCGCAGACGCAGAAAATCGCGCCCATGCCGCTTATTCTCATGTGTAAAGACTACTGGCAGGGTCTTCTTGACTGGCTTCAGGAGACTATGATGAAAAAAGAGGGATATATACTTGACGTTGATATGGCTCTCATGCAGATGACCGACGATCCGCAGGAGGCAATTGACCTTATAAAGCAGCATACCGGCAGTAAGGAAATTGCACCTAATTTTATTTAGCGTAAATTTTTGATTGACATCTTATTGTGCGGTAAATTATAATTTTAATAGGTTACTTATTAGCAAGGTTGAAGAAAGAGTTTTATTTGTAAATTAACTAAGAGCAATAAGCTGGTGAAAGTATCATTTGTCTTGTGCTCTTATTCTCTGTCTCACATCTCACATCGGAGGTTGCGAAGTGCCAACGCCCAAGAAAAAAGCTCCTGCTAAAAAAGCAGTAGCAAAGAAGGCCCCTGCTAAGAAAGCGGTTGCAAAAAAGGCTCCTGCCAAGAAGGCAGCTGTCAAGAAGGCTGTTGCTAAGAAGACGGTTGCGAAGAAGGCTGTCGCAAAAAAAGCAGTTGCTAAGAAGGCTCCTGCAAAAAAAGCGGTTGCTAAAAAAGCTCCTGCTAAGAAAAAGGCTGTAAAGAAGAAGTAGAATGCTGCATTATAAGTTTTAATGAAAAAGGTTCCAGTGAAAATTGGAACCTTTTTCATTATTAATAAAAAAAATTATGATGTTATTGTATCTCTCCTTCCCATATTATATATTTGAAAAACATTTTTTAATCATTAACGCCCCAAAAAACAGCCGCAAGAATGATAGAGTTTTCAAAACAAATCGGTGAAAAATGGGCTCTGTCCCAAGAAATGGCAGACCTTCTCTGCAGTGCATTTGAGAAGGGTGACTCTCCTTATTACCTTGCTGAATATAATCCGCAGGTATCCGCGCATCTTGATATCTCTCTGATATGGGAGGTCTATGATTATCTGAATGCTGCGGCTGAGCTTATTGCTAAACGTAAACGCGTTATAAGCGCCTATAAAAAAGCTGAGAAACTAACTCCCGCTTTTGAGAAGCGCATAAACCACATCACCGATTCCCATGAACTTGACGATTTGCTCTTAGTGCTGCGGCCAAATCCGCGAAGTAAAGGACAGCTTGCTTCTAAAAAAGGAGTTGATCCGTTAGCTGATATTATAATGGCTCAAAAAGAGGAAGCCGCCTCTTTAGAAGAGCTCGCCGCCCCGTACATTGGGAAAGACCCAACATTAAAAACTGCCGGCGACGTCATTCAGGCGGTTAAGGATCTTCTTGCGGAACGTTTCTCTTATGATGAAACAGTAAGAGCAATGGCAAGAGAGTTTTTATACGACGACGGCTTTTTTGAAGTTGCGCCCAAAAACCGCAAAGATGAAAAATACAGTAAATATACCGGCAAATCCATACCTGTCAAAGAAATTTCCAATGAAGAGCTGCTGCGTCTATTTGTTGCGGAAGATGATAAAACTATAAAGCTTAAACTTAATGTGCAGCTTTTCAGAATAACGGAGCTTTTCAGACACCACTTTATCTCAAATCCCGATTCTGTAAGTTTTGACTGTATATGTGAAATTATAGACGATATGTGGCTGCGGCTTTTGCATCCGTCCGTAGAGAGTGATGTAAAGGAGCGTTTCAGAACCGAAGCATTATCGTGGGCAGGTAAAGAGATAATTTCGGGTTTGACAAAATGTCTTGTCGAAGAGCAGTCACGATCTTCAGTTTTTGTTGTGGACGCCGCAGGTAAAAAAGATTATAACATTGTAGCTGTAAGCAGTCAGGGAGATTTACTCGGAGCAACGGCTGAGAAAAAAGCGGCGCCGGGTAAACAGTTCGCTTTAAGTGAACGGCTGCGTCAATTTTTTATCCGCCACAGGCCCAATGTTATTTTAGTGCCGGATACTTCGGAAGTTCCCGAAGAGCTGATAAAGCAAATAAACGCGAATTTGAGCAATCAGGTTGAAGTGAAAAAGGTAAAAATGGCTGTGAAGAATAATCCTTCGCAGTCTGAGTATATGCAGAAGCGCGACTTCGCGATTTTAGAGCCTCAGACCAGAGACCTGTTCGGCCTGGCTATTTTATACTTGCAGCCGTTATCCATTATTCCTAATCTCGGTACATCCTTCTATAAGGTACACCCCTTGCAGGATGCGTTAAGCGAAGAGAACTTCGCCGCGCTTGTAAACCGTGTTCTTGAATATGTACAGCTTGTAAAGGGTATTTCCATAAAGGACGTTGTTGATTCGCCGCTCTCAAGATTGCGTTCCATGTCAAAAGAGTTGACTGCCGCAATAAGAGCCGCCGATATAGCCGAGCCTGTAGACGCTAAAAATGATCTCTTAAAAGTAAAAGGAATGACAGAGAGCGCGTTTAGAAACATCGCCGGATTTGTTGTAATTCCAAACGGTGAAGACCCGATAGACCGCTCCACAGTGCATCCTGACCAGTTCCCGCTTATAGAAAAAATCGTTGACGAGCTTACAGTTTCTCACGAAACAATGGTTTCAACTCCTGACGTGCTTAACTCCTTTGACGCTGCGGATTCGCTCACGCGTATATTCATACAAAAGAAATTGATACCGCAAATACAGACCGCTCAGCGTTTCCAGAGCATTGTCTCCTTAAAAGCAAAAAGAAAACTGAAACTCGCGGAAGTTAAAGAGGGCGTTGTAGTTAGCGGAAGAGTGACCAATATAACGCAGTTTGGCGTATTTGTAAACATTAACGCTGTCTGCGACGGTCTTATTCACATCTCTCAGCTTGCCGACGAATATGTAGAAACCCCGGATCAGGTGGTAGCGGTAGGCGACAGGGTAGACGTGCGCATTCTAAAAGTAGACACCAAAAAACGCCGTATCTCCCTCTCAATGAAAAACCTCGGCAACAAAGCCCCAAAAGTCAAGCCCTCAAAAGGTCAGCTTGATAATCTGGCGGAACATTTTAAGAATAGATAAATAATAATGCAAAATGCAGAAATAAAAGATAAGAGTCCTAAACGATTTCTGCATTCTGCATTATTATTTCTGCATTAGATAAAAAATTACCGCCAGAGCGATTCAAGATTATAAAATTCCCGCAGTTCAGGAAGCATTACGTGTACGACTACGTCTGTGTAGTCAATGAGCGCCCAGCGTCCATCTTCAACCCCTTCATAGCGCCATGGGCTGGTCTGTTTCTCTTTGAGAGCTCTTATCACTCCGTCTGCTATGGCTGAAGTGTGAGAAGTGTTATCTCCCTGACATACAATGAACCAGTCGGCTGCGCCGGCTTTACCGTTCATGTCAATTACAACAACCTTTTCCGCGAGTTTTTCCTCAAGACTCTTAATAACCAAGTCAACGAGCTCACGGCCGTAAAGCGGCTTTTTACTGTCGTTTTTCACCTATTCTGTCCCTGAAATCTGGCCCTGTCACAACCGTCACGTCATAGAGCTGCTCTGCGGTGCGTACAAGAACCACTTTGTCGGTTTTCATTATTTTACCAAGTTCACGCGCTAAATCCATATTCTCTGTTCTTGATACTATCATTGTAGCAGGATAGTTCCAGCTCTGCGCGTTTTCTACCTTTTTTACATCAAAGTTTTTATCTCTTAAAAAAGCGGCCATTTGATCCGCAGCCCCGGTTACGCCGCATCCGTTCAAAACCTGAATACTTCCCTTGTAAGGAATGTTCTGAGACTGCGATACGCTTACGGCAGGGGCGGCGTCTGGAGAAGTGCGAGCGGTTTGATGGGCGGCCTGCGCGGGCTTTTGCAGATGTATACCTATAAAAAGTGATAATAGAATAGGTAACAGTACCGTACAGAATAAAATCAAATTGCGCATATCCGCCGCTCTTTTGAGAGTTGTCTAAACGTAATGACTCCAATGCGCAAAAAGACGCGCACCGTTTATTGTATATACCGTGTTCTGATTAAATATCACACTATGCCGCCCGGCGGCTGCACTGTGTCGTGAAGCCGCCAAACGGCACAGTGTAATATTTAATCAGAAATCGGTATAGAACACTTTTTACCGCAAAACTGCTCATCTCCAATACTTATGATAACAGGCTTGTGCTTACCTATCTCCTCAGGAGTCAGCATCGCGTAAGTTAGCACCATGATTCTGTCGCCTACCATTCCAAGCCTTGCAGCAGGGCCGTTAAGTTCCATAATTCCGCTGCCTGCTTCTCCTTCAATAACATAAGTTATAAGACGGGTTCCAGTATTTACATTAAGTACATGTACCTCTTCATCTGGAAGAATACCTGATTTATCAAGATAATTTTTATCTATGGTAATACTGCCTTCGTACTCAAGATTTACGCCTGTAATGCGTACGTCTCTTATTTTACTGTGAAGAAACATTCTGTACATTGTGAATACCCTGTTTTTGAAAAAGTCCTGTTATAATCCGGCACTTGCGCTTAATTATTAAAAAATCAATTAAACTGAGTGAAATTTTCTATTTCGTCACGCAAACTGGCAGCCTCTTCGTAACGCTCCTCTACTACCGCCTCTTCAAGCTTTTTTTGAAGAGATTCCAAAGGCGTCAGCGGCGCCTTTACTTCGTTCTTCTGCGGCTGCGTTAAATTAGTATCCGGCTGCGCAAGCTCTATATCTGCTGCTGTATCCTGCGGAATGATTACTCCGGCAGTATTCATTACAGCTTCTTCTACATATATTGGGGCGCAAAACCTCAGGGCAATGGCTATTGCGTCACTTGGTCTTGCGTCTATTTCAACTGTTTTGTTACCTTTTTCAAAAACAAGCCACGCATAAAATGTATCATCTTTCAAATCACGTACTACTGTCCGCAAAAATTTTAAACCGGATTCATCAATCAGGCTTTTAAAAAGGTCGTGAGTAAGAGGCCGCGGAAAGGGTACCTTGTTGAGATGGATAGCGATTGACTGCGCCTCTACCTGGCCAATGGAAATTGGAAGCGTTCTCTCGTCCTCTAAGCTCTCAAGCAGAATAATGAAATCTTTTCCCGCGCTTGATAAAAATGTAGTGCTTACTTCTACCTGTATCATTAAAATAACTCCAACTTGATGATGTACTTTTTGTTCGCGAATCCTTACCCATAAAATACGTTATTTCGCTAATAAAATTGTACATGTTAAAAAGGTTCCACTTCCATAGTCTGTTCCCTGTCCGGCCCAACAGAAACTATAAGCGCCGGAACATTATAGCAAAGTTCACGCAGCCGCCTTACATAATTCAGCGCCTCTTTCGGAAGCTGCGAAAACTCCCTGCAGCCGCTGATGTCGCAATTCCACCCTGGAAGCGTTTCGTAAACAGGTACTGCGCGTTCAAGTTTCTGGCTGCTGCTTGGGTACTGCTCTGTTAACTCTCCGTCAATCTCATAATGAGTACATATTTTTATCTCATCAATACCGTTCAAAACGTCAAGCTTTGTAAGCGCGAGTCTTGTAATGCCGTTGAGCTGAATAGCCTTGCGCACCATAACGCTGTCAAACCAGCCGCAGCGCCGCGGTCTTCCGGTTGTGCTGCCGAACTCATTGCCTACCTTCCGCAGAAGCTCTCCGGTAGCATCGTTAAGCTCCGTTGGAAAAGGGCCGTTTCCGACTCTTGTAGTATATGTCTTTACAATTCCCACACAGTGGTCAATAGTTAAAGGGCCTGTTCCTGCGCCCGTGCAAGCGCAGCCCGCTACTGTGTTAGACGAAGTGACAAATGGATAAGTGCCGTGGTCAACGTCAAGAAACGTCCCCTGAGCGCCTTCAAAAAGAAGTTTTTTACCCTGGCGGTTCGCTTCGAAAATGTAGTGGCAGGTATCCTTAATGAGAGGCTGCAAACGCTCACGGATTGACCGGTATTCTTCGAGTATGGAATTTTCATCAAGTTCAAACTGCGAACCGCATATCAGCTCAACATGGCGTTTTGCCGCCGCGAAATTAACTTTAAACTTCGCGCAAAACAGATCCCAGTCAAGAAGGTCGCCCGCCCGTATGCCGCTGCGTGAAACTTTGTCCGCATAAGCCGGGCCTATGCCGCGTCCGGTTGTTCCAATCTTTTTGCCGTCACTCTTAGCCGACTCAGACGCGCTGTCAAGCGCCTTGTGATAGGGGAGTACAAGGTGGGCAAGGTCAGACAGCATAAGCCTGTTATCAACAGAGATTCCGCTCTTCCTTAATTCATCGATTTCATGAAGCAGCTGTTTTGCGTCAACAACAACGCCGTTTCCTACAATACATATTTTACCCTCGCTTATTATGCCTGAAGGTACAAGATGGAACACAAATTTGCGTCCGCTCACAATAACTGTATGACCGGCGTTCGAGCCGCCCTGAAAACGAATTATGAGGTCTGACTTGTCTGTGAGGTAGTCAATAACTTTCGCCTTACCCTCATCTCCCCACTGTGTTCCAACTATTACTGCGTTTGGCATCTTTTACCCTCGTTCAATTATAAAAATCAACAAATATCTTAAAAATAACTAAAGGGGAGAGCTAAAGGAACAGAAAAAAGCAAATTTTAATGTATAATATGCTATTCCGCCGCCTAAAGCGAAACAAACAAGTTGTGCGCAGTAAACCGCATAAGTTATTTTTCATATATTGAAGGCACGATTAAATGCTGCGCCATACCGTCCGATGACCTCACGGCTGTAGTGCAGTCTGAGGGCGGTATGGCGCAATATTTAATCGTGCAGTCTGTAAATATGTACTGCCGCACAAACCGGAATATCTGAAAATGATAAAAAATCACGCATTATGGCTTATTCCTGTAGTAATTGTTTTCTATTTGCTCAGTGTTGGCAAGCCGCTTTTAATTCCTCTTGTGCTTGCTGTGTTTATTTGGTATCTGATTCATACGTTAGCCGGTTTTTTTACTAAAATACCGTTTGGCAAACGGATACGCATGCCCAAACCGCTTGCGTTTTGTGTTTCGCTTGTGACTATTGCCGCTTCAATTTACTTTGCGTCCCGCGTAATTACTTCCAATATTGCTGAGGTTGCGGCTGCTGCGCCTGCGTATCAATATAATCTTGAGCAGATGAGCCGCCGTCTTCTTGCGGTAATTCCCTGGCATGAGCCGCTTTCAATAAGTAAGCTTATTGCAGATATTGATTTTGGCGCCACTGCGCGTTTTGCTGCGCGTGAAGCGACAAATATTTTCGGTCAGGGCGCATTTGTGCTTCTTTATCTGATGTTCATTTTTCTTGAACAGAGGAGCTTTAGCGATAAACTTGTGGAACTGACCCCTAATCTCAAGCGTCAGAAAGAGGTCAAAGAGATTATCAAGCGTATTGATTTGGATGTGCGTACATATATTGGAATCAAAACGGTAGCGAGCATTGCCACAGCGGTATTTAGTTATTTTATCTTTTTGAGTTTGGGACTTGATTTCGCCAGTTTCTGGGCGTTTTTAATTTTTCTGTTCAACTATATTCCAACTATCGGCTCCATTGTGGCTACAGTGCTGCCTTCTCTTATGGCTCTTGTGCAGTACGACAGTCTTGCGCCTTTTTTCATAATCCTTATAGGCGTATCTCTTGTGCAGTTAATTATAAGCAGTGTGCTTGAGCCCAGGTTTATGGGAGACCGTCTCAATGTCAGTCCGCTTGTAATAGTAGTTTCATTGGCGTTATGGAATAAAATCTGGGGTATTCCGGGCATGATTTTATGTATTCCCATAACCTCTATAGGAATGATTATTTTTTCACATTTCCCGCAAACCCGCATGATTGCCGTGGCGCTCTCAAGAAACGGCAAGCTCTCAGAAACAGTGATTGAAGCTGCGCCGCCGGAGGAATTTGCTGCTGCTGTTGATGTTGACGAAGATTACGAAAAAGACGCGAGAGATTAAACCCGCGCCTCCTGCATAAGCGCCATATCAGCCAACACAAGCGCAGTCATCGATTCAACGACCGGTACAGCTCTGTGAACAACGCAGGGGTCATGACGGCCGGTTGATTTTAATACGGTTTCATTTCCCTGATAATCGGCAGTTGTCTGTTCTTTATTGATTGTCGCCACAGGTTTAAATGCTGTGCGGAAGTATATCAGCTCTCCATTAGATATCCCGCCCTGAACACCGCCGCTTCTATTTGTTAAAGTGCCGAGACCGCTATTTTTTTTGATAAAGATATCGTTATGTTCAGACCCGCGCATAGCTGCGCCCTCAAATCCTGAACCAATTTGAAAGCCTTTTACTGCGGGGATAGAGAGCATGGCGGCTCCAAGAGCAGCTTCAAGTTTGTAAAAAACCGGCTCTCCCCATCCGGCAGGCACGTTTTTGCATACGCAGGTGACAATACCGCCGATTGAATCCCCTTCATCCTTAACTTTAAGTATAAGTTCTTCCATAAGTTTGGCGCTTTCAGGATTCGGGCAGCGAACCGCAGACGCTTCAACTAAAGGGCGTGTGAGAGCGTTGTAACCGGATATTTTCGCGTTGATATTTCCTACAGAGGAGACAAAACCGACAATCTCTATGCCAAACCGGGTTTTAAGAAAAATCTCAGCGGCTGCTCCTGCCGCGACTCTTCCTACAGTTTCCCGCGCGCTTGCGCGTCCGCCGCCGCTTGACGCTTTTACACCGTATTTCATCATATAAGTGTAATCTGCGTGAGAGGGGCGGGGAATTGAGTTCTCGGCGGAGTAATCGCCGGGGCGTTTATCTTTGTTTTCAACCACAAGCGTTATTGGAGTTCCAAGCGTAACGCCGTTTTCTACGCCGGAAATAATTTTTACAGTATCGCTCTCATTGCGGGGTGTGCTGATGGAGTTTTGGCCGGGTCTTCTGCGGTCAAGCTGTACCTGAATCACCTCTTCACTAAGAGGAATCCGCGAAGGGAAACCGTCAATAACCGCTCCTACAGCTTTGCCGTGAGATTCGCCGAAAGTTGTGACTTTTAAAAAATTACCGAATGTATTTGACAATTGTTACCCCTTTTTATTCGTTGTTGAGGAATTCGGTATGAGTTCGTTTAAAATAGATAAAGCAGTTTCGTTTGGACTTTGCGTATCGTTGATTATTACTGTATCCGCAAGAGCAGAGTATACAGGGTCGCGCCTCTTCCACTCTTCGTTTATCTCCTGCGGTGAACTTCCCATTGACGCGGGGACTCCTTTACCAGCCATTCTTTTAAGAATAACTTCAACGCTGCATTTAAGATAAACGATATGTCCCATAGATTTAAGCAGCGGGCGGTTTTGTTCCTGCATGGGAGCGCGTCCGCCTGTTGATAAAATCGAGCGCCGCAGCTCCTGTAATGAAATAAGCGCCTCTGTTTCAAGCGCGCTAAAACCTTGCGCCCCTTCACTGCGGAATATCTCCCGGCATGAGGCTGCGCTCCCATGTTTTTTTTCGTAGATGCTCTCTATCACACGGTCAAGGTCTACACAACCGCACCCTGTAGCACTGCTCAGAGCCGCAGCTGCCGCTGATTTACCGCAGGATGCGAATCCTATTAAAATGATGTTATTCATAAGGTATCAATAAATATAAATAAATTGGGGACGGAGTTGCATTAGTTGCATTAATTAAATTGTGGATGCCAAAGCGCAGTTGTTTCTCTTGCGTTGACAGGAGACTGTAATCTATATTATTAATTAAATCTATATGCTAATGCCGCAAATGTACTGTTTAAACGAGCGCTGATTTACTCGTTTTTCTCCTGACTAATATTCAATTACCATAATCTGAAAGCAATAAATAGCATTTATGAACACAACAGCGCAAAATGAGTATAAAAATCCGCTTGCCGAACGCTACGCAAGTAAAGAGATGCTTTACCTGTTCTCGCCTCAATACAAATTCGGCACGTGGCGCAAACTTTGGTGCGCGCTTGCTGAGTGCGAAAAAGAGCTTGGTCTGCCCGTAACAGAAGCGCAGATTGCTGAGATGAAAGCTAATGTTGATAATATTGATTTTGAGACAGCGCGCAAATACGAAAAAGAGGTTCGCCACGACGTGATGGCTCATGTTAAGACGTTTGCGGATGTCTGCCCAGCGGCGAAGCCTATTATTCATCTTGGAGCTACAAGCGCGTTTGTTGGTGATAATACAGACCTTATACAAATGCGCGAAGGGTGCCGTCTGCTTCTTGGGCGTATGATTAAGCTGATGACCGCTCTCAAAAAATTTGCTGTTGATAATGCTGAGCTTGCGACTCTTGGATTTACGCATTTTCAAGCCGCTCAGCTTACTACTGTCGGTAAACGCGTGTGTTTGTGGCTCTATGATTTTTTGATGGATTATCAGGAGCTTGAAAGATTTGAAAAGACACTTAAATTCAGAGGCGTAAAGGGGACTACAGGAACGCAGGCTTCTTTTTTAAGTTTGTTTGATGGCGATCACGCGAAAGTCAAAAAGTTAGATAAAAACGTTGCTGTGAAAATGGGTTTCGCGGACGTTTTTCCTGTAACAGGTCAAACCTATACAAGAAAAATTGACAGTCAGGCCGCGTCAATCCTGAGCGGTCTTGCGCAGTCTCTGCATAAGTTTGCGAATGATATAAGGCTGTTACAGCATCTCAAAGAGATTGAGGAGCCTTTTGAAAAAAGTCAAATAGGCTCTTCCGCTATGGCGTATAAGAGAAACCCGATGCGCAGTGAACGCCTCACCGCCTTAAGCCGTTTTCTTATGTCAAACGCCCTGTCGCCCGCTATGACCGCCGCGGAGCAGTGGTTTGAGCGCACTCTTGACGACAGCGCCAACAAACGCCTTACCATTCCGCAAGCGTTCCTCGCCGCCGACGCGGCGCTTATCATAGCGGCTAACGTGTGCGACGGTCTTGTCGTCTATCCCAAAGTTATAGCGCGCCATATTGAGGATGAACTGCCGTTTATGGCGACTGAAAATATAATTATGGAAGCGGTAAAATCGGGCGGCGACAGACAGGAACTGCATGAACAGATACGCGTCCACTCAATGGAAGCCGCGAAAAAAGTTAAACTTGAAGGCGGGGCTAACGATCTTTTAGAACGTATCGCGAAAGACCCCGCTTTTAATGTCATCAAAGATAAACTAACTGAAATACTTGACGTAAAGCAATTTATAGGACGCGCTCCTGAGCAGGTGCGTGAGTTTATGGATGAGTATATCAATCCGCTTCTTGAAAAAGGTACGGTTGATTACGGAACGCAAGCCGTTTCGCCGCAGGATTTGAGCGTTTGAAAAAATTATTTATTGATGTTTGATATTATATTAGTCATATTAGTCAATCAAATTTCATGAAAGAAATCTCTATTGGGAGGTTGTATGAGCAAGTCATTGTTTAGCGCGCTGTTCGGCGCGAAGAGATCGGCTGTTTCTTACGTATTAGCTGTTATGCTGTCGGTAAGCGTAATGTTTGCCATGACTTCCGTTATCTCCTGTACCGGAGCGGACGGCGTTAGCGGGATTGACGGCAGGGATGGAACAGACGGCGTTACTCCGCTGATTACAATCGGTTCAAACGGCAATTGGTTTATAAACGGTATTGATACCGGAATAAAATCAACAGGCGCGGATGGTTTGGACGGTTCGGACGGCGAAGCGCCTGCAATTACAATTGGCGCAAACGGCAATTGGTTTATTGATGGTGTTGATACGGGGATGAAAGCGGCGGGAGATGATGGGGCGAAAGGTGATGATGGTGACAAGGGGGATAAAGGCGATAAGGGAGATACTGGTGATAAAGGAGATGGTTGCAGTGTCGCAGCCGATCCCGATAATAGCGCGTTTTTGGTTATGACTTGCGGAAGCGGGGCTAATATTACAACGGAGAGATGGGCGAAGGCTATGTGCGGTACAGCGGCTTATGATCCAGCAGATTATGTATGCCGAAGGGGCAGAGTTAATTTTATTGATAAACGCGATGGCAAAGATTATCGTTTTGTAGAAATAGGTGCGCAAATTTGGATGGCGGAGAATTTGAATTATCGTGGTGTTGGCAGTGATAGTGTTGGCGTTTGTTATTTAAATAGTGCTGATAGCTGTGCTAAATACGGTCGTCTTTACAAATGGCATGAGGCAATGGATATTAGTTCAACGTATGAGAGTAGTTTGTGGGGTGGTAGTGATGTTAATCATCAGGGAGTTTGCCCAGTTGGTTGGCGTGTTCCGTCTGGTCAGGATTGGATTGATTTGGTGACAGCGGTTGGTTCAACAGCAGGAACAAAACTCAAATCTCAAACTGGTTGGAATACAGTTAGTGGTTATATAGCTGGTACAGACGAATACGGTTTTTCGGCCCTGCCGGGCGGCTTCCGCAGCACCGATGGCAGCTTCTACGATGTCGGCGACTACGGCCGCTGGTGGAGCGCTACGGAGAACGATGCGAGTCGTGCGCGGATCTGGCGCATGGACTACAACGGCAGCAATGTGCCCTCGTTTTCGAACAACAAGAGCAGCGGGTCCTCTGTTAGGTGTTTGCAGGACTGATAGCGCCAGTTCGGCGCGATAATGGTCGTTAGAAATAACTGTCTGAATCAGGATGCTCAGGATTTTGGGATTAGCAGGATAAGAAAAACCTCCAAAAATCCCATCCTGTTAATCCTAAAATCCTGTAAATCCTGATTCAGACAATGTGTCATGTTTTGCTTTTAAATTTAACCCTCTCAAATTCGCAATATATATATTAGAAAAAGTATATTCTTTACGTTTTAACCGCTAACAATTTTCACTGCCGATAAATAGTAATTTTATAGAGCGATAGGAGTGGAGATGGCTAAAAAACTTAAAATTTACTTAGATACCTCTGTTATAAGCCATCTTGATCAGCAGGATGCTGTGGAAAGAATGGCTGAGACACATAAATTTTGGAAACTGATTACGGCTGATGAATTTGATGTTGTAATATCTGAAATTGTAATTGATGAAATCAGCAGCTGCGACGATGTTAAAAAAGATAAATTATTTGGCTATCTAAATTCGGTACAATATGCGTTAGCGGGCAGAAGCGGTGATATGGAAGCGTTGGCTTTGCATATTATTGACGCTGGTATTTTAACGCAAAAAAGTTTTGATGACTGCTGTCACATTGCGCTTGCGGTATTGAATAATTGCGATGTTATTGTTTCGTGGAATTTCAAGCATCTTGTAAACCCCAAGACGATTCGCGGAGTACGGGCAATTACGATTACTGAGGGTTTTAAAGATGTTCTTATTTGTGATCCGTTAATGCTTATTGGAGGGTATGAGCATGATTTATAATATTCCAAAACCGAGACTGAGTCCGAATTTTACTATAGAGGATATTCATAAAATCCGCGAATGGAACTATGAGCGCCTAAAGGATTCAACGCTGGAAGAGCGCAAGGCTGAATCTAAACAAAAAATGCTTGATTATGTTAAACGTTTTGGTTTGGTTTTCGATCAAACACAAAATTGTTATGTACATCGTTATACAAAATAACGAACTTAAAAATGTCCTCTAAAGTCACGGAACTTATAAACAATAAATGATACCCGCGGATTATCATCTGCACACTCCCTACTGCGGACACGCCTGCGGTGAGATTATAGAATACGTTGAGCGCGCGGTCTCTTTAGGATTAAAAGAGGTTGGGTTTTCCGATCATCTCGGCAGATATTACCTCACCCCCGCACAGCTTAAAAAAAATTGGGAGTGGGGGATGCGTCCTGAATTTCTCCCCCAATATTTTAATGATATTACCGCGCTTCAAAAGCAATTTGACGGGCGTATAAAGATACGCATCGGCCTTGAGATAGATTACATAGAAGGCGCTGAGGATACCGCGCTTAAAATTATGGATACGCTTCCTTTTGATTACGCAATCTGCTCAATCCACTGCTTGCCGTCTTTAGGATGGAAGCACATTGCGCACTATAATAAAGCGTCTCCTGCCGTCATCTACAAAGAGTATTTTAAAGCCGCGCGCGCGGCAATCAACAGCAATTGTTTTCAATCCCTCGCTCATCTTGATTTTTTGTGGCGTTATGTACCCTGTGTCAATGATGAATTGAAAAATACCGCATTAAAAGGAATTGAACAGATTGTAAAGGCCGCTTCCAAAAGTAAAACGGCGCTTGAGATAAATTCGAATGGATTTTTCCACGCGTTGAATGATCCTGCCGGACAAATTCTTTACGGCTCCTTTTTAGATAAAATTTCGATACATAAACCTTCCGTTACTGTCGGTTCAGACGCTCATGAACCGGGCGGGGCGGGGTGGTTATTTGAGGATATTTGTAAAATTATTAAAGCAAAAGGTATCAATACGGTTTTGGGATTTGAGCAGAGGGAGAGTGTTGAGATTGAGATTTAAGTCAATTCTTAGTCTTCGCCAGACTGCTGAAGGTCTCGTCAAGAGTCTCAAGTATCTTACGGGCGGCGATGATATTCTGCGGTTCGGTTCCTTCAAGCAGATAGTAGCAGCAGGCGTAGAGTTCTGCGAGGATTTTTGAGTTCTCGTCTGTTTTGTCAAGAGCGAGTTCAAGTTGAAATATGAGATTCTGCGCTTTTTCAATATCGCGTACCGAGTCTTCCTCAATGCCGCTTTTAATAAGCGATACCGCCTTGCGGTGCATAAAGCAGACAAGCCACTTGAGTGTTGAGGTCAGTACCTGCATGTCTCCGTAGCGTGAAGCCGCTCTTGACATAATTGTCATAAACGCACTCTCCTCTCTTGCGCTACTTCAACATTCCCAGAACATTAGTGCGGTCTATTTCCTGAAACCTGCCGAAAGTTTTTGCGCCGCCCTCGTTCATAAACAGCTCCTTTATATGGCCGGAAGCGTTAAGCGCGGTCTGATGGTCGGAAAGCTGAGGTTTTACGTTCTTTGCGGTTGATTGCCCGCTTTGCTGCTGCGCCCCTATTTCAAACATTTTTACAATCATATCCTCAATATTCAAAAACGTGTTTGCAGCTTCCTGATGAGTTGAAATAGAGAGCCGCTCCTCTTTTGCTTCTTCTGCTCTATTTGTCTCTTTTTCTTCTTCTTCTTTTTGCAATGAAGCGAATGTTTCAGGATATTTTTCGCCAAGTTCCTGAAAAGCGGTTTGAAAACGCGCCGCTGAATTGTTTCTCTCGTCCATAGACAATATGTTCTGAGACGCGTCCGCCGCAAGTTTTCTCATCTCTTTTAGAAGATTCAGAACAAATGTCTGTTCATCATTAAAATTAAACTTAAACGGCAGAGGCGGGGAGCTCTGCAAGTCATCCTTTTCACTGCTGCCGCTTTTGAGTTTGAAAGTCCGGGAAGCGCCGCTGTAATTGTTTTGAAGAGTATCACCATCATCATTTTTGCGCTTTTTTGTACTGTGTACGGTTTCCGAGAGCCCCTTGAGAAAAACACCAAGCCCCTGAGCGCTCTTCCTTAACGGATTTATCTCCTTATTTTTGCGCGGCGCATGTGTTTTTTCAATTTCACGGATTATCATATATTACAAGTCCCGCTTTTTTGGTACACTTTCCCCTTATCAATATCGGCATAAAACCCGTTTTCCTTTAGCGGTTTTTTTAAAAAATTTAAAAAAACAAGAAAGCTATTGACAATTGGCAGTGCGGTACAGTATAATATATGTATAATACAAGTAAAATGCGAGTAAAGTGCAGTATAATATCTTTAATATTTATATTTGCCGGCAGGTCAAACGCCGGCCTTCCCCCGCCGTATTGTATCTGTAATGTCTGTAAATTAGAACCGCTATTATTGCTATAACATATTCACAACATAAATAACGCAGGAGGTACTATGTCTGCCAGTGCAAGTACAAGTAGAGCCGAAGCCGATAGCAGAAGAAATGCCTGTTTGTCTTGGCGTAAGCGGGTTTGGATGGCGTTAGCCGCGATGATGATTGTTGCGGGGAGTGCGGTGGGCGCGGTGCCGACTGTTATTTATGATATGCAGAGTGATGCTAATTTGGGGGCTGCTCAAAGTGGGGCGACTCATGGTTTGATTAGATATAATGCAACTGCCGGAAGCGGCGCTACGTATACGGTAAATGCGCTCGGAGGCGGTAATAATTCAATTTCTGTTACAGGTAGAACTTCCAACACCCAGTGCGTAGCTGTTTCTATCAAGTGGATAAAAGACCATCTTGCAGCTAACACCGGTACCGACATCGAGAGTTATGTTTTAACCGTTACTGGAACTCTCGGTACAATTCCGATGACCACCAACAGACTGGTGTTAAGAGCAAGGATTGATGGATGGACTGCGGCCGGAACTTCTAATGATGTGACCTACGCCGTAGGCGATGGTGGTGCATTCCAAGCTGTTCGCACTTTATCAATTGAGGACATCAACGGATATACCAATAATGCGGCGATATGGATATCAACTAACTCCACCACTGTGACGAATGGTCAAGTTCCAGATCAATTAGACCTCGTAATCACCGGACTCACAATTTCAGCGGTTCCTCCATCGGATCCCACGCCCCACGTCCCATTCACATGGGGCATTCCCGGCGGCCCGACGCTTCATAACGCTACCAACGCTACCGCCAACAGAGGCAACGACGTAAGTTTTATTATACATAACATTGGAGTTACCGGAGTAAATCTTAATCCCGCGGTGCTTCGCTTTAACAATGTTGTCAATACTGACGAGGACAGAGATGTACTCCGTGAAGCAGGCAACAGCATGTTAACGCTTGCC
>Ga0123356_10002819_pt1 | contig 18393 bp, 14 predicted proteins | sample TergutEmb28metaG_2_FD_92546 | JGI IMG/M metagenome (GOLD analysis project Ga0123356, IMG submission 92546) | Embiratermes neotenicus P3 segment gut microbial communities from Petit-Saut dam, French Guiana - Emb289 P3 | ecosystem: Host-associated > Arthropoda: Insects > Digestive system > Gut ...
CTCGAAATGTAGTACCGGAGGGAAAGGTGAGCAGTGTACCTGTCCCCTTGCTCACCTGAGTTTGACAAAATTTTTTACTTTTGCTAAAATAAAAACTCAATATGGGGGTATAGCTCATCAAGCTGAGCTGCCCCTGACGGTGTAACACCATATGTATATGGGGGTATAGCTCAGCTGGGAGAGCGCTTGACTGGCAGTCAAGAGGTCAGCGGTTCGATCCCGCTTATCTCCACCAAAGGGGCCCCCCCTTCGAGAGAAGTTCTCGCAGGGGGTTAAAATCCATCTTAGAGGGCAGGTAAAATGCAAGTAAGTGATGAAATAAAAGAAATCCAATCTCTTATAATTGGTGCTGTTCCTGCTCTTCAAATATATCTATTTGGTTCTCATGCTAATGGCATGTAAAAAGCAGACAGCGATTATGATTTTTATGTAGTAATCTCCGATGACTCAATTCGTCCTCTGGATGCAACACGAAAAATAAGTATGGCTTTACAGTCGGTTAAAAAAAGACCGATAGACATACTTGTAGGCAATGAAGGTAAGTTTAATATGTCCAAGGACAGATATTCAATAGAAAAAGAAGTGCATAATACAGGAGTTAAACTGTATGGATAAAATGATTGTAGATGAATGGCTGAAGTTCGCTGAAAATGATTTGGCGGTTGTTCATATTTTTATCGAATCACCACCCTATGAAACTGGAAATAATCTGTTACCATTGTCAGCAAGCCGCTGAAAAAGCACTTACTACATTTAAAAACTGTTAATAGGATGATTAATTTATTATGAAGAATCTTGTAAAAAGTATTATTTATGCAATTGCTCCAATTAAATTACTCTACATGAAATATTTAGAACATAAAAATAAAAAATACCGACAATTATACCGGCAATTTGCTATGGATATAACTAATTATTGTAATGCAAGATGTATTTTTTGTGTAAATGATTGGGAACAATCACATTGTAATATGTCAAAAAAGACAGTAAAAAAAGCTATTAAAATTTTGCCACTTGTAGAAGATGGCAGGTTTTGTTTTTCTTGCTTATATGAGCCTACATTAAATCCATGTTTTATTAATTTTTTGGAAATGATTCCTATTAAGTTTAAACAAAAAGTCTTTTTCACCACAAATCTTATGAAATATATTCCTGATGAAATCTTTCACCGTCTTGCAAAAGTCTCAATAAGTTATATAAATATTTCTCTGGAAACTTTTGACAAGGAACTATATTATAAAATGGTTGCAACAAAAAACAGTTTTTTTTACGATAATTTAAATCGCATGTTTGAAGTTTTTAAGTCCTATCCTTCTGCACCTGAAATTAAGTTCATAACGATTATATTAAAAGATAATTATAAAGAATTACCTTCATTGGCATTAAAAGCATTTAATCTGTATCGCCCGACAAGCCATACTTTTAGAACACCATTCTTTAGTTTTCAAGCTAATTCGAATATGTTTGAAATTGTAAAAAGACTAGAGAATCAATTATTAACAAAGGAAATAATTGATAATGTGGTTAACGATCTCAAAACACTTAATTGCAGTGATATGGTATTTGACACTAGATGGAATATTGATGATTATACTAATTATCTTGCAAACAAAGAACAAGTAAACATGAACTATCAACAGGAGCGTCTATCATCTAACTGCCCTATTGAACATTTTACTGTTAGATTATATGCAGACGGCACCGGATTATTATGCGGCACTAATGAAACATTTAACTTGAATAAAATTCGTAACCCGAAAAGGTTCTTTTCGTCTAAGTTGAATGATTTGTGTAAATCTGGAAGTCATTTAATATAGTAGCATTTTAGTCATAGATAAATATTAAAATAAACATAGGACGATGGACGAGGGTTATATGCCTGTCCACCGTACCGAAACCGACAGATATGGCAGCCCGGGGTTTAATGAAGTTAAGGTAGCGGAATCGCCGGTGTCGTATTCTGCCACAGGCAATACTCAGATTTGCATAGAAACCGGATATTGCAGATTAACTGCCGGCAGCGGATATCCTGTAGATGCACTTGTTAGTGTGTTACGTGAATTCATAAAGCCATGATGAACCTGACGGAAAAGCGAGTATATCTCGCATGCGGATACACAGATATGCGAAAGAGCATCTGAACAATGCGCTGTAAACCGTTGATATTGCATCATGATGATGGACGTAGACTTTTTTAAGAAATATAACGATACTTACGGTCACGCCGAAGGTGATAACTGTTTAAAATCAATAGCAGATTACCTGAAAAAAGCAGACGAAGCCCTCTACTTAGCAAAAGAAGCAGGACGCAACAGATATTCATTTCTCGAAATGTAGTACCGGAGGGAAAGGTGAGCAGTGTACCTGTCCCCTTGCTCACCTGTAGCTCATCAAGCTGAGCTGCCCCTGACGGTGTAACACCATATGTATATGGGGGTATAGCTCAGCTGGGAGAGCGTCTGACTGGCAGTCAAGAGGTCAGCGGTTCGATCCCGCTTATCTCCACCAATAGCAAGGCTTTCAGCGTTCTGGAAGCCTTTTTTTTAATAGAGAAACATACAAATATAGCGCTTACTCCCGTTTGAGTGAAGCGGTATTTTTTATAAGTATTATTTCGCTTTCATGTACTTTCATATATCCCACGAAGTTTTTTGTTTTCACTTAGTAATTTCTTCGCTACTTCACGTGGTTGGCTCTTTTTATTTGATTGTTTCGTCTCGTTATCATTAATAAATTGCTGTGCTTTTTCCCTAATTTCATTATTTTTTATTCTTTTCTTCCAAGAAAACGGTAATCTTATTCCAGGTATTAGAGCTATCACTCCAAAAACAATACCAACTGGAAGGTCATGTTCATATTCTCCTGAGGTTGCAGAAATTAAACCGATTAATGATATTACTGCTGGAATTATGAAACAAATCACTAATGGAATAAAGTAACTCTTAGGTAGCGAAGCAAGTGTACTTTTGTTTTCTCTTAGAGATGCATCCATTGTGCCCCGTTTGTTTATAGTTACTCCTGAGCAGCTATTCCAAAAATTCCCGTATTCTTTCGAAGTAATCAAGTCTCATGATTTGCTCGATGGCGGATTTTTTGGCGGCTTCAAGTGCCAATATTGCTTCGGTGTAACCTTCGGGTGCTTCTTCAAAGCCTTCATTAAACGTATAGTTTCTGCGCCATTTATGAAAAATACCGAGGTCGGTTATGATACTGCCTTCTATATAAACAAAAGGCATGGCATCGGAGAAAACATCACGGCCCGGGAAAAAACGTGAATCAAACGGCAAACCCAAAAGGTTCAACACTGTCGGGTGCATATCGGGTACATATGCGGGAGACGTGAGACTCAGAGGTTCCATGCCTTTGACATATATAAGACCTGCGCTTTCGTGTAATGAAGAGCCGATGTCGAGTTTGTAGCCTGCAAGCTCTTCGGTTTTGCCGAAAGAAAGACCGTACGGGTAGTGGTCGGAGGTGAGCACTATTAATGTCCGTTCGGCAATGCCGGCTTCGTCAAGACGTTTAAGAAGGTATTCAAGTGCGTATTCGAGTTCCATTTGCGTGGCGAGATATGCCTTGACCTCATAAGAATAGTCCAAATGCGCAACTTCGTCGCGATGTTTTGCAGCCATCGCGTTATTGAAGGTATATGGAGAATGCCCGGCAACAGTCATATAATGCACATAAAATCGGTCCATGTCTATGTATTCGTCGATTGTGCGCTCCATTAAATGAATATCGCTCGAACTCCAGCTGTAAACATCGGTGTTTAAGCCTCCGCCGTGCGCTTTAAAAATATAACCGAGCCGCGGGAACAGAATGTTGCGGTCGTAGTATGTATGAGAACCGTTGTGGTAAGCGAGCGGCTGTATGCCGAGGTTATGAAAGCTTGTGGCGAAACTGTAGGGCAGATAGTTAGCCGCAGAGCTTGTGCACCACCCTCCCGCACCTCGCGGTGAAAAACCGGTGACGAGTGCAAACTCGCCGCCGATGGTGCCCGCTCCGTAGATGCTGTAAAAGTTTTCGAAATAAACACCTTCACGCTGCATCATATAAAGTGTGGGTGTGCGCTCCGGGTCAATTGCCCATTTTGTAAATGCTTCGGCACTGATGGATATTAAGTTATATCCTTCGAAAATTCCGGTCATTTCATTTTGTGCGCTTGGCTCAATCGATGAAAAATATTCGTGCATCTGCAACATTCTTTTGTTATTTGCATCGCGTTCTTTTAATGCATCAAAATCTATATCAATTACGTTGAGTTTACCCTCCCATGGAGAAGGTGTCGGCTCGGGAGGCTCCGGTATATCGGAACTATCGGAACCATCTGTGCCATCGGAACCATCGGAACCATCAGAACCATCGGAATTTGAACCGGGATTTGGAACAGGTGTTGCAGACGCAGGCTCCGGAGTCGGAAGCGCAGGCAAGGATATGGCCGGCAATGATATATCGGGCAGCTCGGGCAAGTCATCCAAAACAGATGAAAGCTCCGAGGAAACAACATGAGACAATAAATCGATTTCCAAATTTGCGAATAAACCTACATTTCTGACAGAAGAAACTCTGCCTGTTTCACCCTGTCCGAGCCGCACCGCATAAGGAGTATAAAAATCGGCAGCAGCGGGAAGCAGCAGAGAATAACGCAAAAGACAAAGAACAGCAAACGGTATTACGACATGTTTAACTTTCAGTCGCATTTGTATTATCGGTTTTAAACGTTTGACTGAATACAAAACCGGCACGGCAGAAACAGGGAGAAGCAGAAGGATAATACCGGGTATGTTATTTAAGATAGCTTCAAAGAGAATATCCCAAAACCGGAATATCGCCTCGCCGCCGACATAAATCATATCGACGGATAAAAACTCGTGAAAGATTTTTATATATAACAGCTGTGCGACAGATAAAAGCGAAATAAAAACAACAAATACTTCGGTAAACCAAAAAGCCGCCAACCTCGGCAAACTAAGTGTTATGAGCGTAAATATCGCACTTCCGAGTAAAATAAAAAGTGCCGCCCGGAAAAAACCAAGACCGATAACGCCGGCAAACGTTTGAAAAACCAGCTCCGTGTAAAGATACAAACCCGATATTAAACCGAAGCGAACGGCTGCCGCCTTAAGACCGGGGCTTTTTATTAAGTCTTTTACCAAAGTAATCAATCTTTTCATCATAATATTATTATACCATACAATGAAACACTGTACCTGTCCCCCTGCTTAACCTGTCCTTAATTATTCTTAATTAAATCTTAAGAGTTTAATTCCGTATTTCTTAAATTCTCCTTGGTAAAAATGTATCAGACAAAAAAATACACAAAAACGAGGAGAAGAAAAATGAGAAAAGTAGTAAACAGCGTATATTATGTTGTAATGGCGGCTCTGATTGCGACAATAATTACAATTGTATCAACAGGGTGTCAAAGTGATTCCGGTGATGATTCAAATTTGCCGGATTTTGTTTATGTGCCGGAAATAATACCGCTTCCGATGCCTGAGGATGTAGAGTGGATCAGTAATATTATGCTTTCGGATGATTCGGTTTATTTTTCCGCTTCCGCCATAGGCGATGAAGAAACACCGTTTCATACCTTCAATATATATAGGATGGATTTAACAGGCAGTGCTGTCGAAAAACTGCCGAATTACAGCGCAGCGACCGAAGTTCCCCCCGAAGCTGAAGAAGGAAGCGTGCAAATTTACGCGTTTTGCGTCGACAATGACGGTAATATCTGGGTTGCAGAACGCGGTGAATTCTATTATTTCCCCGAAGATTCCGATGAAGATGACTGGGAAAGATGGTACAAGCGTACGATTGTTATGGAGTTTACACGAATCCGGAAGCTTGACAAAACCGGTGCGGAAATTTTATCGTTTGATATAAGTCATCTGTTTGCCGGTAAGGATTGGTTCCATATATATGCATTTAACCTTGACAGTGAAAATAATGTCTATGTCGGGGAAGAAAATACAATTCATGTATTTAACAGTGAAGGCAATCTGTTGTTTTCATTGGATGTCCCCTGGATTGAAAGACTGATAAATTTGAGCGATGGTACCGTTGCACATGCAAGTTGGGGAGCATACGGAAGAGCTCTCAATAAAATCGATGTTCCCGGCAAAAAATTCGGCGAATCAATAAACCTGCCGATGAATGCAAACAATCTTTATGCGGGAAATGAAGAATATTCGTTTATTTTCTCCGATAACAATGGTTTGTACGGATTGGAAACACAGACGGGTGAAGCTGTGAACCTTCTAAACTGGATCGACAGTGATATGACGCAGGACGGATTGGGTGATATGATGCTTTTACCGGACGGACGCATTTTGGTAATCAGTCAGACCCACAACCGGGAAGGCATGTTGAATGAATTGATTTTCCTCACGAAAACACCTTACTCCGAGCTGCCTGAACGTATAACTCTTACACTTGCCTCTTTTCAACTTGACTGGAGCATCCGCAGTGCCATTGTTAAGTTCAACAGAGAAAGCACCACCCATCGTATTCATGTTACCGATTATGCAGAATTCAGCACCGATGACGATTGGCAGGCAGGTCTTACCAAGCTGTCCGCCGAGATAATTGCCGGTAATATTCCCGATATATTAGATGTATCGAATCTTCCGTTTAATCAATATGCGGCAAAGGGTATGCTTATGGACCTGTATCCTCTTATTGATGCAGACCCGGATTTAAACCGCAGCGATTTTATTGATAGTGCTCTGCGGGTGACGGAAATAAACGACAAGCTTTATAAAATATTCCCGTCTTTTACAATAGGTACAATGCTCGGCAATCCCGAAGTTGTCGGGAGTAATAACGGGTGGAATATGGAAGATTTCATTAATGTTATAAGAGCGAATCCGGGCGCCGATTATCCTTTAGGGCAGGGATTGACAAAATTAAACTTATTGCAGGTTTTGTTCATGTTTAATATGGATAATTACGTGGATTGGAATGAAGGAAAGGTTTACTTCGACAGCGATGAGTTTATATCCCTGCTTGAGTTTACAAGTACACTCCCGGACGATTTTGACTGGAGCAATGAATATATACCGGAACCCGAGCTTATTTCATCAGGGCGGCAGATAATATCCGCAGTAAACTTCAACAGTTTTCACGACTACCAAATGTATAAAGCCTTATATGGCGGAGAAGTTGTATTTAAGGGTCTTCCCGCCGAAAACAAAAACGGATATTCACTTATGGCACTGGCGAGTTTTGCGATAACGGAAAAATGCAAAGATGCCGATGCTGCATGGGGCTTTTTGAAAACATTTTTGGATGAAGACCAATTATACGAAAACTCATGGTACGGTATACCGGTAATAAAAAATGTATTTGACAAAATGATAAAAGATGCCATGGACGAAGAAAGGGCAGGCTCCGTGGGCTGGGACGGCTTTACCTTGGAGCTTAAACCGCTTTCGCAAACTGATGTCGATATAATCACAAATCTCATAAACTCGGTATCCGGTGCGGTCGGTCAGGACGACGCAATATGGAACATAATAAGCGAAGGAGTATCCGCTTACTTTAACGGACAATCCTCCGCACAGGACACAGCAAGAATAATCCAAAACCGCGCAACCACATATATATCGGAACAAAGCTAATTTGCGACAGGGGGACGGTGTAGTGTCGCAACCGGGGATTGTCCCTGGTTGCGACACTACACCGTCCCCCTGTCGCACTAAATATGAGAAATATCAGCGAAACATATGCATTTTGCCGCCGTGAGGTCGTCGGGGTTGTTTTTAAACTCTACTATCGTTACGGCGGTATGATGTATGTCGAAGCTTGACCAGAAGATATGCGGGGGGATGTTTAGTAAATGTGACAGCCATATTGTGCCGACTCCGTGGTGGCAGAATGCCGCTATCTTTTTTTCGCTCCGTGTTTGTATTTCATAAATATTGCCGCTGCGCTTGTATCCCAAGCGTTCTAAAAAATTGTCCGAACTTTTTGCCATGCGTTTATAACATTCAAGAGGAGAAGCACAGGTTTTAAATATCGGATTTGTATACCAGTTGTCTTTTGTATAATCGTCTTTAATCAGCTTGGTATTTTGGCAGCCGAATGACCAGTCACGCTCACCGTTTTCGTCAACCGCCGACAGTTCGTCAAATACTTTATTTTCACTTAACCATTCTTCGATTTTGTAAGACAGCTTCAAACGCTCACATGTCGGCTCTGCAGTCTCGATTGCCCTTCCCAAAGGTGATGAAAAAATCTCATCAAGCCCGTGAGCACAAAGCCTGTCCGCCAACGCAGCAGCTTGCTTTTTACCATTTTCCGTAAGACTGTCAGTCGCATAATCAGGCTCCCCATGACGTATTATATATAATCGCATATAGATTCCTCCTTTTGCGACAGTAAGACAGGGGGACGGTGTAGTGTCGCAATTTGCCGGAAGGCTCGCTTGCGAGACTATGGGGACTGGTGTAGTGTCGCATTATGATGTGCCGCGCATGAGTGCGGCGATGATTTGCGGGTGGGCTATTTCTATGTTTTCTCTGTCGAGAAGGCCGAATGTCTGCTCCCATCCCCAGTCGAGTCTTCGAAGTATCCAATAGCTTGCGTTGTCCCACCAGAAGCATGTGATATCTTTGGACCCTGCATATGATGTGTAAAACTCTGCCCAGGCGACACGTGCTTCGAGGTTGCCTCTGTTTAATGCACCCATTTCGCCCATTAATACCGGGATACCGCGGCTTACAAAGATTTCAAAAGCCAAGTCGATAAAACGTGTTATCGGCTCTGTGTCTTCCGGGTTATCGACATCCCATTCGGTGACACTTCCTTCGCCCGTTCTGAGTGCAAAGCTCCAAGGCTCGTACATATGCAATGAGACAATAAGTTTGTTTTCTGCTGTATCGGCAGGCAGGACAAAAGCTCTTTGCGCTGTTTCATTGGCTGAAGCCGCATAAGTCGGAACAATAAGTATCCGCTGCGCGTTATTGCCGCCTGTACTTCTTACGGTATCAACAAACAATTGATTGAGAATGTTCAGATTATTCTGCTCCTCCGGTGTTCCGCCTCTCCACTCTGCGGCACTTCCTATTGTACGCGGTTCGTTTAAGCCTTCAAAAGCAAGCTTTTCGTTATAATCCTTAAAGACTTCTGCGATCTGCTCCCATATTTTTATAATATTGCTCTTAGATTCATCAATTTCATCATCAAGTAACCTGAAAAGAACATCGTCATGATGGGTATTGATAATAATATATAAGTCGTTATCTACTGCATAATCGACTACTTCTTTAACCCTCGCCATCCAGTCATCACGAATATAAAGATCAGCATCACATGCTTTAAACCATGTAACGGGAATGCGTACGGCATTAAAGCCGGCTTCTTTGACTGCGGTAAAGTGCTCGATTTGTGTCACAGGTCTGCTCCATCCTGTCTCAAGCTCCAAAACCGATGTGTTTGTATATGTACCGTCGCCAAGCCATGTAAATCCGCCGGGTCCGTCATGCGCATCCAAAGTGTTTCCAAGGCTCCAACCAATGCGGATAGCCTCCAGCCACTCTGTAGCGGTAATCGCACTGAAACCATCATGGTCAAACGAACCTGTTGTTCCGGTACCCGCTCCGCCATCAGCACTTCCACCATGTACACCCCCGGTATTATCAGAGCTGTTATTGCCATCACCGACATCGTTTTGTGCATCGCTACCCGCGAAGCCGCCTAACTCACCCGGCACATTATGTTCAGATGAACCTGTACCACCGGGTAATACACCACCACTCCATACACCGCTAAACCTGATAATTATTGCAATCACAGCGATTAGCGAGACAAGCACAAGTGCTGTAAGCTTTATAATAAATAATTTCTCTTTTGCTTTCATGTCTTTATTATATCATAAATAAATGATATAATATGTCATCTTTTGCGGTTTCTGCGATAGCAGAGAGCAAATGGACTTTAATCTGTATATGATGATTGTGTAACAATCATTATATCACAAAAAGTAAAATACTTGACTATCTAAATTAATACGATATGATACTTTTATATAAAAGCAATTTACTGAAAGGAATGCTGTTTATTATGGACGAAAACGAAAAGAGCAGTTTGGAGAGAATATTACTTGCGGGGGTCGGTGCAATTACCAAAACAGCAGAAGCCGCCGGCGAAGTGTTTGACGAGCTTGTGAAAAAGGGAACACTGACGGTAGAACAGGGAAAAGCGCTCAACGAGGAGTTAAAGCACAAGGTAAAAGAAAAAACAACCGAAACATCCCAAAAAGTGCAAAGCACCGTGGTAACGGGATTTGTAAACAATATGCATAAGATGACACCCGAAGAGCTTGCTGAAATACGTGCAAAAATGGATGAGCTTGAAAGCAGTAAAGCAGAGAGCACCGAAGATACCGGCGACAACGAAACAGATAATTAAAACAGAAAAGGCGGACAGTAATGATTAAAAGTGAGAATACAAAAAGACTTAAAGAAATAATAAAGATTCTGACAAAACATAATCTTCTGACGGGGATGACTCCCGAAACCCTCAAGTCGATAATGGAAGAGCTTGGCACTACATTTATAAAAGCGGGGCAAATTCTATCAATGCAGCCTAATATATTACCGCCGGAATATTGCAAGGAGCTCGAAAAGCTGCGCTCCGAAGTTGCGCCGATGGATTTTGCGACAGTAAAGTCCGTTCTTGAAGAAGAGTACAGAAAGCCGATTAAGGAAATATTCGCAAAGTTTGATGAAACCCCGCTCGGCTCCGCTTCAATCGGACAGGTGCACTCGGCAACTTTGATTGACGGCACAAAAGTAGTTGTTAAAGTCCAACGTCCCGGAATATATGATACGATGTATCATGATATTGAACTTGTAAAAAAAGCCATCGGTGTGGTTAATTTTGTGACTCATATCAGCGAAGAAATCGATTTGAATATGATTGTCGACGAGATTTGGGAAGTTACCAAGCAGGAAATGGACTTTACCTTGGAAGCCGAGCATGCCCGCGAATTTCTTGAAAATAACAAAGATGTGACATACGTCAAATGCCCGCTGCCGTTTTATGATATCTCCACGTCAAAAGCATTGGTGGAAGAGCGTGTTGACGGCTTTTTTATCGACCAGGTTGATGAACTGAAAAGCCACGGGTACGATTTGGATGAAATCTCCGAAAAACTCGCCCTCAACTTTGTAAAACAAATAATCGAAGACGGTTTCTTCCACGCCGACCCGCACTGCGGTAATATTAAAGTCGAAGGCGGGAAAATCATCTGGATCGACCTTGGTATGATGGGGCGCCTCAGCCCGCGCGACAAAAACATGTTTACCGATGCAATCATGGCGATGGCAACACGCGATACAATGAAACTGACCGACTTTGTCATGAAAATGGGCATCCACAGTGGCAGAATCGACTATCTTGCGTTGGAAGACGACATCGAAACAGTTATGAGCAGATATGCCACCGCCGATTTCGGCACAATGGATATTGTCGCTCTGACCGAAGAACTCTTTGCAATAATGCGGAAATACAAAATCGGCGTTCCCAAAGGTGTTTCAATGCTCCCGAGAGCAATGTCGACGATCCACGGCACACTGCAGACAATAAACCCCGGAATGAACGCATTTGAAGTCATATCAGAGTATATTTCAGGCTATTCGAAAAAGCATTTCGATTTAAAAGCGGAACTGACCTCGATCGGAAAGAGAGTCGTTTCGTCACTTCAAAAATCGCTTGATATCCCCGCCCAGGTATCCGATGCTCTGCGAATTCTGTCAAAAGGCTTTTCAAAGCTGAACATGGACCTGAGCATGTCCGACGACATGGCGGAAAAAATAAATAAACTCGTAAATAAACTGATAATAACAATAATCGCCGCAGCACTTCTCATAGGCTCAAGCATAATAAGCATAACAGACATGGAACCGAAACTTTTGGGTATACCGGCTATCGGTGCATTAGGCTTCTTCGCAGCAATTATACTGGTACTTTGGGTGCTTGTAACTATTGTTAAGAGACCAAAGTAGAAATTAAGCAATAAAATTAAATGTGACAAGGGAAAAACCTTTGTCACATTTTTTCTATATCTTGTATTTTTGCTAAAGTTTTACTTCAGTTTTGTCGATATATCGTATAAGGTGTGAAATGCCGTGAAATGCTGTCATTTGAACCTGTTCTTCGAAGATGTTAACAAAAAATAACAAATCAATACAAAAGTATAACAAAACAATTGCAAACATTGACAAATCATTACATTTATAGTATAATACGGCAAATAGTTGTGATTTAATTTAGGATACCCTTTACAAGGATGTAAGTTCACATGACCACGGAACCATTGAAGCTGCATAAGCGGCGAAAGGACTGCAGGGAAAATCATGAAAATTGCAAAAATAGTTTTACTCTCATTATTAGCGACAATCTGCGCCGTTGCAGCGACTGTCGCTGTTATGCATTTTACGGGCTTCGAGTTCGGCAGGAATGCAGAAAATGCCGATAACCGCCCGAACAGAACGGGGAGCGTAAGTAATACGGATGAAGCAACCGCAGAGGATGCCGATAGTGATATTTATAATATACCCGTTAATTTCGATGCGTTTTATGATTACACCATCGAATACGATTATGATGATGCATCTATGGTAAAAAGCGGTTTGTACGAACAAGGGTCTTTTCCCATAGTGGCATTTTCGGATCCTCCTATAATTATACCGATACCTGTTGTTCCGACGATCCTTCCGCCGGCTACAGTGGGTCAGCCTTATACGGTTCATATTGCAAATCCTGCCGATGCACCTGCGGGAATGAGGCTCAGATGGGAGCTTACCAATCCGATCCCTCCCACCCCCCCGACTAACATCCTGCCGCCCGGATTAGAATGGCTACCCGGTGGTGTACGTGGCGGTATTGAGATAGATGGTATTCCCACAACAGCAACAGAAGGTGATCCGGCAATATTCTTTTTCGATTTATACGATGCCGACGAGCCGGATCCCGACTTGGCCCGTTTCGGCAGATACAGGTTCAGCCTTTCCGTATGGGCACCCGGAAGTGATCCTGCGATAAATATATTTTCGGTAACGGACGCTATGGTGGGATTTGAATATAACGAACCGTTTGAAATATTATTCTCACGACCCGAGCAGACATGGGAATTTAGAGCCGTTTCTGCCGGCGCATTGCCTGCCGGATTAAGCGTTGAACCGGCTCCCGGTGGAAGCCCCACACAATTTGTTATTACCGGAACCCCTACAGCGGTATCACCCGGGCCCGGAGCTCCTCCAAACTTTGTAATCAATATGCAGCAGACAAATACGAGCTTGCCGAATACTCAAGTTTATTCAGTACCTTTAAATATCAGAGTTTGGGATAAGCCCGAAATTTCATCATTGGATTTGGTGCCGGGCTCGGATACGTCATTGCTTCCCGGTATAGCAAATATTAACGGAGTTTCCAGAACATATGAAGCAATCTTAAACGGTAACGGACCTGATGTTTCGCCTATATCAACAGCTTGGGGTTGGAGTGTCAGACCAAATGAAACAGCTTTACCAACCGGTTTAAGAATTACAACCGAAACTTCAACAGCAAATACTATTTCAAGAATTGCCGGAATACCAACAGCTGCTGCTACGAGAAATTTTACAATACGGTACACAGCAGACCCGAATGTTCTTCAAGGATATGTTGAACAAGACTATTCGATCGAGATTTTTGCGCCACCGTATTTTACTACCGGATATGATGATTTGCCTCCCACTATGGACACAGACTACAGGTATCCGGGAGTAGAACCGGAAGATCCTGAATATTCAGAACCGGTTTATGCCGAAGGATTTGATGCATTCCCGAGTGATACCGCTGTTCCGGAAACAGCGATAGCATGGGTCTGGGCAATCGACGGCACCATGCCGCCGGGCTTATCCTTTAACTCATCGGTAGGAAATTCAAGATTGATATACGGAAGTCCGCGAACCGATACCAGAGGCTCGGATGATTATCCGTTTACGGTTACTATAACTGCAGTTTCGGGAACCGCAAGTCCCGGTAATAAAAACATAGTCGGAGCAAGAATATCGCAGCCGTATAAAATAAGAATATGGGAACGCCGTTATTTATATATTGAAATCACAGCGGACGGCGATCAAAGAAGATTTGTAAGACGTGCAGGTGAGCAAACAACAAATCCGGGTGCCAATTGGGACGCACCCGGCTGGAATGGTGTACCTTACAGAGAAAGACGTGCTGTTATGCCGGGTACTGACGGAGAGATAAGAGTCCCGCTATCCAACTCCGGATTTGTACGCTGGGAAGTAATGCCGGAAAGCTATCCGGAGCCTAATTCAAACAAATTTGCAACTATCGGCGGACCCGACAGATACACAGCTACACCGGGATCAACGAATGCCTTTCTTAAAATTCAAATGCCTGCCGGTACTAATGACGGAGACGTATATGTCCGTGCAGTAGACACAACACCGCCGCACTTTAGTGAAGTACTAAACCCGGGAACGGTGGGTGATATAACCTCCGGCGGATTTATTTCACTGCTTGCTACCGATGCAGGCAGCGGTGATAATCCGATAAGCTGGGAATTACTGAGCGATCCCTCTACATTTCCTCCCGGAATGGACTTTTTCAGAGGTAACAACACGGTTACGATGCTGACAAGCATACCGCCGAACGGCCCGACAACAGCAGGAATTTATACATTCACACTCGGTATCAATCTTCCCGGTGGAATGAGAGTAGATAAAACATTTACTTTCACCGTAAACGCAGTTCCGGGTGTTATGCTTGGGGATGTTGACGGCAATAGTGTTGTTGACCTGAGAGATCTTATCATGCTTGCAAGGTATGTCAGAGGCGATATTTCAAGTATGCCAAATCCGAGAGCCGGAAACATTGTCACCGCAGACGGAGAGGACCCGAAAGGCAGTGACTTGGACGTCCTTGCACGCTACTTTTCACGTCCCGATATAGCTCTCGTACCATCTTCGGCACCATAGGAAGCAGGTGTTATTTATGAGTAGATTAAAATACGGAGAAAGCATTATGAAAAAAACAATACCGATAACACTTGTTTTACTGCTGTTATTTAGCATAGCGATGTCTGTATCACCGCCGGTATCAGCCAACTCTCCGCTTTTATTTTCGGTTGCTCAAAATGTACCGGGGCAGCAAGGCGGATCTGTGACAGTTCCGATTTCTGTTGCGAATAACTCGGCAAGCATAGGATTTGCCGCAGTCGGAGTTGCAATTACGTTTGACACAAATCAGTTAGTACTTACAAGGGTAGAGGCAACAACTACCGAGCTTCCCCTTAACAACTTTCCTATCGGAAATCCCGAACAAGGCACTCAATGGATTTCTCTTGTTAATCCCAACCGTCCGCAGGACTATACAGGAAACGGTATAATAGCAAACTTATTTTTTGATATAAAAGAAACAGCTCCGATAGGCAGCAGCCCGATCAGTATAATATTTACACCGGCACCAAGAAACGGCGTTCCTGCCGGACTCAGCACATTTTTAACAGATGCACAACTGTCTCCCGGAAATGTAATAATATCCGCAGCGACTGATGACCCTATCGGGCCGCGTCCTCCGAATCATTTTGGTGTTACGATCGGAAATCCCGGTGCAAATGCAGGCGGTGCAGGTTGGTATACAGCCGGTGAGCCTGTAACCATCAGTGCGGGGACACCACCTGCGGGGCAGCAGTTTTCTCATTGGACAGCACCGGCAGGTGTTACTCTTGCAAACGCAAATAGTGCAGTAACATCGTTTGCAATGCCTTCAAGCGATGTCACCATAACCGCAAACTGGGTGCCGACAGGCGGCGGCGGCGGAACGTCACCGACACCTCCACCGGGCGGCGGAACAGATCCGACACCCTCACCTTCACCCTCACCTTCGCCCTCACCATCACCCTCACCATCACCCTCACCCACACCCACACCGCCGGGAGGCGGCAGCGGCGGAGGAGGCGGCTGGCCGGGCGGCGATTTCGGAGGTGTACCTAAAACCAGTGTAACCGACATATCGGGGACAATCGTTCTTATGTGGGTATCAATTGCATTAACCGCGGCATTCGGCATTGCATTATTTTTCCATATGAAACCGGACAAAAGACGGGCTTTACTCAACAAACTTATATCAAGGCAATCAAAATGGTAACAAACACAAAAAAAGAGCGTAAAAATTTTTACAGCATATATAAAAAAAGCCCTTTCAGCAAGGCGTCGACAACGGTTATTCTGATTCTCGGAATACTTGTGTTCGGCGGCGTTGCTGCGTTTACGGCTCTTGCCGTTATTTCACACACGGGTGAGCTTAAAGCCTCTGCCGATGAATATGCTTACCTGAGAGGGCTTGCAGGTGACATAGAACACTCGTTTGACAGTGACGGAGTGATTGAGCTAAGTGCCCTTGATAATCAAATGCGCAATGAAAATCCCGATTATGTATGCTGGATCCGCATTGACGGCACCAACATCGATTATCCCGTAGTCCGGGGAGAAAACAACGATAAGTACTTGAATACTACATTTCAAGGCGGGGAAAACAAAGCAGGCGCAATCTTTATGGACTACCGCAATGTCGGCGAACATATGCCGCATATAATCATCTACGGTCACAACCTGCAGCAGGGCGGAATGTTTACGGACTTAAAGAAATATACGAACAGCTCGTTTTTGGAAGCAAACAATAAAATTATACTGATTGTAAACGGACATGAAGTTGAGTTTGAAATATTTGCAGGCAGAAAAACGGATGTAAACGACCCTGCTTACAACCTCAACCTTTTTACACAAAGAAATTTCGGACGTTATGCAAATAAAATAGAAGCCCCGCTCAGAGCAAGTCAAATACTGACTCTTTCAACATGCGTCAGTGAAGGAGATGACGAAGCAAGAATAGTTGTTCAAGCCTGGCGCTAAGAGTTTTCTGCTCCGAAAGACTTAAGAAAACATTCGCCGGATAAGGAAAAGGCTTGAATTATCAGTCTGTCATCGTCATTGCCTCCGCTTACACAAGTGGAAAGTGTGAGTATTTTTGATGCATAAACCGGAGCATCTATATCATAAGTAAACTTGTTGAAATTACTTAACGAATCAAAATCAAGAGTATATGCGATGTCATAAATATCTGACAGTTTTACCGAAAAAATCTCATATTCAAATATTTCGCCGCCTATGTTTATGGTGATTATGCGATTTTCGTTTAAGGTCTGTTCATCAAGCAACAGGTGCAAATCCCCGAACATTTCACCTTGCACGGAGTTGTGACCGTAAATAATGATGTTCGATAAGCGGTCTTCTTTATTGCGGTAATCAATAAACAGCGCACCTAAATCATTAGGTTCGCCGTAAAATGATGTACCGGTATATTTTGCATTGTCATATCCGCGGACTACGGGGTGGTCTATACGTGTTCCGTCTATGTGGAGCCAGCAGATATAGTCGGGGTTTATACGAAACATTTCCGTTTCGAGTGTGCCGAGCGGGATAATATCGTTTTCTGTATCCGATACGATTTCACGTAAAGAATTATTTTCGGCACGGGTAACCTTATAATTATTTGAATCGGAAACAAAATGCAGGATAAAAAACAAAGAAATTACACCGACAACTACGGTTGCAACAAGTAATACGGCAGCAAAAAGCAAGCGGCGGAAAAAATTCATAACCTTTATCCTCTGTTTAAGAGTGTTTTTCTAATATAGAAAAATGCATAAACACATAATGATAATGTCGCAAGAATTGAAATGCACATCGCAATAAAGGATCCCGAAAAGATATTATGAACACTTGTTTGCGGAATGTCGGTATTTGCCGAATAAGCCGATAATACAATTCCGTCGTCATCTGTTGACCTTAGAGCTTCGAGACCGGGAACCCCCGGAAAATAATGTTCTGCATTGCTTCTGTCCGAATCGATAAGAAGCCAGTCAGAGCTTACCGCAACGAGATTAATATAATAACCCAATGAATTTTCGGCTAAGCCGAGCCGGTCAAGGTCGTATGATGTCACCAAGCCGATTTTTTGAGCCAAGGATCCGTTTACATATATATGATATCCTTCTGCATCCGGAACAGCCGGCCATTGCAATATTGAGGTTCTTACAGTCCGGATAGTTATTTCGGGTGCGGCAAGACGTTCTTTTATTTTAATATAATGATACGGTACATGGTTTTGTGTGCCGTCCTCGCGGAATGAAGGAGCGTAGAATAAATATTTTCCGCGCTGTGTGGGTGTGCCGTGAATAAGGCCGCCGATGTGGTCAAGAAACAGGCCCGGAGGCAGTGTGCCGTACCAGGATTCTTCTATCATCGGTAGATCCCACGGATCGGAATGTGAATAGTCGGGAGAAAAATGTGCGTCCAATCCTCTTTCATACAAGGC